>Ga0181539_1000524_pt1 | contig 46043 bp, 46 predicted proteins | sample PEATcosm2014_Bin_46_FD_119767 | JGI IMG/M metagenome (GOLD analysis project Ga0181539, IMG submission 119767) | Peatland microbial communities from MTU Mesocosm Facility, Houghton, MI, USA - PEATcosm2014_Bin23_60_metaG | ecosystem: Environmental > Terrestrial > Soil > Wetlands > Peat | place... | reverse complement strand
GTCCCCGCACCAGACTTATCGCGCGCACGCGGCTGCAGAGAGAAGGCGGCGACCACACCCGGCAGCGACCACCAGCATTTCATCGTTCGCGGGTGGCCTTCAGGTCATGGAGTACTTATCCCGTGCGCCAGCGTCTGTGCGCCCCCGGCAGGAGCCGGGCCAGTCCTCCGCAGAGTGGTGAGGCTCGCGCGGCGCGTTATGCTATCCGTAAACTACGGATATTGCCGATTGGGAGACGCTGGAGCCGAATGAGCGAGGAGATGAGGCACGCGCTCGACCTAGCCATGGGCGCTGAGCACCTTCCGGCGTGGTTCAAGCGAACGGACGGGACCATGCGTTACTACCCCATGTCCGGAGAAGGCTCGAACACGCTGGTGACCGTTCCGGCTATCGATGTCGAGGCTGATCAGACACTCAGCTGGGTGCGCTCGGAAGCGACGCGTGTGAATGACTCCTACGACATAGCGTTTGAGGCGTGGGCACGCCATGTAGCTTCAGACGGCGGACAATTTCGTAATTAACCGCCAAGCCTCCCGAGGGCCAAACTCCTGGCGAGAATGGTGCGTGCCGACCTAAACCTTTGGTGTGCGCAAGACCCTCGCCGTTCTCCTATTCACGGTCACTATCGTGCTCGGCGGCTGCGGGACATCTACATCGGCCAGAAGCAGCGGGAACTCCGGAACCGGAAATTCTGGAGCTGGCAATACTGGAGCCGCGTTTAGCGGCAATTCGGATACATGCCCGTCCAATGGACTGACCGGCTTTGGCGCCACTCAGAAGGTTTGGAACGAGTGCCAGGGGGCAGATCTTCGAGGTTGTTCCGAGGACAGTTGCGCTGGTCCTCTCACTACAGTTGGTGGCGTCGAAGAGACTTTCATCGAGGTCGAGTTCACCGGTGGCCGTGTGAGCGGCTATACCCAAACGTTGCCCGGACCCATGGATATCGCGCAGGCGGAGACGGCAGCGTTGCAGCTCTTTCCGTCCGGCGCGCATGAGGTGGCAAGGGGCATCGCCGCAAGTAGCGACGGCGAGACGTGTCGTTGGGTGAATTATCAGAGCGCAACGATTGCGACGGTCGGCATCACGCTCAAAGACGGCGACTTCAGTCTTGAGTTCGCGCACGCTGACAACACGAACGGCAACTGGACCTACGAACCGAACGACATCAATCAGGTGTTAGCGATCAACATCTGGTACATACCGGGCAACGGTTGCTGATGCCCGAGCGCGCGCCTTGGCGTCTTGTTCTTGCGCTGTGGCTTGCGATGGTCGTGGCATGGCTCGTCATTGATCACCTGCGTGGCTTTGCGGCGGCCACCTGGTGGACGCTCGGCGGGATCATCGGGCTGCTGATCGTCGTAACAATCCTGCGCGTGCTCATGGCACCCTTCGTCTGGATCGCTGAGGCGATCCTCCAGCGCCGCAGCGAGATCGGAGCGCGAAATGTCAGGGCAAACGCTACGAGCGATTTTCGCAGTCGTTCACTGATGCCAAATCAACGGAGCCAAAGTGTGTTTGTGGGATCGATGGACGAGTGGTTTGCCGACACTTCCGTCAGACTCCCTCTAACCAGAGCTATCGAAAACACGATGCACGACATTCAGAGGGCGACAGTCGATGAGGACTTGCCAAATATTCAGCGCTTGGCGCATGAACTCGCTGCCTTGGCCGATCGGGCGGAAGAGGAAGTTCCGTTGCCGCCGGATGGGCAAGCGGCAAAGCTTTGGCTGCGCTGGTGTACGTTCATTCGCCTTGTTGGTGATGAGACTGTCCGAGCCGTCCAGTCGACTCACGACCTCGGACCTGCTGGCAACATGGCCGAACAGGCGGCAGAAACGATGACGGCGTTCCTCGCAGTTACTTCTACCCTCCGACAAGATGGAGGGAAAGGACATCTTCGCTAGGTTGAATTGGCGAGCTTTTGCGGTCGCGTGTTGCCTAAGCGACGAGGCAATTCGTGGGCCGATTGCGTGAGAATCCGGCCGGACCTCTCACGCAGGTGTCACCGGTTCCTCCCGACCGCCCACGCCCGTATGTCTCTGCTGGTTACGTGCCACGCTGCGCAGCGACGGCAGTGATAGGCCCGCCCGCTAAGCCGTGCTGCCTCTTCCTGCGCCCCCGACCGTCCCATCCGGTGCTTGCGGTTGCAGCTCGACCCGTTGGGATCGCCAATGACGAAGGGGTTCGGCATCTTCGTGAGCGGGGCGCCGTGGCTAGCCATCGGAGGCTGGCTCCTTCAGCAGCTCTGCCCGCTCGGCCATCGCCTCCTGGCGCTCCATCCGGCGGTCTTCTAATGCCTCATGCTCTGCGTAGTACGAGGCAGCGCTCTCCGCCCCCCAGAAGCTGTCGTTGGCGGGCTCGGGAGCCAAGCCGGGAATAGGCCCCTGACCATATGCCGCCTGGTGCGCTGCCTCTGCCAGGCGGGCAGAGACGGCCTTGGCGCCATCTTCGTGCCCCCAGTGGTGGGCGCGCAGTTCGTCGGTACTGTGATCTTCGCAGTACCAGCGCTGGAAGCACATTTCCTGGAGGACGTCATAAGCCTTCTCGGCCCGCAGGTAGGCATGGCGTAATGCCCGGGCCTCGGCTACGGCCTCCGCCTCCCACTGCTTCTCTGCCAGCCCAGCGGCGTAGGCGTCCGCCTCTTCGGGCGTGTCATAGACCGCCTTGCGCTTGCCTGGCCTCTCAACCGCCTCCCACTGCTTCTCGTTCATGGCCGCGTCCCGGGCGTGTCTCGTCTGGTGTCATCGCCACAGCCCTGCGCTTGCCAGCCATCTCAGCTCCCCCTCTTGGTCAGTGCCCGCTACGCTCGGGCGATCCACCGTGCGGATCAGAGGGGTGTGCCCTATGCCGAAAGCGTGACCGTTTCGACCCGGAGTGCTGTGAGCACGTAGATCGGAAGCTCCGAGCGAACTTGAATCGTCCGGCTCATCCCGATATTCGGCTGCTAGCTCATACTGGGTGTGCGGTGGTACGATCCACGGGTCTGTCATCGCGCATGGCGCCTGAGAGGTCCGGCTCGAAAACCGCAGTGGAAGGAGCGCCCGCGCATGACCGCCCGCCCTCGGATCGACTTCGCAGCGAGGCGGAAGCCCTACCTCTGCGGAGCCGCGATTCTCGTCATCGGGCTACTACTCGGCGCGTGCGACACCAGCGCATCACCCCCCGCTTCACCATCGACGTCAGCTCCCTTGCCGACGACGGCTCCAGCGCCGACAACGACAACCGTCGCGGCCGCCTTCATTGCCCCCAATTCAAAGGCACCCCCGAACCTCGGCATGAATGTGCAATTCGCTGAGGAGCTGATCGGCGCAGGGTTCGTTCCGTTCCAATACACCCAGAAATCGCCCGACATCGTCGAAGGGATGCCGGTTAGGACGAACGATGGCGTGAATCTGCCGAACTTCGCCAGTCGCGTCACGATTTACGGCAGCCCAGCGGTGGTGAAGGTCCAGGTAGCGACGACCTACGAATCGAGCCCTGATGATGGTTCCCTGACGACATACACCGCAACCGAACAGTTAGCCCTTGATGACGTCATCTGCGGCGAGTTTGGCGGCGGGACCGAGCCCGGGGGTCAAGCCGTTCAAGATTGGTGCCGAAGTGAGATTGAAAACACGACAACAGCGTCCGAAACGGTGCCGGTAGAACTCGACCAAGGTCACATCACCATCAACGTTCGCTTTTCGGTAATCATGGGATATGCGGGTCTCGTGGAGATCGAAATCGTTCCTGCCCCAGCGAGCTGACCAGCGTGGGGGACTCTGTCTGATCTTGATTGCTTTCCCCGCCTGCCCCTTGTATCGAACACTTGTACCCCTCCTCACCTTTCAGTGGGCAGCGTAAGTGACTCCGCCGAGGCAGAGGTAGATCATCGAAGCGAGCGATCTAGGCGAGGGGTAGCCATAACCGCGCCGTTGGATAACCCTGATCTTGCCGTTGATGCCCTCGAGGCGCGAGTTGGACAACCCCCATTCGACAGCAGCGACCACCCGGCCGAAGTGGCGGCGGAGCTGACGGGCAAGAAGCACGAAGGGACCGATGCGCGAAAGCGACGCCGATCGCAGCCACGCTGTGAGGTGAGCGCGGGCGTTTGCTGGCTCAACGACCCGGTACAGGTCGCGGAGCATCTCTTTGAGCTCCCAGGCCCTCCAGAGCTGGTAGCGGGTGCGGCGGAACTGGTTGAGGATCTGGCGCTTGTCCTCTGCAAGGCGCTCCGCTCCTGCCCTGAGCGCGTAGCGGGCGGCTCGCCACTGCCTGGAGGTGATCAGACCGTCTGTGCCGTGGCGGCTGGCGCCATAGACGTGATCAAGAGCGCGATTCGCGAGCTGGATGACATGGAACGGGTCACACCCTCCGGCCCTCGGCCTGCATCCCGAACCAGGGGCTGCAGAAAGCCTCCGTATGCTGTAAAGCAGGTAGCGGCCACGCGTGGTGTATGCACGTCGAGTGTGGCTCGTGGCGCGCCCTATGATTTCGTGCCTTGCCCATGATTGGACCACATCCGGTTGACGGCGGTGTCCGAGAAACACGGATGCACTACGCCGTCGCTCACCCGAGCCGGCCCGGCCGCCCGGGCGGGAGCTTTACCGGGCGGGTGTGGTAGCGGCGGTAGAGGGTTTCCCAGCAGATGCCGGTGAGGCTTGTGAGCTGGCGCCAGGTGAACCGCATCGACTTCGAGGCATTTGCGAGATAGAGCTCCTGGTGGAAGGCCAATTCGGCTGCAGCGCGAGCCTTGGCTAGCGCGGTTATCCGGCGCTCGGAGTCACTCGCCTCATAGGCCGCGAGGCCCCAGCGCACCATCGCGGTGAGCGCGTCGCCCCGGGCTTCCGCTCTGGCCGCGACCCGGGCTTCCGCGTCGTGCTCGTCCACCAGGGAGATCCTAGATCCGTTTCGATTACGAAACACTTTCTGCAAAAACAGCCCGTTTTCCCTTGTTCTAGAGGTGATGGACGCGAACGCGCCCGCCCAGTTCCGGTCGGTCGACGCGGCGAGGGGGTCGCTTGAGGGATGAGTGTGCTTCCCATCTGCAACACCCCCGTCGCAAAACGGCCCTCAGCTGCCGGTCCTGTGCGAGGGGCGACGGGCCGCCGGGCCGCGTCCCTCATCGACCCGATCACGAACAAGGAGCTACCGCCTATGACACTGCACACCTCGTCGCTCGCGACCCCCGTGCTCGCTGTCGCCGCGCCAACAGCGACCTCCGCGATGAACCGCCCGCTCGCACGCTTCTTGCGGGACCCGTCGGCGGCCATGCGACACCTCGGCCACCTTCTTGCTCACCTCGCCTCCGCGGCTCTCCTCCACGTGGTCCCACCACTCGTCGGGGTCGTGCTCCTCGTCGTCGCCTTAACGGGCCTCACGCGGCGGCTTCGTGCCAGTAGGTCGGCAGGCGATGCCGCCTACCTCGAGATCCTCCCGCCGCCCACCATCGATCGGGCCGGTGCCGCGGCGTTCTGGTCGAACGCCCACGGCCTGCTCGCCTCGGGCAGTCGGTTGCTCGCGGCCTCCCCGCAGGTCGCCTTCGAGACCCACATCGCGGAGGAGCGCGTCCGGTTCCGACTCGTCGTGCCGCGCGCCGAGCTGCGCCATCTTGCACGTGCCGTCGCTGCAGCGTGGCCGGGTGCGACGGCCGTCGCGGTCGAGGCGAAGGACGTGCTGATCGCGGGTGGCTCGTGTGCCGGCCGAGAGCTGCGCCTGCGGCGCGCGCCGTGGCTCCCTATCGCGACCGAGCACGACCTCGACCCGCTCCGGGCGGTGCTCGGTGCTGCGGCCGAGCTCGGCGCCGGCGAGCACGCGATCGTCCAGGTGCTGTGCCGTCCCGCCTCCCGGCGGGTTACCGCCAAGGCCCAACGCGGTGTGCTCTCCATCCAGGGGATCACCGCACCGGGACCGGTGCTCGGCGTGCTCGGGCCGGTGGTCCACGGCGTGCTTGACGCCGTCACCGGGCTCATCACCCCAGGGCCATCCTCCTCGCGCCGCACCCCCCGCTCTTCCGTCAGCTCGGCGGCGCTCCCCGCGTCGCAGCTGAAGGGGGCACGGGACAAGCTCGCACGGCCGTGCTTCGAGGCGGTGGTTCGCGTCGCGGTCGCGAGCGCCGATGCCGATCGCTGGAGCACACGTCTCCAGGCGAGTCGGGTCCGTGCGCTCACCGCCGCGTTCTCGGCCTACACAGGTGACAACGCGCTCGTCGGCACCGGCCTTCGTCGCCCCGGCGTGGCGATTTCCCGCCGGCAACTTCGTCGCGGCGATCTTTACTCACTTCCGGAGCTCGCGGCGCTCGCGCACCTGCCGATCGACCGGGACGTCCCCGGGGTCGCACGCGCCGGCGCGAGGACGGTCGCGCCACCTCCGGCGACCCCGCGAGAGGGAAAGGTGCTCGGCCACGCCGAGAGCGGCACGCGCCGTCCTGTCGCGCTCGCAGCGCGCGACGCGACCCAGCACATGCACCTCATAGGGGCGACCGGTTCGGGCAAGTCGACGCTCATGGTGAACCTCGTGTGTCAAGACGTCGCCGCGCACCGCGGGACGGTCGTCATCGACCCGAAGGGGGATCTCGTCACCGACATCTTGGACCGCCTCCCCGCGGATGCTGCGGACCGCGTCGTCGTCATCGACGCCGAGGACCACGCACCGCCTGCGCTCAACGTGCTCGCCGGAGCGGACACCCATCTCGTGGTCGACCAGGTGACCGGGGTGATGAGCCGGCTGTTCTCCTCGGCCTGGGGTCCGAGGACCGACGACGTGTGCCGAGCAGCGCTGCTCACCTTGTGCAGCCACCGCGGGGCGAGCCTCATCCAGGTGCCAAGGCTGCTCACCGACCCGCTCTACCGTGCTCCGCTTGTTGCTGCGGTCTCCGACCCCGTGCTCCAGAGCTTCTGGCGCCAGTACGACGCGATGTCGGAGGGCGCGCGGGCCGCGGTGATCGCGCCGCTCACGAACAAGCTCCGGGCGTTCCTGCTCCGGCCCTTTATCCGCGCAGTCATCGGCTCGGGGACCTCGAGCTTCTCCCTCGAGGAGGTCCTCGAGGGCGGTCTGCTGCTCTGCAGATTGCCGAAGGGGATCCTCGGCGACGAGAGCGTGCGCCTCATGGGGTCGCTGCTTGTCGCGCAGGTCTGGCAGGAGGCCGCGGCGCGGGCACGAGCCGGGCGGGTCCGGAGCCTCTCCAGCCTCTATCTCGACGAGTGCCAGAACTTCCTCGGGCTTCCCGGCAGCCTCGCCGACATGCTCGCCGAGGCCCGCGGCTACGGACTCGGCCTCGTGCTTGCGCATCAGACGCTCAGCCAGCTCGGCGAGCAGCTCGGCGATGCGGTCTCTGCGAACGCACGCACCAAGGTCATCTTCAACTGCTCGCCGGAGGACGCCAGGCGCCTCGAGCGCCACGTCGCCCCGGAGCTGTCCGCGCACGATCTCTCCCACCTCGGCGCGTTCCAGGCGGGCTGTCGCCTCGTCGTCGACGGCGAGGAGGGCTCCGCCTTCACGCTGCGCACCGAGGCGGCTCCGCCGGTCGAGCGAGGTCGCGCGAAGCTCGTCCGGCGGTGCTCACGCGAGCAGTTCGCCAGGACCGAGATGGATCGCCGTGCGGCAGCCCTTGCTCATGAGGGCGGCGCCGGTGGCGAGTCGGCCGGCTACGAAGAACCGAGGAGCCGTCGATCTTGGGGCGGCAGGTCGCCGGCCGATCCCCCGGACGCTACCCCGGACGGTTTCAACCTGCCGGGGCTGTCGCGTAGCCCCGACGCCGGTGGGGACCAAAGGTGACCCGGCCGGTCCCCCGGACGATGCCTCCTCCGACTTCGTATCAATCTGCATCTCCTCTTTCTTCTCCTCCGTCCCCCGGCCGGCCGCGGCTGCGGCTGTCCGAGGATCTCGTGACCGGTCTCGCGTCCCATCTCACCGATCGGGACCGCTACCTGTGCAACCTGCTCGCGGAGCATCGGGTGCTCACGACGAACCAGATCACGACGGTCGCCTTCGACAGTCCGATCTCCGCGCGCCACCGTCTCGCGACGCTTCATCGGCTCCGGGTGCTCGACCGTTTCCGGCCGTTCCGCCCGGTCGGGAGCGCCCCGCAGCACTACGTCCTCGACGCGCTCGGGGCGATGGTCGTCGCGGCCGAGCGGGGCCTCGAGGAACACGAGCTGTCCTGGCGACGCGACCGTGAGCTCGGCCTCGCTACGAGCCGCCAGCTCGATCACCGCGTCGGGGTGAACGGCTTTTTCTGCGCGCTTCTCGGCGCGGCACGAGGTGACCCGGAGGTGGAGCTGTCGACGTGGTGGTCCGAGCGGCGCTGCCGGGCGCGCTTTGGCGAGGTCGTCCGCCCCGACGGCTACGGCGTCTGGCGCGCCCGCAGCACCGAGTGCGCGTTCTTCTTGGAGTACGACCGCGGGACCGAGACCCATGAGCGCCTCGCGGCAAAGCTCGACGGCTACGCGACGCTTCGTGCAGCGACACGGGACCGGTTCACCGTGCTGTTCGTCTTCGCCGGTGCGAAACGCGAGGCACAGGCCCGTCGGGCTCTTGGCGGTGCGCCGGTCCCGGTCGCGACCGCCGTCGAGGGTGCCTCGTCGGCTGGCGCGGGCTTCCTTCGGATCGGCGAGACCGGGCCGCGCGTGGCGCTCACGGACCTTGCGCGCGACCAGCACGATGGAGGCACGCGATGAGCGCGGCGCGTGATGGCCGGCGGGCCATCGCCGGGCAGGCCGCGACGGAGCGGACGCGCATCGAGCGGCGCCCACGCGGCGACGTGGGCGCCGGAAATGACTCGGCGCGACGCATGGCCGCACCTGATCGACCGGCGCTGCCGGGGCGACGGGACGAGGCGGCTGCCCGTACTGGGGTCCACGGATCGGCCGACGCCGCCCCCCGCCTCTCGCTGCGGATCGAGGTCCGCGTCGTCGGTGGCGGGGAGGGCCGGGCGCTCGCCGCGGCGCAGGGTCGGGCGCTCTCCGAGATGCTCGCGGTCCTCGCCGAGATGGAGGTAGGACAGGGGGTCGAACACGAGGGAGGCACGCCATGACCACAGCGACACCGACACCTTCAGCACGGCCCGGAGCGCCCCCGACGCGGGCGGGCTCCTTCGTGTCCAATTCGGTCCCACCTGCTCCCCGCTACGCCTTCTACGGCCGGGTCTCGACCGAGGACGAGCAGGACCCCACGCTCAGCTTCCCCCGCCAGCTCGACAACGTCGAACGCGCGGTTGGCGAGGCGGGCGGGCGGATCGTAGGCCACTACTACGACATCGAGTCCGGGACGCGGGCCTATGAGGCACGCGGCTCGGGGAACCTTGCGGGCTTCGACATCGCGATCCCGCGCGACGGTGGCCTGCAGGACCTGCTTGCCGATGCCAAACGTCGCCCTGCGCGTTTCGACCGGGTGATCGTCGAGTCCATCTCACGGTTGTCGCGCAACTCCTCGGTCGCCTTCCGGGTCGAGGACGAGCTGCGAAGTGCCGGCGTCCGGCTCTGTGCCGCGGACGAGCCGATGGAGGAGTCGTTCGGGACCATCGTGCTCCGCCACGTGAACATCGGCATCGCTCGTGGTTACCACCACGAGCTGATGGTGAAGTCCCGCCAGGGTCTCGAGACCTCGACGCGCCAGGGCTGGCACACAGGCGGCGTGGCGCTCTACGGCTACCGCTTCCTCGCCCACGACCATCCGAACCCGCACAAGGCGAGCCGCGGGCAGGCCAAGCGGACACTCGAGCTCGATCCGGTTCGCGCGCCGGTCGTTCGTGCGATCTACGACTGGTATCTCGCGGGCGGCCTCGGGCTCCTCCAGATCCGCGACGCCTTGAACGCGAACCCCGATCGCTACCCGCCGCCGGTCCCGGTCGACCCCGCGGCGGCGCTCGGACACTGGAGCCGCTCCAGCGTCTGGGAGGCGCTCCATAACCCGAAGTACACCGGCTACCAGGTCTGGAACCGCCGGGCGCGGAAGAAGGGCGGCAACCGGATGAACCCGCCCGAGCACTGGATCTGGTCCGAGGAGCCGGCGCACCCCGCGATCGTGAGCCGGGAGGAGCACGACGCGGTGGAGGCCCGAGCGGTGTCGAACGCACGCTCGCGAATCGGGGTGAGCGCGACCGAGGCCCGACCAGCGGCTCGGACGAACTACCTCTACCGGGGGCTGCTCCACTGCGGGATCTGTGGGCTGCGCATGTGGGGCAACCACCGCAGATCCTCGACGTACTACTCCTGCCAGCCCTCGCATCAGCGCGCGAAGGACATCCCTGTCGGCCATCCCGTGAACGTCTACCTGAACCAGGCCCGCGTGGACAACGCGCTCCGCCCGTTCCTCGCCACGGCGCTCTTCGGACCGGACCGGCGCGACTACTGGCGGGCGTGCCTGGAGGAGGCCGCCACGCCCGAGCGCGTCGCACCGGCGGGCGCTCGCCGTGTCGAGGCCGAGGCCGAGATCGCCGATTTGGAACGACGCCTTGATCGCCAGGTGCTGAACCTCGAAGCCGACGACGTCACCCCCGCACTTCGCCGCCGGGTCGCGGAGCGCATCGCCGAACTGGAGGAGGCGATCACCGAGCGCCGTGCTCGCCTCGCCGGGCTCGACGCGGAGGCCGCAGCCGCACCGCCCAGCTTCGCCGAGGTCGCCCCGTTGCTCGACCGGCTGCCGATCCTCGCCGAGCGGATCGCGGATGCCCCGGAGACCGAGCTGCGGGCGCTGTTCGACGCGCTCCAGCTGAGCGTCACCTACCAGCCGGAGGACCAGGCCCTCGACGTCGCTCTCACCCTCTACGATGACGGGCGAGGTGACGCCGGCACCTCCGCACAGGTTCGTGCGGAGGACTGGTCGGCGCCCCCGGCAGGACTCGAACCTGCGACACGCGGTTTAGGAAACGTATCCGGTCCATTTCACGGGTTGCCGACGGTCCCCGATTCATGCCGTGACCTGCTCAGATGTTCCTACCGCTTGCCATCCGTCCCGGAGTTTGGCCGGGAGTAGTAGTCACGTTGTAGTCGCGGATCATGCGCTCGCCCTACGCATCCGGCGCCGATCCCGCTCGTCAGTGCCGGCCCAGATCCCTTGCAGATCGGGCGAGGCGAGGGCGTAGGTGAGGCACTCCCGCCGTACCGAGCAGCCCTCACAGACCGCTTTGGCGGCGTCTAGCGCCTCGGCGTTACTGGCGAACCAAAGCTCTGAGCCTTTGCCTCGGCACGCGGCCCTCCGCTGCCAGAACGGGCGCTGACCATCGAGTGAGAGACCGGCGAAGTTGTCGATGTCTGAGGGTCGCATGAGCACCTTTCTGTCGTGGGGCGTAGCGTGCGGGCAGGGTCCAACAAGGAGGCCCCCCATGGCAAGTACGTTGAGTCAAGAGGAACGGATCGACCGGCTAGAGGATGCGCTCAAGGCGTACGTTCTCGTGGACCACCCCAACCCGGTATCGTTGACGAACAATCCACTCAACGCCCCGCACGGACAGGTCGTGCTCGACTTCGTCCAAGCGATCACCAGGGAGCGGAGTTAGCTAACAAAAGTCCAGGTCGCAGATCATTTCTGCGACCCTAAGACAGGCAGGGTAATGGTGTAGGTGCCGCCTACTTGCCCAGCCCGAAGATCCTCAAGAGCCGGCCAGTCGCGCCCATGCTCTTCGAGTACGTTCTCCGCCTCACGACCCGCTTGGCGTACGCGCCCGGGCCATGTGAGGCGGCACAGGCGGCTGCAACCGGCCCGGCTGTGGGTGCGGTGCAGGCCAGGGCATGCCGGGGAAGTGCCACGCCGGTGGCCAGGGCTTCGCCCGGTGACAGGGCACGTAGGCAAACTTCCGGCAATGAAGACGGTGCGCCCGCCAGGACACCAACCGGTGCAGACGCTTGGGTTGGCTTCCTCGCATGCCAGAAATTCTAAGCCCTTTCTGGGCAACCACTGGTCAGCGGGGCACTCACGCTAGGCAACACAATAGGCAACACAGCGGGCTGGAACACCCAGAAAAGGTGCCATCTAGCTGGTCGGGCTGGCCGGATTTGAACCGGCGACCTCTTGACCCCCAGTCAAGCGCGCTAACCAAGCTGCGCCACAGCCCGTCGACGTCTGCACTGTAGTTGCCCTGGGCCAGGGGCCGCGAGGCAAGGGCGGTGAGGCACTCGGCCGGCCGTGCAGGTGGAGCACCGACGCGCATAGCGTGGACCCATGGAGAAACGGCGGCTGGGAAAGACTGGCTGGAACGCGAGCGTCATCGGTTTCGGCGCCTGGGCGATCGGCGCGGACTGGGGTGAGGTCGGCGACGACACCTCAAGAGCGGCCCTGCGAGCGGCAGCCGAATCTGGCGTGAACTTCTTCGACACCGCCGACGTCTACGGAGACGGGCGCAGCGAGCGCCTCGTGGCCGAGCTGCGCAAGGAGGTCTCAGAGCCGATCTTCATCGCCACCAAGGCCGGGCGCCGCGCACCTGAGCAGCGCGTCAAGTACTACAGCCCGGAGAACCTCATCGCCTGGGTCAACCGGAGCCGCGAGAACTTGCAGATGGAGACCCTGGACCTCGTCCAACTGCACTGCCCACCGACAGATCTCTTCTATCACCCCGAGGTCTTCGCCACGCTCGACGACCTCGTCTCCTCCGGCGCGATCGCCCACTACGGCGTGAGCGTCGAGCGCGTGGAGGAGGGACTCAAGGCGCTCGACTACCCGGGGGTGGCGACGGTCCAGATCATCTACAACATCTTCCGCCAGCGTCCGGCCGAGCGGTTCCTTCCCGCCGCCAAGGCTGCCGATGTCGGCGTGATCGTACGCGTTCCGCTCGCCTCGGGCCTGCTGACGGGCAAGATGACGCGAGACACGCAATTCCCCGCCAACGACCACCGGAACTTCAACCGCCACGGCGAGTCCTTCGACGTCGGCGAGACGTTCGCCGGCGTGAACCTGGAGACAGGTCTCGAGACGATCGAGGAGGTGCGTGCGCTCGTGCCTCCCGGTGAGACGATGGCCTCCTTCGCGCTGCGCTTCTGCATGTCGGACCCGGGAGTCTCGACTGTCATCCCAGGTGCGAAGAACCCCGAGCAAGCACGGCAGAATGCTGCAGCCGGCGAGCTCGGGCCCCTCGACGGGCCGACGCTCGAGCGGCTAAGGCAGATCTACCAGGAACGCGTCGCCCCCGAGGTCCATTACCGCTGGTGAACCCGCCCGCAGCGGCCCTGTGAGTGAGTGCTGATCAGGACGACGGCTCACCGAGCGCCGTGATGGTCCCGAGCACCCCCTCCTGGTCTCTCGGGGCCTTCTCAGCTCGCGCGGGGCCGTTCGACTGGCGTCCCGCGTCTGCCGGCATCACGTTGCGCAACCCGTTCAAGAACCCGCCCAGCTCCATGGGCACCACGATCTTCGTCGATGACGACGAGCCGACCTGTTTCAGGGTCTCCAGGTACTGCAGCTGCATCGTGTTGCCGTCGAGACCGCTCGCGACCTTGAAGATCCGGTCCAGACCCGTCGCAAGACCCTCGGCGCGCAGGATCGCGCTCTGCCGATCGCCTTCGGCGGCGAGGATGGCCGCCTGCTTGGTGCCCTCGGCGAGAGTCACGGCGGCTTGCTTTTGCCCTTCGGCCTCTGTCACCGCCGCACGCCGGGTGCGCTCGGCGGACATCTGACGGGTCATGGCCTCGAGCACGCCCGGAGGCGGGTTCACCTCGCGCACCTCGACCGTCGTGACCTTGACACCCCATCGCTCGGTGACGTCGTCCAAGCGCACGCGAAGCGACGCGTTCATCTCCTCGCGCTTGGAGAGCACGTCGTCGAGCGGCATGTCTCCGACGACACTGCGCAGCGTCGTCGCGGCGACGTTCTGCGCAGCCGCCGCGAACCTGCCGACCCGCAGCACCGACATCGAGGGATCGACGACCTTGTAGAAGATGATGAAGTCGATCGAGATCGACGCGTTGTCCTTCGTGATCGCCGTCTGGTGAGGGATCTCGAGAAACTGCTCGCGCAGGTCCACCCACGTCGTCCGGTCGGTGACGGGATTGATGAAGACGAGCCCAGGGCCCCGGGTGCCAACCGCTCTGCCGAGGCGAAACAGCACGATTCGCTGGTACTCCCGCACGATCCTCACGGAAAGCCCAGCGAGGATGAGAAGGAAGAGCACAACCACCCCGACTACGATCCCGACGACCATTACCGGCCTCCTTCGCTCGTCGTTTCACTGGGCGAGGACGGCCCGCTCCCGCCGGCACTGCCGTCGTCGGGCAAGGAGGCGCTGAGTTCGTCAGTATCACCGGACCCCACTACTTCGTCGGCCCAGACCTCGAGGCGGACTCCTGCGACACGCAGTACCTGGATGGGCGTCCCCGCCCGCACTGCCCCGTTCAAGGCCACGGCCGACCAATTCTCGCCGTTCACACGGACAATCCCCTCCGGGTTGAGGTCGCCGACCGCAAGGCCTTGAGCCCCGTTGGGCGAGACCAGGTGGCGATCGGCCACGTAGATCCCTCGAGTCGTCATTCCCTTCCAGGCCAGAACGCCGATACCGCCAGAGACCACCACATCAGCGCTGAGCAGCGCCCAGAGAACTGGTGCAGTCCGTCCGTCGACCGCCATCGCCACGAGCCAGGCGGCCGCAAGCACACCGAACACGCCCGCCGCCACGTGCGCGTGCGGGCCGACGTGAAACCCGAGCAGCGAGGCGAGCACGACCAGACCCAGAAGAACCCCTGCTATCACCCACATGGCGCCTCCTTCCGCGGCTGCGCTGAGTCCAAGGTTATCGGCATTTGGGCGCCATTGGCGCGAGCCCCACTGCGCTAAGTACACGCAGCTCAGGCCGCCTTGAGCCCAGCTAGAGCATCCAGAGCTCAGGCGTGATGGATCAGCCAGCCGATCCCTTGGTAAAGGCGGTACCCGAGGTAGCTGACCGAGCCCAGCACGAGCAGCTTGAAGTGCCAGGGGGCCTTGGGGTGGGTGTCCTCGTCATCGGTGCCGGCCTCATCTCCGAGCACCGAGCCGCAGCTCGGGCAGCGGTCCTGACGCTCGGGCTCGCTCTCGTGCGCCGCTCCGGCGCCGGGCGCCTCAGCCGGCCGGCCTGGCGGCGCCGGGACGAGATCGTCCTCTTCGACCTCCTGGCCGCACCTGTCGCACCACGGCATGGCGCTGACCGCCCTCTAGAGCCGGGCCCGCGGGTAAGACGCCCTGGTGCCGGCCGGCGTCATGTGCGGCCCGTGCCCCCAGGCCGGGGGCCAGGGCACCGGCGGCCTGCTCATCTCTGCTGGCGGAGGCGGACTCGAAGGTCGATGGGTGTCGGCCCTAGTCCGAACCGCTCCCGCAAGGAGCGCTCCAGGTAGCGCAGGTAGGTTGCCGGGAGCCGCCTCGTGGCGAACAGCGTGATCGTCGGGGGGTCGACGGCGCCCTGCACGCCGTAGAGGATACGAGCGCCACCGGGTGCCGGCTGAGCCGCCTGAGCGCTCCGCAACCCGTCGTTGAGCCGGCTGGTCGGGATGCGGCGGTGATAGGCGCTCATGGCCTCTTGCACCGCGGGCAGGAGACGGTGCACGCCGAGGCCCGTCTTGGCCGAGACCCGCAACACCGGCGCGTAGCCGAGGAAGGCAAGGCGGTCCCCCACCGCTTCTGAGACCTGGAGACGGCCCTCGGTGTCAAGCAGGTCCCATTTGTTGAGAAGGATCACGACCGGGCTCCCCGAGGCGTCGATCCGCTCGGCGAGACGCTGGTCCTGGTGGGTCACGCCTTCGGTCGCGTCCAGCACGAGCAAGGCAACATCCGCGCGGTCGAGCGCTCGCAGTGCCCGCACGAGCGAGTAGTACTCGGGCCCCTCGCCGCTTCGCGCCCGGTGGCGCATCCCGGCGGTGTCGATCAGCTTCACCGTCCCGTGGTCGGTCTCGATCAAGGTGTCGATGGCGTCACGCGTCGTGCCGGGAAGATCGTGCACGACGGAGCGCTCCTCGCCCGAGAGCCGGTTGAACAAGGTCGACTTGCCGACATTCGGGCGTCCCACGATCGCCACGGCCGGCACGCCCCCTTCGGCCTCTCCAAGCGCCCCGACGTCCGTGGCCCCGACCTGCCCGGCGACCGGTGCGCCAGCCGGCGCAGACACCTCGGGCAGCTGCTTGACCACCTCGTCGAGGAGGTCCCCGACACCTCGCCCGTGCAGGGCGCTCACCATGGCGGGCTCGCCCAAGCCGAGGCCCGCCAGCTCCCAGGCGTCGATCTCGCGCTTTTCGGAGTCGACCTTGTTGGCGACCACGATCACGGCCCCGCCGTTGCGCCGGACCAGCTGGGCCACCACGGCGTCTTCGCCTGTCACCCCGGTGGTCGCGTCGAGCACGAGCAACACCAGGTCCGAGACGTTCAGCGCCCGCACAGCCTGTTCGGTCACCTTGAGATCGAGCGAGTCACCACGTTCCACGACACCGCCGGTGTCGACGACGAGAAACGATCGCCCGTTCCACTCACACTCGACCTCGAGGCGGTCGCGTGTCACACCCGGCTGGGCTTCCACGATGGCGAGCTGGCGACCCGCGATCCGGTTCACGAGCGTCGACTTACCGACGTTCGGGCGCCCGACTACGGCGACGACCGGCAACGGCCGGGACCCTTGCGCGCTCATCGGCCCGCCTCCAAGAGCCTGCGCAACGATGCCCCGTCGCTCGGGACCACCTCGACGACCACAGGGAGGTCCTCGGGCGAGGAGCCGTCGATGAACCTGCCCTTCGACAGGCAGACGTCGGGGAGCAGGTAACGGCCTCGCGCCGTCTCTTCGCGGAGTGTCCGGGAGACGTCGGGGCCCGCCATGAGGCCGGCAACGGCGATGTTGCCTCCGAAGAACTCGTTGCGGACCGGAAGCACGCGCACCTCGCCAAAGCCGCCTTGATCGAGCAGCGGTCTCAGCACGAGCTCGCCGTAGCCACCGGTGAGGATCGTGATCGGCTGGTCCCTCCCCGCCCGGGGACGAGGGCCCAGGCGGACGGCGGCGGTCCGCGGGGCGCGATAGCCCTCGGCGGGCGCGCCCTCGACCCAGGCGAAGAAACCAGACCGGCCGGGCACGCTCGTGCCGGCGGCCAGGAAGGGCGGCTTCTCGCCGGGGGGCCGCTCGAAGTCCTGCTCGAAGGAACGCACCATCCCGACGCCGTTCTCGTGCTGAGGGAACCCCTCATATGCCGCGGCCTCTGGCAGTTCTAGCCCCGCGAGCAGGTAGTACTCGTCCGACGCCCACACGAGCCGGCGGCCGACGGCTCGGCTGGAGCGCTCCTGCCACTCGTGCACGGTCTCGACGGTCGCCCGTGCCTCCTCGGCCGTGTGCGGCCGCATCGCCGGCTCCTTGGAATGACGGCTCACGCCGAGCGGGACGACGGCCACGGTCGCAAGCTCGGGGAAGCGCTCGAGGATGCCGGCGAGCGTCCCGTGCAGCACCGCGGCGTCGTTCAGACCGGGGCAGACGACGACCTGGCCGTGCACCTCGATGTCGTGGTCGAGGAGGCACCGCAGCCACCTCAGGCTCATGGCGCCGCGGCGGTTGCGCAGCATGCGGGAGCGGACCTCGGGGTCGGTAGCGTGGATGGAGACGTACAGCGGCGACAACCGCTGGTCGACGACTCGCTCGAGGTCGGCCTCCGTGAATCGGGTCAGCGTCGTGAAATTGCCATAGAGGAAAGACAGCCGGTAGTCGTCGTCCTTCACGTACAAGCTCCGGCGCATCCCCTTTGGAAGCTGGTAGATGAAACAGAACTCGCAGTGGTTGTCGCAAGTGCGCACGCGATCGAATATCGCGGCCGAGATCTCGAGCCCGAGGGGCTCACCTGCTTGCTTGAGGACCGTGACCTCGAGCTCTACCCCACCACGGACGACCTCGAGGTCGACGATCGGCTCGTCCGCAAGCAGCTGGTACTCGATGACGTCTCGGGGCACCTGTCCGTTGATCGAGCGAAGCTCGTCTCCCGGCCAGACCCCGGAGCGCTCAGCCGGCGAATGCTCGGCCACGGCCACCACCTGCGGTAGCGGCATGTGCAAAGGCTACCCTGGTCTGCTGTGACTTCGGTCCACGAAGAGCCGGTCGACAGAGCAGCAGGCCGGGTCGAGCTCGTGCTGCTCGCGCAGCCCCGCGGTTTTTGCGCCGGCGTCGAGATGGCCATCAAGGCCCTGGCCTGGATGGTGCGCGTCTTCGAGCCTCCCGTCTACTGCTACCACGAGATCGTGCACAACCGCCTGGTCGTCGACGAGTTCGGGCGCCAGGGCGTTGTCTTCGTCGACGACGTCGACGAGGTTCCGCCCGGGGCGCCCCTCATGCTGTCTGCGCATGGGTCCGCACCCGAGGTCGAGCAGGCCGCGGGCCGCAACGGGCGCGTCGTCATCGATGCCTGCTGTCCTCTCGTGACAAAGGTTCACCACGAGCTCAGCGTGCGGGCCCGGAAGGGTTACACAATCGTCTATGTCGGCCATTCAGGCCACGAGGAGGCCATCGGCACGATGGCGGTGGCGCCGGAGGCGGTGCATCTCGTCGAGCACGAGAGCGACGTCGACCGGCTCGAGCTCGATCCGGAGGCACCGGTCGCGCTGCTCGCCCAGACCACCCTCGCCCATGAGGAGTGGGAGGGGATAGTCACACGCGCACGAGACCGCTATCCGGAGCTGTGGATGCCGGGACGCTCCGATCTCTGCTACGCCACGACCAACCGTCAAGACGCGGTCAAGGCCGTGGCGCCCCGTTGTGACGCCATGGTCGTGCTGGGTTCGGCCAATTCTTCCAACACCGTCGCCCTCGTGAAGGTCGCCGCCGCCGCCGGTTGCCCGAGGGTGCTCCGGGTCAACTCCCCGGGCGAGGTACCAGGAGACCTCTCAGGCGTGGTCGGTGTCACTGCCGGCGCCTCTGCCCCGGACTGGCTCATCGACGACCTCCTCGACCGCTTGGCCCCGAGGCAAGGCATCGAGATCGTCCAGACCACCGACGAGGACGAGTACTTCCCTCCCCCGCCGGAGCTGCGCGACCTGCTCCGTTGCCTCGCCATGGCGGCGAGCCTCACCCTCGGTGCCGCCGCGTCTCTCCCGCCTTCCAGGGCGACGGACCGACAGGTGACCGCGACCGACATGCTCATCGGCGCCTCGAAACGGCCCTCTCTGTGAACGCCCGCGCCGAGCGACGCCGGCGCCAGGTCGACGAGTTGGTCGATCGCGTCGCCCTCGAAGAGCTCCTCGCCGCCCAGGGCCCCCTCGAGATGGCCCCCGTGGCGATCGTGATCGCGGCATACAAAGAACGCGAGAACATCGCCGAGGTGGTGGGCGGCATGCCGAAGGAGATCTGCGGGCAGCCGGTCTCGGTGCTGGTGGTCGTCGACGGCGAGGACGACGGCACAGGTGCTGAGGTGCGCGCCGCCGGTCACTACGCCTGCATCGCGCCGGTCAACCGCGGCCAGGGGGCGGCACTGCGACTCGGCTACCGGATCGCGAGAGAGCATGGCGCGGCCTTCATCGTGACGGCGGACGGAGACGGCCAGACCGACCCCGATGACCTCGAGGTCGCCCTCGAGCCGGTCATGTCCGACCGGGCCGACTTCGTCAACGGGTCCCGACGCCTCGGCGAGACTCATGTCACCGACCTCGTGCGCAACACCGGGGTCGTCGTCTTCGCCACCCTGATCTCTTTGCTCACCAAGGCGGCCGTGACCGACCCGGCCAACCCGGTCCGGGCTTTCGGGGCAGAGCTGCCCGCCCAGCTCACCCTCGAGGAGCCGCAGTACCAGGCATCGGAGCTGCTGATCGGGGCCATCATGCACGGCTGCCGCTTCGAGGAACGACCCGTGACCTTCCGGGCCCGCCGCCAGGGCGAGACCAAGAAGAGCGGGAACTTCCTCTACGGCCTGCGCTACGGTCGGGTGGTCCTTCGCACCTGGCTCCGAGAGCGCGCCCGGACGCGCTAGCCGAGCTCGCCAGACCGGGTGCTAAGCCTGGCTACCGGCGAAGACGGACCTCTCGAACCACTCCCAGGTGCGACGGATCCCATCTTCACGGCTGATGCTCGGCGCGTAGCCGAGGACCTCTTGCGCCAGGTCGTAGGAGGCGAAGTTGCGCTCGACCTCACCTGGCCGCTTGGGCCTGTGCTCGATCGGGTGATCGGGCACGCCCGCCGCCGTCCGACACAAGTCGGCCAGCTCCTGCACGGTGGTCTCGACACCGGAGGCGATGTGGAGCACGGTGCCACCGGCGACGTCACTCTCGAGCGCCAGCTGCAGGGCGCGGCAGATGTCGTCGACATGGGTGTAGTCGCGCGAGGCCGAGCCGTCACCGTAGATGACGATCGGCTCGCCGGCGTTGATCGCCCGGAAGAACAGCGTCATGGCCCCCTTCTTGCGGGCGCTCCAGGGCCCGTAGACGTTGGCGAAACGCAGCACGACCGTGCCGAGGCCGTAGGACTTCGCGAAAGCGTGCGCGTAGCCCTCGCCGGCCAGCTTGCTGGCGCCGTAGGGAGAGATCGGCTTGGGAAGCGAACGCTCGTCGACCGGCGGTACGGCGTCGCCGATGAGCGCCCCTCCCGTCGAGGCGAGCACGATGCGCCCGATCCCAGCCCGCCGAGCGGCGTCGAGCACCTGGAAGGTGCCGAAGACGTTGACGTCGAAGTTGGCCGCCGGATCCTCGACCGACATCACGACCGAGCCGGCGGCCGCAAGATGCACCACAGACAGGGCACCGGCGAGCGCGCTGTCCATGGTATTGGCATCGCGAATGTCACCTTCTACTAACTCGGCGTCCACGCCGTCCAGGTGCGAGGCGTGACCGGTGGTGAGGTTGTCGAGGACGCGCACCTCGTACCCGCTCCCTACGAGCCGCCTCACCAGCGTCGCCCCCACGAAGCCGGCACCGCCTGTCACCAGCACCCTTGGTCTCTCAGCCATTTGACATCACCGGCGGAAGTTAGCAGGCGGCGGACGCCGTGCCCCAGCCAATGCCTGCCCACGGCCAAGAGGCCAGGGACGCCCCAAGGCCTGCACGGGCTCGGAAAGCATGGCCTCAGCGCCGGAGGCTGGCCTCGGCGGCGTCGAAGGCCTGCTGGATGCCCGCCCTGACTCGGACCGACTGCTCTGTGATCGCGGCCCGCCCGATGCGCCCCCGCCGGCGAGCTGCCGGGGTGCCATCGGGGCTGCCCGACGAGTCGTTCTCGTGGCCGCCGGGGGGGCTGGGGGCGGCGATCGGAGGGCCGACCACGACATCCACGCGCGTCGGCCGGGGGAACTTCGAGCCGCGTGGCATGGCGCGCTCCGAGCCCCCGATCCCGACGGGGATGACCGGGGCGCCGGTGCGAAGCGACAGGTAGGCGACACCGTCTTTCAGCTCGTGCACCACAGGCCCCGAGCGCCGCGTGCCTTCGGGGAACATGACGAGAGCCTCCCCGCCCCCGAGCACGGCCTGGCAGCGCTGCAGCGCCTCGCGGTCTGTACCCGACCGGTTCACCGGGAACCCGCCGCAGGCCTCGATCACCCCGCCGATCAGCTTCGACTTCCACACCTCTTCCTTCACGATGTAGCGCAGGCGCCGCCGGCCGGTGATTCGGGCGACGATCAGCCAGTCCACATACGAGCGGTGCACGGGGGCGACGATGCAGGCGCCTTGGGCCGGCAGGTTCTGGCGCCCCTTCACCGTTCCAGGGAAGTACACCCGCGACACGCCGACGGCTATGGACCAGCAGAGCCGGTAGAGCTGCATCTCCCAGAACGAAGGCCGCGTCAAGGGCATCTCGGGATCCGTCGCACGAGGTTCCGGCACGGGAGCTTCGGTCACAGCAGGGAGAGCACCTCCTCGACGACGGACTCGACGCTGCGGCCCGTCGAGTTCACCACGATCGCCCCCGGCGCAGCCACCAGGGGCGATGCCGCCCGGCCCGAATCGAGCTCGTCGCGGCGCCGGATCGACTCTTGCGTCACGACGAGGGCTTCGGGGGCGGCTCCCTCCTCGGCCGCCCGACGCCAGGCGCGTTCGGCCGAGTCGGCAGTGAGGAAGATCTTCACGTCGGCGTCGGGGAGCACGACGCTGCCGATGTCACGACCCTCGACGACTCCCCCGCCGTTGGCCGCCACCCAGTCTCGCTGCCGGCGCACCAGCTCGGCGCGCACCTGCGGGTGGACCGCGACGACCGAGACTGCCTCGTTGACCGAAGGCGCCCGGATCTCCTCGGTGACGTCCTTGTCATCGAGCACGACGCGCTCGCCCACGCTCAGGTTCATGAACCTGGCGAGCGCCGCGCAACCCTCCGCGTCGCGGACGTCGACCCCTTGCTCGAGAGCGAGCAGGGTGACGGCTCGGTACATGGCGCCGGTGTCGAGGCGCTCCAGGCCGAGCCTGCGGGCCACCTCCTTCGCCACGGTCGACTTGCCGGCGCCGGCGGGACCGTCGATGGCGATGACCGGTCGGTGCCTGGCGCTTCTGCTCAGGCCGAAGCCGTGCTCGCCGAGGGAGCGGCGAACACGCTCCGCGGCATCCGCGGCAACGGTGAGGACGAGGACACCTCGCGGCTGCTCCTGGGAATGGACGATCTCGAGATCCTCGATGTTGACCCCGAGCTCCCCGGCGATCGTGGTGACCTGGGCCAGCACGCCGGGACGGTCGGGGATCAGCACGTGCAGCTCGGTGACCGAGCTCGGCCGGCTGGCGCGCGGCGGGAGGTTCCGCCGTGCCAGCTGGGCCTGGTCCAAGAGCGCCACGAGGCTCACGCGGTCGTCCTCGGCGACGATGCGGCGCACCTCGTTCAGCCTGGCGATGAGGTCGTCGAGGACCGGGACGATCGCAGGCGCGTTGTCGCGGCAGATGTCGGGCCAGATCGCCGACGATCCCGCCGCGACGCGTGTCATGTCCCTGAAGCCACCGGCAGCCAGCCTCAACAGCGCCGTATGGGCGTCGGTCGCCTCCGTGGCGAGGCCCATCATGGTGGCAGCCGTCAGATGCGGCACATGGGAGACGAGCGCCACGAGCTCGTCGTGGCGCCCCGGCGCGAGGGCCACGAGGTCGGCGCCGAGCTCGGTTATGACCGACTGGACCCTGGAGAAAGCGGCGGGATCGGTGGACGAGGTGGGTGTGAGCACCCACGTCGCGCCCGCGAACAGGTCCGGGTCGGCCCCGTCGGGGCCCTCTTGCTCAGATCCGGCCATGGGATGGCCACCGACGAAACGGGGATGAGCGATCCGCGACACGATCGGCCCCTTGACACCGCCGACGTCGGTCACAACGAGCCCGCCGGATCGATCCCCGGCAAAAAGGGCGTTCACCTCTCCGGCGATGGCCGCGACCGGGGTGGCCACGAACGCGACGGCGGCGAGGTGGTCCACGCCCAGCTCGTCGATCGCCCCGAGCTCGCGGGCGCGCCGCGCCCTGGCCTCGTCCAGGTCGCGACCCGTCACCCTCCAACCGCGCTCTCGGAGCGCGAGCGCGATCGAGGTGCCCACGAGCCCGAGGCCGGTCACCTGGGCCCGCCTTGGCACTGACGGCTCGCCCATGCCCGCGGACTCAGTCGGGGAGGTCATCGCGCAGCCCGCGTGCGCCTTCGAGGTAGACGTGGTGCAGCGCCTCTCTCGTGCGCTCGGTGTAAAAGTGCATCAGGACCCGGACGCAACGTGGCATGGCACCGGTGATGGCGAGCTCGTGGGCGCAGATGAGCGGGACGTCGCCGAGCCCGAGCGAGCGGGCCGCGGCCGCCGGGAACATCGAGGAGATGTCGTCGGTGGCCGTGAACAGGATGCTGACGAGGTCGTCGTGAGCGATCCCGTTTCGCTCCAGCATCGCCGAGATGAGAGCCCGGACCCGATCGTTGACCTGCTCCGCGGTGTCCTCCTCGAGCGTCGTCGCGCCACGGAGAGCCCGCAAGATCGCTGTCATGGGCGGGCAGCCTACCTACCGGCCGGAGGGCGAGCGAAGCGCAGCCTCGGCGAGAGAGCGCACCTCTCGGGCCTCGAGCGGCCTCCAGGAACCCGGGCGGAGCGAGCGGTCGGTGATCGGGCCGATCCTGGTCCGCACGAGGCGGATGACAGGATGGCCTATCGCCTCGCACATGCGCCGTACCTGGCGGTTGCGGCCTTCGTGGATCACGAGGCGGATGACTCCCGGCGAGACGGCCGTCACCCGGGCGGGAGCCGTCGTTTCCCCGTCGTCCAGCACGACACCCTGCCTGAGGCGACGCAGCTCCCCGGGGCTCGGGTTCCCTCTCAGCTCGGCGAGGTATTCCTTCTCGACGCCGAAACTGGGATGGGCGAGCAGCTGGGCGAGCTGGCCGTCGTTGGTCAGCACGAGCAGCCCCTCGGTCTGGAGGTCGAGGCGCCCCACCGAGAAGACCCGGGGCTCGCCGGGGACCAGTTCGAGCACGCTCGGACGGCCTTGTGGGTCGTCAGCGGTCGTCACGACCCCGGCGGGCTTGTTGAGCAGGTAGTACACCAGCCCGGGCAGGACGCCCACAGGGGCGTCGTCGACCGCGACGAGGTCGGTCTCGACGTTCACACGCCGGCCGAGGACCGCCACCTCGCCGTTGACGGTGACACGCCCTTTTGTGATCAGCTCCTCGCAGGCCCGCCGAGAGCCGTAGCCGACACGGGCAAGCACCTTTTGCAGCCGCTCGCCTTCGGCCTCGCTCACTCGCCCGGCTCGGAGCGCAGCACGTTCTCGAGCATCTCGACCGTCGACGCGGGCGGGACGAAGGCGGCAAGCGGCGGGAGATCCTCGATCGAGTCGAGGCCCAGGCGCTCTAAGAACATCGAAGTCGTGCCGTACAAGATGGGCTGCCCAGGGCCCTCGTCACGTCCGACCGCCTGTACGTAGCCGCGGGCGACGAGCATCCGCATGACGCTCTCGACATTGACGCCGCGGATGGCCGAGACCTGCGAGCGCGAGATCGGCTGCTTGTAGGCCACCACCGCCAGCGTCTCGAGAGCCGCCGGCGACAGCTTTTGCGGGCCACCGTCCAGGACGAAACGTTCCACGTACGCCGCGTACGCCTCGCTGCTCTGGAACCGGTAGCCACCGGCAACCCTCGCCAGGGCGAAGCCACGCCCGTCTGCCTCGTAGCTCGCTGCCAGCTCAGCGCACAGCTGCTCGACGCGCTCGACGGGAAGCTCGAGCAGCTCGGCCAGGAGGCCAGGTGGTACGGGCTCGGTGGCCACCGTGAGCACGGCCTCGATGGCGGCCGCCTCGCCTCGGGCCTCAGCGGCGTTGCCGCGCCCCTCGCCGGTGCCGTCGCCGGGCAGATCGTCGGCGGGATCCTCGGGCGTCACGCCAGGGTCTTCGAAGCTCATCCGTCGTAGTCGAGATCCGCGAGCGATACCGACACCGGTTGCCGCGGGCCGGGTCTCGAGGCGAGCTGCTCCCCTTCGTCGGCCTCCGGCACCTCGGCGAGGCCGCCCGTCCAGCACACCCGCAGCTCGCCGAAGGTCGTTGCCTGCTCGAGCTCGACGAGGCCCTGCTTGTACAGCTCGAGAAGGCCGAGGAAGTGCACGACAACTTCCATACGCGTCGCGGCCGCCGCCGTCAGCTCCCGGAAGGTCGTCGGCGAGGTTGCGGGCAGGCGGGCGCACAACGCCTCCACCACCTCGGCGACGGTGACCTCGTCCACAAGGACGTGGTCGGTCTCGATATGAGGTGTCGGCCGGGGCTCGAGAGCCCGTAGAGCCGCCGCCCGGACATCCTCAGGGCTCAAGAAGGCCAGCAGATCTGGCTGGAGGCCTTCGAAACGCTCGTCGAGCCCGGCGAGGCGGGGCCAGGACTTCGAAGCGGCCAGCTCGGCGGCGGCAAGCTGGGCTCCCGCGGCAGCAAAGGTCGTGCACTCGACCAGGCGCGCTAGCAGGTAGTCGCGCTCTTCGAGCAGGGCCAGGCACTCCTCCTCGGACTCCTCGCGGCCCGGCAGCAACCTGCGGCATTTCAGCTCGACCAGCGTCGCCGCGATGACCAGGAACTCCGTGGCGACTTCCAGGTCCAGCCGCTGCATTTCGGCGACCTCGGCCAGGAAAGCATCGACGATGTCCGCCAGGACGACCTCGTAGAGGTCGACCCGCTGCTCGGCGATCAGCCTCAGCAACACGTCGAAGGGCCCCTCGAAGACGTCTGTGTGGACCTCGTATGCCACACGGGCGAGGTTACCGGCCACACACGCCGGACGGTCGGATACCCGATGACCAAGGATTTCCCGGCATTGGGACACCGCCCGATATCCTGCAGGCGATGGAACGGGTCTTCTCAGGAGTGCAGTCGTCCGGATCGCCGCATGTCGGCAACTATTTCGGCGCCTTTCGTCAGTGGGTCGCGGACCAGCAGAGCGCGGACTCGGTTTTCTGCGTCGTCGATCTGCACGCCCTCACCGTCGAGCAGGACCCCGCGCAGCTTCGCAGCCGCACGCTCGAGACGGCGGCATGGCTCTTCGCGAGCGGGCTCGACCCCGAGGTGTGCACGGTGTTCGCGCAGAGTCACGTGCCCGAGCACACCGGGTTGAGCTGGTTGCTCGAGTGCACCGCCACCGTCGGCGAGCTGCGGCGCATGACCCAGTTCAAGGAGAAGTCCAAGGGCAGCGAGTCGGTCAGCGCAGGGCTGTTCACCTACCCGGTGCTCATGGCCGCCGACATCCTCCTCTACGACACCGACAAGGTGCCCGTCGGGGACGACCAGCGCCAGCATCTCGAGCTCACCCGTGACCTCGCGGTCCGCTTCAACGGCCGTTACGGCGACACCTTCGTCGTCCCCGAGGCCGTCGTGCCGAAGGTCGCCGCCAGGGTCATGGACCTCCAGCACCCGGAACGCAAGATGTCGAAGTCCGTCACCTCGCCGCTCGGGACGATCGATCTCATCGACGAGCCGGAGACCATCCGCCAGAAGATCCGCAAGGCCGTCACCGACACCGACGGCGAGGTGCGCTACGACCCCGAGCACAAGCCCGGGTTGTCCAACCTGATAGAGCTCTTCGCGGCGGCCTCTGGCCGCTCGATCGAGGACGTGACCGCTTCTTATGACCGGTACGGGCCTTTGAAGGCCGACCTCGCCGAGACCCTCGTCGAGGTGCTCGCCCCCGTCCAGGAGCGCTACGCGAAGATCACCGCCGATCCGGAGGCCGTCCCCCGACTTCTCGAGATGGGCGCTCGGAAGGCCGGCGCCGTCGCCTCGGGGACACTGCGCCGGGCTCGCCAGGCGATCGGCCTGCTGGCGCCGTAGCGGGACTTTGCCACCGGCTCTGGTCAGCCGCGCCCCGGCCGGCCCCTTGAGCTCAGAAGACCAGGTTGATGTACCAGTTCTCGACGTGGCCGAGGAGTGACGACAGCAGGCTCTGGTCGAGGAAGACGAAGAGCAGCACCAGGACCATGAAGCCCATCCGCAGCTGGTAGTAGGTGGGCAACGCCGAGGTGGGCAGGAGCCGCTCGAGCACTGCCGAGCCGTCGAGGGGCGGGATGGGGATCAGGTTGAACACCGCCAGGAGCACGTTCACGATTCCGAAGTAGAACAGGACCTGCTCGATGAGGGCCCACTGCGAGATCGGGGCATAACAGCGGTACGCGCCGCACGGCACGATAGGCAGGGGCCAGACATGGAGCACGGCGTGCAGGACGACACCTGTGATCGTCGCGAGGATGACATTGGTGAACGGGCCGGCAAGAGACACCAGCACCGCGTCGTTGCGCGGGTGGCGGAGGCGGCTGACGTTGACCGGGACGGGCTTGGCCCAGCCGACGACGGGCGCCTTGATCAGCGCGAGGACCAGCGGCAGCAGGATCGAACCCACTGGATCGATGTGCTTGAGCGGGTTCAGGGTCAGCCGGCCCGCACGCTTGGCCGTGTCGTCGCCGAACCATAAAGCGACCACTCCGTGGCTCACCTCGTGGAGGATCACGGCGGGGAGGAAGACGAGAAAGAAGATCAGCGTCTGCTCGTCCACCACGTGGTGGCGGATCGCGAGCACGACAAGGGCGACCCCAATGGCGGCGAAGAGGATGTAGGTCGGTAGCCGCTGGTTCGACTTGAGAGAGCGCCACCACGATTCGACGGTCAACGGCGAACCGAGGCACACTCGATGCAGAGGGCGGTCGCCGGCTGGGCTTCGAGACGAGCCGGGGAGATCGGCTTGCCGCAGCGCTCGCAGATCCCGTAGGTGCCCTGATCGATCTTGTGGAGAGCTTTTTCGACCTGGCCCAGCGCCTCTTGCAGCTGGGCGGCCAGCGCCTCGGCCTCGCCACGCTCCGCGGTTACCTGGGAGGAGTCGGCGAAATTGGCGTCGTAGGTCAAGTTGCCGTCCTCGCCGAAACCGATCTCCTGCAGTTGGTGCAGGAGTGAGGCGCGCTCCTCCTCGAGGAGGGCGCGGTAGTCAACGGCAGCTGCTTCGTTCGCCATCGGCGCAACACTAGTCCCGCCACGCCCCGAGGCGGCCTACAAGTGCCGGTCAGCGCCGTGCGGTCAGCGCCCGGGGATGGGCCTGCTCGTAGACACGCCGGAGCAGCTCGGGCGAGACCCTCGTGTAGACCTGTGTCGTCGTGATGGTCGCGTGCCCGAGCAGCTCCTGCACCACCCGGATGTCCGCCCCGTGCTCGAGCAGGTGCGTGGCGCACGAGTGCCGCAGCACGTGAGGCGACACCCGGTCCTCGAGCTTGACTTTGACGGCCGCTCTCCGCACGACCTGCCACACCGCCTGGCGTGACATCCGCCTTCCCCGCGTCGAGATGAACACGGCCTCGGCGTCTGCCCGCCGTGCCCAGCGCACCGGCGCCATGACCGCCCGCCCCTCTGGGCCCAGCCAGGCCTCGAGCGCCGCAAGCGCATGCCTCCCGACAGGCACGAGGCGCTCTTTCGAACCCTTCCCGAAGGCGACGGCCAGGCCCTTTCGCATGTCGAGATCACCTAGGCGCAGGCCGGCCAGCTCCGAGATGCGCATCCCGGTCGCGTACAGGGTCTCCAGGATCGCTCGGTCGCGCAAGGCGCGCGGGTCGTTGCCGATCACGGCCGAGAGCAGGAGCTCGACCTGTTCCTCGGAGAGGGCCTTCGGGATGGCCTGAGGGATGCGCGGCGTTGAGACCCCGTCGGTCGGATCGAGGGTGGCCCCGCGCTCGTCCACGCAGAAACGGTGCAGGCCGCGGACGGCCGCGAGCGCCCGCGCCGTCGAGCTGGGGCGCCGCGATGCTCCGAGCACCGCTACATACGCCTCCACGAGACCCGTGTCGGCCTGCGACAGTGCCACGCCGTGCTCTGACAGGAACTGCTCGTAGGCGGCGAGATCGCGCCGGTAGGCGGAGATGGAGGCGGGCGCGCGCCCTCGCTCCACTGCGAGATAGGAGAGGAACTCCTCGGCGTCCCGGCTCAGCACGGCCAAGGACTGCCCCTCAGCCGAGCGGGTCGCCTGGACGGGCCGTGCTCAGCAAAGAGCGCGTCAAGAACAGGCCGGCGATCGTCTTGGCGTCGGCGATGTCACCTGTGGCGACGAGCTCGTCGACCGAAGAAAGGGCGATCCGTTCGACGACGAGATGTTCCTCCTCGACCCCGTCCGCGGCGCGCTCTCCCGCCCTCAGCTCCTCGGCCAGAAAGCAAACGGTCAGCTCGTCACAGAACCCCGGTGAGTTGTAGAAGTGGCCGAGCTCGGTGAACCGCTCCGCCTTCATGCCGACCTCCTCGTTGAGCTCGCGCGCCGCGCAGTGCTCGGGCGCTTCGCCCGCGACGTCGAGCTTGCCGGCGGGCAGCTCGAGCAGGGCCTGGTCCACCGGCCCCCGGTACTGGCGCACGAGCAGCACGTGCTCGCGGTCGCTCTCGAGCGGCACAACACACACGGCGCCAAAGGTCCGCACTATCTCACGCTCGAAGGTGAAGCCGTCCGGGCCGACGAAGGTGCCGACGACGACGTTCAGGCGCTCACCGGAGTACCTGGCCCGCTCCCCGATCTGGCGGAACGCCCCCCGGTCGTATGCCGGCGAGCCCGTCGCCACCCCGGTCGGCTCGCCCGGTGGACCTTGAGCCTCAGGTTCAGGAGGGCACATTGTCGAGGTCGTAGAGCCGCGGGGTGCGCTCGTGCGCCCGGTTGAGCGCGGCTCCGACCAGCCCGCGGAACAGCGGGTGGGGCCTGTCCGGCCGGCTCTTGAACTCCGGGTGAGCCTGGGTGGCGATCCAGAAGGGATGGCCTGGCAGCTCGATGAACTCGACGAGCCGGTCGTCAGGCGAGGTGCCCGAGCACCGCAGCCCGGCGGCGGTGAGCCGGCCGCGGTAGTTGGGGTTCACCTCGTAGCGGTGCCGGTGCCGCTCGGAGACGCTCTCGGAGCCGTAGATGGCGGCCACTTGCGAGCCCGGCTGCAACTGGGCCCAGTAGGCGCCGAGACGCATCGTGGCGCCCTTGTCCTCGACGCCTATCTGGTCGTCCATGAGGTCGATGACCGCATACGGCGTCGTGGGATCGAGCTCGCGGCTGTTGGCTCCCTCCAGGCCGGCGACGTTGCGGGCGAAGTCGACGACCATCATGTGCAGGCCGAGGCACAGGCCCAGGCACGGCACGGCGTGCTCACGCGCATAGCCGGCGGCGGCGATCTTTCCCTCGAGGCCGCGCTCGCCGAAGCCTCCTGGGATCACGATCCCGTCCAGGCTGTCGAGGCGGGTCAGGGCGAGCATGCCCGTCACCTCCTCGGCTTGGACCCAGTCGATCTCGACCTTCGCCCCGTGGTGGAACCCGGCGTGCTTGAGCGCCTCGACCACCGACAGGTAGGCGTCGGGAAGGTTCACGTACTTGCCGATGACCCCGATGCGGACGACCTCTGAGGCGGCCCGCACGCGCTCTACCAAAGCCTCCCAGCCCGTGAGGTCGATGCTGCGATCCGCATCGTCGAGGCGCAAGATCCCGCAGACGATGTCGTCGAGGCCCTCCTCATGGAGCGTGAGCGGTATCTCGTAGATGTTCTCTGCGTCGATCGCCGAGACGACCGCGTCGGTCGGCACGTCACAGAGCAGGGAGATCTTGCGCTTCAAGTTCTCCGAGATCGGCTCGTGGCTACGGCACACGATCACATCGGGTTGGATACCGCGCCCGCGCAGCTCGGTGACCGAGTGCTGCGTCGGCTTGGTCTTCTGCTCCCCTGAAGGGAGCGAATGGGGCACCAGGGTCAGGTGCAGGTAGCAGACGTTGTCGCGCCCGACGTCACGGCGGAACTGGCGGATCGCCTCGAGAAACGGCACGATCTCGATGTCACCGACCGTGCCGCCGACCTCGACGATCACGACGTCTATGTTTTCCCGCCCGAGGCGCCGGATGCGCTCTTTGATCTCGTCGGTGATGTGAGGAATGACCTGCACGGTCTTGCCGAGGTAGTCGCCGCGGCGCTCCTTGGCGATCACAGAGGAGTAGATCTGGCCTGTCGTGGCGTTCGAATCCTTGTGCAGGTACTCGTCGATGAAACGCTCGTAGTGCCCGAGGTCGAGGTCGGTCTCGCCCCCGTCTTCGGTGACGAACACCTCACCGTGCTCGAAAGGGTTCATCGTGCCCGGGTCGACGTTGATGTAAGGGTCGAGCTTGCACATCGTGACCCGGAGACCACGCGACTTGAGGAGCCGGCCGAGGGAGGAGGCAGTAAGCCCTTTGCCGAGGGAACTCATAACGCCACCCGTCACGAACACGAACTTCGTCACGCTCTCCTCCCGTCCCGGTTCACTCAAGGCTACCGGAGCCGCCAGAACCCATGTCGGACCTCGCGCCTAGCGCTAGCAGCTCTTTCGCGTGGCGGCGGGCCGCCGCGCTGTCCGGATGGCCTGAGAGCATCCTCGAGAGCTCGACGACGCGATCCTCACCTGTGACAGTGCGAGCACGGGCCACGGTGCGACCCTCCGACTCGTTCTTGGACACGAGGATCTGCTGATCCGCGAACGCGGCCACCTGGGCGAGGTGGGTCACGACGAGCACCTGGTGATCACGCCCGAGGGCGCCCAGCGCGCGACCGACGGCCAGGGCCGCCTCCCCACCCACGCCGGCGTCGACCTCGTCGAACACGAGCGTCGGCGGTGCCGCCGACAGCACCAGGCGCGTCGCCAGCATTGCCCGGGAGAGCTCCCCGCCGGAGGCGACCTTCGCGAGAGGCAGGGCCGGCTCGCCAGGGTTCGCCCCGAGAAGGAATTCCATCTCCGACCCCGCCGGGTCGTCGCCGATGCGCACCTCGAAACGGGCGCCGGCCAGGGCCAGCTCTTGCAGGTGGGCCTCGATCGCGGCGGCCAGCTTGGGGGCAGCTTCCCGGCGCTCTGCTCCGAGCCGCTCCTCGGCCTCGCGCAACAGCGCAGTCGTTGCGACCCGGCGCGCCTCGAGGACAGTGCGTGTCTCCTCGGTCGCCTCGAGCTCGGCCAGCTGCGCCCGGTTCGCCCGCTCGAACTCGAGGACGTCGGCGAGACTCGGGCCGTACTTCCGGCGCAGCTCGGAGAACAGCTGCAGGCGCCGGCGGACCGCCTCGAGCCGCTCGGGGTCCTCCTCGAGCCGCTCGTCTCGCAGTCTCAGCTCCCGGGCCACGTCCTCGACGTCGGCCTGGGCAGATCTCAGCGGCACGGCGAGCTCTGAAAGGGCGGCGTGAGCCGACAGCTGGGACACGGCGCGACCGAGCAGGTCGCCTGCCCCGAGGCCGTTCTGGGACTGGGACGCATCGGATCCCGCCAGAGCCTCTCGTGCTCCGGCTATGGCGCTGCGGAGCGTTCCGATGTGAGCGAGCACCGACTCCTCGGCGGCGAGCTGCTCGTCCTCGTCCGGAGCAGTGATCGCCGCCTTGGCGATCTCGTCGACTTGGAACCGGAGCAGGTCGACGGTGCGGGCAAGCGCCCGCGGGTCGCCGCCGAGATCGTTCAGGCGGGCGTCGATGGCGGCGAGCTCCCGTCTCGCTTGCGCCACAGGCTCGAGGTCGGCCCCGGCAAAGGCGTCGAGCGCCTCGCGTTGCGCTGCCTGACGCAGCAGGGACTGGTGCACGTGCTGGCCATGGAGGTCGACCAGCTCGTCGCCGATCTCCGACAGCAGCGACACGGCCGCCATGCGGCCGTCGACATAGGCGCGCGAGCGCCCGGTTGTCGGAAGGGCGCGCGAGAGCACGACCTCTCGTTCGCCCACGACGAAGCGCCCTTCGACCGCCGCTTCCGACGCGTCGGCGCGCACCATCGTGGCATCGGCCCGACCGCCGAGCAGCAGCTCGAGGGCTTCGACGACGAGCGTCTTGCCGGCACCGGTCTCACCGGTGAGCGCCGTCATGCCGGGACCGATCACCAGGTCGAGGTCTGCGATGACACCGAGGTCCCGCACTCGCAGCTCGACAAGCATCGGCGTGCTCAGCTATCTGTCAGACCGAAACGATGCCGCAGTGCCGAGTGGAAGTCGCGTACACCGAAGCTGATCAGGCGCGCGGGCTCAGCGGCCGGGCTGCACAGCACGCTGTCACCGAGGGCAAGCTCGATCACCCGTGCGCCGTCGATCACCGCCGCCGCGGCGCGCTCGTCGACGACGGTCAGGCGCACCTTCTCCTCCGGCTCGAGCACGAGGGACCGGTCGAAGAGCATGTGGGGCGACACGGGAGTCAGCACCATGGCCTGCAGCTTCGGGGAGACGACCGGACCCCGTGCAGACAGGTTGTGGGCGGTGGAACCGGTGGGCGTGGAGACGAGGATCCCGTCGGCGATGTAGGTGAGAAACGGGCGCCCGGCGATCTCGACCGCCACGTGGATAGTGTGCCCGTGCCCTGCCCTCTCGACACTGACGTCGTTGAGCGCCGTGAACCGCCCCGGTGCGCTGCCCGCGACCTCCACGTCGAGGCCCATGCGCTCCTCGACGAGATAGTCGCCCACCAGCATCCTCTCAAAGGAGCGCTCGATCCCGGCCGGCTCGACAGCGGTCAGGTACCCCATTCGCCCCAGGTTCACTCCTAGCACCGGTACCCGCTTCGCCAGAACGAGCTCTACGGTGCGCAGCATCGTCCCGTCACCGCCCAGGCTGATGGCGAACTCCAGGTCTTCGCTGCCTGTGAACGACACCCCCGCCTCGGCCCGGCGGACCTCGATCACCACGCGGCCCTGGCGCTCCCACCACTGTCTGGTGGTGCTTGCCAGCTGCCAAGCAGCCGGTCGCTCGGGATGGACCACGAGAAGGATGGACGCCATAGCGCCATCCTTGCGGTCCCCGTCCTCAAACGCCACCCGCAACGGTGGCGTCACCGCCTCAAGTCGTGGTCGCCTAGGACCTTTTTTCCGCCGCAGCCTTCTTCGGAGCGGCCTTCCTCGTCGCGGCCTTCTTCGTCGCGGCGGGGGCTTTCTTCGGAGTGGCCCTCTTCGTAGCGGCGCGGGCCTTCTCAGCGGGGGCCTTGGTGGCGGGGGCCTTGGTGGCGGGGGCCTTGGTGGCGGCGTCCGCCTTCTTCGCCGCGGCTGACTTCGTCGCAGCCGCCTTCTTGTCCGAAGCCGTCTTCTTCGCCGCGCCTGCCTTCTTCGAGGCAGGCCGGTGCGTTGCCACCTTCGTGCTGGCCCTCATCGTGCGGCTGGCCGCGTCCACCACAGGAGCCGCAGCCTTGGTCGTGCGCTCGACGAATTGCTGGACGACCTTGATCACATCCTGGTTCGTCGCCAGGTTGAACTGCTTGATCTGGTGGCGAAGCTCGCTCCTCACCAATTCCGCAAGCTGCTCGGCCGTCCGGCGCCCGCGCTCGACGACCTCCTGCGCCCAGTCCTCTGCGTGCTCGCGCCCGGCCTCCTTGTCCCTGGTGAGATCCTGCGCGACCGCCTCGAGGCATCTGCGGCTCGCCTCGGTGAACTCCTTACCGGCTTCCACATATCTATTAAGGGGTTTCTTGGCCATGACGTCAATTATACCGCTATGCTTGCAATAGCAAGCAGTCAACGGGCCGGGCCGCCGAGCGTGCTTGCTTCAGCTAGCACCGACTCGACGCCCTTAGACCCTGCGCGGATAGGCGCTCTCAGAAGCTCCAGCGGTCGCGCCAATCGATGAGCTTCGCGGTCAGTAGGAGGGCGACCGCGAGGGCAATCTGAGCGAGGCGCTGGACGAGACATCGGTCGGTGTTCCGTCGGAGCTGGCCGAAGTTCGAGAACCAAGAGTTGGTCCGCTCGACCGGCCAGCGAAGCCCGAGCGGGAGCGGCTTCTTGTCCAGCTTCTTCTTGCCACGTGGCCTTGTCTTCGCGCAGACGAGGTCTGCGATGCCAGCCTCGGCGACCGCGCGTCGCACAACGGAGTTGTCGTAACCGCGGTCGAGGTGCAGCGTTTCGATGTCATCGACAAGTCCACGCGTTTGCACTGCCTTGAGGGTGGCCGGTAACAGCACGCAGTCGTTGCGGTTGGCGCCGTCGGTCACCCAGGCAATCGGGATACCGTTCTTCTCGGTTGCGATCGACCACTTCCAGCCGAGTTTCCCCCTGTCTACTGGGCTCTTTCCGGTTCCCTCGCCACCACAAGGCGCCTTGTGAAGCGAGCCGTCGATCGACACCTCGGTGAGGTCGAGGCCGATGACGCGGTCGTAGGCAGCCAGAGCCTCGGCGGCGATCTTGTCGAACACCTCGGCACGGATCCATTCGTCTCGCCGCGCCCGAAGCGTCGTGTCGGAGACCTTTCCTTCGACGAGCCGCTCCACGTCCACCCACGAGCACCCGGTCACGAGGCGGATAAGCATCGCCCAAAAGCAGATCTTGTCGGAGATCCGCCGGCGATGACAGCCGAGCGGATGATCATCGGCGCGCTCGGGAAGGAGCGGCTCGACCGCCGACCAGACAGCATCGAACACTTCTAAGTCCAGCGCGCGCATTATGTGGGGGACCTCCACTTGGTCGTCGGGTTGGGTAACACCCGACATCCCAGTCGGGCCGCCACGACGACCGGTGGATGGTCTCTACCTGCGCCTATCCGCGCGACCTCTTAGCCGAGCTCCGCGCGGACCAGTGCAGCAAGGTCCGTCGCCTCGATATCGGGCTCCGGGTCCAACGGCCTATGGCCGGGAGGGGTCACACCCGTGAGCACGAGCCCGAAACGGGCCTCCAGCCTGCGCGCGAGCAGGCCATCGGTCGACGGACGGTCGCCAACGACCATCTCGACCTCGCCGATCCGCTCGCGCACGAGGCCCACCGTCGGTGGGTACGGCTTCCCCGCGATCGTCGGCTCGCACTGGCCGGCCCTGGCAACGGCCGCAAGCAGTGCTCCCGCACCGGGAAGCACGCCCTTTGCCGTTGGGAAGGTCGCATCCTCGTTCGTGCCGATGAGCCTCGCCCCCGTATGAAGCGCCGTGGCCGCGACGGCGAGCGACGCGTAGTCGAACGACGGGTACATGCCGACCACGACGGCGTCCACGCGACCGATCTCGGCGTCAGTGGGGCTGACAGTGATCACGCCGCGTGCGGTCAGTTCCTCGATGACTCCCGGGCCGCCGAGCACAAGGGCCCGCTCCCCCGCCTCGAGCAGGAGCGCCGCGGCCATCGCCGAGCTCAGCAGGTCAGTCGCTACCGGCGCCATCCCCATGCGTTCGAGCTTCGCGAGATGATCGGAACGTCTCGGGTACGAGTTGTTCGTCAGCAGGACCACCCGGGTGCCCGAGGCACGCAAGCGCTTCACAGCCTCGGGCGCGCCCGGGATCGCCTCTTCGGCGAGCCAGATGACGCCGTCGCAATCGAGCAGCCAGGTCACGCCCGAGATCCTCGCAGAAGCGGCCACGCCCCGTGTGCTACGCAAGGGCGATGGCTCGCCTGGACCCGTTTCCTGCAATCCGTTACGACCCGGCGCGCGTGGACGCCGACGACGTCGTGGCGCCGCCCTATGACGTGGTCGGCCCGGCGGAGCGCGCCCGGCTCGCCGCGAGGAGCCCCTACAGCGCCGTCCATGTAGACCTCCCCCTCCCCGACCGCTCCAGCGGCCTCGACCAGTACGAGAACGCTGCCAGGACCTTCCACGGCTGGCTCGACAGCGGCGTGGTGCGCCGTGACCTGCTCCCGGCCTTTTACGTCTACCGCATGACCTTTCACGACGATCACGGCCGGCGACGTGTGATGACCGGCCTGCTCGGCGCGCTCGGCCTCGACGTCGAAGGCAGCGGGGAGGTGCTGCCCCACGAGCAGACGATGCCGAAGGATCGCGTCGACCGGCTCTCGCTCTTGCGCAGCACGCGGACGAACACCTCGCCCATCTGGGGGCTTTCGCTCGCGAAGGGCCTCGCATCGGCCTGTCGGGAGGCCCTGTCGCAAGCCGGGGAGCCGAGCTGGCGCGCCGTTGACGACGCCAGCGTCGTCCACGAGCTGTGGCCGACCACCGACCAGCGCCGGTTGGCAGAGATCACCGAGCTGTGCGCAGGCGCCAAGGTGATCATCGCCGACGGGCACCACCGTTACGAGACAGCTCGCATCTATGCGAGGGAATGTCGCGCAAGAAACGGTGACAGGCCCGGTAGTCACGACTTCACGCTCGCTTTCGTCGTCGAGCTCTCCGAAGATGAGCTCTCGATCCGGGCGGTGCACCGCCTCGAGAAGGGTGTCCCGCCGGAACGTCTCTACGAGCTGATCGCTTCCTGGTACCGCATCGAACCCGCGCCAGAAGACCTCATCGCCCTACCGGCCACCTCCGCCCCAGGCGTCATAGGCCTTTTCACGCGCGACGGGTACAAGCTTCTCTACCCGCTCCCGGCGCTCGAGGAGGCGACCGAGGACGATCTCGATTCCAGCAGGCTCTCGGTCGTGCTGGACAAGCTTCCCGAGCACGAGCTCACCTACGAGACGGGATGGTACGAGGCGGCAGCCGCGGTTCGCGAAGGCGGGGCAGACGCTGCGTTCCTGCTCAGGCCGGTCCCCGTCGCCAAGATCGAGGCCGTGGCGGACGGCGGGCGCCTCATGCCCCCAAAGAGCACGTACTTTCAGCCCAAACCACGTACGGGTATGGCCTTCCGCTCGCTCGACTGAGCGAGGGGCGCCTCAATCGTAGCTCCAAGTGGCGCCCGAGCGCAGCAGCGACGAGAGGTCGCCGGGGCCTTCCCGCTCGCTCGCCTCGAGCAGCTGCCGGTCGACCAGGCTGCCGTAGTCGGGGCGATCGACCGCCCGGAAGACACCGATCGGGGTCGGCTCGTGCGGACCACTGGCAAGACGCGACAACGCGAAGGCAAGGCTGGGATTGGCTGCCTTCTCGTCGTGGACCACCAGGGCCTCCTCCCCCACATCTTCGACCTCGACGACGCGCAGGCGACCCTCTCCGTCGAAAGCAACGCCGTGCTCGCCGTTGGCCCCGAAACGGATCGGCTGCCCGTGCTCGAGCGGGATGAGCATGTCGGCCCTGTGCTCCTTCCCGTTGATCGCCTCGAACGCGCCGTCGTTAAAGACGTTGCAGTTCTGGTAGACCTCGACGAAGGAAGCTCCCCGATGGTCGTGCGCCCGGCGGAACGTCTCGATCATGTGCTTGCGATCGAGATCGTGGGTTCGCGCGACGAAGGTAGCCTCGGCACCGAGGGCGAGGCTCACCGGGTTGAAGGGCGTGTCCAGGGAGCCGAATGGGGTCGACTTGGTGATCTTGCCCACCTCGGAGGTCGGCGAGTACTGACCCTTTGTCAAGCCGTAGATCTGGTTGTTGAACATCAGGATCGTCAGCTTCACGTTGCGCCGGAGGGCATGCACGAGGTGATTGCCGCCGATCGAAAGCGAATCGCCGTCCCCGGTCACCACCCAGACGTCGAGGTCCGGCCGTGTGACGGCAAGGCCGGTGGCAATCGCGGGGGCGCGGCCGTGGATCGAGTGCATGCCGTATGTGTTCATGTAGTAGGGAAAGCGGGCCGCGCAGCCGATCCCGGAGATGAACACCGTGTTCTCGCGCCGCACACCGAGCTCGGGTAGCAGCAGCTGCACCGCCGACAAGATTGAGTAGTCACCGCAGCCCGGGCACCAGCGGACTTCCTGGTCGCTCGCCCAGTCCTTCCGGGTCGTCAAGGGAACGGCGACGTCGGTCATAGCTCGGCCTCCTTGCTGTTCTGAGCCGAGGCGACTACCCCGGTGGCAGTGGTCCCGTTGGCTCCGACAGCGACCCCGCTGCCGGCGGCTGGCTCCCGCGAGTCCGGCTCGAGGCGCTCGATCTCCCGCAAGATGGCTTCCTCGATCTCGCCCACCCGGAATGGGGTCCCCTGCACTTTCGACAGCAACTTTGCGTCCACGAGGAAGTCCGCGCGCACCAGGCGCGTCAGGTGACCGAGATTGTTCTCCGGCACGAGCACCACGTCATAGGAACGCAGAACCTCGCCAAGATTGGGTGGGAACGGGTTCAGGTGCACGAGGTGAAGCTGTGCGACCGGCTTTCCGGCCCTGCGCACCCGCTTCACGCCGGCGGTGATCGCCGCGAAGGTCGAACCCCAACCCAGCATCAGAACCTTCGCGTCGCCGGTCGGGTCGTCTGCCTCCGCAGCCGGGAGCTCCCTCGCGATGCCGGCGACCTTGGCCGCCCGGGCGTGGACCATCGTCTCGTGGTTCGCGGACTCGTAGGCGACCGTCCCGACGCCGTCCTGCTTCTCGAGACCTCCGATGCGGTGCTCGAGGCCCGGCGTGCCCGGGACGGCCCACGGGCGGGCGAGGGTCTCGGGATCGCGGACATAAGGCCAGAATGTCGGCTCACCATCGGTGCCGGTCGCGTTCGGCTCGGTCGCGAACTTGACGGAGATGTCCGGCAGGGAGTCGACGTCGGGGAGCAACCAGGGCTCGGAGCCATTCGCCAGGTAGCCGTCCGAGAGCAGGTACACCGGTGTCCGGTAGCGAAGGGCGATGCGAGCCGCCTCGATTGCCGCCTCGAAGCAGTGCGACGGCGTCTTCGCGGCCACGATGGGCACCGGAGCCTCGCCGTGGCGACCGAACATGGCATGGAGAAGGTCCGACTGCTCGGTCTTGGTGGGTAGCCCTGTCGAGGGGCCGCCCCGCTGGATGTCGACGATGAGCAACGGAAGCTCCAGGCTGACGGCGAGCCCGACGGTCTCCGCCTTCAAGTCGAGGCCGGGCCCGCTGGTGGTCGTCACGCCGAGGGCGCCGCCGAAGGCCGCCCCGAGCGCCGCCCCGATGCCGGCGATCTCGTCTTCGGCCTGAAGGGTCCGCACGCCGAAGTTCTTGTTCTTGGAAAGCTCGTGCAATATGTCCGATGCCGGCGTGATCGGGTAGGAGCCGAGGAACAGGGGCAGCTTGGCCAGGTGGGCGGCAGCAAGGAGCCCCCAGGCGAGTGCCACGTTGCCCGTGACGTTCGTGTAGGTGCCCGGATAGTGCTCCGCGGGAGCTATCTCATAGGAGGACTCGAAGATCTCCGCCGTCTCGCCGAAGTTGTAGCCCGCCCGGAACGCCAGCGTGTTCGCCTCGACGACGATCGGCACCCGGCCGTAACGGCGGGCGATCCAGCGTTCGGTCTCGAGGATCGGCCGGTGGTAGAGCCACGAGAGGAGCCCGAGGGCGAAGAAGTTCTTGCTGCGCTCCGCATCGCGGGGCTTGGCCCCAGTCGGCTTGCAGGCCTCGATCGTGAGCGAGGTCATAGGTATCTCATAGACGCGAAAGGCCGACAAGCTGCCGTCCTCCAGTGGGTTGGAGGCGTAACCGGCCTTGGCCAGGTCCCGCTCGTCGAAGGCATCAGAGTTGATCACGAGCGTGCCACCGGTCGGCAGGTCGTTCACATTCGCCTTCAGAGCGGCGGGGTTCATCGCCACGAGCACGTTCGGCGCATCGCCGGGAGTGAGGATCTCGTGGTCGGAGATGTGGATCTGGAAAGCGGACACGCCCGCCAGGGTGCCCGCCGGCGCCCGGATCTCGGCCGGGTAGTTCGGGAACGTCGACAGGTCGTTGCCGATCAGGGCGCTCTCGTCGGTGAACCGGTCCCCGGCGATCTGCATGCCATCGCCGGAGTCGCCGGCGAAACGTATCACTACCTGGTCGATCGTCTCGACCTTGCCCGGCTCGCTCCCGGTCTTGGACTTTGTCGTCACGGCTCCTCCACTCGGCTCGCCGGCCTGCACGCCGCCACTGCCGCGATCACCTTCTCACCCGCTTGCCCGTGGTTGTCGGCATTCTACCGATGAGACCTTTGCACAACGGCGATGTGCGAGGCAGTCGGGCCGCGATCGTGCCGAGAGCGGCGGTCCGCCCGGCGGCTTACGGCCCGTGACAGGCCCAGGCAGCGGTACGCCCGGATTTACGGGCGGGCGACCGCCGGAGATGAGGGCGGGCGCCCGCCCGAGCTAGCTCAGCTGACCGGCTAAGCGACGGTGACCGAGTCGTCTAGGTAGACGTCCTGGACGGCCTTGATGATGCTCACTCCCTCGCTGAGCGGGCGCTGGAAGGCCTTACGTCCCAGGATCAGACCCATGCCACCGGCGCGCTTGTTGACGACGGCGGTACGCACTGCCTGCGCCAAGTCGCCGGCGCCAGTCGACTCGCCGCCAGAGTTGATGAGGCCGATACGCCCCGAGTAACAGTTCACGACCTGCCAGCGCGTGCGATCGACCGGGTGGTCGGTCGTCAGCTGGTCGTAGACGAGCGGATCGGTGCGACCGAATTTCAAAGCCGTATAACCGCCGTTGTTCTCCGGCTGCTTCTGCTTGATGATGTCGGCTTCGATCGTGACTCCGAGGTGGTTCGCCTGCCCGGTGAGATCGGCCGCCAGGGAATAGTCGGCCTCCGGGGTCTTGAAAGCGGGGTTGCGCAGGTAGCACCACAGGATCGTGACCAGGCCGAGGCGGTGCGCCTCTGCGAACAGGGCGCTCACCTCGCGCAGCTGGCGGCTGGACTCCTCCGAGCCGAAGTAGATCGTCGCCCCTACACCGATCGCGCCGAGGTCGAATGCTTGCTGGACCGACGCGAACGGCACCTGGTCGCCGCGGTTGGGATAGGTCAGAAGCTCGCTGTGATTCAGCTTGACAATGAGCGGGATCCTGTGCGCGTACCGGCGGGCGACTATCCCGAGCACACCGAGCGTCGAGACAAAGGCGCTGCATTCCGCAGCGAGCGCCAGCTCAGCAAGGTTCATTGGATCGAAGTACGCCGGGTTCTTCGAGAAGCTCGCCGCCGCCGAATGTTCGATCCCCTGGTCGACGGGCAGGATCGAGAGGTAGCCGGTGCCGCCGAGGCGGCCGTGGTCGAAGATCTGCTGCAGGTTGCGCAGGACGGCCACCGGCCGGTCACTTTGCACCAGGACTCGGTCGATGAAGTCGGGTCCCGGCAAAGAGAGGTGCTCTCGCTCGATCGTCTTGCACTCGTGGCCGAGCAGGAAGTCAGCCTCGTCCCCGAGCACCTCGCGGATGTTGATCCCCACGATGTATCTCCTTCTGGTCGACACGTTCGGCCGAACCGCTTTGCCGGAACGGCCGGTTCGAAGACGGACACTCCACCGCATGGAACACGTGGAGGTTCGTGCGCCCCTAATGGGCTCTCCTGGCTTGATCCTATTGCCTGGCGTCGCCGGTCGACAAACCTCCCAGACGGGGCCCGATCAGGCGCCCCCGGACCGTCGGCGCCAGGCGCGCCCCGGACCGTGAATCGTGCCCGGCGACGCGGCCACCATCAGGCGCCCCCGGACCACCAGATCGTGCAGAGGTCGAGACGCGATGACCGGAGCTCCCCGAGATGGTCATGCTCGGCGCCTTGCTCGCGCAGAGCCGAGGCCACCTCGTCGGCACGACCAGGGTCCAGGCACAGACGGCGCCTCGTCACCTCGACCAGGTCCTCGAAGCTCTCGTGCTCGCGTTCTGCCGCAGGCGACCAGACCTCGAAGGAGGGCTCCAGCCCGAGCGCCTCGAGCAACGCCAGCATGTCGCCTGCGGTCGGAACGTTCGGCCGGACAATGCCGTGGAAGCGTTCCCAGAGCGGATTGAGCATGGTGAGCGGATGGCGAGCCGTGATCTCGACGATCACGAGCCGGCGCGCATGGGCGGTGAGCTCGGCGAGGAACGGCCCGATGTCGGGGACGTTGTAAAGGACGTGATGGCACGTCACGAGGTCCGCGGCGTCGACCTCGCCGGCGACGTCCGGCCAGCGGCCGTAGATCTGCCGGACGTCGGCGCCGAGGCGACGGGCCGAGGCGGCGAGAACGCTCAGCAGGTCCGCGTCGCTGTCGACAACGGTGATCTCGGTCGCCCGGGGCACGAGCGGGAGGCACGCTGCCCCAGCGCCTGTGCCGACGTCGAGAACCGACCCGGGCGTGGCGAGCGCCTCCCGGGCCCGCTCGAAAGAAGGGCCGGAAGGTGCCTCGAGCCGGAGCTCGGCCCGGCGAGCAAAGAGCTGGCGGGGTAGCACCCAGGGTGACTCGGGGGTGGCAGCGAGGATCTCGTCTGGGATCGCCCACGACTCCAGATCGCGTCGCCAGCGCTCCATCAGCTCGGCGGCGGTGCTCACCTCCGGCGCTTGCGGGTCGCCGGCGGGTTCGGCACTTGCCGGTTGCCGGGAGCCTCGGCGGCGGTGCTCACCTCCGGCGCTTCAGACGTTGAAGCGGATCTCGAGCACGTCCCCGTCCTGTACGGCGTAGTCCTTGCCCTCGAGGCGCACCTTGCCCTTCGTGCGGGCGGCGGCGAGTGAGCCGAACTCGAGCAGCTCGTCCCAGCGGATCACGTCGGCTTTGATGAAACCACGCTGGAGGTCGGAGTGGATGACCCCGGCACATTCGGGGGCTTTCGCACCTTTGTGGAATATCCACGCCCGCGACTCGTCCTCCCCGGTGGTGAGAAAAACCCACTTTCCGAGAATGTCGAAGGCGGCCTGGGCGACGCGGACCACAGCGCCCCGACCGAGGCCGAGACCTTCGAGGAGCTCAGCCCGCTCCATTGCATCGAGCCTCGCCGCCTCGGCCTCCAGCTGGACGGAGACGGCCAGCACGTCCACTGCAACGCCGAGCTCCTTCTGCACCGACGACACGAGCCCGTCAGAGTCGGCCAGCTCATCCTCGCCGACGTTGATGACCGCCATCGTCGGCTTGTCCGTCAGGAGGAAGAACGGCTTGAGTGCCTCGCGCTCATCTGCGTGCAGAGCCGATCGGTACAAAGGCGTGCCCTGCTCGAGCACCTTCAAGGCTGCCGGGGCCGCTTTGAGACCGGCAGCGATTGCTGGGTCGATCGGGGCGACACGGCTCCGTTTTTTGGTCAGCTGCTGTTCGAGCGTCGCTACATCGGACAGGGCGAGCTCGAGCTCGAGGACCGAGAGCGCTGCCTCTGGGTCTGTGTCGCCAGGCACGTTGTCGTCCTCGAAGCTGCGCAGCACCAGGCAAATGGCGTCAACCTCGCGCACGCCGGCCAGGAAACGGCCCCCGAGCGCATCGCCCTTTTCGGCACCTTTGCCGATCGCGGCAATGTCGACGACCTCGAAGCCGGCATAGACGATCTTGCGGCTATGGCTCATGTTCGCGAGCGAATCGACCCGTGGGTCGGGAACGTGCGCCACCCCTACCTCGGTCTCGATCGTCGAAAAGGGGTGAGGCGCGACGATGGCGTTGCCGCTTGTGAGCGCATTGAAGAGTGCCGACTTGCCCGAGTTCGGCAAGCCGACGAGGCCGACACGGTCCACGGCAATGACGGTACTGCCTCGGCGCGCCGTCCCGACGGCTGCCGACCCCGGACAGGCGGCCGCGGCGCGCCTTTGCGGCCGCTCCGGTCGGACATCGGCGCGTCGCGCCAAACTCCGGTTCGACCCGGGGTCGGGCGGTGTCAGCAACAACGGGCGGTGTCAGTAGCAAGGTGCCCTTGTCAGCGACCCGCACAACGCAAGGCGCCTGGTCAGCCGGGCAACTTCAACGCAACGCGGCCAGGCGGTCCTCCACATCGAAGAGGTCCGGAGAGAAGGACGCGACACGTTCGAACAGCTCCCGTGCCCGTGGGAGGTCGCCAGCCCTCTCGTACAGGTCGCCGAGGGCGTACCACTGGCGGAGATGGCAGGTGTCAGGGTGGCGGAGGGACTTCCCGCCTGGTCCTAAGAGCGCGATCGCTCCCTCGAGGTCGCCGCGGTCGGCCAGCATGCCGGCCACCACGAGTCGGCCCTCGACGAGCACCTCCCGGTCCACGCCTGCATGGCGCAACTCGTCCCAGGCGGCGAGCACGGCTTTGTCGTGGCCGAGAGCCCGCTCGCAGTCGGCGATCACCGGGAGCTGGTCGAAGGACCCGGTGAGATCGTGGAACACCCGCAGCTCGCGGGCGGCCTCGCGCCAGCGGCCCAGCCGGTAGAGCGTGAGACCGTACAGCTCCCGAACAGCGCCCACCTCCGGCGCCAGCCGGACGAGCACGCGCAGCTCCGTCAGCGCCTCGCGGTAGCGATCGCGCTCGTAAGCCCTGGTAGCGATCCCTAGACGTCTCTCGATCCCCGTCGAGCGGACAGAACCGAGGGCCTTGCGAAGCTCGTCACGAACCTCTGGCGGCAACTCGTTGTCCTCGGCCTTCTTCCGGGCCCGCCGGTCACGCTCCGACTCGCGGGGCCACGCAGTTGCCGAGCTGTGGCGAGACTGCTGATCCGGCGGTACTGCCTGCTCGGTGCGGATGGCCGGGATCGCACTGCGGGCGCGACGTTGTCCCGGGACACCGCGCGCATTGGCCACAGGAGAGACGTTACCGCCAAGGTGCCCGCGAGCGCGACAACGCCCACCTGCAATCACAGGTGGGCGTGTCTGAGATGAATTCCGGCGACGACCTACTCTCCCAGGGAGTCTCCCCCCAAGTACCATCGGCGCTGGCAGGCTTAACTTCCGTGTTCGGGATGGGAACGGGTGTGACCCTGCCGCTATGGTCACCGGAAACCTTTCGCTCGAGCGGGAGTCTTTGCATACACCGGCTATTGCCGGCTCTCCCGCTTGAGGGTGTTGTTGTCAACTACCCCTCGAGCCTTCCATAGCGAGCACGAGCCCCAAGCCCTCGGCCGATTAGTACCGGTCGGCTGAACACATTACTGTGCGTACACCTCCGGCCTATCAACGTGGTGGTCTGACCACGGGCCTTACCAGGTTATCCTGTGGGAAATCTCATCTCGAAACGAGCTTCGCGCTTAGATGCTTTCAGCGCTTATCCCTTCCGCAGGTCGCAAACCAGCCGTGCCCTTGGCAGGACAACTGGCACACGAGAGCTGCGTCCGTCCCGGTCCTCTCGTACTAGGGACAGCCTTCCTCAGATTTCCTACGGCTGCACCGGATAGGGACCGAACTGTCTCACGCATGT
>Ga0181539_1000521_pt1 | contig 46134 bp, 31 predicted proteins | sample PEATcosm2014_Bin_46_FD_119767 | JGI IMG/M metagenome (GOLD analysis project Ga0181539, IMG submission 119767) | Peatland microbial communities from MTU Mesocosm Facility, Houghton, MI, USA - PEATcosm2014_Bin23_60_metaG | ecosystem: Environmental > Terrestrial > Soil > Wetlands > Peat | place... | reverse complement strand
GAAGAGGAAACGCTCCGAAATGAACCATTGACCCCTCAAGCCGAAAGGAACTATGAAATAAAGACGAAAGCTCGCTTGACAATTCCCATAGCAGGGTCGCCTCGCCGAGGCGTCCGTGGGTGGTTCTTACCGAGGCGGTCGCCTCGGCGAGGCGACCCTACCTTCAGTGGCCCCTCGGCAAGTAGCGGGTGGCTACAGTTTTACTTAAACCGCTCTAACGGCGCGGCAGAGCATGGTTCTTCAATCCCAAGCGACTTTGCATTTCATCGCCGCCCCTTTTCCGTGGAACTTAACGGGTCCCTAACGCCTGCTAACGGCAATTCTAACGGGTCAAACCGCAAAAATCCCCAATGTTTACGGGGGTCCTAACGGGTTAACGGCTCCAGACCCCCAAAGGTCCCCCTCCCGACCCAAACCGGCGTCCCGCCATCGCTGCCTCCTCAAGCCGAATGAAGGCCAATCAAGGTCAATCAAGTTGGACCAGCCTCTCGATCTCGCTTTCCATTCCATTGAAAATGCCGAGGAACCGGAGAGTTTCTAAAGAGTTGTATTGCTCCGCCCTTTCGTGTTCAATCAACCCCACTATGAACGCAACCCATCCATTCACCACCACGTCCTTTGACGTGGCCGGCTATCGCGTCGTCAAAAACTTCGGCGTGGTCCGGGGGATTATCGTCCGCTCCCGCTCGGTCGTGGGCAATTTTGGCGCCAGCATCCAGAGCTTGTTCGGTGGCAACATCACCATTTACACCGAGCTTTGCGAGCAGGCCCGGGACGAGGCCTTTCGCGACATGATCACCCACGCCAACACCCTGGGCGCCAACGCCGTCATTGGCATCCGTTACGACGCCACCGAAGTCACCCCCGGCATCACCGAGGTGCTCTGCTACGGCACCGCCGTCCAGGTTGAACCCATCCATCCCTGACCCCGCCTGCCCGCTTCCATTCATCCTTCATCCTTCCTGATTCTTCAATATGTCTGGACACAGCAGATGGGCCAAGGTCAAGCACTTCAAGGGAGCCATTGACGCCAAGCGCGGCAAGATTTTCTCCAAATTGGGCAAGGAGATCACCATCGCCGTCAAGATCGCCGGCACCGACCCGGAGATGAACCCGCGCCTGCGCATGGTGCTGCTCAAATCCCGCGCCGCCAACATGCCCAACGACAACATTGACCGCGCCCTCAAACGCGGCGCCGGCTCGGGCGAAACCATCAATTATGACGACCTCACCTACGAAGCTTACGGCCCGCACGGCGTGGCCATTCTCATTGAGTTGAGCACCGACAACCGCAACCGCACCGCCTCGGAAATCCGCAGCCTCCTCACCAAAAACGGCGGCGCCATCGCCACCTCCGGCTCCGTCACCAGGCTCTTTCAAAGAAAAGGCCAGATCATCGTTCCCCGCGCCGCGGCCGACGAAGACTCCCTCATGGAGACCGTGCTGGATGCCGGCGCCGAGGATTTCAAGACCGAAACCGAAGACTACGAAGTGCTGACCGATCCCGCCCATTTCGAAGCCGTCCACAAGGCCATCGAAGCCAAAGGCATCAAACCGGCGGCGGCGGAAGTCACCTGGCTGCCCTCCGTGACCATTCCTTTGCAGGGCGCCAAAGCGGTGGAAGAAGTCACCCGGTTGCTCGACCTGCTGGAGGATCACGACGATGTCAAAGAGGTCCATTCCAACGCCGAGTTTCCTGGCTGACATCCGTCCCCCCCGCGCTCAGGCCACCCCCTGCTCATCGGAATTATGTTCAAATATCATTGCAAGACTTCGTCGTCTGATCTGTATTGACAGTAGGCGACGGCGAAATCCTGCTGCCTCAAACGAATTTTGACCTTTGAACCAGCCAAACCCTGTTTATAATTCCTTGTTCGCCAAGCTCTTGCGCTTGCTGGCCAAAGCTCTCTGCCGTCATCCCGGCTACTTTATCTATCCGCAATTCATTCTTTTCGCCGCGTGTGTCTATTACACCGCGTTCTCCGCCCATCATTTGCAATTGGACATGGACCGCGACCATCTCGTCGGTTCGGAGAAGAAATACCAAAAGATATTCATGCAATACCGGAAGGAATTCCCCGGCGAAAACGAATTGGCCGTGGTGGTGGAAAGCGACAACCAGGAGCGCAACCGCCAGTTCGTCGAGCGTCTGGCGGCCCGTCTCGAATTGGAGACCAATCTCTTCACCGACGTCTTCTACAAGGGAGACTTGAAGGCCCTGGGCGCCAAGGCCCTGCTCTTCGCCCCGGACGCCGACTTGACCAATTTGGCCAGCCAGCTTGCCGATTTCCGCCCCTTCATCGGCCAGTTCACCGCCGCCACAAACCTGGATTGTCTCTTCAACCTGATCAACCAGCAATTCCGCACCGCCCAGCGCGAGACCAACGCCGCCAACCTCTCCCTGGTCAAAGCCATTCCCGCCCTCCAACGGATCATTGTCCTGGCCGCCACCAGCATCACCGTCCCGGGCATCCCCGTTTCCCCAGGCATCACGGCTCTCTTTGGCGCGGGAGACGAGGCCGAGCGCGAATTGTACCTCACCTTTGCCGAAGGCAGGATTTATCTGGTCACGGCCTGCGCCCGCAATGATGAACTGACTTCCGAGGCGGTCGAACGCATGCGCCAGTTGATGCGGGAAACCACCTTTGAAGTCCCCGGCCTGAACGTCGGCCTGACGGGCGAGCCAGTCCTGGACTACGACGAAATGCAACAATCCAAGCATGACGCCACCCTGGCGGCCATTGTTTCGCTGGTGGTTTCGTCGCTCATTTTCATTATCGCCTACCGGGAGACACGCCGCCCTCTAATGACCGTCCTATGCCTGGTGATCGGTTTGGGTTACAGCATGGCCTTCACCACCCTGGTCGTCGGGCACTTGAATATTCTGACCATCACCTTCGCGCCGATCCTGATCGGCCTGGCCATAGATTTTGGAATTCATTTCATCACCCGCTACGAGGAAGAAACCCGGCATGGCCGCACCGAAGACCAAGTCATGGACAAGGCCATCGTTTTCACCGGACAAGGCATCGTCACCGGAGCGCTGACCACCGCCTTTGCTTTTCTGGCCATGGCTATTCCCGATTTCAAAGGCATCCAGGAAATGGGGATTATCTCCGGGGGCGGCCTCATCCTCTGCCTGGCGCCCATGATGACCATGCTCCCCGCCCTGCTCCTGCGCCACCAGCGCCAGGCCGCCTCCCGGCCATCACCCAAATCGGCCGAAGCCAATCGCGCCCGCATCGAAGACCTGTGGTTGCAACGGCCGGGCTGGGTCATGGGGGCCACAGGGGTGCTGTGCGTGCTGGCCGTCACCCAATTCGGCAAAGTCTATTTCGATTACGATCTGCTCCACATGCAGAGCAAGGGGCTGCCCTCGGTCATTTACGAGAAAAAACTCCTCTTCTCCGGCCAATCGGTCCTTTTTGCCGCCATCGTGGCTGATTCCCTGCCGCAGGCGCGCCAATTCGAACTGGCCGTGGCAAAACTCCCCTCCGTGGCCAGCGTGGACGGTGATGACAAGGGCGAAGCGTTCTTCGATACTCTGACGCGCGACCAGTCCAACAAACTCCAATTAGTCCGCGCCATCAAAAGCCAGGTTTCCGGCTTTCACTTCGCCCCGGCGGACTCACGGCAAGTGGACCTGAACGAGTTGGGCGCCACTCTTTGGGAAACGATGGGCTATCTGGATTGGGCCATCGAAGAAACAAAAAAGGACTCAACCCAGGCCGCGCTTTCCGCGCAATTGGAATCCTTGCGCGACGCCATCAGCGCCTTTCGCGTGAAAATGCTCCGCGACGACCCTGAGATTCCACAGCGCCTCCTCGAATATCAGCAGGCCCTCTTTGCCGACATCCGAGACACTTTCGCCGCCCTCCAAGGCCAGGACACCGCCAGCCCCCTGCGGCCCCAGGATTTGCCGCCGACCATTCGCAACCGTTTCGTCGGCGTCACCGGCAAATACCGGCTGCTGGTGTTCCCGAAAAAAGACATCTGGCAGCGCGAAAACCAACAGGAGCTGATTGACCAGTTGCGCGCCGCCTTGCCAGGGCAGGAGGAGCGGGTGACGGGCACTCCGGTGCAATTGTTTGAATATGAACAACTTTTGAAGGATAGTTACCTCCAGGCCGCTCTCTACGCCCTGGGCGCCATCGCCGTCATGGTCTTGTTTCACTTCCGCTCCCTGCTTTGTGTCCTCCTTTCCCTTTTGCCGGTGGCCCTGGGCACCACCTGGCTGCTCGGGCTGATGGGCCTAACCGGCATTCCCTTCAACCCGGCCGACATCATGACCTTGCCTCTGGTCATTGGCATCGGCGTGACCAACGGAATTCACATCCTCAACCGCTTTGCCGAGGAGCAGGCCCCCGGCATCCTGGCCAAGAGCACCGGAAAAGCCGTCCTGGTCTCCGGCCTGACCGCCATGACCGGCTTTGGGAGCTTGATCTTGGGCAAACATCAGGGAATTCAGAGCCTGGGGTTGGTCATGTCCATCGGCATCGCCTCTTGCATGGTGGCCGGATTGACTTTCTTGCCCGCCCTTCTCAATATCCTCTTCCACCGGGGATGGACGGTACAAATAAAAAGACCCAGCAGCGACAATGCAAGGTCGTTGCTGGATCAAGAGGAACCGAGGTAAAAACCTCAATTGATGTGCGAAGTATACGACATAGTTTGCGGAAGTCAATCCTTTTATTGATGGCCTTTTCCAGAAAAAGCGCCGGTGCGGCAACCCTGGCCATCCCGCCGTCGTTCCGGCGCTGGGCGGCCTGTTTGTCCGCTTTTCTCGCATTTTCGCCCTTGGGCCGGGCCGAACCGGTCGCCGGCCCGCTCTATTCGGATTTCCGGCTGACCTTGGATTCGGGGGATCGGCAGGAAGTCCTGGGGCCGCTCTTCTATTCCGAGCAATCGGACTCGCAACGGCAATGGGCTTTGGCTCCCCTCCTCGGCCATGCCCGCACGCCGGATCTGGACTGGACGGAAACAGATTTTATGTATCCGCTCTTCACCTGGCGGCGCTTCGGCTCGGAGTATCGGGCGCAATTCTTCCAGCTTCTGAGCACGGCCGGCGGCAAAACCCAGCCGGGGGCTGACTTTCGACTCTTTACGATCTTTCCCCTCTATTTTCAGGCGCGCTCCACCAATGCCAGCCTCAATTACACCGCCTTGGCTCCCTTTTACGGCCATTTGTACAACCGGCTCTTCCGCGACGAAACTAAATTCGTCATGTTTCCGCTCTATTCCCAGACGCGCAAAAAGGACGTGGTGACCGACAATTACCTCTATCCTTTTTTCCACCTGCGGCACGGCGATCAACTCCATGGCTGGCAATTCTGGCCGGTGGTCGGGACCGAGCATAAATCGCCCACCCTGCTCACCAACAACTACAATGAAGTCCAGACGGTCGGCGGTTATGACCGGTGGTTCGCCGCCTGGCCGTTTCTCCTCAGAGACCTCTCCGGCCTGGGAACCAGCAACCGGGCCGACCGGGTGATGATCATGCCCTTCTACAGCCGTCTGCGTTCCCCCTTGCGCGACGAATCCTCTTACGGCTGGCCCTTTGGCTACTGGCGCATCAACGACCGCGAAAAAAAATATCGCGAGCAGAGTTTGCTCTGGCCCTTTATTGTGGCGGCCCGCGGCGCAAAAACCGAGACGCGCGTCTTTCCTTTCTACAGCCACGCCGCCGGCGGCGGATTGGTGAGCGACTTCTATCTCTGGCCGCTTTACAAATACAACCGGCTCAAAGCCGACTCGCTGGAGCGGGAGCGGGTGCGGATCTTCTTTTTCCTTTATTCCGATCTTCGGGAGAAGATCGGCCCAAGCGGCGCCTCGCTCCATCGGGTGGATTTCTGGCCGTTTTTCACCTGGCGCCGGGACATGGATCAGCGCCAGCGCCTCCAAGTCCTGGCGCTGCTGGAACCCTTTTTCCCGGACAACCGGAGCATCAGCCGCGACTATTCGCAGCTCTGGTCCTTCTGGCGCGCGGAAAAGAATGTCCAGACCGGCGCTGCCAGCCAATCGCTCCTTTGGAACCTCTATCGCCGCGAGACCGGCCCGGCCTCAAAAAAATACTCGCTCTTGTTCGGCCTTTTTCAGTATCAATCCAATGCCCAAGTCGCGACCTGGCGCGTGTGTTATATTCCGATTGGCAAAAAGGCGGCGCGCGCCGCCGCCCCCGGAGCCTGATATGTATCAGAACATTGGCGAAATCCTGATTTTGTTTTGGCGGACCCTGGCCACCCTCCCGCTGGCCTGGCGTCAGCGCGCCAAGATTCTCGACCAGATTTTTGAAATCGGCAACGGCAGCCTGCTGATGGTTTGCATCCTCTCCCTCTTTATCGGCGGGGTGCTGGCGTTGCAGACCGGCCCCATGCTGGTCAATCACGGGCTGAACTACGTGCTGGGCGGCATGGTCGGCCTCTCCTTTTGCAGGGAACTGGCCCCGGTCCTCATGGCCATCCTGATCGCCGGCCGCAGCGGCTCGGCCATGTCCGCGGAAATCGGCTCCATGCAGGTCTATGAGGAAATTGACGCCTTGCGCACCATGAACATAGACCCGGTCTCCTATCTGGTTCTCCCGCGCCTGCTGGCCATCGCCGTGGCCTTGCCGACCCTGGTTCTGTTTGCCATTCCCGTCGGCTGGCTGGGCGGCGCGGTCGTCTGCGCCACCAACCGCCATATCGCCGTGAGCTTCGATGTTTTTTTCCAGAATCTGCGGGAGGAGGTCGAACTGCAGGATATTCTCAACGGCCTTTTCAAATCGTTTGTCTTTGCCCTGGCCATTGGCGTCATCTCCTGCCACCAGGGGCTGATCACCCGCGGCGGACCGCGCGGCATCGGACGCAGCGTCACCAAGGCGGTCGTCAACTCCATCGTGCTGATTTTGATCCTGGATTACTTCGTCACCCGGCTTTTGATTTGGGTCCAGCAATGAGCCTCCCCGCCATGCCCTCCATTCCAAACGTCTCCGTCGAAATCCGCGACTTGCACAAAAGCTTCCGCGGCGAGGAGGTGCTTAAAGGCATCAACTGCAAAATTGATCCCGGCGGCATCTTCGTCATCATGGGGCCTAGCGGCAGCGGCAAAAGCGTCCTGCTCAAGCACATCATCGGCCTGCTCCAGCCCGACCGCGGCGAAATCCTCATCCAGGGCCAGTCCATTGATTCCCCGGACATCCGGGACATTTTCCGCATGGCCATGGTTTTTCAATCCGCCGCCCTGCTCACCTCCTTGACCGTCGCCGAAAATGTCGGGCTTTTCCTGAGCGAACACCGCCTGGCCCCGCCCGATCAAATCGCCCGCGTGGTCGCCGAGAAGCTGGCGGCCGTCGGCCTCGAAGGCCTGGAGGACCGCATGCCCAACGAACTTTCCGGCGGCATGCAGAAGCGCGTCGCCATCGCCCGCGCCCTGGTCGGCGATCCGCAGTTGATTCTCTTTGACGAGCCGACGGGCGAGCTGGACCCGTTGATGGCCGTGGCCGTTGGCGAGGAAATCCTCAAACTCAAAAACCGCTCGCAGGCCACCTCCATCGTCGTCACCCACGACCGCAACCTGGCCTTCGGCATCGCCGACCGGATGGCCATGATCAAGGCGGGCCGCATTCTGTTCATCGGCCTGCCCGACGAATTGAAAGACAATCCGGATCCGGTCATTCAAGAGTTTTTGCACGCCGAACTGCCGCCCCTGAACCACAACCCGTCACGCTTATGAAAGACTCCATCGAATCCCGGCTGGGAATGTTCTTCGCCCTGGCCTTCATTGCCGCCCTGGTCATCCTGGAATTCCTCGGCACCTTTGCCTTCTTCGAGAGAGGCTACCACCTCCACGCCTTGTTCAAAAACGTCCAGGAACTCAAAGTCGGCGACTCCGTCAAAATGGGCGGCGTCCAGATCGGCCGGGTCGAGGACATTCGGCTCACCACCAACGCCTTCGCCGAAGTCACCGTCAATCTGGACCGCAAGGCGGATGTCCGGTTGGACAGCAAGGCCTCCATCAAATTCACAGGCTTGATGGGCCAGAACTACTTCGACATTGGCTTTGGCGCCGCCCCCGTCAAAGCCGAGGATGGCGCCACGTTGCTCTCCGTCGAGCAGCCCGACTTGAGCGAACTGATGGGCAGAATTGACAGCGTCGCCACCAGGATCGAAAACCTGACCAAGAGCTTCAGCGGCGAGCAAATAGACCAGCTCCTGGGGCCGCTGACCGAATTTGTCAAAAACAACCAGACCAATCTCACCGCCACCATCGGCAACATCCGCAGCGTTTCCGACCGCATCCGGCAGGGCCAGGGCACCGTCGGCCGGCTGGTCACCCAGGACGAATTATATGTCTCAGCCCTGGGCGCCGTAAGCAATTTGCAAAGCACCGCCTCGGACATCCGCGGCGCGGCCGACCAGGCCCGCACCCTCCTGGCCAACGCCAACCACACCGTCCAGCAGGTCAGCGCCGGGCAGGGCACCCTGGGCAAACTGGTCACCGACGAAGCCCTCTACCACGCCGCCACCGGCTCCATGACCAACTTGAACCAGATCCTCCAGAAAATGAACCGCGGCGACGGCACCATCGGAAAGCTCATCAACGACGACAGCACCTTGAACAACGTCAAACTTTCCCTCCAAAAACTCGACAAGGCCACCGAGAGCCTGGAAGACACCGGCCCCTTGAGCATCCTGGGAACCATGGTCAACAGCCTGTTCTGATCAACCTTTTTCCTTTGGCTCTGGATGCGGCTTGCCGTGAACAAGCCAGAATTCCAGCAAAGCGGCCAGCTCCGCCGCTCTTTTTTCATCGCTCGTGCGGCTGCGCGCCAAGGCCTCCGCTTTTGCCGCCACCGCCGCGAGCCGTTCCGTCAACCCGGCCTGCAAAACCCGCGCCGCTGCTTCCGATTTCGGCAGCGGCAGCGGACCGTGCCAGTTTCTTTTCGCCAGCGCGAACACCATTTCCGCGTGCGCGCGGCCGCAAGGGGACCTTCTCCACGGCGGACTTGTCGGCGCCCGGCGCGCGGAAGAAAACGGCGCTGGCATCCAGCATGTCGTCCGCATCCGGCAGGCTGGCGCGGCCTTCCGGCACGTCCACCACGAATCCCTCGCCCGCCTTCACGCGGGCGGCGAGCCATTCCACCAACGGCTCTCTCTCCCCTGGCGGCAAACTGTCCCAAACATCTGCGGCGAGTCTATCCGTGCGAAACTCCCGGCCTTCGGATTTTGACCGCTGATGCTGCTTTTGGATTTCGACAAGGCGAATTTGCCGAAAATGATGGGCGGTTTGATAATACAATTCATCCGCCAGCTTCTCCCGCTCGCCGGCGTTGGCCACGCCAAGCAATTCAAAAACCGCCAAATCGAGATCGCGCCGGTCCGCCCTTTTCAATTCATGCGGCAACTGAATCGGACTTGCCGCCAGTTTTTTAATGCCTTCGTCGGTGTGAGGCTCCATGAACGCTTCCTCAACCATACCGCCGGTGGTTCGTGTGCAAAGTCGCTCAAAGGCGTCTGTCAATTTCCGGGCGATGGGTTTTGGCGCGCCGCGCGGATCGGGAATTTCCAGGAGATTCACATCCACAACTTCTGTTTTCAAATTCCCTTCCGTGCCGGCGTAGCGGCCAAAGAAAACTTTGATAAGGCCAACCAATGTTGAATTGAGTATGGCGGCCATCAATTCCGGCGGAACCTCCTTTTCGTCAACCGACGTAACGTCATACAGGTTGCAGTTCACAGTTATTCGGTTCTTGTTGTAAACAATGATATGCCGGTATTGCTGCGATTTAGGCCAGATTATGTGTCCGCATTGGGTGTAGGTTAGGTCATACCACGGTTCGCGCCCCGCACACGTTGCCCGTTGTGGCACCGGGACGGCCTTGCTCTTGGTTGAAGCAAAGGCATTGTGTTCGCCGTATCGCAAGTATTTCAGAACGTGAGTTCCTTTCAGCTTTTCAATCGGCTTGGACACGAACAAAACGAGACGGTCTAAATCCAGGGCGGAAATAACGGGACGGCTCACATTCATCAAACTGTGAACTTCCGGCGCCAGATATTCCTTTTCAATGGGATGCACTGTCCCGTCTCCCGCGCGCGCGAGAATCACCGCGCCGCATTCAACTTCGGCGCGCTTGCAGTATGTATGCAAGGGGGCGTTGTGCCAATCCAGTTTGGAATACTTTTCCAAAAACTCCTTCGAGACGTCCCGCGGCATAAAAAACGCGTCGCAACCGCTCTTGACGCCAAAGCGTATTGTGGCAATTTCCCCCAACGGCACAAACCGGCTGGCGTAACGCTCCATGATTTGAAAATAAAAGTTCGGCGCGCGCAGGTATTTTCCCCATTTGCCGCCGCCGTATTTCGGGCCGTAACCCATGCCGCCTTCGTCGCGCAAAAACCCGTTGCCGTTTTCATCGTAAATGGTTCCATTTTCCTCGTCCTCGTCGTCCCTCCCGCGATGGACAATCCCTGCTGCCAAATCGCGCTGTTTTTGCAGCGCGAACAATTTTCCGGCGCGCAATCCGTCCTCCCAAAGCTTTTTCTGCGGCACCACCACCACGCGGAATTGTTCGCGCGCCGTGTCTTTTCTGCACCGCGAAATGAGATCGCGGAATTTTTCGGCGGCCGTCTGCCGGGAATTCTCGTCGCCGCGCTGGCCCAAAATGTCCGCCAGCGGGGCGTCCAGCCGGACAAATTTCACCAGTTGTTCGCCGCGCTCTTTGGGATCGTCGCAACGCTGCAAAATCACGGCGCACGTTTTCACCCGCGCGTCCTCAAACCACGGCTCCGCGTTGCTTTCCAGAATCGCGTGAATCTTAAAATGCGTTAAAACCCATTCCTGCAACGCAAACCCATATTCGACATCCAGCCAGCTTGAGGAAACCAGGAACCCAAACCAGCCCCCGTCTTTCAAAAGCGCCGTGGACGCCGGCCAGAAATAGCAGTGCAAATCGCTCCGCCCCGTCAGTTGGACGCCCCAAAGCTCCTTGCAGAGTTCAAACAAATCCTCCTTCGCCTGCATCGGCTTGGGCTTGGGTTTGTCGTTGCGCCGGGGAATCAATTCCTGCCGGACGTAGGGCGGGTTGCCGACCACGGCATCCAGCGGGGGAAGAAAAACCGGCTCAACGGTTTTCTCCCCGCGCAAGCCGCGCGGCAGTTGCCAGAATTTTTCCTTGGCGCGGATTTCAAAAAAGTTCCGCCGGGCGATCCGCGGATAGTTTTCTTCTTCGTTAATGTCGCGGGACGCCAGATTGAGTGTCGCCAGATGCGCGGCGAAAACCGAAATGTCCGAGCCGTAAATTTCCGCCAGGCGGTCCTGGTGGGAAACGCTGGGATGCGCGAGCCTTTTGTCTTCGGCCATCCACGCCTTGCGATGATAAGCGCGGACCAAAAAACCGCCGGAACCGCACGCCGGGTCCAAAACCTTGTCGTCGGCCTTGCGGATGCAAAAGGCGTTCACCACGTCCACCAAATCTTCGTTGGTGTAATGCTGGCCGAATTTGTGCCGTTCTTCCGGGGCAATCAGCCGTTGGAAAATGCCGCCCAAAATGTCCGTGCGGATTTCCTTGAAATTAAACTCGTGCAGTTCCCCCAACACCGCACGCCAGGCGTCCGCCGCGGATTCGTGGCCGAATATCAGCGGGCCGGCCCAGTCCTTTTCGGCCGGATAAAAGAGCGTTTCGTAATCGCCGGTTTCGTTCACGGCGTTTTGGAACGCCTCGCGGAAATAATCGTCCAGTTCCCCGGGCGCGGTAATCCTTTTGGGAATTTTGATTTCATCCAGATGGGTGAATTTGCGGCGGACAGACTCGTAAAAGAGAAGACGGTTGGAGAAGACGTAACAGAGCGTGCGCGCGGCCCGGTCCACGAGCTTGCGCCACTCGTTGGAGTCGTTGCGGAGGACCTGCCAGCCCTGATCGTTGGACATCCATTCCTGCAGATGAGCGTCAAAGGTCTTGTTCGCGGCCGATTTTTCCGTGAGAAATTCCCGGGTCAGTTTCACCGGCCAGCCAATATGACTTTCAAACGCGCTGATAAAATACTCGTCTGGCGGCTTGGCCCAATCTGTTTTGAGGCCCGCGGCGATTTCGTGGAACCGGGCGAAAAACTCCGCAAGAAATTCCTGGATTGCCTTCTCGACTTCCGGGCGTGAAACATCCTCCGGCTTGTCGAGATCAAGCCCCAAATCCCAATCGTTTAACTGTCGCTCAGGGACTGGAACATTCCATTTCTTGGAATCAAACAAGACAAACTTGTTGACGTTCCAGGTAAAGAAAAACTCCGCGCCGAGATTGGATGCCTTTTCGGAGGAGTCCCGGATTAATTCGGTATTGTATGGGGTGCGGCCATCGGCGGTTCCCGGCATCTTCACCTCGCCGGCCAGCGCCAGCAAATCTCTTGCCCCGTAAAACCGCAGATCAGAACGCTTGCCATTGACTGCTTCTTCGATTTCCGCGCGGACAAAACCCCAGGATGGATTTTCCGAAAACAGCTTCTCAGACCACTTTGCCACCCGGCTGCAAAAGGTTATTTCGTGAGTGCGGACATCACCGAAGGCCATGCGCGGCACTATATCAATCTGCCGCCGGAGCGCAAGTTCCCCCCTTCATTTTGTCGCTTGCATTCAAGCACGACTTCTGCTAATCTTGTTGATAAGTTTTTAAATATCTATGAATTGGCTTACTTTCGCGTTGATGACGGTGGTTTCCTGGGGCCTTTACGGAATTTTCCTGCACAGCGGGCAAGTCGGGATGGCGGACAAGACCAACGGCCTCTTCAAGGCCTTCCTCTTTGTGGGGCTGGCCTATTTTCTCACGGCCGTCCTGGCGCCCCTGGGCGTTCTCCTCTCCCGCAAGGCCGATTGGAGTTTTCCAGCCGCGGGAATGGGCTGGTCGCTCGTGGCCGGCATCGTCGGGGCCATCGGCGCGTTTTGTGTGCTGCTGGCCTTCAGCAGCAAGGGCTCCCCCGGCCCCGGCGTCGTCATGTCCATCGTTTTTGGCGGCGCGCCGGTCGTCAACGCGGTGGTCGCCATTTGTCTGAACCCTCCCAAGGCCGGGCTGGGTTCCATCTCCTGGCTTTTCTATTTGGGCATCCTCATGGCTGCGGCGGGCGGTTGTCTGGTGACCTTCTTTAAGCCCGGCGCCGGGCCGGCTCCAGCCGCCAGGCCAGCGATGGCCGCCGTCCAATCCATGCCCCAAGCGCAACCGCAACCGCAGCAATAAATGCCGAGCGAGTTTCCCACACGCCCGGCCATGGCCTCCCGGCAACTGGCCCAATTGCGCCAATTGCTCGCCGCCGTTCTTCCCGCCAACCGTTTCTACCGCCAAAAGCTCTCCGGCCTGGACACCACCATCACCAGCCTCCGCGATCTTCTCCGCTTTCCCTTCACCACCAAACAGGAATTGAGCGACGACCAGCGCGCCTTTCCCCCTTACGGCTCCAACCTGGGCCGGCCCCTGGCCCATTACACCCGCTTCCACCAAACCAGCGGCACCACCAGCCTCCCTTTGCGCTGGCTCGACACCCCGGAAAGCTGGCAATCCATGGTCGAAAGCTGGAAGACCATTTTCGCCGCCGCCGGCGTGCGCTCCGGCGACCGTGTCTATTTCGCCTTTTCCTTTGGCCCCTTCATCGGCTTTTGGCTGGCCTTTGACGCCGCGCGCGAGCTGGGCTGCCTGTGCATCCCCGGCGGCGGCCTGGGCAGCGAAGGCCGCCTGAAGGCCATTATTGACAACGCCGCCACCGTGCTCTGCTGCACCCCCGGTTATGCCCTCCGCCTGGCCGAAGTGGCCGCCGCCGACAACCCCGGCCTGCGCTCCTCCCGGATTCGCGCCATCATCGTCGCCGGCGAACCGGGCGGCAGCATCCCCGCCACCCGCCGGCTCCTGGAACAACTCTGGCCCGGCGCCCGCGTCTTTGATCATCACGGCATGACCGAGACCGGCCCCATCAGCCACCAATGCCCCGCCCAACCCGGCCTGCTCCACGTCATGGAATCGGCTTACCTCCCCGAAATCATTGATGCCCGGGGCAACCCGGCTGCCGAGGGCGACATTGGGGAGTTGGTGGTCACCACCTTGGGCCGACTGGACTCTCCGCTCCTGCGTTATCGCACCGGCGATCTGGTGCGCGCCGCCTTCTCCCCGGATTCCCCCTGCGTCTGCGGCCGCCATGATCTCGCCCTGGCCGGCGGCATTTTGGGCCGGGCCGACGACATGGTCATCATCCGCGGCGTCAACATCTACCCCTCCGCGGTCGAGGACATCCTGCGCGGCTTTCCCGAAATCGCCGAGTACCAGGTCAAGGTGGACCAGTCAAAGAGTTTGCCCGAGCTTCTCCTGCGAATTGAGTTCATCCCGGGTTGCGCCGGGGCCGACGACCTGGTCAAGCGCGTGCAAACCCGGTTGCACACCGCGTTCAATTTGCGCGTCCCCACGGCCGTTGCCCCCCCCGGCAGCCTGCCGCGATTCGAGATGAAAGCCAGCCGATGGCTTGTCGCAAAACGTCCCAATCAGGTCCCCACCTGATTTTGCCGTTTGGTTTCTTGAATTGCCTTTGGTTCTCGGTTAGATTAGGCGCGTTGTCATGAACTTTCGATTCAATCTTGGCAAAGCCACCGAAGCCGCGTGCTTGTTGCTCGAGCGCGGCGGCGGGCAGATGAATATCATGAAGCTCGTGAAGTTGATCTACCTTCCCGACCGGCTTTCCCTGGATCGGCGCAATGCTCCCATCTGCGGGGGTGATTATATCTCCATGCGCAATGGCCCGGTAACCAGCGAAGTGCTCGACCTCATCAACGCGGGCAGGCTTATCGGCGAATCCGACCGAAGGTGGGAGCGCTGCGTCAGCAACCGCACCAATCACGAGGTGAAACTGGAAGAAATGCCCTCCCGCGAAAACTTGTCCGACGCCGAGGTCGGGTTGCTGGACGAAATCTGGGCGGAACACGGCGGCAAAGATCAATGGCAACTGGTGGATTGGTGTCACCATCATTGCAAGGAATGGGTGCCCGTCACCAATGGCTGCGCTCCCATCGCGGTCGAGCAGGTCGCCATGGCCCTGGGCAAAACTCCGCAGCAAGTCAACCGCCTTCGCCAGGAGGCGGCCGAGTTGAACCAACTCGATGAAATCTTCGCCGGCGCATGATCCAGTTTGGCACGGCCTTGAAATGCCACGAGCCTCCGTTCCATCGCTGCCTGGTTATTTCCGACCCGATCACCAACGGGGGACAGGTCGTGCTTGTGCGCGTGACCACTGATGACGGTTCATGGCCCGACCATGACTGCCTCCTTCCCCGGCCGATTGGAGCGAGTTGGAGCGCCATTCCACAGTCGCATATTCCACTTGCAAATTCGGCCCGGCGGTCAAGGCCTTGGAAGCGGCCATTCAACGCGGGTTATTTCATGCCATTGCTCCCCCGCCTGTTGCGGTCTTGCGCAAGATCATTCTGGCGGGCCGATCCTCCGCGGGCATGCCGCCCGGGGCGAAAAAAGTTATTGGCCACAATCTGATTCTCCAAATCGGCGGTCAATTTCCCTTGACATCCACTGACTTATATGCTAAGCTGCTGACAATGATGATAGCGAAGTTGGAAATGTCAGAAGGCGGCGCGGGAACCTGGCCCCGGGGCTTGTCGGCCATCCCAAACCTGATCAAGGCTGATCAACCTTAATCAAGCCTAGTCAAGGTAAATCAAGGTATTTTTATGTTCCTTGCGCCGCAACAACGCATGGTTCTGCGCTTCTGCCCTGCGCCCGATTCGCCGCACCCCGGCCTTTTTCAACTGACAAATGGATGCGGGAGCGCTTAACATGGCCCCCTTGAATCTGAACGCTGCCAGAACGCTGCTGGCCCTGGCCTGCCTGGCCCCCGCCTCGGCGCCCGCCCAGGCCCCCTTTTCCGGCTCGCCGGAAAGTGTGCCCGCCCAGGTCGAGCGCATGTATGTCAAAGGGATGGATTTCCTGGTCCGCACGCAGTCCCCCGACGGCAGTTGGCCGGAGGAGCAGATGAACAGACCCGCCATTGCGGCGCTGGCCGTCGTGAGCCTGCTGGCGCACGGAGACGACCCGAATTTTGGCCCCTACAAGCCGGCGATTCACCGCGGCCTGGATTTTATCTTGAAACAGCAGGTTCCCGCCAGCGGCTACATCGGGCCGACCATGTATAATCATGGCTTCGCTACTTTGGCCCTGGCCGAATCTTATGGCGCGGTGGACGACCCCCGCCTGGGGCCGGCCTTGCGCCGGGCCGTCAAACTCATTCTCACGGTGCAACAGGCCAGCAGTTTCAATGCCTGGCGGTATAGTCCCGAAGAAAGGGACGCCGACACCACCGTCAGCGGCGCGCAAATGGTCGCCTTGTTGGCCGCCCGCAACGCCGGCGTCCCTGTTCCCGAAAAAAGCATCCAGGACGGCCTGCATTACTATTACTCCTGCCAGACTGCCAACGGGGGCATCGGCTATCAGAATGCAAGCGCTCCCAACGCCACCCGCACGGCCATCGGCTGCCTGGTCATGGCCCTGGCGAAGGAAAAAAACTCCGCCGCCTTCCAGTCCGCGTTCCAATTCCTCAGAACCTCCCAGGAGAAGGCGCAGTATCCGGCCTACTTCCGCTATTACGCCTCGCAGGCCTATTTCCAGGCCTCGCCCGAGGCCTGGGACCAGTGGAATCACCAAAACATAATTGAACTCCGGGCCAGCCAGGCGGCTGACGGCAGTTGGGATGGGCCTATCGGGCCGGCCTTTAACACGGCCGGGTCACTCTTGTCCCTGGCGGTCAATTATCGCTACCTGCCGATCTATGAGCGTTGAAGTCAAGCTCTCTTGGCGGTCCGCTGCCTTGTGGGCCTGTTGCCTTTCTCTGGCCGGGGCGGCGGAGACGGCGTGCCCAGGGCAGATGTTCACCGGCTCAGCCATGGCGTTGGATGCGGGGTGGTCGGTCGTCACCAATGCCGGCACGGTCTTGGAAGGCGGGGCCGACGACGTGTTGCAGTTTCTGGGCGGCGCGACCATGCACGGCGCCCTCCAGGCAATCGAACCCGGTCGCGGTTTGCGCTGGCAACATCCTGACGCCAAAAGGGCCTTTGATTTGCAGCCCGCCCATCTGGATTGCCTTCGCTTCCCCCGCTCCCAGCCGACAACCAATTCGCCAGGCTGCCATTTTCGTTTCCTTTGCGGTGACGAGTTGTTTGGGTCGCTGGTTTCGATGACTCAGGATGACCTGGAACTGAACACCTGGTTTGGCGCCACCCTGCGAATCCCGCGCGCGGCCATCCAAACCATTAGTTTCTTGCCCAAAGATTACTCCCTCATTTATGAAGGGCCGACCGATGCCTCCGGCTGGGTGATGGGCGGGCCGCAGGGGCAACGCATGGTGGTGCGGGGGGGGCAATTTGGAAACATCATCATCATGGGCGGCGGCCAGCTCGTCATGGGCGGGGTGACCTATGGCGGCGCCAACCCGAACGGGACGACCAATTGGGCTTACCACGATGGAAGTTTTGTCAGCGCCGGCGTCGGCACGCTGGGGCGCGATTTTCACCTCAGCGGGTCCTCGACCATTGATTTCGACGTGGCCTGCGGCGGCTCTTTTAATCTTCTCATGCAGCTCTATACCACCACGCTCGACAGGATGGACTTCAACAACGGTTCATTCATGATTGACTTTGACAATAATACCAATGCCTCGCCCAGCGGGCGCAATGCCGCCATCCCCAACGATCTGGGCAGTGTCCTGCTGCCCAGTTTGCTCAAACTCGGCCGCGCTCATATCACCATCCATTGCAACCAGCAGGAAGGCTCCATCACCGTGCTGGTGGACGGGGAGGTGGCAAAACGTTGGACCGATATTGGCTTCCCCTCCAACGCCGGCGGCGGTGTTTTTTTCCAGAGCCAGACGCCCGATTCCATCAAATTGAGCAATTTGAGGATCAGCCAGTGGGAGGGGCGGTTTGAGCCTGACCTGGCCCCGGCCACATGGACCAACACTGACGAAGTGTCCTTTGTCAATCACGACAAGGCGGGCGGAAAGATCCAAAGCATCGGCCCGGAAATGTTGCAGATGTCCATCGGCGGCAATCTCCTGGCCATTCCGGTGGAGCGCGTGCGGCAAATCAATTTTACCCGGTCCAGCCTTCCCGCCGCCGCCCAGCCCCGCGGCCCGTGGGATGTCCGCGCCATTTTCGCCGGCGGCGGAAGCGTCTCCTTTCAGTTGGACAAATGGGAAGGCGCGGTCCTTTCCGGCCGCAGCGCGCTTTTCGGCCCGGTGTTCTTCCCTTCCCAAGCCATCCGCGAAATGGACTTCAATCTGGATCGGCCCAAGGTCGCGCCGCCTCCCCTGCTTCCCAATGAATTTGATGCCCTGGACCAATAAAGCGCGCGCGGCGGCGATTTCCGGCCTGGCCGGGCTGCTCTGCCTGGCCGCAGCCCTGGGCGCCCCTGCGGGCCTCTCGACCAACCCGGCCCCGGACCAGTTGCTCTTGCGCGGCGGCGATTCGCTCGACGGCAAACTGCTGGCCATTGATCCCCAGCAGGGCCTTGTCTGGAAACATCCCGATGTGGCCGAACCGATTGAATTCAATCTGGACCGTGTTGCCCAGATTCGATTCCACCCCTCCGCACCGCCCGGCGCTCCAGCCTCCTCCGCCACAGAGCCTCCCTGCAAGGTCTTCCTGGCCGGGGGCGATACGCTGGATGGCTGCCTGGTTTCCTACGACCGGACAAACCTCTGCCTCCGGACCTGGTATGCCGGCCCATTAAAAATCCCGCGCCAGAGTTTGCGCTCGGTTTATTTTCCGCCGGTCGCGCCGGATATCTTCACGCAGACCGGGCCGGAAGGCTGGACGCAAGGAACCGGGGCGGCGGCGGCTTTCTCGGGCGACCCGGGCGAATGGGTTTACCGCTACGGGGCGTTTTATGCCTCCAAATCGGCTTCCATCGCCCGCGATATCAAACTGCCCCCCGCCGCCGACATCCAGTTTGACCTCGCCTGGAGCGGGGCCCTCTCCCTTTCCCTGGCCCTTTACACTGATTCGCTCCAGCCGCTGCTGCTTTCCGAGAAGGACGCCGCGCCGGCTTTTAGCGGCTTTTACAGCATGCAATTTCTCCCGGGCCTGTTTGTCAACCTCGCCAGAGTCAAGAAGAACGAGCCCGTCCTAGGGCTGGACGCCCCCGTCGCCGTGCCCGCCCTGGGCCGGACCAACCGCGTCCACCTCGAAATCCGCGCCCGCAAACAGTCAAATATAATCGCCTTGTCGGTGGACGGCCAACCGGCGCAGGTGTGGCATGACACCAACGGCTTCGTGGGGGAAGGCTCCGGGATTCGCTTCGTCCACAACCCCGGCGGCCTCATCAAAGTCAGCGACCTGCGGATCACGCCCTGGGACGGCGTCTTGGAGGACAACCAGACCAACCTCCCCGCATCCAGCCAGGATATCGCCTCCCTGACCAACGCCGCCACCCTGGCCGGGGAGATCGTGGAGGCGGCCCAGGGAAAGATGACACTGCGCGGCAAGCGCGAAACCACCGTCGTCCCGCTTTCCCAGGTCCTGCGCCTGACTTTCTCCGGCGCCAACGACCAGCCGGGCATCGCCACGGCGGGAGCCGTCCGCGCCTGGTTCACCAATGGCGCTTCTCTGACTTTTGTCTTGGAAAGATGGGGCGCGGAAGGCGTGGACATCCGCAGTCCCGCTTTCGGCCCGGCTCGGTTCAGCCCGGAAACCTTCGCACGCATCGTCTTTCCGCCGCGGGCCGGGGGTTCCACCAATGCCCTCAAATAATATGAATTTAGGCCAGTTTGTGGTTTGAATCGGCGGCGGCGGCTGCTATGCTCCCGCATGGAGATTCTCTTATGGCAAAAAAGCTGAAAACCCCGGAAGGGACGGGCGGGGTGATTTTCACCGAAGGCAACGGCGAGTTGTCCAAGCTGGAAATCAACACCGCCTGGAGCCGCGCCGAATTATACCTGCACGGCGCCCACCTCACGCATTTCCAGAAGAAGGACGAGCCGCCCGTTCTGTTCATGAGCCAATTGAGCCGGTTCCAGCAGGGCACGCCCATTCGCGGCGGCATCCCGGTGATTTTTCCCTGGTTCGGCGCGCGCGAAGGCGAGCCCACCCACGGCTTCGCCCGCACCCAAATCTGGGAGCTGCGCGAGATTTCCCCATGGCAGGATGGCGGCGTGAGCGTGCGCTTGCGCCTGCCCGATTCCCCCGACGCGGCCTTGGTCTCAAAATTCACCGTCGAATATCTCGTCACCGTCGGCCAAACACTCGCGGTGGAGCTCATCGTGGCCAACGAGTCGCACGAGCTGGACTTCACTTTTGAAGATTGCCTGCACACCTACTTCCTGGTCGGGGACATCAGCGCCGTCTCGGTCACCGGTCTCAAAGGGGCGGATTTCCTGGACAAAACGGAGGCCTTTGCGCGCAAAACGGAACGCGCCGAACACCTGAAAATCACGCAGGAAACGGACCGGGTTTACCTCAACACCCCCGGCGGGGTGGAAATTCACGATTCCAAGTTGCGGCGGCGCGTGCGCGTCGAAAAATCCGGCTCCCTCTCCACCGTGGTCTGGAACCCGTGGGTGGAAAAGGCCCAGCAGATGCCCGATTTCGGCAACGAGGAATTCCTCCAGATGATTTGCGTCGAGGCGGGCAACGTCGGCGAAAACAAAAGCACGCTGCCCGCCGGAAAAACGGCCCGCCTCAAAATCGAACTCAGCACCCTCCCGCTTTGATTTTCGCCCCTCCCACATTCGTCGTTGTCTGCCTTGCGCCGCGGAGTTAAAGTGCCCCGCATGGCTTTGGTGCGCATACTCGTTGATGGCTACAGCCTCCTGCACAACTGGCCTGAACTGGCGCCCGGCCAGCCCCGCCATTCCGCCGCCGCGCGCGACGAATTGATCCACCTTCTGACCCGCTATCAGGACGCCATCGGCATCCCCATCACCATCGTCTTCGATGGCGGCGGCGCCCCGGCTGAGACGCCCCGCCCCGTTTCCACCCCGGAACTGGAAGTCATTTATTCGCGCGCCGGCCGGACTGCCGACGACCTCATCGAGCGTGTGGCGTGTCGCATCCGGGATTTCGGGGAAGCCCTCGCCGTCACCGATGACATTGCCGAACGGGACACCATTCTCGCCATGGACGGCCTGGCGACCAGTTGCCTGAATTTCATTCAGGAGGTCCAAAAGGTCCTGCGGGAGCAGGAGCGGGACATCACCCTGCGCAACCGCCGCGAAAGCGCGAAATTCAAGGAAACAAAAAATGCGCATTGAAAAACCGAAATCCCCGCTGCCCCGCTGCCTGGGCCTTGTTCTGGCGCTTTGCCTTTTGCCGCCGGCCCTCCCTTGCCCCGCCCAGCCGCCCTTGCAGAAGGAAAACAGGTTTCTCTTCATCATCAACACCTCCGCCGACATGCGCCGCGAGACCAATGCCGTCCAGCAAGCCGTCCGCGGACTCCTCCAATCCTCCATGCAAGGCCAGATGCGCGACGGCGACACCTTTGGCCTTTGGACCTACGACGACCAACTCCACACCGATTTTCCCATGCAGATCTGGTCCAAGCGAAACCAGGACGACATCGCCGCCGCCGTGGCCGGCTTCCTGGCCGGGCGCCGGTATCAGAACCGGCCGCGCCTGGAAAAAGTTTTGCCCGCCCTGCGCCAGATCATCGCCAACTCCCGCGTCCTGACCGTCATATTTATATTTGACGGATTGGAGACCATGCAGGGAAGCGGTTTCGACAAGGACATCAACGATCTGCAGCGCCAATTTGGCCGCCAGATGCGGGCCAACCACATCCCCTTTGTGACCCTCCTGGCCGTGTGGAACGGCAAGGCCATTGATTTCAGCGTCAACACCCCCGCGAAAATCTCCATGCTCCAGACGGCCGATTTGCTCCAGCCGCCCGTCACCAACGCCCCGCCCGCCGGGGCGCCGGCCGCTCCCGCGGCCCCGCCCGCCGTCATCCCCAAACCGGCCCCGCCGCGCCATTTTGAAATCATATTGACAAATACGACGGAACCCGGCTCCCTTTCAAGCAGTCCAACGGAGGCTGCCACAGAACAACCGCCCCCGCCTGCCGCGCCTGCCGTTGCCGCCCAGCCGTCCGCGCCGCCGCCCGTCCCGGCAGCCCCGGTTGCGCCCGCTGTCCCCGCCGCCCAGGTCCAAGTCGCGCTTGTGCCCGCGTCGCCGTCCGTCGCGTCCGTCAGCGCCGCGCCCGCCGCTCCCGTGGCCCTGGCGCAAGTCACCCTGGCACCGGAGGACGCGCCGCCGCCCGTCCCGGCAGCGGCCATCGCGCCTGCGGTCCCCGCGACGCCGGTCCAACCGGCGGCCGTTGTCACCCCGCCGCCCGTCCAGACTGCCCGGCCCGCCGTCGCGCCCGCGCCGCCGGTTGCGCAAACGGCAGTCGTCGCGCCTGCGCCTGGCGGCCACATTGCGTTGCTGGTCATCGCCTTTTCGCTCCTGGCCATTGCCGTCGTCCTTATTCTCCTTTTCCTGCGCCGCTCCCGCCGCGCCTCCAGCCTCATTACCCAATCCCTCGATAATCCGCGTTAGGCGGCATCATGCCTATTTGTTGGGGTGTCAGGAGAGGCGGCGACCCGATTTTGCTTGGCGTCAATAACCCTTTTTGGCAGAGTGTCTTACGGATGATTGTCTGACCGCAATTCCGGTTTTGGTGATGACATTTAATTCTTGTAAAAACAAGCGGCAAAGATGGGGCGCCGTTTTGCCGCATGAATGGGTGTTCGGAGCTTTTCTTTTGCTCACCGGTTTGCGGTTGTTTGCGCATGGGGGCGCGGCGCGAGCCTGGTCGTTTGTTTTTTTCGGATGTTTACTGGGGGGCGTAGCGGTTTTTTTCTGGGCGGAACGGAATCTGACGCCCTGGCGGTGGCGGGTGCGGCTTTTATTTTATCCGGCGGCGATGGGCGTCAGTTTTTATGCGATGGGTGTGGCGGTGCCCTTGCTGGGGATTCCGGGGGTGGATGGCCTGCTGCTGCAATGGGACCGGAGCCTGGTGGGGCAAACGCCAGCCGTGGCCTGGGAACCGTGGCTGAAACCGTGGCTGGAAGATTTGGCGATGGCGGGCTACCTGTTCTTCTTTTACTACCTGATTGCGGGGCCTGGACATTATTGCATTCGGGATGTGCGGCTGTTCCGCAAGTGCATCGTGGGCTTGTTCTCGATCTATGGGCTGGTGTTCATGGGCTACACGGTCTTGCCGGCGGGCGGCCCGCTGCGCTGCATGAGCTTCGCAAGGCCGCTGCAGGGCCAGTGGGTGCTGGGCTGGACTCTCCAGACGGTCAAGGACGCGAGCAACGGTCTGGATGCGTTCCCCAGCATGCATCTGGCCGCGACACTTTACCTGCTCTTGTTTGACTGGCAGCATTGGCGGCGGCGGTTCTGGCGGGTTTTGGCCTCCTGCCTGCTGCTGGCTTTTTCCACTGTGTATCTGCGTTTCCATTACTTCGTTGATCTGCTGGCGGGCATGGTGGCGGCACTTTTCGGATGGTGGATGGCCATAGCATACGAGGCTTCAGACCGGCAGCCGGCGGAAGTTGCCAAGCAGGTTGAACGACCTGTCCCCGCGGGCTTGGAATCGGGCGAAATAAAAACAGCCCGAAGCTGAGAGGATTGGCCCTGCGATAATTGTAACATGTTGGTAGTCAGTTGTTTGTGAGTATTCCATTCAACCGTTTCCCTAAACTTCATGGCGTTCATTTCGGCGGACGCCTCGGCGAGGCGTCCCTACCAATTCAGTCGTTTTCCCATAACTTCGAGGTGTCCATTTACACGATTTTGAAAAGGAAAGGCGACGCGGTTTCGTATTTGCCACCCTGGGTGGTGGTGAAAAGGTAGGCGGGCCTGCCGTCGCGCAACAGAAGCTGAGGGCGCTCGAAGCGGCCATATTTGGTCAGATGCTTGGGCGCGGGCGGCTGCTCCACATAGGCGCGGACGGGGAGATAGGCGATGAGCGGCTCCGACCAGGCCAGGCCGTCTTCGGACTCCATGATCAGCCCGACTTCCTGATTGAAGACGCCCATGTCGCGGACGATGATTCTGAACTTGCCGTCCTGGAGCCAGACGAAGGCATCCTCGCACTGGCGGTTCTGGCCGCGGCCGGAGAAATCTATCAAGGGGTTGCGGGGATGGCGGCGATAAGGCCCTTGCAAGAGGTCGGCGGTGGCCAGGCCGTACTTGCGGTTGCCGCGGATGGGCGGCTGGCCGTGATCGTATTCGGCGGTGTTCCAGGATTTGTAATAAAGCCAGAACTGGCCGTTGGGGTGTTGGATCAAGGACGGGTTGGTGGTGCAATGGTCGTCCCAGGCGCCGGGCGGGCCGGGCTGGAGCAGAGGGGCGTCGGAGCGCTGCCAGGGTCCCTCCAGCGAATCGGCCAGGGCCAGGCCGATGCGCTTGGTGTCGGTTTGACCGTTGGAGTTGCCCATGTGGAACAAGGCATAACGAGAGCCGACTTTCTTAATGTGAGGATTGTGGCAGGTGGTGGCATCCCAGAAACCCGGTCCGCGCGGGGCGAGCACGGTGCCGCGCACCGTGTAAGGCCCCTCGGGGGCGTCGGCGACGGCGTGAGCGATTTCGGAGGAATTGATCCAGCCGCCCATTCCTTTTTTGGCCGGCCAGCGGGAGAAGAAGAGATGGGTTTTGCCGTCCGGCCCCTCGATGGGCGCGTTGCACCAGACGTAATAACCTTCCAGTTCGAGAATCCGTCCAATTGGGCGCAGGCGCTTGGAGAAATCCGAGAGCTTGTCGGCCGGGATTTCCGGAGTGGTTTGGGCGCGGGCCAATCTGGCCGTGATGGGCAGGGTGACGATGCCGCCGATGAATTGCCGCCGGGTGAGCATAGGGGATGAGTTGGTGCGTGGGTTTGGTGGATGGCGCTGGGGCCGGTTTTACTCCTTGGGCAAGTATTCGCCGGCCCAATCCAGTGATTCGATCAGGACGAGCAGACGGTGGGCATCGGGTCCGGCCTCGGGCCGGCCCTCAAGTTCCCAGACGGGGCTGGGCACATCCGGGCCAGTGACGCGATGGGGCTTGACGTCGAAATTGACTCCGAAGGCGCCCGGGCGGATCTCGCGGTGCTGGGAGGCGGCGATGAGGGTTTGCGCCACTTGCCGGCCGAGGGCGGCGTCCTTGGTCACGTAGGCGGCGTAGGCCATGGGCTGGCCGGCGGTGCGGACGGCGTACTGGTGCCAGGCCTCCCAATATTTGGGATGTTCGACGACCAGTTCCAACTCGGCCATGACTTCGACGGTTCCAAAGAGCAGATCAAAACCGGTAGGCCCTCCGCCGCCTCCGCCTCCGCCCCGCCCTCCGCCGCGCCCGCCGCCCATGAACTTGCCGGTGGCGGGATCATAGGGGCCTGCCCCCAGCAACTGGCCGGGCGCGCCGGCCAAGGCAAGCTGCGAATCCATCCCGGCCTTGATCTTGTCCAGCCAGCGGGTGTCCAGGGTGCGTTCGTATTCGGTGAGCCAGTTGCTGCAATAGGCGGCCCAATCGGTGCCGAAGCTGGCGCTAGCGTATTGGCCGCTCTCCGGCATGCGGGGGTCGGTCTTTTTGACCTGGGCATAGGTGGCGTCGGCGGCGAGCTGTTCGCGCATCAAATCGCCGATCCTCTCGTCGGTGGTCAGGAAGTAGTAGAAACGCTTCAGCCCGGCCAGGCTGATGCGCGGCTGCTTGGCGCCGTCGCCCCAGTGGTTGACATTGTGGCGGGAGCCGAGCGGGGCAAAGCGTCCGAGGTGATGGATGTCCACTTCGCTGGTGTTGCGGGTCATGGCTTCGGCGAGGCGGAAGTAGTCGGCCCTGCCGGTGCGCAAGAAGTTGTACCAGAGCCAGAAATCGGGCAGCAACTCGGTGTTGTTCCAGGCCTGGCCGCCGATGTCGTAGCGCCAGACATGGCGGATTTCATCGTACATGCGCCCCATGTCGCCGTAGTCCCACAAGCCGTACCAGGAGCGCTGATCCACCTCGTCGCGGTAGAAGATCATGGCGGCCTCATTTTGATCCTCCAGGGACCGGCGAACGGCACTGGAGCGGTCGGGCAGGCTCCAGAAGCCGAAGGCCCGCTGATCGTGATAGTAGCGCGGCGCGCAGACCAAGAGGGACGGCTCGGCGCCGGCTTGGGCCATCTTCACCAGGTCCGCATTGGCCGGGACGCTGGGAAAGGCCCAGAGAGTCAGTTCGGCGGTGTTGGCCACGCCCAGGGGCGAATCCCAGCCCTCTTTCCAGTCTTCATAGGCCATGTCCAGCCCATGTCCCTTGATGTCGTAGTGCCGCATGTCCATGGCAGGGACGTCCGGGGACCAGAGCCAGACGCGCAGTTCGCCCAGGGGCGAGGTCGCGCCGTGAATCTCCAGCGCGGAGGGATTTTTCTGCCAGAAGTTTTTCACATCCACAGCTAGGCCGCCGGTCACGTCGCCCAGGAACACCAAGCCCAGGGCGCGTTTGCCTTCGGCGGCGTGGAGCCAGGAGCTCTTGGACTGCGTGCGTTTCTGGATGACAAAACCGTTGGCGTTGGGTTGGGTGAGCTTGTAGTCATCCCAGTTGGCGATGTCGCGGATGTACTGCTGCTGGGCCGGGACATATTGATCGGCATTGGGGATGCGCCGGCCGGCAAGCTGGGTGGGGAAGATCTGGCTTTGGTCGCCGGAAGTGATGACACGCCGGCCCACCAGAGGCTCAACCGGCTCGGCCCACATTCCTTCATCGCCGCCGAAACGGACATGCCGGTTGATGACTTCTTCGCGAAGCGGGACGGAGAACCAAATCCCCAGACCTTTGATGAAGTCCTTCTGGCCGTCGCTGTCGAAGACGAAGGAATGGACGATGCGGATGGAGTCCAGGCCGGCGCTGAAGTAGAACCGGACGACGAAGGGCAGCCAGGCGCGGTCGGAAGTGGCGGACTTGTGATCGCCTTCGACCTTGACGACCGCGCGGATGGGGCCTTGCTGTTCCAGGGTGACGGTCTTGATCCGGCTGATGAAGTCTTCCTGGCGGATCGTGCGGGCGGTCTCCAAATCCGAGCGGTCTTCAAGCTGGCAGACCAGTTTGCCGTCCTGGGCGATCTTGCGGTCGCCGACGAAGATGGACTCGATGAGGCTGGACCCATGCTTGGGCAGGCGCACGCGGATGGCGCCGGTGTCTATGGTGATGGCCTGGCTGTCTTGCGCGCAGGCGATCTTGACGGCGGGATCGGCCGCAGCGCCGACGCTGATTTCCAACGGGCCGGCCATGTCCGCGCTGGCGGCGATAGTGTGTCCGCTCCACATGATCGAGCCGTCCGGCCAATAGGCCGTCGGCCAGGTCTGGGCCGGGAGGGCCTTGCCGTCGGCGGTTTTGAGAGCGAAAGAATCGCTCTTGCGCACCTTGCCCTTTGGCCATGGCACTCCCCAACTGACACTCTGGCGGATTGCGGGGGGCTTGCCGTCGAGCCAGTCGAGCTTGACTGGTTGAACGCCGGGTTGCTCGCTGGCGCCGGGGGCGGCGGGCGCGGCGCCCTGGGCGGAGGCAGATTCGGTCTCGACCAACCAGGTGAGGCTGGTGGCGGCCGCGGTGGCGGTGCATTGGGAGAGGAAAGACCGGCGCGAAATAGGGAGTAGTTCGGACATGGTTTTAGTGAAGAGGACAGGCGCGGAATGGGCAAGTCAAAAAGGATGCTTTGTCAAAAAGGATGCTTGAATTACCTTGATTTACCTTGATTAGGCTTTATCGCGCGCGTTCGAGTTCGAGATTGGCCGCAGCGTTACGTTGGCTTTGGCTGAGGCCGTTGGTGTGAAGGATTGAGTTCATCGGTAGCGGAAGAGTTTGACGCGCTGGATGGTGTAATTGTCGGCGCCAAACCGCAGGGCTTTCCATTCTGGAGTTTCGTCGCCGTTCAACCGGCGGCCAGGCACCCATTTGCCGCCAGCATAAACGCCTTCCTCAACTGTGGCCAGGGCGACGCTGTCGGCCGGATCGGTGGCGGCGGTGAAATAGACATTCATGCCCCTGGCCACAATCACGTAGTCATCCGGCCCGGTGGAAATGAAAAGGGCCGCCAGCGAGTTGGTGGGGCCGCCGGGATTGCGCGACATCCATCGTCCTTCGAGGTTGTAGTTGCCCAGCCTGACGGTCTGCGAAGCCGCTCCGTTTTCCAGGACGATGGCCGTCATGGTGCCGTTGCCCTGATGCTCCAGAATCAGGGGGGCGATTTGTGAAATGGCGTCGTAGGCCTGCGCCAGCGCGACATTAGTCCCGGCGCCGCCATCAATCCCGAATGGAGAAAAACCGATGGCGTCGTGTCTGCCGAAAGTCCAGAGAGCGTGGGCCGCGCCGACGGCATCGCCGGCCGATTCGGGGATGAAGAGCGGATTGCCGGACTGGGTGTACCAACGGCACCAGTCGGTGAAATTGGTCAGGTGACAGTCCGGGGAATAGATATCAATGGCCGGCGCGCCGGCGTGCCAGATGTCCATGACGGTGGGCTGGGGGCCGCCGCTGGGATACGCGCCGGGCCAGCCGGAGATTTCCTGCTTGATCCAGGTATTCATGAACATGGGGATGTTGTATTCGGCCTTGCCGGCGGCGGCGACGCGGCCGACGTAACGGGCGTAATGCCACGCCATGAAGATTTCCTCGGTGAAAAAGGAAGAGGCGCGCCAGTCGTTCTTGTTGACAGTGCTCTTGCCGAAGACTTCCTCCCAGGTCCCGGAAGTTTTGAAACCAGCCGCTTCCCAGGCCTGATGAAGCTGGGGAATCAACTGGTCCTTGTGCGCTTGCAAATAGTCCATCAACTCAATGGGGGCCGGCCCATGGAAAGCCCGGCTGGCGGCAGGGCAGAAATCGCGCGGGGTGTCCAAAACTCCGGTTTCGTTTTCGACCTGCATCATGAGCACCGTGTGCCGGCTTCCGTCCACCTGGCGCAGGTGCCGCATGAGGGCGGCAAACGCGCGGGCGTCGGCGTCCCGGTTGGCCTCGCTGAAGGTGGTCAGGGTGGGAAGACTTTGGCCCTGCTCGTTTTGGATGAGCGGAAATCGAACCTGATTGGTTTTCATCCAGAGCGGCTGGTAGGTGGACTTGCCGTTCTTCCAACTGCCGAACCAGAGGAGAACCAGGCGCAGATTGTTCGCGCGGGCGTCGTGGAGCAAATCATCCACCAGCGTGAAATCGAACCGGTTTTCCTGCGGTTCGATCAATTCCCAAGACACCGCCGCGAGCACCGTGTTCAGATGCGCGGCGGTGAGGCGGGGCCAGATGGGTTTCATGTAGGCGGGGCTGGAGGTGGTGGAGTTGCGCAATTCGCCCGCCAGGGCGAGAAAGGGTTTGCCGTCCACGATCAATTGCGTGGCGGCGCCTTGTTTTCGCAGATGAGGAGTGGTGGTTTCAGATTGAGACCGCGCGCTGGCGGTGGTCAACACAAGGCCAACGAGGGCCGCAGCCAGGAGATGCAGGCGGGGTTTCATATATGGCATTGCCAAGAACAGCGAATCATCCGTTGTTGCATGCAGAGGGCAGAAAAAATAACGCGACTAGGCTTGACTGGGCCTGATCAGGCTTGATCAGGCTTGATTGGGTTTGGGACGGGGGATAAGACGGGGGTGAGGTTCCCCTGCCGCCTTCCGACTTTTCGAGCTTTTCTATCATCACGCTCGGCAACTTAGCATGTAAGCTAGTGGAAGTCAAGGGAAATTTATTCCTCCTTGAAGTTTTGGGGGCGGCGCGACAGATTCGGAGTTAATAAGAGCATTTTGAGCGCGGTGACGCGCTTATGAATTCTCATAGAGAACCAATTAACCGGAGGAAAGATATGAGAGTCCGATGGATAGACTGGGATGCGGGGGTGCTGGTTGGGGCCATTTTGTTGGCAGGCTCGTGGGCCGCAAGCGCGGCGGCGGAGGCCGGGCCGGCGCGCGAGGTCCGCTCGCCCGACGGGAAGATCGCCATCACGATTCACACCGACGCCCCCCTGGGCTACAGCATCACGGTGGACGGCAAGCCGGTGTTGCTGCGGTCGCGCCTTGGGCTGGAACTGGCGGACAATGTGAAGCTAGGTGAGAAACCGGCGGTGCGGAGCGAGGAGCGGAAATCGGCGGACAACCATTGGGAAAACAAGTTTGGCAAGAACCGCGACGTGCGGGATCACTACAATGAGTTGAATCTGACGTTGCAGGAAGGGGACCTGACTTATGGCGTGGTGGCGCGGGCCTACGACGACGGGGTGGCGTTCCGGCTGGTTCTTCCCAAGCAGCCCGGGATGGATTCGTTCACGGTGATGCGAGAGGCGACGGAGTTTGCGTTCGCGGAGGACGAACCGGTGTGGGCGGGCTGGAACAACCGGGATGGCCCAGACCGCCCGGAGGGGGGATTCATCGGCTCGCAGGAATGGCGATTCCTGCCCAATAAACTCTCCGGGCTGAACCCAAATTTCAAGCATGGATTGCCGTTTCTGGTCCAGACACCGGCGGCGTATGTCGCCATCACAGAGTCCGACCTGCTGGACTGGGCGGGCATGTGGCTAGCGCCCAAGGCCGGGGCCAGGTTCACGTTGGAGACGCAACTGGCTCCGGCGGCACCGGTGCGGCCCTGGTCGCCGCGGACGGCGGCGGGGGAGGCGCCAGCGGAGCCGATAGTGCCGACGCGGAAAGGGCTGGTAGTGGCGCAGACTCCGCACAATTCACCGTGGCGGACGTTTATCATTGGACGGCAGGCTTATGACCTGATTGCGAGCGACCTGGTGTTGAACCTGAGCACGCCGAGCCAGATCGCGGACACCTCGTGGATCAAGCCGGGGATGTCGTCCTGGGGCACGTGGTGGTCCGCGACGGGGAAGAACGACCTTCCGACGCTCAAGCAGTACATCCAGTTGGCCGCGGACATGGGCTGGCCGTATCAATTGTCGGAGATCGGGGACAAGTCCATCGTGCCGGACTTGGTGGCGTATGGAAAGGAACGGGGCGTGCGCATCTGGCTGTGGTACCACTTCAACGATTTTATTGACAGCGCGGTTTATAAAAAAGACTTTCCCATGTTCGAGAAATGGGGCATTGCCGGATTGAAGATAGATTTCATTGATCGCGACGACCAGTGGGCGGTCAATTGGTACGAAGATGTCGCCAAGGCGGCGGCGGAGAACCACCTGCTGATTGACTTTCACGGGGCGTTCAAGCCGTCGGGCCTCAACCGCACGTGGCCCAACCAGATCACGCGCGAGGGCATCCAGGGCAACGAATACAACAAGTTCGGGGGCACCAAGGAATCGCCGGAACACAAGGCGACGCTGCCGTTCACGCGGGTGCTGGCCGGGCCGGGCGACTATACGCCGGGCGGGTTCATCAACCGGCAGCCGTGGCAATTCCAAAATGTGAAGACCAACACGCAGGTGCAAGGCACCCGGGCCAGCGAGCTGGCGATGTTTATCCTCATTGAAAGCCCGTTCGCCGTGGCCTGCGATTCGTACAACCACTACAAGGACGAGGATGGCAAATATCTGTTGGGCATGGATTTCCTCAAGGGTCTGCCCACCGTCTGGGACGAGACGCGCGGCCTGGCCGGGGAGGTGGGGAAATATGTGGTCGAGGCGCGGCGCAACGGGAAGAATTGGTATCTGGCGGCGGTGAGCGACCGCAATGCGCGCGAATTGCCGGTGGAGCTAAAGTTCCTGGGCGCGGGCACCTGGAAGGCCACCCTGTGGGAAGACGCGCCGGACAGCGACCAGAACGCCGAACACCTGGTCAGGAACGAAAAAACCGCACGGCCGTCCGACACGCTGCAACTGAAGTTGGCGCCGTCGGGCGGAATGGTGGCGATTTTCTCGCCGGGGCAGTAAACTTCTATTTTGCGTTCGGTGCCACCCGCAGGCGGAAGCCGCCGTTGAGAGGCGCGGTCTGGGTCAGGCGGATGTCATCGCCGGGAACGTCGCCGTTGGAGGCGGCGGCGCTGCTGAGGAAGAGGGTGACGCCGTTGTCTTCGACGCGGCCGCGGGCATGGAGGGTTTGGCCGGAGGCGAGCGCGACGATGTTGTTGTTGTTAGCGCCGGAGAGGCTCAACCAGTGGACATTGCGCCTGACGGAGTTGAAGGCGGCTTCCTTGCTGGAAGCGGAGCTTTGAGGGCCATCGGGGTGGCCAGGAGGATATTCGGTCCAAACAGAGTCGGTGAGCCAGGACATGCGATCTGTGGCGGCCGGGAGGAGGAACTTGAGGCCGGCTTCGCGGGCGGCGGCATCGGCGGACTTCCAGGCGAGATTCCAGGAGAAATCGGCTTGGGCATCGGGGCTAATGTCCAGGGTGTAGGTGAACTGAGCCTTGAAATCGTTGGTGCCAGCCAGATAGACGTCAGCGGACACCGCAATTTTGGCGATGGGGCCGTCCATTTTGGCAGTGACGACCGTATTGCTGTATTGCGGGGCCGGGGTGGTGCTGGCGAAAGTCGGGCCGCGGCCACGACCTCTGCCGCCGCCGCCGCCACCACCACCACGGCGACCGCCGGCGGCAGAATCGCCGAGGTTGAGGATCGGCCCGCCGAGAAGGATGTCCCGGCCGCCGGCGCGCCAGGAGGCGATCTGGGCGGTGTGTTTTTCGAGGACCAATTCAGTTCCGGCGGCTTGGACGGTGACGTTCTGGTCGGTTTGGGAGAGGCGGACCGGCCCGGTGGCGGCCAAAGCGGCAGGAGCGGGGGGGCCTTGGTAGGCCTTGGTATGCAAGCGGGCAACGTAAACGCTGCGGCCATCGGGGTGGAAGAATTCCAGACGGAGGGTATCCATGCCGGGGGTGGCGGGGAACGAGGCGTTCACGGAGGAACGGGGTTTGGCGGCAATGTGGCTTTCGCCGCTGGCGAGCACCTTCTCGCCAGCCAGGGCCTGCCAGTGGCAGGTCAGTTCGGCCAGGTCGGTAAAGGAGTAGCGGTTCTGGAGAGGGACGAGGCAGTGGCCGGCTTTGGGCGCGATCAGGCGGGCGGAGGTGTTGACGGGGCTGTGGGCCATCTTCATGTTCCAGTACAAGGGAGTGATCTGGCGATCGGCGGTGACGGGGCCATTGCCGCCTGAAGCGCGGTAGCCGGTGTCGGGGTCGTTCCGGGCGCCGGGGCTTTTGACGGACCAGCGTTCGGGGAACTTGTCGTACATGCCCTGGGCCTGCCATTCCCAGATCGTCGCGCCGACAATGGCGTCGGTGGACCAGATGATGTTCCAAGTGCTGGCCATGCCCGCGGCGCCGCCCGATCCATACTCGGTGAGGATGACGGGAACTTTGGAGCGGTTGGTGCTGGCGATGTGGGTCTTGAGTTCTTGCGGGGAGGGGTAGGGATAGAGATGGTAATCCTCGAAGTCGGTGCTGGGGTTCTTGTCCAGGTTCTGCTGGGAGATCAAGGCCAGACGGGTGGGGTCGTGGGCCTTCATGTAGTCGAACTCAGCCTGGTTGTTGACACCGTAGCCGCTTTCGTTGCCGCAGCTCCAGATGACGACGCAGGCGCGGTTTTTGTCGCGGGCGAGGGTTTCCTTGGAGCGGAAAAGGTAGGCCCAGGTGCGGGAAGGGTCGCGGATCTCGTTGGAGACCCAGCAGGAGGGCACCTCGTCCAGGACATAGAAGCCGGCCTCGTCGCACAGCTCCAGGAACCGGGCGGCGTGGTTGTAATGGCTGGTGCGGATGGCGTTGATGTTGTCGGCCTTCATCAGGGCGATGTCAGTTTTCCAACATTCCTCGGTGAGGGCGTGGCCGTAGGGCGAGTATTCCTCGTGGCGACAGGTGCCGGTGAATTTGACGGGCACGCCGTTGACCTCAAAGACGCCGTTTTTAAGCTCGACCTTGCGGAAACCGATGCGGTCCTGGACGCGCTCGACAGTCTGGCTGCCGTCGGAGAGGCGGTAGAAGACATAGTAGAGGTTGGGCTTCTCGGCGGACCAGAGCTTGGGGGCGGTGACGGGCGCCTTGAGGGCGACGGTGGCAGAGCCGTCGGCGGCGATGTCGCCGGCCTGGCTCATGGCGGGGATGGCAATTTTGGCACCGTCCAGGGAATAGAGTTGGCAGGTGAGAAGGAAATGCGCCCCGGCCGGGCCAGCGAGGCGGACGGTGGACTTTAGCGTGGCATTCTTGTACTTGGCATCGAGGTCGGTGACGACGGTCACATCGTCCACATGGAGCGGTGGAAGAGCCACCAGGTAGGTCTCGCGATAGATGCCGCCGAAGCACCAGAAGTCGCCGTGGTCCAGGCTGGCGGAGGAGGTGTCCTTGTAGAGGCGGACGGCCATGAGATTGCGCTGGCCGGGCTTGAGGGCGGTGGTGACATCAATGTCAAAGGCGGTGAAGCCGCTCTCGTGGTAGCCGCAGCGCCGGCCGTTGACGAAGACTTCGGCGCCGTCGTAAGCGCCGTCGAAATGCCAGAGGACGGTCTGGCCGGCGAAGTTGGGCGGAATATCCACCCAGCGGCGGTAGAGGCCGATGTCATGGGAAGTGACGGGGCGTTCCTGGTAGGTGGGGATGGAGAAGCCTTCGATTTCCCAATTGGCGGGGACGAGGATGTTGGTCCAGCCGGAGTCGGCGCCATTGGTGGTGGCGAAGTCGGGCACAGGAGTATCGGCGGGGAGCACACCCTGGAAGGCGGAGTTGGTGCCGTGATCGAGATTGAAGCGCCAGGTGCCGGTCATCGGGAAGACGGCGGGATTGCCGGGGCGGAGGCGCTCGACGGGAACGGGCGCATCGCCGGGGACGGGCACCGGGGCGGCGAAGAGGGAGGCGGAGACGGACAAGGCGGCGATCACTGGAATCAGGAGAAGATTCCGGCCCAGGGCAAACGCGCCGAACCAAACATTGCGCAGACTTCCATCAGGCTGCTTTCTGAATTCGAGAGGCATAAATTTCCTTTCTGTGATCTGGTTTAGGAATCCGAAAACGGTGCTCATGTGTTGGAACACTTGAACGATACAGAAGGAGGGCGGAGCGGCGCAAGCAAAAGAGAAGCCATGGCGCGCATCTGGACACAGCCGCCATGCGATTTGGCAATTCCCTGGCCGCGCGAATCGGGAGGGTCAGGTCTGCGCAAAACGGCGGACGGCGATTTCGGGCAGGTCAATGTTCGGCGGCTGGCGCAGGAGAAAAAGCACCAGGGCGGCGATGTCCCGGGGATGAATCATCGGCTGGCCCTGGAGGCGGCGGCCCAGCTGGGTTCCTTTGATGAAATCGGTGGCGACGCCGCCGGGGCAGAGGGTGTGAACGTGAATGTTGTGGGGGCGAAGTTCCAGCGCCAGACACCGCGCGAAGCCCAGGAGGCCGTGTTTGCTGGCGCAGTAGGCGGACTGGCCCAGGTAGCCTTGGAGGGAGGCGGTGCTGGCGATGTTGATGATGCGGCCGCGGCGGCGCGCGATCATCCCCGGCAACACCTCCCGGGCGATGAGAAACGGGGCGGTGAGGTTGACGCGTTGGATGCGCTCCCAGTCGGGCAGATCGGTTTCCGCGGCGGGTTTTTCCAGAAATGCGCCGGCATTGTTGACAAGAAAATCCACCGGGCCAAGGCGCCGGATGAGTTCCCGCAGGGACGGCGCCACCTGCCCGGAATCGGCCAGGTCGCAGGCGACAAATTCGGCGGCCAGACGGGGTTTGGCGCGGGAGAGCAGGCCGAGGCGCACGCCTTCCCGCGCCAGGGCCTGGGCGATAGCCAGGCCGATGCCGCGGCTGGCGCCGGTGACAATCGCACGTTTGCCCGTCAACGGCTTCACATCTTCAGGGCGCGTTGACGGTAGGCTTCGTCCGGGCGGCCGGCGATGCGGGCGACGTTGTCCGCCGAGAAAAAGACCGGGCCGCCCAGAAGGGCGGCGCCGACAAAAACTTTGGCCGACTTCTCGGCCATGAGCATGGCGGAGAGAACCGCCTGCCAGGTCGCGCCCAGAGTGATGATGCCGTGGTTCTGCATCAAAATGACGCGCGGCTGGCGCTGGAGCTTTTGGATGAACGCGTCGGTTTCGCGGCGGATGGCCTGGGCGAGCTTGAGGCCCGGATCGGTGTAAGGGACAAAGACGGAGGCGGTGCCGCAACAGACGATCTCGTCGGGAAACATCCGGTGCGCCGCAAAATCCGGGGCCCTGGGCGAGCAGAGAATCTGATTGACAGTTGTGGCGTGGGTGTGGCCGATGAATTTGATGCCGGGCAGGGAAAGCAGCCAGGCGTGGAAGACCGCTTCGACGGAGGGTTTTTTGGCCTTCTTGTCCACGCGCGAGTCGAGCAGCGCATCGTCCACCTCCTGGTCGGTCAGGCCCTCCTTGTCGAGCATGGGCAGGAGGGCGGACTGGCGGCACTGGACGACGTCTTCTTCCTTGAGGGTACCCAGGGAAGTGCCGCTGGCCTTGACGAGAAAAGTTTCCTCGCCCAGGCGGGTGGAGGTGTTGCCTTCGCCGAGCATGGCCAGGCCGCGATCTTCGCGGCCCAGTTCGTGGGAGAGGGTGAGGAGGTCTTGGATGATGGGATTTTGCATAGTGGATGGTTTAATTCATTTCCTGGCCGCCGGTCACGCTCAAAGCGACGCCCGTGATGTAGGAGGATTGGTCGGAGGCGAGAAAGACGACGGCGTTGCAGACGTCCTCGTAGCTGCAGCCCCGTTTCATGGGCACCTGGTTGATGTAGGCCTGGCGGACATCCTCGACATTTTTTGCGCCGGGGACTTTGCCGGCGCGAAGGTACTGGGCGAAGAGGCCTTTTTCAGGATGGGTCCAGAGCGGGGAGTCCAGGAGGTTGCCCGGGCAGACGGCGTTGCAGCGGACGTGGAATGGGGCCATTTCCAGGGCCACGCTCTGGGTGTGGCCGACGCCGCCAAATTTGCTGGCGGCGTAGGCGGAGTTGGCCGCGCTGCCTTTTTTGCCGGATTTGGAATTGATGTTGATAATCGAGCCGCTGCGCTGCTTTTTCATGGCGCGGCAGGCGTGCTTGGTGACCAGAAAGTAGCCGAAAAGGTTGACGTTCATCACCGCCCGCCATTTCTCGGCGTCGGCCTCGGTGATCGGTTCGGCGATGAGAATGGCGGCGTTGGCCACGACAATGTCCACGCGCCCGAATTCCTGTGTCGTGCGCTCAAAGAGCATCTTTACGTCCGCTTCCTGGGTCACATCCACTTTCACGCCGAGGACGCGGCTGCCGGTATCCTTGGCGATGGCGGCGGCGGTGGCGAGAACGCCGGTTTCGTTGACGTCGGCGATGACCAGGCGGCAGCCTTCGCGGGCGAGGCGCTGGGAGATGGCCTGCCCCAGGCCTTGCGCGCCGCCGGTGACGATGGCGACCTGGTCTGTCAATGGCGCGCTCATGATCTGGGGAATTGCCGGACCAGGGCGTCTTCCGAGGGTTTGTTCCAATGGCCGTCTGTGAGCGTCTCCTGCCCGGCCAGGTCCCTAAGGGCGGTGAGTTTGAGGCCGCGGCAGGAGGGATAGACGACGATCTTGCCAGGCATCAGGTTCTTCTCCACGGCGCGGATGCCCTCAATGGCGCCGTCCAGCCCGGCCACGGCGGCGACGGAGAGATTGGTGTCGAGTTGGCGGGAGACGACTTTGCGGAGCACCAGCTTCATATCGTCCAGCGTCGAACCGCTGGTGCCGATGAAGTAGAGTTGCTTTTGGATATAGGCATCGAGATCAATTTCGGCGGTTTTGTCGGCGGGGATGCCGGCAAAAATGTTGATGATGGCACCGGGGGCGGCGTCTTGGACGGCTTGGGCGACCAGGGCGGGAACCGGGGCCATGAGGACGATGTAATTGAACTTGTCGGGGAGTTTTTCCTTGGAGGGATTGTAGGGGCGCAGGGCAAGATTGTTCCTGGCGGCCAGGGGTCCGGCCAGTTTATGCAGCACGGCCAGACGATCATCGCTCAGATCTCCGGCGAAGACGGCGACACCGGCGACGCCCTGGCAAAGGTCGCGGATGACGTGCATGGTGCCCATCGGGCCGGCGGCGCCCAGGATGTTGATCTTGTCGTTGGGGCGGATTTCCGCCGTGGGGGGGATCGCCGCCATCCCTGCGGCGGGGTCCGAGCCGGCGCTGCCGACGACCCGGATGCCGCCATAGTGGACGCGGCCGACTTGGGAGACCACGGCGCGGCCGAATTTCCCCCCGCCTTGCACGATGTTGAACAAGCCGCCGACGGCGACTTTGGGAAAAAGCTGCTCCACCGTTTCGGGACGCGAGCCGAAGTAGAGGACGTCGTCGTAAGCGGCGTTTTTCAGTCCGGCGATTTGATCGGCGGTGGTGAAGGTGGCGGCTTTGGGTTTTCCGGGCAGATGCCGGACGCGGGCCTTGTCCACGGGCGTCTCGCCGACGACGAGCATCCGGCCGCCCTGCTTGAGGGATTGCCGTTGCTTCTCCACGTAAGAGTCCTCGACGCAGGCCCAGGGTTCGACGAGCGCGAGGGCCGAGGCGGGCAAATCTTCGGGCACGGGAATGAGCATGGATTCCCCGTCGGGGGCGGTGATGACGCGTTCGTCCAGGAGCACATACTCTTGGAGGGCGCCTTCAAAGTTGTAGCCGAAGGCGGAATTGGAATTGGCGGTGGGCAGCCAGCGGTAATCGGTTTGGACCAGGTAACGCTCCCCGACTTTGTGGCGGGTGACCTGGTTGCCAACCTTGACAATGCGCAGGACCGTCTCATGGCCGGGCACGGTCGGTTTGTCGCCGGGCACATAATGGGGCATTTCGCGCAAGGCGGCCGGGGCGATGCCGGCGGTGATGGGGGATTTGCGGGCGTGGCCGGAGAATTGTTTGAGGAGCTTGAGGTCGGAGAAACAGAGGCCGACGACTTCCACCCGGCCCAGAACCTGGAAGGGGCCTGGATCGAAGACGGCCTTGGTTTCGTTGATTTGCAACTGGTCCGGTCCGACCAACTGCACCGCCCGCTGCTTCTCAGGTATCGTATTTGTTGTCATGTATCTGGCGCTGTGTTTCCAGCGGTTGAGTCGTCGCAAAATCTCTCAAACAAAGTCAGGGTGGAAGCTTAGCCCGGAAATCAAGCGTATCAACCCTAAAAAGGATTGACCGGGGGGCGGATCTATTTTCCTGGTTCCATTGCCCTTGTTATTTTGGCGGGTTCAACTACTATAAGGGCATGTGGAGACTGATATTAAGCGCGCCCTTGCTGCTCGGCTGTCTGGCCCTTTCCGCCGCGACGTTGCAATTGAAGGACCGGGCCTCGGTGAGCGGCAAAATCCTGGCCGAAAAGGCCGACCAAGTTGTTGTGGACATCGGTTACACTGTCCTGGTGATCCCCCGCGATCAAATCTTGTCGCTCCTGGATGATAATCCGTCCGCTCCAGAGGCGCCGCCGGCCAAAGCCCATTTGGTGCTTCCCGATAAGCCCGGCGCTTTTTCCAACCCGGAGACCCAGGAAGCCGGCCCCGTTCCCATGAGCGCCGCGGTGGAGGCGGTTGCCGCAACGCCGGTGGCGGCATCCCCGTCGCCCCAGCCGGCGGCGGGCCAGGGCTTCTACCAGACCTCGGCGGGGAATCTGAAAGAGCGCAGCGTGCGGGATTTGGCGGCCGATTTGGGCGCGGCGGTGGTGCAGGTGCGGACGCCGGCGGGGCTAGGCTCCGGTTTCTTCATCAACGAGGATGGTTTTCTGATCACCAACTTTCACGTGACGGAAGGGGAAACGCAGATTTCGCTGGAAGTGTACCAGCAAAAAAACGGCGAGTTGGAGCGGAAAGTTTACAAGCAGATCAAAATTGTGTCGCTGAATAAATTCGCCGACCTTGCCCTGCTGAAGGTGGAAGACAGCAACGCGCCGAAATTCGCCAGCGTTCCGCTGGGCGATTCGGACAGCCTGTCCGTCGGGGAACGGGTTTTTGCCATTGGCAGCCCGCTGGGGCTGGAACGCACCGTGACCGAAGGGATCGTGAGCACCAAGACGCGGCAATTGGAGGGCGAACTGTATTTGCAGACCACCGCCCAGATCAACCCCGGCAACAGTGGCGGCCCGCTGTTCAACCTGCGGGGCGAAGTGGTGGGGGTGACCAACATGAAAATAACGTCCGGGGAAGGCCTGGGCTTTGCCATTCCTGTGGAGGCGGTGAAGTACTTCTTGAAGCACCGGGATTCCTTTGCTTACGACAACGACAATCCCAGCAATGGCTACCGCTATTTGGAACCGCCCGGCCGGCTCAGGAATGCCTCCGCCCAGTGAAGACCGGGCCTTCATCCATGAGATTCCGTTGCCTTGGCCTGGGAGCCGCTCTCTGGGCCGCCTGGGGCGCCGGCGCGGCCGCCCCGCCCCCGCAGAAATTGCTGCCCGACACGACCGTTTTCCTGGTGACCATGCCCGACAGCACCCAGGCATGGAATACTGTGACCAACTCGGCCCTGGCCCGCTTGTGGCGCGATCCTGCCATGAAGGGTTTCACGGATAAATTCAACGAGAGGTTAAAAACCGCTGTCGTGGGACCGCTGGAACAGGAGTTGGGCATCCACTTCGCTGACTACCAGGGCTTGGCCCGCGGCCAACTGACCCTGGCCCTTATTCCTGTGGAACATCCCGACGACCCCGCCAAAGGGAATTTGGCGGGGAATTATGCCGCTGTGTTTCTGCTGGACGCGGAGGACCACTCCGGCCAACTGGCCACCAACCTTGCCGCGCTGAAGAAAAAGTGGATTGACGCCGGGAAAACGCTGAAAACGGAGAAAATCCGCGACACAGATTTCGCCACCTTCATCACCTCCTCCGATGATCTTTCCGTCCAGAAACTCCTGCCGGACCTTGTGGACACCAATGATCCGGGCGACCAGCTCCAGGAGAACTTGAAGATTACAGTCCAAAACGGCCGGGTGGTTGGAGGCGATTCCAAGGCGCCGCCGGAAAAAGTGGAATTGACCTTTGGCCAATCCGGTTCCCTGCTCCTGGTCAGCCAATCCCGCGAGGTCATCGAAAAGATACTCGCCCGCCAGGCCGGCGGGCTGATCCCCGCCCTGGAGGAGCAGCCCGCCTTCCAAGCCGACTATGCGGCCCGGCTGCAAGGGGCACCCATCTATGCCTGGTTTAACCTCAAGGCCCTCGTGGGCGATTGGGCAAAAGAGCGGGCGACGCCGTCCGGCAAACCCGCCGCCGAAAGCGCCCCGGCCACCGATGTGATGATGTCGGAGCTGGGTTTCAACAGCTTGACGTCCGCTTCGATCACCTATCGCGCCACCGCCGAGGGCCTGAGCGTTCGTTTTTTTGTGGGCGCGCCGGAATCCGGCCGTTGCGGCCTGCTGAAGATTCTGGGAACCGAGGCGGAGAATTCGGGGCCGCCACCGTTTGTGCCGTCCGATGTGGTTAAATTCAGCCGGGTGCGCCTGGATATTCCCGGCAATTGGAAGGTTTTTGAATCCACGTTGAACCAACTCAATCCCAAGTACGCCCAGTCCTTGAACTATGTCTTTGGCCTGGTCGGCAAGGACAAGGATGAGAAATATGATTTGCGGGCCGAATTGCTCGGCAGTTTGGGGGACGACATCATCGCCTACCAGCGAAGCCCGCTGAGCACGACCCTGGGCGACCTGAGACAGCCGCCCGGCATTTACCTCATTGGCTCGCCCGATCCGGAGAAGCTGGCGGCGACCCTGAAAGTGGCCCTGAGCGTGGTAGCGCCGGGACCCGATGGCATCAAAGACCGTGAATTTCTCGGTCGCAAAATCTACTCGCTGACCCTGCCCTTCAGTCCCCAGGGCGGGAGCCACAGCTATCATTTTGCCGCCAGCGGCGGCTACGTCGGCATCACGGGGGACGTCCAGATGCTGGAGGAATATCTGCGCAGCGGGGAAGGCAAAGCCGCGGGGCTGAACCAAACGCCCGGGCTGAGCGACGCCGCCCAAAAGGCTGGAGGGCTTGAGGCCGGCATATTTGCCTTTAGCAACGACAAAGAAAACATGCGGGACATCGTGGAGACGCTGCGCAAGGAACAGATTTCATGGTCGGACTTCCTCGGCCTTTTCGGCGCGCAACTGACGCTGGGCAAGATTTCCACCGTGGAAGAAGCCAGCCAGTTCAAGAAATGGGCGGATTTCTCCCTGTTGCCGCCCGTGGACGCTCTGACCAAGTATTTCAGCTATTCGGTCTGGGCCGGCGGCTTCACGCCCGAAGGCTTCTCGCTCAACTACTTCACGCCGGCGCCGCCCGCGCTCAGATAGGCTGGGCGTCCTACTCCTGCGGATAGACCAGGATGCGGTCATGCACCAGCACGATGAGATCATTCTTCCCATGGCCGGTGACGTCCGCCACCAGCGCTTCGCGGGGTTCGAAGGGATCGTCGTTGCGGCGGGAACGGAAGGTGCGCTCCTCAAAAACCTTCCAGCGGTTGCCCGGCACCAGCTTGTGCGGCTTTACATAGCTGACCAGATCGAGGTAGTTCTTAGCGGTCTCTAAAAAAACCAGGTCCTTGCGGCCGTCATGGTTCAAGTCGCCGGAGACCACATCGGTCAAATGCCCGTCGGGAATGGGCGTTTCATAGCCGTCCAATTCGGTGAGTTCCCAAACATCCCCGCGCATGCTCATGGTGGCGACGGCATTGACGCCGTTGAAGGCCAGGCTGTTGGCGTTGGAGTCACCCAAACCAATGGCTTGCAGGCCCGAGAAATCAGTTACCGGCAGGGGGATGTTGCGCACCACCTGCCAGACCCCTGCCGGATCGCGCTCGCAGAGGGTGAGCGCCTTCTGCTGGGCGTCCAAGAGAAAGAGGGAGGCGATGGCGTTGGAGCCATTGCACAAGGGGGCTGCCCCGACAATGCGGGAACTGCTCGACGCCCCATTGATCTGCTCCTTGACGTGGAAGGTCCATTCGGGCTTGTTGCCGGGCGCCTTGAGGTTCTCGTGTTGGAGTACCACGGCGCGGATGAAGTTCTTTTGCGCCAGGAGCAATTCGGGTTTTCCGTCCCCGTCCACATCGGCGCTGCTCAGCCACGGCTGCTCGGAACTGCCGCCGGGAGGCAGCACGTTTTGCTCGTCAAAAGTGCCGGCGGCCGTCTGGATGAGCACCTTGATTTTCTCGTATGGAATCAACACCACCAAATCCACCAGCCCGTCCTGGTTGGCGTCAAACATCGTCATCGAACTGGGCTTGGCTTTGAACTCGGGGCTCAGTTTTTGCACGCGCGCCTTTCCCGCCGCCGTCTGCGTCGCCAAAACCCGCTGGCCGTCCTGGTCCAAAATGACCGCCAGCGTCGGCGGGGCGTTGGGCCGCAGCGGCCCGACGGCCATGGTCAGCGGCGTTCCGGCGAAGGGGAGAATGGTGGGAAAAGCGATCCGCCCGTTCTGGTCCAGTTTCGTGACCCCGATCCGCTTTTCGTCGCCGCTCAACAGAAAGATGGACGGCCTGCCGCTGCCATCCCAATCACTGACCGCCAGTTCCGTGACGCCCGATAACGTGGGGAAGGTCCGGGCCGCGCCCAGGGTGCCGTCGGCATTCTGCAGGTAGAGGGTCAATTGGCCGCTGTCCGGCTCGGCCACCAGCAGATCGGTCAGGCCATCGCCATTGACATCGGCCCACAAGACGCCCCGGCGCGCCTGCGTGGTTCTATTGAGCGGGAGGACCTGGAACTGGCCGCTTTTGAACGCGCCGGAAAGCGGTTCCGCCGGCTTGCGCTCGAAGGAAGAAATCTGGGCGCGGCCGGAGTTTTGCGCGATGGTCACCAATTCCATTTTGTGGTCCCCGTCCAAATCATCGGCCAGCCAGGCGCGCACGGTGGGGAAAATAAAATGCGCTTCCAGACCCAGTTGCCCCTGGGTGTTTTGCAGGCGGAACCGGAACGGGTCCGGGTCCTCCCAGTTGACCAGCAGCAAATCCTGCCGTCCATCGCCGTCAATATCCAGCGCTTGCACGCTCTTGACCGACCCGGAGAACGGGATTTTCTCCGGCTCGCCCAGCAGATGGTCGGAGTTCTGGGCCAGATAATAAATATTATTCTCGCCGAGCAAAATTAGACCGGGGCGGCCGCTGCTGTGGAGATCGCCGGTGGCCAGCGCGTTGACGCCCATCTGCCCGTCGGCGATCGGCCATCGCTTGGGCGCGCTCCAGCCGTTGGTGCCCAGATTGTAGAGCACGACCAATTCCTTCGGGTCCCCGTAATAAGCCAGGTCCGGCCGGCCATCCCCGTTGAGGTCGGCCACGACGAGCGAGGAAATCCGTTTTTCCGACGCGATGGAAGTGATGCGAAAGCGAGCGTCCGGCGGCAGTTGGTTGATTTCCTTTTTGATCCCTTCCTCCACCGGGGCGGGATTGGTCTTGCCGGTTTGATTGTAAAGGATGCTGATTTTTGAGCGCATGTTATTGACGACGATCAAGTCCATCAGCCCATCGCCGTCAATGTCGGCGGCATGGAGGAGGCTGATGCCGTTGTCAATGGGATAAATCTCCGGACCCGTAAATCCGAATGTGTTGGTCCGCGGGCTTTCCCCCCGGGCGGCGAGGACCAGCGCGGCGCACGCCAGCCCGCCGCAAAAACGGCGTCCCGCGATCAATAAAGTCTTAATAATCATGGTCAATTCTTGTTCTTTCACGCCGGCTGGCGCGCCGCGCATTGATGATGCGGATATTATCGCCGCGTTCGGCGTGGATGGCAACCAACAATTTTCCCCGATGGGCAGATCCCAGAAGCCGGTGTCACCGCCAATGGCGCGGGTGGTAGGAATTGGTCAGCACGTCAATGGTCACCGGCGCCGAGAGGACTTGGGTGCCGTTGTTGTCGGAGGCCAGCGCCCTAACGGTATTGGTCCCCGCAGGGGCGTTGGACCAGAGGAAGGAGAAAGGCGTCCAGGGGATGTTCGTGCCGCCGACGGGAAACTCCGGAGCGGGCCACGGCCACGCCGGGTTGTTGGTCACCACGCCCAGGCTCTTGCCTTGCGCCAAGAATTCCACAGTGGCGATCGCGCCGTCCGTCTCGCCCGCGGCGGCCACGATGTTGATGTCGGCGTTGGACGGGAAGCTCGAGCCGTTCATCGGGGCGGCGATGCGCACGGCCGGCGCCGGCAGCTTGGTGGTGACGGTGATGTTGACGGGCGGGGAAGTAGTTTGCAGGCCGGCGTTGTCGGTGGCCACGGCGGTCAGCGCATAAGCGCCGGGCGGCACATTGGTCCAAATGATCATGAAGGAATTATTCCGCGGCGCCCGCACAATCGGCGGCAAGCCGGCCTGCCCGCCTGAGGCGGCCGGCGGCCGGAACGGGCCGGAGGGGAACGGCTGATTGGTCACGGTGGCAAGGCTGATCGCGCCGGCAAAGAACTCCACCGAAGTGACCCAACCGTTGGAGTCCCCGGCCCTGGCCAAAATGACGATGTTCGGCCTGGAAAGAAAGGAAGCATCGTTGGCCGGGCTGACAATGGCGACGGTCGGCGCGACATTGGTATAATCGTAGGCGATGTACACCACTGCCGAGTCGGTGCCGCGCCCGGACGGGGAAAAGCGCCCCTTGGTCTGTGGCAGCTCCAATTGCACGGTTTTGTACCCCGTGGCCGCCGCCTCGGCCACCGGCGTGATGAGGATATTGGTCTCGCTTTGCCCGGCGGCGAGGGTTACGGAAGTGGGCGCCGTGAGGTAATCCACTCCATTGGTCGCGCTTCCGCCCAGGGAGTAAGTGATGGTTGCGGCGGCATTGGTGTCCTCCCCGCGGCTGAGGGTGAAAACACCGGCATGGCCGCCCGGCTCATAGGCCAGGGGTTGCATTGCTTGCGCCGTGACCGCCGGCTTTGGGGCCGGAGGGCCAAATTGGGCCAGGGCGGCGGAGCCTGTCAAAATGCCGGGCAGAATCGTCGCCAGGGCCAAAACCAAGAAATGACGGCGTTGCTTTTGCATGTCCAAACCCGCGGGCATTCCCGCAGTTTCCAAGGGTGCCTGAAACGAACTGCCCTGTCAAACTCCGCGGTTGGGCAAAATGTTTCGCCCTGAAAGAGGCGTGGTCGCCCAATTGAAAGGATTTGGACGGACACCCCGATGAAATTGCGAGGCGGCTTTTAGGTTGATTTCCCTTCGGCCGACATTTAGAAGAAGAGCTTTCGGGAAAGAGCAAATGCTATTGATCCAAGTCTTCCCACCGATTATGAAAACCAAAATCCCAAATCTGTTGAGCGCGCTGGCGCTGCTGGCAATGCTCCATTGTCCATTGTCCATCGCCTTGGCCCAAGGCACGGCGTTTACCTATCAAGGCCAACTGGAGAACAACGGGAGTCCGGCCAATGGTTTTT
>Ga0181539_1000512_pt1 | contig 46581 bp, 39 predicted proteins | sample PEATcosm2014_Bin_46_FD_119767 | JGI IMG/M metagenome (GOLD analysis project Ga0181539, IMG submission 119767) | Peatland microbial communities from MTU Mesocosm Facility, Houghton, MI, USA - PEATcosm2014_Bin23_60_metaG | ecosystem: Environmental > Terrestrial > Soil > Wetlands > Peat | place... | reverse complement strand
GGAAGCCGCAGGCATAGAGCGACGGTACTACAATCCGCCGCAAACTCTTTCAGGAACAAATCGAAGCCGCTGCGGTTTTTTTTTACAACCGATTCGGCGCTGCGCTCTTTTTGAAACCGTATCTTCGTCTCGGCACGCGGGATGGCTGTAGATCGCCTTGCCTGACGCGAGCGGCACTTGATTTATGTTAGCGATTTTTCGGTCGTTTTGCATCGTGGACGAGAAACGGTGTTTTATTGCAACCGGTCTCAGTACTCTTACTTAATACACCAGCGTTATTAACCCAAATGTCCATCGGTCGGATCGTCGCGCCGAACAACTTGGCCGGCTTCGACGCCTGCCTTCAGATTTGTTGGAAGGCTCGAAGGGCGACGTGAAGACGATTGTCGTGAAGGGGGCCCAGTTGTGATGAGTCAAACAGCCACCGTACAGGACGTTATTCCAAGCCGGCCAAGTCCTGGCAATTTCCAGTTCGCCGGCGCCGGGCGTGATGAGAATGCGGCGGGGGGCGCCCAGTACATCAATTTTGCCATCGGCGACCAGCAATACGGCGTCGACATCATGGCGGTGCGCGAAATCAAGGGCTGGTCGAACGTCACGCTGTTGCCAAATCAGCCGGACTACGTGCGCGGCGTGCTCAATCTGCGCGGCGTGATGGTGCCGATCGTCGATCTGCGCTGCCGGTTCGGCCAGGGCCACACCGAATCGACGCCGATGCACATCGTCATCATCGTGCAGATCGAGGGCCGGCAGGTCGGTCTGCTCGCCGACCGGGTGCTCGACATCGTGTCGTTCGAGCCGTCGCGGGTGCAACCGGTGCCGCGCGTCGCCGACAGCTCGCGTGTCAATTTCCTCGCCGGCCTCATCACGATCGAAGACGCTATGCTGGCGCTGGTCGATCTGCCCCATCTGCTCTCCGTAGAGCTTGACAACGACGATGCCGGCGCTGCGGCCGTCGCATCGGCCGCTCGGCCAATGACGTAATCAAGCCAAGGTTAACGAAGCTACGGGCGCTCAAGCCGCCACTGTCCACCGAAAACGGACCCATGGAGATCGATCGAGGCTTCTGCCTCCACGATCTGGAACGAAACGATAAAGGACCAGCCATGTCGATACTTTCGCGTGTTCGCATTCTGACGAAACTCCTTTCCGTGATCATGTTGCTGTCATTGATCGCGGCCGGTATCGCCTACCTTGGCATTACCGGGCTGAAGACAGTAGCCGAAGGCGGGGTAATCATGAGGGCGGCAGCGGGTCGAGCACTCATGGCGGCGCGCATGAACCAGAATGTGTTGGCGATTAACCGTGCCGAATTCCGTATCGGTATGGATCCGAGGCCGGAGAAGGTCGCAGAGGCTCGCAAGGTCATAGACGAGCAAGTCAAGCAATACCTGTCGCGTGCGGAGGAAGTCAGCAAGACCGTCGATGAGGAGGCACAGAAGCTGCTTGCCGGCGTCAAAGAGCGTTGGGCCGATTATCAACGCGACATGGACGGCGTCTTCAAGACCGCGGGATCCGTCAAGAGCATCGATATGAGCGAAGAGATGGGGCGGCTGCGCGACACAATCATGTCGAGCCGCGCCAGTGCCGAAAAGCTCGAGGATAACGTCCGCGCCGTCGCCAATCGTTTGGATCAGCGCGTGGAAGAACGTGCGGCGCAGGCGACCCAGGAATATGAGAACGACAGCCGGCTGATGTTGATCGGAGCCGCGAGCGGCATCGCGGTCGGCCTGAGCTTCGGCTTCCTGATCGGCCAGTTCGGCATCGCCAAGCCGATCCGCACGCTCGTCGCGCTGCTCCAGCGCATGGCGAAGGGCGAGGAGGTCGAGATCACCGGCACCGAGCGCAAGGACGAAATCGGCGATACCGCAAACGCGGTGAACGGCATCAAGACGATGCTCGCCGAGAAGGCAAAACAGGAAGCCGAGCACAAGGCCGAGCAGGAAAAGCAGCTTGCCGCCGACCGCGAAGCAGCCGCTAAAAAAATGGCCGAGGAGTTCGAGGCCGCGGTGGGCGGCATCGTCCAGGCGGCGGTGGCCGGCGACTTCTCGCAGCGGGTCGATCTGCGCGGCAAGTCCGGCCTCGTCCTCAACGTCGGCACGGCGATCAACTCGCTGTGCGAGAATGTCGCCAAGGCGCTCGACGATCTGGTCAACATGCTCAATGCGCTGGCCGAAGGCAATCTCACCCAGCGCATCACGGCCGAATACCAAGGCAACTTCGCGCTGTTGAAGGAGAACGCGAATACGACGGCGGACCGGATCGGTTCGACGATCGCCGAGATCAAGGCATCCGCGCGCGAGGTCACCAATGCGTCGGCGGAGATCTCGACCAGCAGCACCGACCTGTCGCAGCGCACCGAAGAGCAGGCCGCTAGCCTCGAGGAGACATCCGCCTCGATGGAGCAAATCTCGGCGACGGTGAAGAAGAATGCCGAGAATGCCCAAGTCGCCAACCAATCGGCAGCCGAGACCCGCGAAGTCGCCGAACGTGGCGGTCAGGTGGTCGCCCAGGCCGTCGACGCCATGGCGCGAATCGAAGATTCCTCGCGCAAAATCTCCGATATCATCGGGGTCATCGACGAGATTGCCCGCCAGACCAATCTTCTGGCGCTCAACGCCGCGGTGGAGGCCGCGCGCGCCGGCGACGCCGGCCGCGGCTTTGCGGTGGTGGCGTCGGAAGTGCGGACGCTGGCGCAGCGTTCGTCGCAGGCGGCCAAGGACATCAAGGATCTGATCACCAACAGCAACAATCAGGTCAAGGACGGCGTCGATCTCGTCAGCAAAGCGGGTGGGGCTCTGACCGAAATCGTCAAATCGATCAAGGCGGTGTCCGACGTGGTCGCCGAGATCGCCAATGCCAGCATCGAACAGGCGAGCGGCATCGAGCAGGTCAATAAGGCGCTTGCCCAGATGGACGAGGTGACGCAACAGAACTCGGCGCTGGTGGAGGAGAATGCCGCCACCGCAAAGACGTTGGAGCATCAGGCGAATGCGATGGACCAGCGCGTCGCGGTGTTCCAGATCGGCGATGCGGCGGAGCCGGAACGACCGGATTTGCACCCGGCCGAGGAAAGCAAGCCGAGGACCGTGGCAGTGAAACCGCGCCCCGATGCGCGTCCGAGACCACAGCCTGCCGCTACGGCTCAGCGAACGCCGAAACGCGCGGCAGCAGGTGGCTGAGCGGTCGGCCGGATGCAAGCCGCGCTCGCGACTGCTGTCAATGCCGAGCCGGAGTGGAAGCAGTTCTAAGCGCGGATATTGTTAGCGGGTCGGAATCAACAAAATGCGGGCAGAGCACTTCCGCTCTGTTCGGAAACGCCGGCCACGACAAGCCCGAGAGAAGCCAATGCACGCCACCGTCAGCCTGAAGCCCGCGACGACGCCGACGACTCCGCTTGATACGGTACGCTGCAATCCGCTCGCCGGATCGAACCATTGCATCGGCACGAGCCACTCGGTCATCAATCTGCTGTTTCGCTATCTTCAGTCGAAGTGCGCCGCAAACGGCGGAACCCTGACGGATGCCGAACTCAAGGAGGCGCAGAGTGATCTGGTCGACGGCTGGCAAAGCATGTTCGACCTTTTCGGAGATATCCATGATCGATGCATGGTGGCGAGCGGCGCCGACGCACCGATGATGTTTGCAAAGGGCCGAATGCTGTCGTCGTTGCTGTTCGCATGCAGCCACGAGGCGGCCGGGCATGTTTTTGGGACTATGGCCAAAGGGGCGAGCTACGGCCAGCTTGACTACTTCTACGACATATTGGCCAAGCTGCTGCGGCGCCATGTCGCCGCCGATGCGGAATCGCGTCTGACGGGCGCCTACGTCAGGGCTTCCCTCGCGCACGGACAGACATTGACGGTCGAAAAGCTGCTGCGGGAGCAAACAGTCAAAGACGTGTTGCGGGAATGCCTGCAGCCGTTTGAATTCGCGGCGTACCCTGAAACGCTGATCGCGGCTCTGGCCGACAAGATCAAAGCCGCTACCGAAAATCTCGCCGGCGATGCCGCCCGATATTCGAACGAGATTTCGCTCGCCGCGCTCCGATGCTTCGTCTCGCGATTTCCGCGTGAAATTCGTATTGCCGTTGGGGGGCGCCCTTAGAGCATTTTACGGAAAAGTGGACACCGGTTTTCCGTAGAAAATGCGACAAATAAAGAATCTTAGAGCGCATTCCGATTCAATCGAATCGGAATGCGCTCTAGGCTGGCCGAGACGAACGGCTCTCGATGTTGAACGCCGCTTCAGCGCGCGGTCACCGCGCTCTCGAAGCTCTCGATGAAGACCATGCCGATGGCGCGGGTGACTGCGGCGGCGGTGACGGCGGAGACGCCGAGGCCGACGAAGGCAGCGCCCGGGATGACGAAGGTCAGCGTCGAAGCGGTCGCGGCACCGAGCCCCGTCGGTACCGCGCCGCCCATCAGGCCGATGATCATGGCGCGCGCGCGGTCGCGCTGGAACTGCAATTGATAAAGCTCACTGAGCTTCTTCACCATGCGCAGATTGACGGCGGTGACGCCGGCGATATTGACCACCGGCAGTGGCGCAAGGCCGCCCAAAGCGGCCAAGGTGCGATGCCGCTCGACGATCTTGCGGGCGAGCGAGCGGCGTTTTGCCGTGAGCGCTCGCTCCATCGGCGAACCGGTGGGCAACGGATCGTTGGCCGCGGGCACCGCGGAGATCGCGAGCGCCGGTTCGGCTTCGGGCCTTTTGGACTCGGGAGCGGCGGCAACGTGCGCCGGCGCTTCTTCGTCCGTCGCCACGTCCGCCGAGACGTCGCGCAAGTTCGGGATCGGCCGCCTGATGGCCTTGGGCAGCGGTTTGCGGGTCATGCGGCCGCCTGCTGGGCGCCGAGCACCATGTCGACCTCGTCGGCGATGGCGGCGATCTCCTTCGCCGCCGGTCCTTTCCAGCTGATGAGGCTCGGCGTCGCGCCCCACAGGCTTGCCTCGGGATAGGCGACCCGGTTGGTCATTTCGCTCTCCAGGACCGGCAACCCGGCCTCGGCGAGCTCGGCGCGGATATGCCGCGAAATGACGGAGTCGCGTGTCGTCTGGGTCAACAAACAGCGGAACAGCGGCTGCCGCCCGTCGGCGCGTTCGGTCAGGATGCCGAGTGTGTCCAGCATGCGGTCGACGTCGAAGGGCGACGGTTTCACCGGCACCAACAAAAAATCCGCCGCGGCGACGCAGTCGAGCGTCATGCGGGAGCGAAAGCCCGGCGTGTCGATGATCACGAGGCCGCCGCCATTGGCGAGGCGCCGCGCCGTTTTCGATGCCTCCTCGGTCGCGTCCTCGACCACGTTGACGCCGCCGAGCGCACGTTCGCGGGCGGCGAGCCGCATGATGGAACGCTGCGGATCGGCGTCGATCAGGGAAGGGCGCCGGCCGCGCAGATGCCAGTGCACCGCAAGGCAGCTTGCCAGCGTGCTTTTGCCGCTGCCGCCTTTCATGGTGGCTACCGTGATGATCATGCCCGTCACCTCCACCTTTAGCCCACCCTATTTGATGAGCCAGCCTCCAGCATAGACGCGCGCACCGATTCGGCCGATCAATATTAACGGATTCGCCGCCAACCGCCTATTTGCTTGCCGCACCGTCCGGCCTGTCTCTAGGAGCCGGATTTTGCTGGCATTTTTGGCTTTACTTGCAATTTGAACGAGCGCCGTAACGGCCCATCGATATCTGGCCCTTAAGATTTGAGCAAAATCGCTGTGGGACAGCCGCGCGCGCGTGCGCACTGCGATCAGTTCGGTGACCGTCGTGAGGCGTAATCTGAAGTCGCATGCCAAGCTGCCGGCAGATCAAGAGCGGCTTGCAAGCTCGCTCGGCAGTCTGGCCAGCCTGCGCAGGGATGCGATTCTGGAAGCGATCGCGATCAGCGCCAAGGAACTGTTGCGCTCGTCGGACCTGAATGTTTCGCTCCAGAAGGTTGTCGAACAGGTTGGGCAGGCCGCCGGCGTGGATCGGCTCCACATCCTATTGCACGACGGCAACATCCGAGTGGCCGAAGGCTATGTCCTTCGACAGTATTACACCTGGAGCACGCCCGGTATTTCGTTGCCACTCGATTTTCTAGCCATCGGCAAATCGATGGCCGAGGTGGGTCTTGGCTCCTGGATCGGCACGCTCAGAACCGGCGGTGCAATCGCCGGACCGACTCGCGATTTTGACCCTGCCGCCCGAAAGTTTCTGGAATCGGCCGGCGTCAAGTCGACATTGGCCGTTCCGATCTTCGTCGAGCGCGAGTGGTACGGAGTTATCGGCTTCGACAATTGCCGCAGCGAGCACGACTGGCTGCCCACGGAAATCGATACCATCAAGATCCTGGCCGAATTGGTCGGCGCCGCGATCGCTTCGTTGCGCCGTCTGCAGGTTCTGGCGGACGCCAACCGCATCATCGAGAACAGCCCGACGCTGGTGTATCGGCTCGGACCGCAGGAGCCGTTTCCGGTGGTGTTCTTGTCGCACAACATCCGGCGCTACGGCTACGAGGCCGCTGATTTGCTGGCGGCGCCGGACCGTTGGCCGCAACTGATCGATAGCAAAGACCGCTCTCTCGCGCATGCCGACCTCGTGGCATTGAAGGACGGGAAGACCAACCGCACCCGTTTGGAATTTCGCTTCAATAAGCCCGACGGCGCGCAGGTCTGGTTCGATGGGCAAACCGTTGCGTTGCGTGACGGCGATGGGGTTTTGATCGCGCTCGAGGGAATTCTCACCGACATCACCGAGCGCAAACGTGCCGATCAGGAGCTGGCCGCTTCCCACAGGCTTCTCGCCACGGCGATCGAAAACTCGCCGGACGCGATTCTGGTGGTCGATCAGGGCGGCCGGATAACCACATTCAACCGGCACTTCGTCGACATGTGGAGAATTCCGCAGCCGCTGATCAGCGAGCGAGACGACAAGCCGGTATTGAAGATCGTGGCCGCGGCCATGAAGGACGAGGCCCAATTCCTGGCCCGAGTCGCGGCGCTTTACGCCGACCCCGAACAGGGCGGCCATGACGAGCTGGAAACCAAGGACGGTCGCGTGATCGAGCGGCACTCGGCGCCGCTTTATGACGACAAGAAACAGTATCTCGGTCGCATCTGGTTCTTTCGCGATATCAGCGCGCGCAAGCTGGCCGAGCGAAGACTCGTCGAGTTCGCGCGTACGGATTCGTTGAGCGGGCTGCCCAATCGCATTGCCTTTCTCGACCGCCTGCAGCTCGCCTTCGCGCGCGCCAGACGCGGCGCTCACTCCTTCGCGGTGCTTTATCTCGATCTCGACCATTTCAAGGACGTGAACGACACGCTGGGGCATCCCGCCGGCGACGCGCTCCTGAAAGTGATCGCCGAACGGCTCAGGACGTGCGTGCGCGACACCGACATGGTCGCGCGTTTCGGCGGCGACGAGTTCGCGATCTTGCTGGAAGATATGACCGATGTTGCCGCGGCCGAGGTGCTGGCAGCGGAGATTTGCCGGCTGCTCGGGACTTCGCTGTCGCTCGACGGCAATCAGGTACACACCAGCGCCAGCGTCGGCGTGGTTCCTTACCGGCGGGATATCGCGGACCCCGAGGCGATGATGACCAAAGCCGACCTGGCGCTCTATCGCGCCAAGACCGAGGGTCGCAATCGCTTCCGCTTTCATATCCGCGAGCTCGATCAGGAAGTTCGCGAGCGGGTGACGATCAGCGAAGGCCTGCACTCGGCGGTCGAGAGGGAAGAGCTTGAACTTTACTATCAGCCGCAAGTGGAGCTTGCGACCGGACGCATCGTCGGGATGGAGGCGTTGCTGCGCTGGAATCATCCGACGCTCGGCTTGCTGCTGCCGGACCAGTTCATTCCGATCGCGGAATCGAGCGGCAGCATTCTCCCGATCGGCCGTTGGGTCATCGAAGCGGTCTGCCGCCAGATCGGGACTTGGCAGCAGCAGTCCATCTCGCCGCGGTCCGTTGCCGCCAACGTCTCCGCCGGGCAGTTCAAGCTGGCCAGCGATCTCGATCGCGTCGTGACCGACGCTCTCGCCACATACGACATCGGTTCGGACCGGCTGGAACTGGAACTGACCGAATCGGTCCTGATGGAGGCGACGCAGAGACACGGCGAGGAATTCGCGCGGCTGCGCCGGAGCGGCGTGCGCATCGCCATCGACGATTTTGGCACCGGCTATTCCTCGCTCGATTATCTCCGTTCGTTTCACGTGGCGCGTTTGAAGATCGATCGGCGGTTCGTCGACGGCGTGACCGACAATGCCGATGACGCGACGATCGTGCGGGCGGTGATCGGCCTCGCCCACGAGCTTGGCATCGAGGTCGTCGCCGAAGGCGTGGAAACCGCCGAGCAGCGGGATTTCCTCATTTCCGCTGGCTGCAGGTTCGGGCAGGGCTATTTGCTCGGCAGGCCGATGCCGGCCGCCGCGGCAACCGCCTTACTGCAAGGTAATCGCGGGCTCGAATCCGCTGCGTCGCCGTTTTTGAAAGCGTCGGCGCGGCGTCTGTAGATCGGCCGTCACGACGAGCGCACCGGAACTGCGAGCAGCCGCTGCGGTCGCTTTACGAGCGGCCGGCCGACGCGGTAGCGCGCCAGGCGGCCGCGGACCAGGCCGAAGCCGCCGAGCAGAAGGCTCGTCCACACCGCCACGCTGAAATAAAGCGACATCCAGGGAATCTCGTGGTGCCACGGCGCGATATTGTGGGTCACGACCCAGCGGGTGGCGAGGTCGCGCAGGCCTGAGACGAGGCCGAGGATTTGGTGCCCGCCCTCGATCTGCGTCTGCCAGCGCGCAACATACATCGGCACGTCGACGCTCGCCATGAAGGCGACGTAACCGGCGACGCCGAGCGCGGTCACAGCGATGGCTAATTGGGCTAAGCCGCGGAAATTAACGACGAGACGCAGCAGGGCCACCGCGATGAGGACGAAGGTCGCGGTCCACAACGAATTCTCCAGGACATTGCCGAGAAAATCCGTTGTGATCACCGCGTACCAGGAACAGCATTCCGCCAGCACGATCAGCGGCACGATCGCTTTCGCGATATTCTGCGCGGTGTCGGAATGCGTAACCTTGGCCAGATCGCGCAGCACGATGGCCCATTGCAGGGCGAAACACAGTTCTGCGACGGTGGCGACCGAGCGGCCGACCAGCACGCTCGAAAGCCAGGTGTCGAACAGACAGATGCGCTGGACATCGGCCCGTGGCAGGAGCGAGCGGAAGGCGCAGCCGAACACATAGGCAGCGCTCAAGAGCGCGAGCGGCTCGGTCGTGAAGACGCCGGCCCGCCGTTCCGGCGTCGCGCTGGCGAGAAGGCCGTAGAGCTGGAACCATAAGCCGATATTCGCGGCGCTGACGACGATCAGAAAGCCCCACCAGATCGCGACCGGGTTCGACCAGTTCAGCCAGGCAAAGCTCATCGGCGTACTCTTCCGCTGACTCTCTTGTCACCGTTCCCTCACAAGATCGTAATAATACCGACACATATGGCCGCAGTAAGTCCGCGCCGAAGACCAGCGCCAAATCGTCCAGGGCGGGTCCGAGCGCCGACATTTCAACCGCCATTGGCCGGATCGAAGCGCTCGGCGCCCTGGCGCAACCGGCCGGGCATCGGCTATTTCTCCGGCTGACCGGAGCAGGCTTGGCCTTATTTGTGGCGCAGCAGGCTGCCACCACGGAGCGGGGAATTCGCGTCGCAATGGGCGCGAATGGGCGTTTTCGATGCGAATATCTTGCGTGCTCCTGGGTCTTGGCGTGCTCCTGGGCCTTGCCGCCGTCGCGCTTGCCGGTTGCGGCATGACCGACGGCGCCGGCTCGTTCCTGGTCGATCCGGGCCGCTACAGCGTCTATCACTGCAACGATCTCCCCGCGCGGTGGAAGGTTCTGGTCGCCCGCGAGAAGGAGCTGCACGGCCTCATCGATAAAGCCGACGAGGGCGGCGGCGGCGCCGTGATCGGGTCGCTCGCCTACCGCACCGATTACGAATCCGTGCTCAGCGAAGAGAAACTGTTGCTGCGTGCCGCAGCCGAGAAGAATTGCAGCTTCACGCCAGAATTCCAGAGCGATCAGACCATCCGCTGATGTGATACGAACCCGGCCGGGTCGCCGCTGGCGACCGCGCTCGGATCAGAAATGCGCGGTTGCCAAGGCAATCGCGACGCCGGCCGCGGCGAGCAAGACGAGCGCCGCGGCGCTTGCCGCGGTCGCCCTGCCGCCGGCAAAACTGGCGGCGTAGAACGCTTTGAGAATGTTGTTGGAGGACGCCGCGATCAGGATCGCGGCGGCGAGCGCGGCCGTTGGGATGCTCGCGGCGCCGCCCTGCGCCAGATTGAGCACGAACGGGTCGATGTCGGAGATGCCGACGACCGCAGCGAGCGAATAGATGCCGGCCGCTCCGAAATCCGTCGTCGCCCGGCTCGCCACCAGCGAGGTGACGATGAAGAGGACCGCGAAGACCACGGCCGGACCGAATTCCAGCGGGTTCCTGCTGACCGGCGCCGGCATGGCCTTCGCTTGCGGTTGCTCCGGCCCGGGCGTCGCGTAACGATATTGCACGGCGCAAATCAAGAACCCGGCCAGCGCAAGGCCGCCGAGCGGCAGCGCGAGCTGCCGCGCCAGCGCCATATTGAAAATCGCAATGATCGCCAGGATGCGCAGATACATGATCGCGGTGGCAAGCGTGATCCCCGCTTGCGCTCGCCGCCGCAGCGCGGGGTCGGCTTTCGCCTGCCGCGCCAGAACGACCGTCGTCGCGGTCGACGAGTAGAGCCCGCCGAGCGCCGCCATCCAAAGTCCTTCCGCCGCAGCCGCCCAATAGCGCTGCGCCAGATAGCTGACATAGGAAAAAGTGCAGACCACGACCAGCGCGAGCCAGACCTGGCGCGGCGTGATCGCCGTCAACTCCGTCACCGGATGGTTCGGCAACAGCGGCAAGACGATCCCCGTCAGGATCAAAAATTCGCCGGCGGTGATGATCTCCTTCATTTCGACCCGCTGCGCCAGCGCATGAAGCTGCTCGCGACCGGTGAGGAGGAGGACCGAGGTCACCGTCATCGCCACCGCGATCCACGGCGGCAGCGCCAGCGCGACCGCGCCCAAGAGATAAGCGTGGACGTTGAGGAGCGGCACCACCAGCCCGACATTGGGCTCGCCCTTTTCGTCGTGTTCGGCGACGTGTTCGCGATAGAACACGACCAGCCAGGCGCCGAGCACCAAAAGTCCGCCGGTAAAGGGGATGAAATGCGTCGGATCGAACAAATAGAGCATGCCGCCGGCGAGCGCGAGCATCGGAAAGGTGCGGATGCCGCCGGGGCGCCTTTGTTCGGAATGCGCGAAGAAATCCTCGAAGGCGAGCCCGAGAAAAAAGCTCAAGCCGAGGAGAAGCGCCACGCTGGTGGGCGACGGTGCCGTGATCATGAGGCCGAGGTCATGGTCTGACCGGATCGGTGGCGGAATCGGCGAAGGCCGTTACCTCAAGAAGTGGCATGAATGCGCCGGCGATTGCAAACTCAGCGCCGGACGCGCCGCAGCCACGCCACGGCGACGCAGGGCCGCCGGTCGCGGCCGACGCCGATCGAGGCAGGCGCGCGCCGAGGCGAACGCCGCATTGCGAACAAAACGGGATCGTGATCCAGTCGGAATCCGATCCCCGTGATTCGTAACCCCGATGCTGGCGGCGCGCCTGGAAAAGCTCAATCCGCAACAGCGCCGCGCTGTCGAGCACGGCGGGCTGCCGCTTGCGGAGGCGCGTCCGCTTTTGATCATCGCCGGCGCGGGCTCGGGCAAGACCAGTACGCTGGCGCATCGCGTCGTTCATCTCATCGAGCACGGCGCCGATCCGCGCCGCATCATGCTGTTGACCTTTTCGCGGCGCGCCGCCGCCGAGATGACGCGACGGGTCGACGGCATTCTCACCGAACTGACTCGCATCCGCGCGGCAAGCGTGGCCGACGCCATGGGCTTTGCCGGCACTTTTCATTCGATCGGGGCAAGGCTCTTGCGCGACTATGCCGAGGAAATAGGTCTGAAGTCGGCATTTACGATTCATGACCGCGAGGATTCCGCCGACCTGATGAATCTGGTCCGCCACGACCTCGGCTTGTCCGGGACCAAGGAGCGTTTTCCGACCAAGGGCACCTGCCTTGCGATCTATTCGCGGACCGTGAACAGCGAGGTAGCGCTCGAGGAGGTTCTCGGCGCGTCGTTTCCGTGGTGCGCGGCCTGGCACGACGAGTTGCGTAGCCTGTTTGCGCATTATGTCGAGGCGAAGCAGGCCCACAACGTGCTCGATTACGACGATCTCCTGCTCTATTGGGCGCATATGATGCAGGAGCCGTCGATCGCGCAGGCCGTGTCGGCGCGCTTCGACCATGTCCTGGTCGACGAATATCAGGACACCAACCGGCTGCAGGCCTCGATCCTGTTGGCGTTGCGGCCGACCGGAAAGGGCTTGACCGTCGTCGGCGACGACGCTCAGGCGATCTACTCGTTCCGCGCCGCGACGGTGCGCAACATCCTCGATTTCCCCGGTCATTTCAGCCCGCCGGCCGATGTGGTCACGCTGGAACGGAACTATCGCTCGACGCAGCCGATCCTCGAGGCGGCGAATGCCGTCATCGGCTTGGCCGAGGAGCGCTTCACCAAGAATTTATGGTCCGACCGCGCGTCGGCGGAACGGCCACGGCTGGTTGGCGTGCGCGACGAGATCGATCAGGCGAACTTTGTGGTCGAACGGGTCTTGGAAAGCCGCGAGGCGGGGCTGGCGCTCAAAACCCAGGCGGTGCTGTTCCGCACTTCGCACCATAGCGGTCCGCTCGAAGTAGAGCTGACAAGGCGCAATATTCCCTTCGTGAAATTCGGCGGGTTGAAGTTTCTCGAAACCGCGCACATCAAGGATCTGCTCGCGGTGTTGCGCTTTGCGCAGAATCCGCGCGATCGCGTCGGCGGCTTCCGCGTCATCCAGCTGCTGCCCGGTATCGGGCCTGCGACCGCGGCCAAGACGATCGACCGCATCAGCGGCGGCGATCCCGTCGCGGCGCTCGGCGAGATCAAGCCGCCGGCCGCGGCGGCCGAGCACTGGCCGGCCTTTGTCGAGGCTGTGCGCCTGTTGCGCTCCGGCGCTGCGGGTTGGCCCGCGGAGCTCGATCTCGTGCGCCGCTGGTACGAGCCGCATCTGCATCGCATGCACGAAGATGCGATGGTGCGCGAGGCCGATCTCCTGCAGCTCGTGCAGATCGCTTCGACCTATCCGAGCCGCGAGCAGTTTCTCACGGAGCTGACGCTGGACCCGCCGGACTCGACGAGCGACCGCGCCGGCGAGCCGTTTCGCGATGAGGACTATCTTATCCTGTCGACCATTCACTCGGCGAAAGGTCAGGAGTGGAAGTCGGTCTTCGTCCTCAATGCGGTCGACGGTTGCCTGCCGTCCGATCTCGCCACCGGAACGCGCGCGGAGATCGAGGAGGAGCGGCGGCTCCTTTACGTCGCCTTGACGCGCGCCAAGGATCATCTCCATGTGATCGTGCCGCAGCGCTTCTACGCGCACGGCCAGCGCAGCAACGGCGACCGGCACATGTATGCGGCGCGAACCCGGTTCATCCCGGCTGATCTGCTCGAACATTTCGAGTGCTGCACCTGGCCGCCGCCCGCGGCGACGGAAGCCGCACCAAAATCCACGCGAACGCCGGTCGATATCCGCCAGCGCGTGCGGCGGACTTGGGGTTAAGAACTTGGAGCCAAAAACTTGGAGCCAAAAACTTGGGGCCAAAAACTTGGTGCCAAGAACTCGGGGCCAAGAACTTGGGGCTGGCGATGAATCATTGCATCGCTGCCAAGCGACGCGATGAGCCACAAGCAGAGGTTGGTAGGTCGACCATCCGATGAAACAACGGGCATGGCATCCTCAACGATGAATTAAACTACTAGCCGTCATTGTGATTTGATTTTGGGGACCCCAGATACGTACAAGTGGCAGGCAGTGGCCTGCCGAAGTGCTGCCCGCGAAATGGCGACATGCCGAAGTCTCGGTTCGCTCACCGGCAGCTCTGGTGCCATCGGCTCGCACAATTCGAATTGGAAGATTGATCTTGGTTTGCATTGTGGCTGCCGTCGGCAGCCGCAGAGCAGACTTGCGCGCAATGCCGGTTGCGTGCGTATTATCGAGATCGCAAAGGAAAACACCATGAAATCGACGCGCCACACACGCTGTGAATGCTCTGGCAACCATCCTTTTCGGAATGGCGTCGCCAGTCGACGACGCGGTAGCGGCCGCCGCGAAGCGGCTGACAGGAACTCGGACCGTCGTGGCGGTTATCGGTCATGACGAATAATCCCACCGCGCCGGTCGCCCTTCTGTCGCCGACCAAACGAAACGCCGTGATCGAGTGTTTCAACAACAACAGCCTTCATAAACGCAACGGCTACTGGTACGGCGCGCAAGAAGGCAGGCGCATCTCAGGGATGACTGTCGCGGATCTCGGTCGCGATGGCATATTTTCCGTCGTCATAAATCGCCCGCATGGGTCGGCACGATTGACCGAACGCGGCCAATGGTTTGCACGGACGCTGATCGACGCATCGGAAGCGTAACAGTGCCGGACGTGTGCCTGACTTCGACACTAAAGCGGTTCTTCGACGATCCGGATCGACATTACGTTTTGGTCTGCCAGTTCTGCCCTGAAATAATAGTCCGTGACTGGGAGCGTGCGACTGCGGACTCCTGGTTCCGGCCGAAGTGCCCTTTCATTCGACACGCTGGGCTGAGGTGAGGGTCATTTCCGTCGCTTTGCGCCCGCGATGCCGATCGACGACAACGCCATCGCAGCCGCGCCGAAACCCTTCACGCAGAGACAGGCCTTCGCGTCTATTGGATCACTTCGTCGGCGACCGATAGCAAGTTGCTCAAGGGCTTCAACCCAAGAGCCTTTGCCGTCTTCATATTGATAACGAACTCGAAATTGGTCGACTGTTGGACCGGCAGGTCCCCGGGTTTGGCACCCTTGAGGATCTGCCCGACATAGCCGCCGGCCAGACGGTAGGCCGCGGCGAGGTCGGTGCCGTAGCTCATCAAGCCGCCGGCTTCAGCGATCTCACGGAGATGAAAAATCGACGGCATGGCGTAGCGTGCCGCTAGCGCAACCACCTGATCGCGCCGGCTGTTATAGAGCGCATCGCCGCTGACCAGCATCGCGTCGGCGTGCGATTGGGCGGCCGCCGCGACGGCGGCCTTGATGTCCCGCTGACACAGAACAATTGAGGTTACCAACGCCGACGATTGGTTGCGGTGCAATATCCGTCGCACCGGGCCATAATCGGACCGATGCACCACACCTGATGTGCCGCACCACAGCCCATTGCGGAATGCGGCACGACCTATCATGATGGATTGGTCGAAAGTGACTCCTACCGGATCACTCAAGGGGGGACGCAATCATGCCGGACTGTGTGCAAGCGATCGCACGTCTATTGCTATCCGCCGTATTCATTGTCTTTGGCTTCATCCAGTTCACGAATATCGGCAACTACATCGCTAATCCTGCTGTCGTGAAAGCCGCCGCGATGACCGGCGGAATCGTTGCGCCGATAGTGCTCGCCTATCTTGTCGCGGCAATCAATTTATTCGGCGGGATTCTCGTTCTCGTCGGCTATCAAACCCGTTGGGCTGCTATCGTTCTGATCGCATTCGTAGCGCTCACACTTGTGTTTGCCCACAATTTCTGGACGATGGACGGTCCGGCGCGCGCTGCCAATCAAGCGCACTTCTACAAGAATCTCGCGATCATCGGCGGGCTTTTGTTTCTCATCAGTGTCGGACCTGGCCGCTGTTCGCTGGAACACCGTTTTTCCAAGCATTGACGCCCGGACGCTTCGGGTCGGAAGAAAGGCGGCAGGCCTTTTTGCCGCCTGATCGCCGTCCGCGTCATCCTGCAAACGGCGGGAGCACTCGGCGTCGAGGCGGCGCCGCAAGGGGTTATTCGCGTGGCCGCCGGACGAGGCTTCGTCGCGGCCGGCAACAGCGTGGTCGTTCGTAGCGATCTGCATCGTGAAATTATCGATCTCTTGGTTCGGACGTTGGTGGAAGTACGCCGCGAGGCGGGGCTTTTTCAACAACACGGGATTTTCCTACGCTGACCGATTCGGAATATCCGATGTCCGAAGGGGCGGTCGATTTTTACAAGAACGGTCCTTCATTGCTGAACTGGTATTTGCCCTTCCGGGTCGTCACCAATGTTCAGCGATTACTCGCCGTGTTCTTGGCGGGCGCGGCAATCCTGGTTCCGCTATTTCATTTCGAGCCTAAGCTGTATCAATGGTTTTTGTTGGATCGCATGCGCAAATTATACCGGCGCCTCAGAGCGGTTGACGGGGCGCTAGATCGGGGACTTGCCGGCTCTCGAGTGGCGGGTCTCCAGACAGATGTGGAGAATATGAATCAGGTGGCGAAAATGCTTCCCAAGCGACACTCGAATTTGTTTTTGATTTTAGTCAGCACATTGAATCAACGCGCGCGCTTCGCCGCCCGTCTGGTTCAAGTGCGGAGCCAAACGGCGAATGCCGCCTAAGGCGTGAGCCTGGACACGCGAAAAGACGGCGTGGCGGCTCCAATTGTTTCAGATCCGCCGCCGCCGCCAAGCAGTACTTCGGTGCGTGATTCGCGCTTCACTCCGGGCGGTGGCGGCTGGGCGGCGCGTTCATTCACAGATCGTAGATCTTCCTGCGCGGTTCAATGACGAACAGGAAAACGCATACGCCGGACAGAGCTATCACGCCAAGCACTATGAAAAATGTCTCCATGGCCTACGCTCCAAGCGATGTCTAACGGTTGAAAATGATTGTGCCTGCCGACGGCATCGGCCGCAGATGATTTAACGGCGACTTCGGTACGTCGCAGTTTTGTTTGCAGCTAGCGGGGTGAGGGGAGGGAGCAGTCCCGCCTGTCTATCTCACCTGAGGGACACTCGGCGCCTTATTTGACGAAATAGCAATGGGCAAGCGGTCGAATTCCTTATCGGCGGTGTTCATAATTCGACAGCGTGGGAGCGGCGCGGCCGACGCTGCACGGCGCGTTCGCAGCGTGACGGTCTCCGGTCAAACTCTGCCCCACCGTTCGCGTCTACTGGATCACCTCATCGGCGATGCTGAGCACGTCCGGGGAGAGGCTAAGCCCGAGCGTATTCGCTGTCTTGAGGTTGATCAGCAATTCAAATCTGCTTGCCTGGACGACCGGCAGATCGGCAGGCTTTTCGCCCGTGAGAATCCGTCCGACATAGCGGCCCACTTGGAGATAAGCATCGCGCTGGCTGGTTCCATAGCTCATCAGGCCTCCGGCCTCGGCGAACTCTCGGTTCGGGTAGATCGCGGGCATCGCGTAGCGGATCGACAGGGCGGCGAGTTGTTCGGTTTCGGTATTGAAGAATGCATCTTGGCCGATCATCAGCGCGTTGGCTCCCAATTCGTGCAGCTTCGAGAAAACCGAATCGAAATCGCCTTCGGTGCTGGCATTGAGGACGTGGAGCCGCAGCCCCAGTCCGAGGGCGGCGGCTTGTAAGTTTCGCGACTGGGTCTCGGCATTGGGGTTTGTGGGATTGACGAGCAGAGCGATCGTGGTGGCCGAAGGCACTGCCTCGTGCAGGAGCTCCAGCAGTTTCGGTCCGACCTCGACACTCAGTAGGGTCACGCCTGTCAGATTGCCGCCCGGGCGGTTCAGACTGGCGACAAGTCCGATTTGGACGGGATCGCTGATCGTGGTGAAGACGATGGGGATTTTTCCGGTCGCTGCCTTTGCCGCGCGGACCGCAGGCGTGGTGAACGCGACAATGACAGCTACGTCGTGCCGGGTCAGATCGGACGTCATCGCCGGTAGCCGATCGTATTGGCCGTTTGCCCACAGGGTCTCAATCGTCACGTTGCGGCCTTCGGCGTAGCCAGCTTCGCTTAGGCCTTGGCGAAATGCAGCGTTCAACTGCAGAAACACCGCGCCGGCTGCTGCGCTATTGAGGACACCGATCACGGGCATGGCCGGTGACTGAGCGCGGGCGGCGCGAGCCCACGTAACCGCCGCGCCACCTGCAAGACCGATGAATTCTCGCCGCTTCATGACTGTCCTCTGACGCGAGTTCGAACACCATGCGAGCGCGGTAGCGCCGAGCCCGCCAGGAAATTGACGCCGTTTCGTTCACGATCTCCAGGCTGGGCGCCTTGTAGGAACTCAAACTGGCGCATTGTATGTGGCGAGGGAAGAAGTCCGAACGCGGCCAGATAGCGCTCGCCGCGGCTTTATTCAATCACCTCGTCGGCGCTGGCTTGCAGCGTCAACGGCACGGTGAGGGCGAGCGTCTTGGCGGTCTTGAGGTTGATCGTCAGCTCCAATTTGGTCGGCAGTTGGATCGGCAGATCGGCCGGATTGGCGCCTTTGAGGATGCGGTCGACGTACCCTGCCGCCTGGCGGAACTCTTCGATCCTATCAACACCATACGAAATCAGGCCGCCGGCTTTCGCAAAGGAGGCATCGCTATAGATCGCCGGGACCCCATAGCGGGCTGCCAAGGCGATGATCAGGTCGCGATTTGACGTGTTGAATGAATCCGGCATCACGATGAGGCCGGCGTCGGGCTCGCGCGCTTGTGCGGCGATCACGGCTTCGATCGCATCCTTGGCGTGGACCGGCCGCAGCATTCACCTGGACGGCAGCGGACGATGCGGCGGCTTGGATGGAGGGCATGGATATTTGGATCGACGTTGCCGTGGCCGGGTTATAAAGCAGCGCCGCGCGCATCGTGCGCGGCGCGATTTCCTTCAGTAGTCCCACAAATTTTGCATAGGTTGCAGGATCGACTGCCGTGAAGCCGGTGAAGTTGCCGCCGGGGTGCGCAACGCTCGCGGCATAGCCGCCGCCGATGGGATCGGAGACAATCGTGAACACGATCGGAATTGTTCGCGTTGCGCCGGCAAGGGCGCGGGTCGCGGCCGTGGTCACGCCGAGGATCGCATCGGGTCGCAGATCGACCACATCTTTCGCCAACGTCCCGATCTTACCCGCATCGCCGGCGCCCCAGCGAATTTCGATCCGGAGATTGCCGCCTTCAGTCCAGCCCAGCTTCGCAAGCCCGTCCCGGAACGCCGCGAGCCAAGACTGTGCAAACGGATCGCTCTCAGGATAACCGATCAGCCGCCAATCAGCCGCACCGGACCGGCCTGCTGCGCGCGCGCGATGAACGGCCAGGCCGCGGCGCTGCCGAAAACCGTGATGAACCGGCGCCGTCGCATGGTCTTTCCCAAGCCCGAGGACAGGCATCGTAGCGGGTCGAACCCGCCGAGCGGAAGCGGCTCCGGTTAGATGCCGGCCGCGACCATTATCGCGAGCGCGTCATGGCGAAATGCGAGGCATCGCACCAACCCAAAGCCGTGACTGGGAAAGGCAACGCCTGTCTCACCGCGTCACAAGGAGTTCGGGCCGGAATTCGAAGTGCATCGTATCGAAGTGAAACCACTTCCCACCCCAGATAAAGCCGTGCTTTTCGAAGATCGCGACGATCTCTTCGGGCATGCGGTTGCGATACCGGATGGGGCCGTCATGCGGTCGCCAGTACCAATAATCCGAGAAGGCGGTATTGAGATCGATCGCGATGCCGTAGCCGTGCGGCGACGATTGGCCGGTATCCGCCACGGCTCGGCAATTGTAGGTGCCGGCAATCGGGTAGGCGGCGTATTTGATGTTTTCAGGCAGCGCATCGATCTCCTCCGACACCGCGCCTAATTGCCGATCGACCCCGTTCACGGACGTGACGCGGATTGATTTGCCCCAACTTTTGGGAAGCCAGCTCAGCGCAGCAAGGCGCGGCGACACTTCACCCCTTCGGCAGTCGCCATACATCTTCGTGAAAAAGGCGGCATTGCGGAAACGGCCCGGATCGGCATCAACGGCCGGCGGCTTGGCGAGCGGCCCGCGCGGATAGGGGATGCGAAATTGATCGATGATGGAAGCGTGCCGCAGGAGCTCCGGGAACGTCTTGCTATCATTGCCGTCGGATGCCGGCATGACTGTCCCATCGCGCCAACGCAGCACTTTGCCGTCATGGCCGGCGAGTGCGTTCGGGTATGCAGCGACGAGGTTATCGAGCGCGACCTGAACTTGATCGTCCTGCGCGAGAAGAGAAGTCCCCGCAAGCATTGCGAGCCCGACGACAAAGCAAACCGCCGTCGCAATCCTCGGCAGCATGCCGACCGCTAGGCGTGCGGCCAGTGCCGTTCGCGGAACCAGTTGCGGTACTCCGTCATCTTCGCGCGCTGCGCCGCCGGCGCATGGCGCTTGCACGTCGAGGCCTCCTCGCTCTCGTCCGGCGCACCCCACCGCAGCTCGACGCAGTCGTTCGGGTTGTAGGCCATCTCGAGATCCGTCGCGCGGTCGATCACGTCCTTGAGCGAGAGCGTGAAGGCCGAGCCGTCGCTGCGGGTATACGAAAACTTGCGCGCGGCAAGCTCCGACGCGAGCACGCTCTGCAATTCGGCCTTCACGTCCGCCACGCTTTTGCCGTTCGGTATCGCGTACCGCTCGGGCCGCCGCGCGACGCGATCCGGAAATCCGCGCACCACGTCGATCGCGATCAGCAGGCGAAAATCCCGCGCCGGAGTGGAGAAATCTTCCCACGCGCCGTTGGTCTCGAAGATCGACGGACCGTTCGGCATGTCCGCGTCGCCGTGCCCGCTATTCTGGAACTTGCGCCCGTTTTCGACCGCTGTCACGCGCGTCCTCACTTGCTCTCCGAGCGACGTGATCGCATCAGCCATCGCGCGCGAAGGATCGAGTGGCTCAGGCGACATCACCTCGTCCATTCGATCGTAGAAATCCTCGGCGCCGAGCCGTGACTGCTCGAGCGAAAAATCGCCGTATTGCGGATTTTTCGCGATTTCGGCATTGGTCAGCCGCCGCAAACCGCCGTTCTTCTCGCGCAGGATCGGCCGAAAACGCTTGAACCCCGGGCTGCCGAGCGCGGGCTCGTGCACGAACAAGAAATTGCCGCGCCAAAAGCGCTTGCGCGTGACCGTCCCGTCAGGCTCCGCGTCGACGGCGAGGAAGACGCCAGGCGTCCCGTCCGACTCCGGCACGCGCTGCACCAGCATGAGAACGTGCCCGTACGGATCGGCGTATACGGTTCCCGGGCGTAGCGTCGCTTGCGTCAGCGGAACGGTATAGAAATCGGTGTTGTCGTCGCTCGCCGACACGCGCACCGATCCGGTATGGACGACGTCGCCGACGGCCCGCAAATATTGGCCGAACGACGCCGCAAGCCCCAGCCGCTTCGGCGCGGGTGCCGGCGCGGGCGTCGGCGCTGGTGCGGGCGCCGCAGGCGCGTCCGGCTGGGCAAAAATCTGCTGCAATAAAGTGGGCGGGGGAGCCGGGGCGGGGGGCGCGGACCCGGCGGTTGGTTCGGGGTTTTGTTCCGGAGGCGGCGCCGGACGGGTTTTCTCGGGATGCTCGATGTCGAACCACTGGTAGCACTTCGGCGGCGAGCCGCCAGTGCCGCGCGAGCAATTCGAGTAGCCGAACGGCAGCCCCAGCTTGAACGCGAAATAGGCGCGTAAAAAGTAGACAAAGTCGGCGCAGTCGGGGCGAAGGCTCAGCGCCACGTTGTCTTCGCCGAGACCCAAATAGTTGAACAGAACGTTGCGCGATCGGTCGCGCAGTACTTCATGCCATGCTTTCCACGACGGCTCGGTGTCGAGCGGCGCGTCGAACAGCTTGGTGATCCATGCCGAATACAAGTTTTCCGTCGCGCGGCTCCATGAATTGCGCACCTGCCAGATGCTGCCCGGCGCGGTTTGCGGTCCCGGCGGTTTCTGGTCGCTCACGGCGATTTCGCGCGTGATCGTGCCGCACCCGGCCGGCCCGCGGTCGAGCACGAGCGTCGCTCGCCACGTTCCCGCGGCAGGCGACGCAACTTCGGCGAACCAGGAATACGGTGGGCCGCCGTGCCGGTCGCGCGTTTTGGCCGCGACGCTGCCATCGGGCGCGATCAGCGAAAGCTCGGCCTCGAACGGCTTCTCCGTGGCGAAGATGACGCGCAAAGGCGCCCCCTTCCACGGCGCGATCGGCGCAGGCAAGACCGCGACCTCGGCCGCGTCCTCGCAGCCGCCGGATGATCCTTCGGCTCGTGCGTCCGCTGCTACAAAAAATGCAGATGCGACCAGCAAGGATGCTGTCACAGCGGCAAACTGGCGCGCAAAAGACAATCGAGCCCCCTTCCTGGAGCGCCCTGAAACTGCATTCGGTTCCCGCAGCGAGCGCCGGATGGCAGGATACCGAATTGGGAAGGATCGGTCAGCGGGAATGAAGGCGATTTTGCGACCGGCCGATATTCCTTGCCACGGGGCCCTTGCCGTCGGACCAGCGACCCGACGAATTTGCCGAGCTTAAAGCGCCACCCGTCGCAGCCGCAGCGCATTAGCGACGACGCTGACCGACGACAGCGCCATCGCCGCCGCCCCGATCGCCGGCGACAGCAACACGCCGAACATCGGATAGAGCGCGCCGGCCGCGACCGGTATCCCGAGCGCGTTATAGAGGAAGGCGAACAGCAGGTTCTGCCGGATATTGCGCATCGTCGCCGCCGACAGCGTCCGCGCCCGCACGATGCCGGTGAGATCGCCCTTGACCAGCGTCATGCCCGCGCTCGCCATCGCGATATCGGTGCCGTTGCCCATGGCGATGCCGATGTCGGCTGCGGCGAGCGCCGGCGCGTCGTTGATGCCGTCGCCCGCCATGGCGACGACGCGGCCGGCACGGCGCAGCGCCTCGATCGCGGCGCTCTTGCGCTCCGGCAGCACTTCGGCCGCGACGTCGTCGATGCCGAGTTTTTGCGCGACGGCGCGCGCCGTCGTCGCGCTGTCGCCGGTCAGCATCACGATCGCGATGTTTTGCGCTTTGAGCGCTTCGAGCGCGGCAAGCGTCGTCGGTTTCACCGGATCGGCAACGGCAAGAAGGCCGGCAAGCTTGCCGTCGACGGCGACGAAGACAACGGTCGCGCCATCGCCGCGCAGCCGCTCGGCTTCGCCTTGCAGGCTCGCGACGGCCACGCCGACCTCGGCCAGAAATGCGGCATTGCCGAGCGCGATGCGGCGGCGTTCGACCATGCCGACGACGCCCTTGCCGGGCAGCGCCGTGAAGCCGAACACGTGCTTTGGTTCGATATTGCGCGTGGCAGCCGCTTTAACGATCGAGGCGGCCAGCGGATGTTCGCTGGCGCGCTCGACGCTGGCTGCAAATTGCAGCAAGCTTTCCTCGTTGAAATCCGCCGCCGGCACGACGGCGACGACTTCGGGCCTGCCCTCGGTCAGCGTGCCGGTTTTGTCGACGACCAGCGTGTCGACTTTTTCCATGCGCTCCAACGCTTCGGCATTCTTGACCAAAATGCCGAAATGCGCCGCGCGGCCGACGCCGACCATGATCGACATCGGCGTCGCCAGGCCGAGCGCGCAGGGGCAGGCGATGATCAGAACCGTGACCGCGGCGAGAAGCGCGAAGCTGAACCGCGGCTCCGGACCGAACATTGCCCAGGCGGCGAAGGCTACGAGCGCGGTCAGGATGACCGCCGGCACGAACCAGGACGCGACCTGATCGGCGAGCCGCGCGATCGGCGCGCGCGAACGCTGCGCCGCGCCGACCAGTTCGACGATGCGCGCCAGCATGGTGTCGCGCCCGACTTTCTCCGCCCGCATGAGAAAGCCGCCGCTTTGGTTGAGCGTGCCGCCGATGACCGTCGAGCCGGGCGCCTTCTTCCCCGGCATCGATTCGCCGGTGATCATGGATTCATCGACCGCAGAGACGCCTTCGAGGACAACGCCGTCCACCGGCACTTTTTCGCCGGGCCGCACGCGCAGCCGGTCGCCCACGACGACGGCTTCGAGCGGGACGGGTTCATCGCTGCCGTCGTCTCTGAGCCGCTGCGCGGTTTTCGGCGCCAGGCCGATCAGCGCGCGGATGGCGTCGGAGGTCGAAGCGCGGGCGCGCAGTTCCAGAACCTGGCCGAGCAAAACAAGGACGGTGATGACCGCGGCGGCCTCGAAATAAAGCGCGATGACGCCATGCGCATCGCGGAACGCCGCGGGGAAGAGGTCCGGCGCGGCCAGCGCAATCACGCTGTAGCCATAGGCGACGCCGGTGCCCATGGCGATCAGCGTGAACATGTTGAGATGGCGCGAGCGGAGCGATTGCGCCCCGCGCAGGAAGAACGGCCAGCCGCCCCACAGCACGACGGGGCTCGTCAGCGCAAACTGGATCGCCCCCGAAACGCCGGCGGACCAATGCCGGAGCGAAGCGGGCAACAAACCGAAATGGCCCCCCATCTCGATGACGACGACCGGCAGCGCCAGCGCGAGCGAAATCCAAAACCGGCGCGTCATATCGGCGAGTTCGCCGCCGTCGCCTTCGCCGCCCACCTCGGGCTCGAGCGCCATGCCGCATAGCGGACATGCGCCGGGCGCGGCTTGGCGGATTTCCGGATGCATCGGGCAGGTATAGATCGCACCGACGATCGGCGGTGCCGGCGGGGCAGCGCTCTCATCCAAATATTTTTGCGGATCGGCGGCGAATTTGGTCCGGCAGCTGGCCGCGCAAAAGTAATAGTCGCGGCCGTGGTAGCTGTGGCGGTGCGGGCTCTTGGCCGGATCGACCGTCATGCCGCACACCGGGTCGACGGCGGTCGCGCCAGGACTGCCCGCCAGAATGCCGCCCGCAACAACGCCGCCCGAACCGACCGACTGTTCCATGATACCGCCTTGAAACGGATACCCGGTAGGGGTACATAGCGGGCATGCGGACCCTTGCCAAGACGTCGGTATTGAAACGGCTGCAGCGCATCGAGGGCCAGGTGCGCGGGCTGTCGCGCATGGTCGAGGACGAGCGCTATTGCATCGATATCGTGACGCAGCTCTCGGCGGTGCGCGCAGCTTTACGCCGCGCCGAGGAGGAAATCCTCGCCGACCACGCCGCCCATTGCGTCGAGCACGCGATTGCGTCCGGCAACAAGGCCGAGCAGCGACGCAAGGTCGCCGAGCTGATCGAAGTTATTTCGCGCAGCGATCGGTAAATTCGATGTAGCCTGGGTCGAGCGCGGCGAAACCCGGCGAGCAGCGCTTGTGCCGCGAGATCGTACCCGGATTGCGCTCCGCTCCATCCGGGCTACGGCATCAATTCAACAAAATAATCGAGCCGGCCGCGAGCTGCAGCGATTCGGCTTCGCTCCTGGTCGCGCGTCGGATCTCCGAAATCGAGTAATTATAGACTTCCTGATTGATCAGCCGGCGCTCGAGCTCGCTGCGCGCCTCGTGCTCGGTCGGTGCGGCGACGCCGTACTGCAGATGCACGGTCATCCCATCACGGTCGGCGAACGAAACGGTAGTCACGAACGGCACCTGCATTGCGCTTTCCTTTTAGCTTTGCTCCCATCCAATCGGTCGAACTTTAACAAAAGTATACCGATGGGATCGCCGGAGCCCCGCTCTGCGAGAACTTTGGATTTGACGGTGAATGGAAGTTGACTGAGTGCTTGCGTCTATTCAGCTCGATGTCCTGCGCGCAAGCGCTGCGCCCCGGGCGAGTGCTTCGAGCTTCATTGCGGCGATTTCGCGGCGCATCGGCGCCATTCCGCAATTGGTGCAAGCGATGATTCTTTGCGCAGGAACAAATTCTGCCGCTTTTGCGATCACTGCGGCGACTTGCTCCGGCGTTTCAACGGCATCGCTGGCGACATCGATCACGCCGATCAGCACGTCCTTGCCGTCGAGCAGTTCGAGCAGGCCGATCGGCACGCGCGAATTGATGCATTCGACCGAGACCTGATCGATTCGGCTCTTCGCCAGCGCCGGAAAAAATTTCTCGTATTGCCGCCATTCCGAACCGAGCGTCGCCTTCCACTCGATATTGGCGGCGATGCCGTAGCCGTAGCAGATATGCACGGCGCTGGTGCAGGGCACGCCGTCGATGGCGCGGTGCAGCGCCTCGATGCCCCAGCCGGCGGCCTCGTCCATGTAGACGTTGAACGCCGGCTCGTCGAATTGGATCACATCGACGCCGTCGTCGGCGAGCCCGCGCGCCTCCTCGTTGAGCAAAGCGGCAAAGGCCATCGCCATCGTCACGCGGTCGCCGTAATGCGCGTCGGCGATGGTGTCGACGATGGTCATCGGGCCGGGCAGGGTGAATTTCAGCTGATGCGCGGTGTGGGCGCGGGCGAGGCGGGCTTCGCGGGCATGGACGCGCGAACGCAGCCGCAGCGGGCCGACGACGGTCGGGCACATCGCTTTGTAGCGGTCGTTGCGGATGCCCATTTCGACGCGACGATCGAAATCGATGCCTTCGACCGCTTCAAGAAAACCGTGGACGAAGTGCTGGCGCGATTGCTCGCCGTCGCCGACGATGTCGATCCCGGCGTCCTCCTGGAGCTTGATGGCAAGCAGCGTGGCGTCGTCCTTGGCGGCGTCGAGTTCGGTGCCTTCGAGACGCCATGGCGCCCACAATTTATTCGGCACCGCGAGCCAGGCCGGCTTGGGTAGACTGCCGGCGATCGTGGTCGGGAACAGCACCGTGGATCGGGTTTCGGGCATCGGGGGCTGCCGGGATCACTTGATCGACAAAGCGGCGGGCGGCCGCCAATCGTAGAGCCAATCGTAATGATGCAGCAGGTGCGCGCCGCCCATGATGCGCATCGCCGCGTTGCGCAGCATAGCGGGCGCCGCCGGCAGGTGATAGCGCTCGCCGTTCTTGGCTGCGAACCGCTGCACTTTGCGGGTCCGGCCGCGCCGCATCGCGGCATAGGACTTCAAGGCGCCGGCCGCGTCGTCGGGCATTCGCGCGAGGCATCGCGCCGCCACCGCGGCATCCTCGATCGCCATCGCCGCGCCTTGCGCCAGGAACGGCAGCATCGGATGGGCGGCGTCGCCGAGGAGAGCCGCGGCGCCCTTCGACCAGACCGTCGGCGGCGGGCGCTCGAACAGCGCCCATTTCAGCCAGGTTTCCGGTTGGCGGACCAAAGCGCGCGCCTGCGGTGCCCAGCGCGCGGCGGGAAGGCGCGGCAAAAGCTCGTCGCGGCTTCCCGGTTCGCTCCAGCCCGCTCCGCTCCAGTCATCCGTCGTGATGACCACGACATTGATCAGTGCGCCGGCTTTGACCGGATAGTGCACGAGATGCGTATCGCGCCCGAGCCACAAATGGATCAAGGGTTCGCGGAATTCCGGGACCACCTCGTTCGCCGGGATGAGTGCGCGCCATGCGGTGCGGCCGGAGAAGCGCGGGGTGTCTTTGACTCCAAGCAGCGGGCGCGCGACCGACCACAGACCGTCGGCCGCGATCAAGGCATGGCCGCGCTCGTCCCATAGCCCGTTCGCGCCGCGCGCCGAAACGGTGACGCCGTTCGCGTGGGTGACGAAATCTTCCACCCGCATGCCGAGCTTGAGCGAAATGTCGACTTCTTGCGCGACCGCGCCGGCGAGCGCGGCCTGCAGATCGCCGCGGTGGATCATCCAATAGGGCGCGCCGTAGCGCTGTGCCGCCGCGGCGCCGAGCGGCATGCGCACGATCTGGCGTCCGCTTCGCGCGCTCAAGATGCGCACAGCCTCGGGCGCGACAATGAGCGGTCGCAGCCGGTCGCCGAGGCCGAGTTCGATCAGGATGCGGGTGGCGTTCGGAGACAGCTGGATGCCGGCGCCGGTTTCCTCGAGTCGCTCGGCCTGTTCCATGATGACGACGCGGAAACCGCGGCGGGCCAGCGCCAGCGCCGTGGTGAGCCCGCCGATGCCGGCGCCTGCGACAATGACAACGCGTGCCGGCATCGCGACCGAAGGCCGCTAAGCGGTTTCGCTGATCAAGGCGCATTCCGCCGGACGCGCCGCATGGGGCTCGAGCGTCGGGTCGTGGCGATAGAGCGTCGAGCAATAGGGGCAGACATATTCGGTATCGTCGCCCATATCGCAGAAGACATGCGGGTGGTCGAACGGCGGTGTGGCGCCGACGCACATGAATTCCTTGGCGCCGATCGCGATCGCTGAGACGCCCAGGTCGTTATGGAAATGCGGAACAGTCCTGTCGGTCATGTTCTTTCTATCCAATTGCCGTCAGGTGTTGCGTACTGCACCCGTCGCCGGCCCCACGTTGCGGCGGCACCATAGCGGCCCACCGGGCCGATTTCCAGCAAAGCATTGCAACCGCGTTGTTAAAAAGCCGCAAATCGCTGGCAAAACCATGTGGTATTTAGGGCTGGAATGCGGGCTTTTGGAATGCCGGCTATGGACATTCGGTCGGGGGGCGTGGCGCCCGAGAATCGGGGTCGCCGCATCGGCGCAGTACGCCACCCGGCTCTCGCACTGGTCGCGGCGCTGTGTTTCGCGTTCGCCGCTGTCGCCGGCATTCGCGGCGGCATCGATGCGCGCGCCCGCGCCGCCGAGGACGATCCGGTCAAAATCAGCGACCTGGCACTCGAGCAAGCCTTCAATCGCGAGGTCGCGGAGCGGGAGATAAGCGCAGCGCTCGCCGCCGGCGATGTCGATCTTGCGCAAAGCTTCGTGGCGCTTTCAGCCGACCGCAACGTGGCGCTCGATCGCGGCCTGACCGGCAAAGTCGACGCCGCGGCCGCCGTTCAAGCGTCGGCGAGCAATACCGCCGGCCGTTTCGTCCGCGGGCTGTGGACCGGCGAGCCCAAAGATCTTGCGAGCCTCGCCGGCACCGCCTTCGGCGACCTTTTCGTGTTCGGCGACATACGCGACGCCGCGCGCGAGGGAACGCGCTATTTAATGGGCGAGCATGCCGACCCCTGGATTTTCGGCCTTGCCGGCGTCGGCATCGCCATCACGGCGGCGACCTACGGCACTGCAGGCTTGACCGCGCCGGAGCGGATCGGGCTGAGCGTGATCAAGGCCGCGCGCAAAACCGGGCGGCTGAACCCGCGACTTGCCGTGAGCGTGGCGCGCGAGGTGGTGAAGGTCGAGGAGGCGGGGGGCCTCGTCGAACTTGCGGAAAATGCCGGCCGGGTCGAGACCAAAGCCGGGACGCAAGCGGCGCTCGACAGCCTCGCAGTCGCCGAAAGCCCGCAGGACATGTCGCGGCTTGCTCGCCTCACCGCCGCCAAGGGCGGCAAGACGCGCGCCATCATCAAGCTCTTCGGCCGCGCCGCCATCGTGCTGACCGCAAGCGCATTCGATCTCGCCGTCTGGCTGTTGTGGGCGGCATTCGCGCTGTTCGGCTTCTGCTCGTCGTGCAAGACCGCGGTCGAGCGCATGACGCAGCGCGCGCTCGACCGACGCAAGTGGAGAGGTGCGCGAGCTATGGAACTCGGCTTGCCGGCGGTCCCAGCGCCGGCTGTTTGATCGATGAGTTTCTGGGCTCCCACCAGGATTTGTGGTAGCTTACCAGCATGAATAATCCCGCTCACGAAACCGAGGCATTTGCGCCCGGCGAAGCAGTGCAAGCCGATGCTGCGCACGGGTCTAAAATCGCAATGGATCGGGAGACAGAACGCGCGGTGCGCGCCTTCATGCAGCGCATTGCCGGCCGGTATTCCGTGAGCGAAGGCATTTTGTTCGGCAGCCGTGCTCGCCACACTCATCATGCGGAGAGCGACGCCGATATTGCCGTGGTGTTGAAAGGAACTCATGGCAATCGAACTGCCGCAGCGGTCGACATGGCCGGAATTGCCTTCGACGTATTGCTCGAGACCGGCATTTTGGTGGAAGCATTGCCGCTTTGGGAAGATGAGCTTCGACATCCCGAATTGTTCGCAAAGCCCGCTCTGATCCGGAACATCCGCCGCGACGGCGTGAGATTGTGAGTCCAACGGTCGCTTCTTACTTCAGGAAGGCTGGGGGCGCCTTGTCTGGCGCGCGGTTGCTTTTGGCCGCGGGCGACGCTGAGGGAGCCTGTAATCGCGCTTACTTCGCCATGTTCGATGCTGCCCATGCGACGTTGCTGGCGATCAACCCCGCCATTCCCGAGGCCAGCACCAAGACGCATCATGGATTGATTAGTGCCTTTGGCAAATATCTCGTTCTTGGCAAACATGTGGAATCGGAATTTGGCAGTTCGCTCAACAAGGTCGAGCGGCTTCGGCGACTAGCCGATTACATCGGCGATCCTGTTAGTCTTGAGGACGCGGCATGGGCGGTTACGCAGGCCGAAGCTTTTGTCGAGGCCATGCGATCAAAATTCATGACACCGAACGGCGATGTCTGACGGCTTTTTGCGCCGCAGCGGCGAACGTCAATTCTTACCCGCCGGACAGACGGATCGGGTGGGCGAAACACCTGACCGCCGGGATAGACGCGAGAATCTGCTACTGGTGCCGCGCATATTTCGCTTCCTCCGATTGCATCGTAAGCTCCGGCCATGCCGCGTTTCACCCACGACGATGTGGAAATAGCGTTTCTCGACGAAGGCGAGGGCGAGCCGATCGTGCTGGTGCACGGCTTTGCCTCCAATAAAGAAGTGAACTGGGCCGGTCCGGGCTGGATCACGACGCTGACCCGCGCCGGGCGCCGCGTGATCGCGCTCGACAACCGCGGCCACGGCGGCTCGAGCAAGCTCTACGACCCTGCCGCCTATCACAGCGCGGTCATGGCCGGGGACGTGCGGGCGCTGATCGACCATCTCGGCATCGGCCGGGCCGACGTGCTGGGCTATTCGATGGGCGCGCGGATCGCGGCGTTTCTGGCGCTTTTGCATCCTGGCCATGTGCGCTCGGCGGTGTTCGGCGGGCTCGGCATCCGGCTCGTCGAGGGCGTTGGGCTACCGGATACGATCGCCGAGGCGCTCGAGGCGACGTCGCTTGCCGACGTCGCCGATCCGACCGCCTATATGTTTCGTGCCTTCGCCGAACAGACCAGATCCGACCTGACGGCGCTCGCCGCCTGTTTGCGTGGCTCGCGCCAGACCTTGAGCCGCGCCGAAGTCGGCCGCATCGCCGTGCCCGTCTTGGTCGCGGTCGGCAGCAAGGACCCCATCGCCGGCTCGCCGGACGAGCTTGCAGCCCTGATCCCGGGCGCCAAGGCCCTTGCCATTCCCGATCGCGATCACATGTTGGCGGTCGGCGACCGGGCGTTTAAGGCCGGCGTTTTGGCATTTCTTGCGGAAAGGCCCTGAAAGTCGGTCATTGGCCTTGTTTTTTCGGCCATTGACCTAGAAACCGACGCTCTTTCTTGCCGCTCTTGGTCGCCGCGCTTGGTTTTTGGCCCTTTCGCCGGCCGTTGTGGTAGAAGCTCGTCGGGTTTTCCGGGAGACACCCAATGGCGCAGCATCAAGTGAAGCCCGCGCTCGACATCGTGGATCCGGTCTGGGCGCGTATCCGTCGCGAGGCGGAGGATATCGTTCGCCGCGAGCCGGAACTGGCGAGCTTCATCTATTCGAGCATCCTCCATCACGACAGTGTCGAAGCGGCCGTCATCCATCGGCTGGCCGGGCGGCTCGATCACGCTTCGCTGTCGGGCGAGCTGATCCGGCAGGCATACGCGGATGCGCTGGCCGATGTTCCAGCGCTCGGCGAAGCCTTCCGCGCCGACATCATGGCAACCGCGGACCGGGATCCTGCGACCTATCGCCTGGTCGAGCCCGTGCTCTACTACAAGGGCTTCCACGCCATCCAAACCTATCGCCTGGCGCATTGGCTATGGTCGAACGGCCGCCGCGATTTTGCACTCTATCTGCAGAGCCGCTCGTCGGTGGTGTTCCAGTGCGACATTCACCCCGCGGCGACCATCGGACGCGGCATTTTCCTCGACCACGCCACCGGTCTCGTGGTCGGCGAGACGGCGCTGATCGAGGACGATGTGTCGATCCTGCACGACGTGACTTTGGGCGGCACCGGCAAACAGGGCGGCGACCGCCATCCCAAGATCCGCTACGGCGTCATGATCGGCGCCGGCGCCAAAATTCTCGGCAATATCGAAATCGGCCATTGCGCGCGGATCGCCGCGGGTTCCGTGGTGGTCAAACCGGTGCCGAACAATGTGACGGTCGCCGGCGTTCCGGCCAAGGTCGTCGGCGTCGCCGGTTGCCCGGAACCGGCGCGAACCATGGATCAAATCTTTCAGGACGGGATTTAAGGCGCCGATTGGCGACGCTTTCGCCGCGTGCTAGAGCCTTATCCGTTCTGATTGATTCAGAATCGGGCTCTAGCATTTACGTTGGAGCATGATCTTTTCGGAAAGCTGGATTCCACTTTTCCGGATCATGCTCTAGGCGGAATCGACAATTCCGTTGGCAAGCGATCTTTTATTCGAACACGCTCCGGGAGGCCGCGCGGTGGACGTTCAGGAAGTCAGGAAACTCGACGCTTATCTCAAGAAGCTGTTCGGCAATGCGAAAATCCGCGTTGTGCCGCGCGCCAAGAAGGAAGATTCGGCCGAAGTCTATATCGGCGAGGAATTCATCGGCGTGCTGTTCGTCGACGACGAGGACGACGAGCGGTCGTATAATTTCCAGATGGCAATACTCGCAACCGATCTCGAGTAGAGATCGCGCTCACTTTCCCTGCGGATGCAGTTGCGTGAGGAGCCGGTCGAAACCGGCGGCCACGTTGCGCCAATCGACCAGCCAATCACGCGGAAAGCGCAGCGTGATCTCGGCTCGATCCAGCATCCGCTCGTGCATGCAGGTGCCGGGCAGGGCGCGGCCCGGCCGCGTGCAGCGGGCGAAGAACTGTTCGGGACTGCTGCCGAAATAGACCAGGTCTTCGTTCTCATACGGCGTGCCGGCGCGGAACGGCAGGATCGCGAGCCCGTCCGGCCCGGCGCCGGCCTGGGATTCGATATAGCGCGGATAGATGGTGCGCAGCCGTTCCAGCGGCGGCAACACCGCGCCGAGGCCGGCGATGGTGACGAACAGCCGCTTGCCCTCGCTCGCCGCTGCCGCCGCGGCGGCGTTCTCGGTATCGAGCGGCGATTTGTCGGTTGCCTTGCCGTCCGGTTTTGGCGGCGTCAGCGTCGGCCATTCGAAAACAAGGTCGATGCGGTCCTGCTGCCCGGGATGCCGCTGCACCGCGGCGCGGATCGCTGCCGGCGGCACGTCGAACAGCACGCCCGCAACCGTGATCGGTAGCGCCGGCGCGTCGAGTGGCACGGGCTCGCTGGGCCAAGTCGGCCACAGCACGCAGACGACGAATCCAGCAATCGACGCCGCCAAGAGCACGCCTGCCGCGAACGGCAGCGTCAGCAGGGCGCCCGCGCGCTTTCGTCCTTTGCGTCGCGCAATGGCATGCGCCGTCATGTCGTTTTGCCGCGGTTTCCGAATCAGCGACCAGTATCGCACGGGTGCGTTCGCAGCGTCGGCTGCCGTCGGGGGGGGGCAACCTTACGGCTGGGTGGGTGCCGGCGCCGTTGCCGGCTGCGGTTTTGCCGGCGGCGCGATTTGCGCGGCAAGGGTCGCTGCGATCTTGGCGTGCGCCGCGGCGTTGAAGTGGATGTGATCCCATTGATAAAAGTCCGCCGGTATCGTCGCCGGGTCGTAGACGATGACGCGGATGCCGCGAGCGTGGAGGTGCTGCACCATCGCCGCGATATTGGCGGCGCGGGCCTCCTTGGTGCCGAAGAAGCGAAGATCGTTGGCGCCGGGTTGCAGGATGACGATGTCGGTGCCCTTGGGCACGGCGGCGTCGAGGCGGCTTTTCATCCCGGCGGTGACATCGCCCGGTACGCCGGCATTGGTGACCTTGGCGTCGATGCCCTTCTTGCGCAGCATCGCCTGCAAGACGGCGGGATAGGCGCTCTGCGCGCCGACGCCCGTGCCGGACGTATTGCTGGCGCCGATGGCGACGATATTGAGCGCGCCCGCGGGGAGCGCCGATGCCGCGCAAAAAGCGACCGCCAGCGCAACCGCCAGCGCAACCGTCCGTAGAACGAGGGCCATCCGCTAAGCTCCGGGCCAGAAATCCAAAATTGCCGTCGTTAACCTTTCTTTAATCATTCCGTAGCGGGCCGCTGCGTCCTCTGCAATGGCTTGGGGCGAAGGAAGTCCCCGCATGCTTGCAGTCCTGCCGCCGATCTCGCCGCAAACCATTCAATCGCTGTTCTCGGTCGCCTTCGGGTTTGCCGTCGCCGGCATGTGCGCGAGCGGCTACCGGCTGTTCATGCGGGCGTTCCCGAGCTTCCGCCTGCTGGAGGTGGGACCGGTTCCGGCGCGCTTTGCCGCGATCCCGCTCTTGATGTTTTCCGCGCCGTTCATCATCCTGCGCAACACCATCCGCGGCCGCCGCCTCGAGGGCCGTCGCACCGAAATCGTCATGGTGGCGACCGTCATCGCCGGGCTGTGGAGCCTGATGTCGGGAACCGTGGTCGTGCTGGCGCTTCAAGCGCTGCTCAACGTCTGATATTCAATCGCTATGATGTACGAAATCGACGGCTACCGGCCGGAGCTGCCGGAGGACGGCCGCTACTGGATCGCGCCGAGCGCCAGCGTGATCGGTAAAGTGCGGCTCAAGACTGACACCAGCGTCTGGTTCGGCGCCGTGCTGCGCGGCGACAACGAATGGATCGAGCTTGGCGAGCGCTCGCAGATCCAGGACAATGCGACGCTGCACACCGATCCCGGCTACCCGATCACCATCGGGCCGAATTGCGTGATCGGCCACAACGTCATCCTGCACGGCTGCTCGATCGGCGCCGAGACCCTGATCGGCATGGGCGCCATCATACTCAACGGCGCGAAGATCGGCGCGAACTGCCTGGTCGGCGCCGGCGCTGTCGTCACCGAGGGTAAAACGTTTCCCGATAAATCGCTGATCGTCGGCGCGCCGGCGCGCATCATCCGCGCCATCGACGACGCCACCGTCGCACTCATCGCCGGCGGCGCCGACATCTATGTGCGGCGCTCCAAGCTTTATGCGAAGGGTTTGAAGCCGATCGGGTGACCGGCCGCACGCTCGTTCCGGCGATCGCTATTTGCAGATTTGGCTATTCGCAGATTTGCGCGAGTTCTCTCGCCAGCGCCAGAATCTGGTTCTTGGCCGCCTGCTCTTTATCTGCGGTCGACCGTCGGTCCGGAGGACCTTCGGTTCCTACATTGACGCGGCCGGACATTTCTCCGCGCGCCGAGGAAAATGTGAATGCGAACGACCCGCGACCGTCTGCCTCTAAAAGAATAGTATCCACGCTCCGAGCTCCTGTTTTGCGTCGAACATATGCTCGCCCTGCGGCGTTGCAATCGCGTTCGCGACCGACAGCATTCCGGTCGGTCTCCGCCGGTGCGATACCAACCGCGCAAAAACGCCTCGTCCGGGCGAGCTCTGGACCAAAGCGCAAGGATGCGTCGAGAATTTGGTTCGCGGTGGGGGTGCTGATGGAGGTCCGCGCTCTCGATTAGGACAAGATTGGCTCTCCAATCGGCCACTATTGAGGCCGCTTCTCTCGGTCGCCGAACTCTTTCGGCCAACATGAGAAGTCGACATGAAAGACGCACACAACAAGGCGGCGGAACTTCACGAATCCGCAGCAAAGTCCCATCGTGCTGCTGCCGATTCCCACGGCAAGAACGATCATGCCAAGGGTAAAGAGCATGCGACTTTAGCCCAGCAGCACGCGCAGAACGCAGTCGAGCATTCCAAGACGGCAAACGCGAAAAGCGCCCAACAAAAGTGAAGACTTCCAGCGGGAAGCAGGCGATCACGTCGGCTTCCCGGTGGGCTATTTCACGCAATTCATTTCAGTCCCCCAAGTGAGCTTCCGCCATTTTGCCGAAAGTGCTCATGCGTTTGCGCCGCCGCTACAGCATGTCCCGCAAAAGTGGCGGCCGGTTTTGCGAATAGGACATGCTTAAACGAACAAGCATGTCCCGCAAAAAGCCTGCCCTCGGACGTGCTCCGAGGGTGGCCTTCGGTTTTGCGAAAGGGACAACCTCGAACAAACAGCCAGAGTAGGATGCCGCCTCGAAGAAAACTCATCCTGCTCTCACTGAGGCGACGGATCACCAGAGCGGCCTTCTCCGAACATTCCAAATAGCGTCACGACCGACCGTAGCGGCCGAAAAGCCGTGGCCGGCACCGCGCGGCAGCCGACGTCTACAATGTCAGCTCATTGCGCTGCGGTCTTGGCCAGCACCAGCTTTTCCGCGCAGGCCCTGCCCAGCTGGTAGTCGGACGAGGTCGCGCCGGGCCGTGTCGCATAGCCGCCCTTCTGCAAGTAATCGCCTTGTTCCCAGTTCGAAGAAATCTTTTTCAGGGCTGCCAGGTTGTCTTGCGCATCGCTGTTCTGCAGGAATTTTTCCACACAGATCGGTGTGAGGGCTGCGACGACGGCGCTATCGGACTGCTCGGCCGCAAGTTTGTTGGCATTACCGCCGGTCATCCAGCCGCCCCAAGAAAACCCGATGACCATCGATGCGACGGCGCCGATCGCTATTCCCTGGAGGAGACGGGTAAGCGACTCGCCCCGCAGAATGGAAGGAGCTTGCATGGCTTTTAGCCTTTCGATGTGAGGAACGTGCGCCGCACGCCGCGCGCGCGGCAACGAAGGCGGGTGTTCGCAGCACCGCGCCGAACATGGCTCAATTTTTGGAGTAGGTATTTTTTGAGTGTGGATCTTTGCCTACCGACGGCACCGGCGCTGCCCAAAGCGACGAACGAGAATTTCGGTACTTTCTCGTTTCAACGGCAGCTCTCGCGCAAGCCACTGCTCGCCCGTATCTTCCATCTGTGGTGCCGGGACGCAAAGCACAATGGCCGGTCGGGAATTTAAGTTCGCCGCTGGGCTAAATCACAAAAGGCGGGGTCATGAAACGCGGATCGCAAGTCGGGTCGGGCACGCGCTCCGACTTGCGCAGTTCACCCGAAAGCCGACATTCAAATCTCAAAGGGCGGAGTTCGGATAATGACGGCAACCCCATGAGCACACGCAACGAGGCTCGCCGGCAGAGCTGCTTCATGCAATCTCGATGTGAACTAGCCGTACCTGACCATCGATTCGCGCCGTGGTATTTGTTGCCGGTATTGCAGCGGGCATGATCCGTCTGGGAGGGATCAAATAGCATTTGCGACAGAAACGTAAATTCACAGCCAGTCCCTGTTGTATCGGGGCCGCTGCGACCGCGAGCTTGGGCGGCCGGCGAGGCGGAGCATTTCGCCGAGATTGGCATGGAACAGCGCGACATGCGGCGCGAGTTTTGCCGCGCGCTTGACATGCTCGATCACGTCGCCGAGGCGGCCGTTCTGGTGGGCGATAATGCCGCGCAGGTGCTCGGCCTCGGGCACATTCGGCTGCGCCTCAAGCACTTTGCGGCAGATCGCCTCCGCCTCTATTAGCCGTCCCTCGCTGCGGCACCGCCCGGCTCTAACATGAGCGCTCACGGGCGGCCATGGTTCTCAGGCATGACGCTCGGGGATCGCTCTCAGGGGTCTCCGGGTGAGTAAGCCACGGTAGCGCCAGCGCAAGTTTGCCGCGAAGCCGCGTTGTCCTTTACGCGCCGGTTTTGGCGCCAAACCGGACGACCTCCGGATCCGCCGAGAACCGAAGCGCCCGGCGTCGGTTGTGTGGTATTTTTGCAACGAGCCGGGAGATTCAATGTGGAAGCCACAGCTCCTCCGCCCCAGCGGTTGTTCGGCTTTATCGCGCAACGTACTGTTTCGCGTGGAGTCGAGGGCCTCGATGGGTGTGCGGCTATTCCCGCGCGGGCTGCGCTGTGGACGACGGCATCATGGGTGGCTTGCGCGGTGACGACAGCATCGACGGCTTCCGCAGTGAGCGCATCGGCGCCGGTGGCGGCAGGCTTCGCCTGTTGCTGGCTTCGAGCTCGGTTGCCGCGCTGCTGATCAGCGGCGGCACGCCGCCGGCGTATGCCGCCTGTCTGACGTCCTACTCCAGCACGAGCACCACCGGCTGCTCCAACGCCGCCAGCATCACCGGCATCGCCATCAACAATTCCACGCTGACCGGCGACGTTCAAAATACCGGTACCGGCGTCATCAGCGCGAACGGAATCAGCCTCAGCAATCACAGCACTATCACCGGCTCGATTCTCGACGACGGCAGTTTGACCGGCGGGATTACGCTCGACTCGACCAGCGCCATCACCGGCACCACTCACACCGGCGGCAATGGCAACACCCATGCCGGCATCCTGATCGACGGCAAAGGCAGTACGTTCTCAGGCGCGATCTCCAATGCCGGTACCATCTTCGGCAACAGCGGCGGCATTGCAGCGACCAGCAGTGCCTTGTTTGGGCACAACAGCGCGGGCGGCGGTATCGTCAATTCCGGGACGCTGTCGACAGCGGGAACGATCGGTCCGGTCGGCGGCATCGCCCTCACCAATGTCACGACCTTCCTCGGCGGCATCAGCAATACTGGCACGATTTCGGCGAACGGCACGGTTGCGGCCGGCATTGCCATCTTAAACGTCACGGCCGGCCACGCGACGACGGGTTACGCGACTTTCCTCGGCGGCATCACTAACAGCGGTAAGATCATAGCCAGCGGCACAAAAACGGCGGTGGGCATCGTTGTCGAAGGTGGCAAGACCTACACCGGTTTAATTCTCAATAGCGGCACGATCTCGGTAAGCGGCCCGGTCGCTATCGGTATCGGAGTCGAGGCCAGTTCAAGCTTCAACGGCAGTATCCAGAATTCCGGAACGATCACCGCCAAGACCGGAATCTCGATCGCTGGCAGCACGATTGCCGGCGAAATCTTCGACACCGGAAATATCGCCGCGTCGAGCCTTGGCATTGCGATCGACAATGCGAGCAAGATCATTGCCGCCGTAACCGGCATCTACGTCCACAGCTCGACTTTCTCCGGCGGCATTAGCAACGCCGGCACGATCTCGGCGGGACAGGTTGGCATTCTGGCCACGGGCGGCGCCTCGGGCGCGATGACCTTTTCGGGCACTATCAGCAATTCCGGCACGATCACAGGAAACAAAGAGGACGGCATCTGGCTAACGCAGATATCGAGCTTTGTCGGCGGCGTCACCAATAGCGGGCTGGTGTCGGCGCCGAGCGGCCAGGGCATCCTCCTGACCCGGATAAAGACGTTCGGCGGTGGCATTCTCAACGCCGGCACCGGCGTCATCTCGGGCAATGGCGGCATCGACGTCGGCCCCACGGTCATCAGCTTCGGCACGACCAGTGCCGGCGGCGGCATTACCAACAGTGGCACCATCTCGGCGGCCACCGCCGGCATCGCCGTCGGCGTCTCGACTTTCCTCGGCGGTATCCTCAATAGCGGCACCATCACCGGCACCACGCTGACCGGCACCGGCCGCGTGGCTATCGATGTCGTCAACACCGGCACCTTTGCCGGCGGCATCAGCAACAGCGGCGAGATTGTCACTCACGCAACCGCCGGCATTTTCGTTCACGGCGGCTCGACGTTCAGCGGTGGCGTCACCAATTCGGGCACGATCACGGGATCGGGCGCGAATGGCATCGTGGTCAGCCCGTCCACATTCATTGGCAGCGTCAGCAACAGCGGCCTCATTGCGGCGATCGGCGGCATCAAGCTTTCCGATGTAACGGTGTTCGGTGCGAGCGCCACCGGCACGGTCAGCAACTCCGGCACGATCGTTGCGGTCAGTACCGGCATTGCCGTGAAGGGGGTGAACACTTTTGCTGGCGGGCTCAGCAATACAGGCAAGATCAGCGCCAGCAATGGCCAGGGCATCTCGCTGGTAAACTTTTCAACGACGCTGAGTTTCTCCGGTAACCTCAGCAATCAGGGAACGATCACGGCCCTGACGGGTATCAGGATCAATAGCGGCGTGTCGTTTGTCGGCGGCGCCGCCATCGTCAATTCCGGCACGATCAGCGGCAGCGGCGGCACGGCGATCGATGCAGCGACGGCTTCGAGCGCGGTCGTCGTCGACCAGACCGCCGGCCTCATCAGCGGCGCCATCAAGCTCTCGTCGAATGCCGACGTGCTCAACATCACCGGCGGCACCGTCAGCGGCAATATCGTCGGCAAAGGCGCGCTCGACACCGTCAATTTCAATCCCGGCAGCAGCAACACCTTCACCTACGGCAACAATTTCACCGGCATCCATCAGGCCAATGTCACCTCCGGCACCGTGGTGCTCAACGGCAATAACACCGCGACCGGCATGACGGTGAGCAATGGCGGCACGCTCGCTGGCACCGGCATCATCGCTTCCTCGATCACGATCAACAGTGGTGGCACGCTGCAGCCGGGACTGCCTGGCACCGCCGGCGGCACGCTGTCGATCGCCGGCACGCTGACCTTTGCCTCCGGGACCGCCGAATATCTCGATACCATTACCGGCTCGAATGCGAGCGAGACCAAGATCACCGGCACGGCAGCGCTCGGCGGCGCCACCATCGTCATTGCCGCCGGCAGCGCGGTGACGGCCGGCACCACCTATACGCTGATGACCGAAACCGGCACCGGGCTCGGCACCGGCGGCAATACGTTCAATCCGACGGTCACCGCGGGTTCCTTGACCGGCACTATCACCTATCCCGGCACCGACGCGGTGCAGCTCGTCTTCGCCGGGGCCAGCGGCTGCTATTCGGGGCCATTCCCCTACACCAATAGCGTCACCGTTCCCGGCATCTGTGTCGTCAACACCAGCTTTTCTGGTAACGTCAACAACACCAACACCGGCATTATCTCGACCAGCGGCATTTCAGTCAGCAAAAGCACCATCACCGGGCAGATTCTCGACTCCGGCACGCTCTCGGGCGGCATTACGATCGACAATAAGAGCCAGATCGTTTCGACCAAGACGGCGATTTTGGTCACCGCCTCGACGTTCTCAGGCGGCATCACCAATGCAGGCACGATTTCGGCGGCCGGCAGCGCAGTCATTTACGTCAATGGCGTCTCGACGTTTCAGGGTGGCATTACGAATGCCGGAGTGCTCACAGCAAAGAGCAAAGACGCCATTCTCGTCTATGGGAATTCGACCTTCTCGGGTGGCATCGTCAACCTCGCCGGCGGCACCATTTCCGGCGGCTATTTGGGCATTCACGTCGAATATAACCCGTATTTCTCGAACGGCATCACAAATTCGGGCACGATTTCTGCCGGTATTACCGGCATTCAAGTCTACGAAACCACTAGTTTTAGCGGCGGGATTAGCAACAGCGGCACGATTTCCGGTCACGACTACGGCGTCAATGTCGCCTTCGTCTCTACCTTCAACGGCGGCATTACCAACAGCGGTAGGATTACGGCGGGGTTCGACGCCATCTATTTGCAAGCCGGCTATCCGGTCTCGACATTCCTAGGCGGCATCGTGAATAGCGGCGTGCTCGCCGCGGGCTCTGCCGGCGTTGGCGTCTACACTGGCACGACATTCTCCGGCGGTATCACCAATAGCGGTACGATCTCGGCAGCCGGCGGATTTGCCCGCTATGGCATTGTCGTTGATGACGGCGGCGCAACGTTCTCAGGCGGCATTTCCAACAATGGCCAGATCACCGCGGTCGGTGGCATCGGCCTGTATGTCCAAGCGCTCGGGCAATTCTCAGGGGGCATCACCAATAGCGGCACGATTTCCGGCGTCACCGGTATCGCTGTCACTTCCTCGGTTTCGTCATTCTCAGGCGCGATCGCCAATTCCGGCAATATCACCGGCAGTGGCGGCACCGCGATCGACGTGAGCGGCGCCCATCAAGGTATCACCATTAATCAGAGCGCCGGCACGATCTCAGGCGCCATCCGGTTGTCGGCCAACGCCGACGTGCTCAACATCACCGGCGGCGCTGTCAACGGCAACATTATCGGCCATGGCGTCAGTAACACCCTCAATTTCATTCCGGGTTCCGGTAATACGTTCACCTACGGCAACAATTTCACGGGCATCCATCAGGCCAATGTCAACTCCGGCACGGTGGTGCTCAACGGCAACAATACCGCGACCGGCATGACGGTCAGCAACGGCGGCACGCTCGCCGGCACGGGCATCATCACCTCATCGATCACCATCAATAACGGCGGCACGCTGGAGCCGGGCCTGCCGGGAACAGCGGGCGGCACGCTGTCGATTTCCGGCACGCTGACCTTTGCCTCGTCGAGCGCGGATTATCTGGAAACCATCAACGGCGCGAGTGCCAGCGAAACCGCGATCAGCGGTACAGGCGGCACCGCAGCGCTGAACGGCGCCACCGTCACCATCGCCGCCGGCAGCGCCGTCAGCGCCGGCACCACCTATACGCTGATGACCGATACCGGCGGCGGGCTCGGCGTCGGCGGTAACACCTTCAATCCGACCGTCACTTTCGGCAGCTATACCGGCACGATCAGCTATCCGACCGTGGACGAGGCGGTGATCACGTTCGCTTCGTTGGGAGGCTGCTACACCGGACCGTTCCCGCATACTAATTCCGGCACCATTCCCGGCATCTGCGTCGCCAATACCAGTTTCACCGGCAATGTCGGCAACACCGGCACGATTTCGACGAGCGGCATCACGGTCACCAACAGCACCATCACCGGCCAGATTTTCGACACCGGCACGCTGGCCGGCGGCATCAAGCTCGACGGTACGAGCATAATCGACCCCAGCGTCGCCGTCTCGGTCACCGGACCCACTTTCAGCGGCGGCATCAGCAATGCCGGCGTGCTTGCGGCCACCAAATCCGTGATCGGCGTGGCTGGAGTTACGGCGTTTTCGGGAGGCATCACCAATTCAGGCACGCTCACGGGCGGCAAATTTGGCATCGTCGTCAGTGCTGTCACGACCTTCCTTGGCGGCATCACCAATAGCGGCAAGATCACGTCCGCATCGACCGCCGTCTTGGTTCAGAACGTAAACTCGTTCCAGGGTGGCATCACCAACAGCGGCACCGGCACCATCTCGATGACCGGCAAGAGCGGCGTCGGAGTTCTTGTTCAAGACGTTTCGACGTTCCAGGGCGCGATCAGCAACGCCGGATTAATTTCGAGTGGCGGCAATGGCATCGTCATCGAAACTGTCGCGGTCTTCGGCACGACCAGCGCCGGCGGTGGCATCACCAATAGCGGCACGATTTCGGGCTATAACGGCGTCGAAGTCTTCACGACCTCGACGTTCCAGGGCGGCATCACTAATAGCGGCACGATTTCGGCATTTCACTCGGATGGCATCGCCATCGGCGGCGCCACGACATTCCTCGGCGGCATCGTCAACGCCAGCGGCGGTCTAATCTCGGCCCCGTTCGCCGGCATCAGCGTGAACTCCACCAATATATCGACTTTCTCGGGTGGGGTCAGCAACGCCGGCAGCGTTACGGCGGGTGCGACCGGCATCATCGTTGCCGGCATGACATCGTTCCTGGGCGGCATCGCCAACAGCGGCACGATCAAGTCCGGAGCGACCGGCATATTCGTTCTGGAAGTTGGCACCTTCTTGGGCGGCGTCACGAACAGCGGCACGATCACCGCGGGCGCCGCCGCCATTGTTCTCAATAGCGTCTCGACCTTCACAGGCAACGTCTCGAATTTCGGCACCATCACTGCCGCGACTGGCATCAACGTCGTCGGCAGCAGCATCAGCGGCGCGATCGTCGACAGCGGCAATATCCTGGCGACGACCCACGGCATCCTGATCGACAGCGCGAGCAAGATCGTCTCCACCAAGACCGCCATCTTTGTTTCCGGAGCGACCTTCACCGGCGGCATCAGCAGTTCCGGCACGATCTCGGGAGCCGCCTACGGCATCCATGTCGACCTTGTCACGACTTTCACCGGCGGCATCAGCAGTTCCGGGACGGTCTCCGTCACCGGCGCGGCTATTGCGCTGGCGGGCGTCTCGACCTTTACCGGCAATATCTCGAACTCCGGCACGATCACCGGCAAGACCGGCATCAGCCTGGCCTCGAGCGCCGTCAACGGGCAAATTCTTGACAGCGGCACGATCCTGGGTTCCAGCCACGGCATTCTGATCGACAGCGCGAGCAAGCTCGCCACCAACGGGACCGCCATCAAGATCACGGGCCCGACCTTCACCGGCGGCATCACCAACAGCGGGACGATTTCCACGACGGGCAATACCGGCATATCGGTCGGCAACTCAGCGAGCGTTATCTCGACCTTTGGCGGCGGCATCAGCAATGCCGGCACGGTTTCGTCCGTGCTTAGCGCGGCCATTGCTGCGGGCGGCGGAGGGGGCCAATATTTTGTTTCGCAGTTTTCGGGCGGCGTCACCAATTCCGGCGCGGTCACAGGGTGGTTCGGAGTTTTCGTCGGCGGTATTTCGACCTTCTCCGGCAGCGTCGTCAACAGCGGAACCGGAACGGTCACGGCGTTCGCCTCCGACGGGTCGGGGATCGGGCCTGACGCCATCGTGGTGCAATTGCTCTCAACTTTCGCCGGCGGCGTCACCAACGCGGGCAAGATTTCAGGCCAGGTGGGCATCAACGTCAGCTCTGTTGTTCAGTTCGGCTCCTCCAGCGCCGGCGGCGGCATCAGCAACAGCGGCACGATCACGGCGACCACTGGTCAGGGTATTTACGTCAACAGGGTTTCGAATTTCTCCGGCGGCATCATCAACAGCGGCACGCTCTCGGCGGGCGGCAACGGCATTTACGTCGACTTCGTCTCGTTCTTCTCGGGCGGTATCAGCAACAGCGGCACGATTTCGGCGGGCGGCATCGGCATCGCAATTGACAGTATCCCATACGTTTCGACTTTCACCGGCGGCATCACCAACAGCGGCCTGATTATTGCGGCGACCGGCATCGTTGTCGGTTCGCACGTTTCGACTTTCTCTGGCGCGATCGCCAATTCCGGCACCATCAGCGGTACCGGCGGCACGGCCATCGATGTGAGCGGCGCCCACAACGCCATCACCCTCAATCAACAGGCAGGGCTGATTTCGGGCGCCATCAAGCTCTCCGCGAACGCCGATATACTCAACATTTCCGGCGGCACCGTCAGCGGCAATATCGTCGGTAAGGGCGAGCTCGACACCGTCAACTTCACGGTCGGCGCCGGCAACACCTTCATCTACGCCAGCGGCTACGGCTTCAGCAGCATCAACCAGGTCAACGTCACGTCCGGCACCGTCATCCTCGACGGCAGCACGAACAGCGCCACCAATGTCAACATCGCCGCCGGCGGCACGCTCGAGGTCGGCGACGCCGCCAATACCGAGGCGACACTGACCAGCACCAACCCGGTGCTGGTGTTCGGCACACTCGAGGGCCACGGCACTGTGATCGGCGGGGCGACCATCGAGTCCGGCGGCAATCTGATGCCCGGCGGCACGATCGGCACGCTGACGATCAATGGCGCGCTGGTGTTCAACGGCGGCAGCACTTATACGATCGAATTGTCGCCGACCCAGCACTCGCTGGCCAACGTGATCGGTATGCCCGGCACGGTGTCGATCAATAACACCGCCGAAGTGGAGCTGACGCCGCATCTCGGTACCTACGCCGCCGCGACGTTCACTATCCTGACTTCGACCGGCGGGCTGACCGGTACGTTCAATCCCATTGTCACCTATACCGGCACGACACACCTCAACGGCGCCACTCTGTCCTACAACAGCGACGACGTCATTTTGTCGTACGCCGCATCGACCAGCACGCTGACGCTGCCAGTCGGCGCCAACGTCAACGAGCAGAACGTCGCGAACGCCATCAACAGCTTCGTCCTCAATGGCGGAACGCCGGGAGCAGCCTTCCAGACTCTGGCCGGGCTGTCCGACGGCGCGCTGCTGCGTGCCCTCGATCAGAGCTCCGGCGAGGTGAACACTGATGCCGAGAAGGCCTCGTTCCAGTTGATGGACGAGTTCCTCGCGCTGATGCTCGATCCGTTCGTGGGTGGCCGCGGCGACATTGGCGGCATCGGCGGCAGCGCAAGCGGCTTTGCGCCGGAGCAAGAGTCGGGCCTCCCGCCCGATATCGCGCTGGCCTACGCCTCCGTGCTCAAGGCGCCGCCGAAGCCGGCAGCGTTCGATCAGCGCTGGGCTGTCTGGGGCGGGGCCTATGGTGGCGCCAGCACGACGAATGGCGATGCGGGCCTTGGCTCGCACACCGTCACCGTCGGTACCTACGGCTTTGCCGGCGGCATGGATTATCACGTCACGCCCAACTCGGTTTTGGGTTTTGCGCTGGCCGGCGGCGGCACCAATTGGGGTCTGGCGCAGGGGCTCGGTACCGGCCGCAGCGATGCCTTCCAGGCCGGCGTCTATGGCACGACGCGTGCCGGTCCGGCCTATCTCGCCGCCGCGCTCGCCTTCACCAATCACTGGATGTCGACCAACCGCACCGCCTTCGCCGGCGACCAGCTCAGTGCAAGTTTCGACGGGCAGAGCTACGGCGCGCGCTTCGAAGCCGGTTATCGCTACGGGCTGTCGGCGATCGGGGTGACCCCCTATGCGGCCTTGCAGGCACAAAGCTTTCACACGCCGAGCTTCAGCGAGACCGATCTGAACGGTGGCGGCTTCGGGCTTAACTACAATTCCATGACCGCGACGGACACGCGCAGCGAGCTCGGTGCACGCTTCGACAATCTGACGATCCTCAATGGCATGCCACTGACATTGCACGCGCGCGCCGCGTGGGCGCACGACTGGGTGACCAACCCGGCGCTAGGCGCGGTCTTCCAGGGACTGCCGGGCGCGGCCTTCACGGTTAACGGCGCGGTGGCGCCCAAGGATTCCGCGCTCACCTCCGCCGGCGCCGAGCTGTGG
>Ga0181539_1000511_pt1 | contig 46605 bp, 35 predicted proteins | sample PEATcosm2014_Bin_46_FD_119767 | JGI IMG/M metagenome (GOLD analysis project Ga0181539, IMG submission 119767) | Peatland microbial communities from MTU Mesocosm Facility, Houghton, MI, USA - PEATcosm2014_Bin23_60_metaG | ecosystem: Environmental > Terrestrial > Soil > Wetlands > Peat | place... | reverse complement strand
GGACGCCACCAGACCGGGCTTGCGGATCTTGGTGTCGTCGTAGCCGGGAATTACCGTCACGCAACTGATCCGCCGGTGTTGACGCGCAAGACTAACCGCCTCCGCGTAATTCCGTGCAGCCCATGCCCGGAGGACATCCGGTGACTTGCCTTTCACCTCCGCGCAGTTGTTGTAAGTATGCACACCGTCGAATAAGCGCGCGAAAGTTTGCTGATAACCGTCGGCGATGAGCAGAAAATCTCCAGCCTTGGCGCGCGCGCCCTCGATAATCATTTGCCAGGAGGCCAGCGGCACCTGGCCCATCACCCGGCCATAGACAAAGATCACCGGCTTTTGATCCACCTTCAGAAACGCCCGGTTCGCGCCATAACGCGAAAGCACATAAACCAGGTCGGCGATTGCCCAGTCAATTTGTTCGCGGCCTGACCCGGGCGCGGTTTCCCAATAGATGCTGGCTTTGAAATCTTTTTGCTCCGCGCGGGCCAGCAAGAGCGCAAAACTGCGGTCTTCGTAAGATCCCTGTCCCCACCAAGTGGCTATGAAACCCGACACCCCATGGCTTTTCGCCTCCAGGATGTGCGCGTCCACCAAGGCCGGGTCTTGTGAATCGTAGGCGCCGCGGGCCGGATAATGCGTCGTCTGGGGTGTTGAATGGTTCGTCGTGTTCTCCCCACCCCAATGGACCCAGTGATCCTGACGTTCCGGGCGCCCGTACCACGTATAATAAAACGCCAGCACTTCATGCGGTACGCCGTCGAAGTGCCGGTCGCGGTGAGTGGCGATGAAATCCAGCAAGCTGGCCTGCGCCGGGGATTGAGCCGCGCTCTCGCACGGCGCCAGACAGCATAAAAGCAGCGCGGCGATAATCCGGATGACTTTCACGCTGCCATTGTGACTCCCTCCGACTTTGGATCAAGACGCTTTATGGCATGACTCGTTCATGGTTCAGATGGTGTGGCTGGTCCGCGCCACACACTGCCGCCAAAGGTCGTCACATGGATCACGGCGTCGTTGGCGGGATCGAACTCGACACGCTGGATGTTCGAGAACGGCAATTCATCGAAGGCTCGCCAGGTTTTTCCATTGTCGCGCGAGAGCCAAAGGCCCGCGCCGGGCGCGTCCTCGGTCAGGGTCATGTAAATCCAGCCGTCGTGATTCGGGTGGAAATAGCCGCCAAAAGTCTGCGGCCCTTCCCGGCCGATGCGCTGCCAGGATTGGCCGCCGTCCTCGGTGAGGTAGAGGCCGCCGGATTGGTCGCCACGGCCGGCATCTGCCGCTCCCAGCAGGATTCGCCGGCTGTTGTGGGGATCGACGGAGAAGTCCTTTGGGTAGAGCAGCGGCTTGGAGGCATTGATCTTTTCCCAAGTCTCCGCACTGTCTTTGGAACGATAGAGGCCGACGCCTTCAGGCATTAGCGGTTGGCCGGACGCGGGTCGCTTGGCGCAGATGACGGCGAACAGTGTGCCGTCGCGGTGGAGAATCACGCGATAGACGCGCATGTTGTCAGGGTGGCCCAGGCCGGTTTTCTTGAGCGTCCACGTCTTGCCGTCGTCGGTGGACTTGAACACGCCTTCGTCAAACACGCCGGCGTAGAGCGTGCGCGCGTTCTTCGGACTGGCGGGGTCAAGCACGATGGAAGTTACCGGTTTGCGCGGGAGTCCTTCTGTCCCGCTTCTCCACGACACACCGAAATCGGTCGAGAGGCAGACCCCGCCGGGACCCTGGTGGCCGTGGCGTTCGGTGATGATATTGTCGTTTGGGATGTCATGCACGTCGGAGAACGCGCCCCAAATCTTCCCGGGCGTCCCGGGATCAAACGCCATCTCGTAGCAGGTGTTCCGCCACGGCGACCACGACTTCGGGTCCCACCAAATCCAAGACTTGCCGGCGTCAGTGGAGCGGGCCATCCCGATGTCGGTGTAGCAGATGTACTGGCGGTTTGGTTCGAACGGATCAATGTAGAAATGCCAGGTGGTGGTGACGACCAGGCCATTGCAAACCCAGCCAGAGCGGGGGCCGGGCTTCTGGCTGGGAGCGGGATAAGTGTGCCCGCCGAACCACGCCGCGCCGCCGTCATAGGTGATGTGCGGCTCGTTGCGGACGAGGATCACCCGGTTGGGATCGGTATTGCAGATAGCCACGCCGAACGGTGTCTCGCCGCCCTTGAAGCATTGCCCGCACGAGGCGGTTTCCCAATCCGGCGCGACGTTGTAATCCTTGAAACGCGGGTCTTGGAAGTAAGTCGCGCGCCACGTTTCGCCACCGTCATCGCTGCGATACACCGTGTCGCTGTGGGGCGGGTTGAAGCCGGTGCTGGTGTTGAAGGCATATACGGTCAGCGGTTTGGCGTCGGTCGCGAGCAGTTGGTTGTATTGCGAAATGGAACCGTAGGCCCACTGGTCGGCTTTCTTCGTTTCGGTGTTGAGGCCTTGGCCCATCGCTGATTCCCAGGTCTCGCCCCGGTCCCGCGAGCGGTAAAGGCCGCCCCTGAACACCCCGTTCTCGTCCTTGCTGCGGATGGAGCAGTACAGCATGACGAGCTCACCCGCCGCGTCCGAGCCTCCGGCGAAACCTTGAATCTCCTTCCACGGCAGGCCCTGGGTTTTCTCCAACCACGTTTGCCCGCCGTCGTCGGATCGCCAGATGCCTCTGTCCGTGGCGGCTACCATCGAACGACCCTGCCGGGTGCGATCGAAGTGAAAGGCAATCACCTGGCCCGCTGGCCCCTGGCACACCGCCCAAGTTTCCCCCGCATCGCGCGCGAGCCAGCAGCGGCCAGTGCGCGAGCCAGCCAGAATGATCTTTGGATCCGATGGATTGATCGCGATTTCTCCGCCCAGAGAATCCTTAAGATTGCCGAGAGGCGCGAAGGTCCTGCCCTGGTCACGGCTGATCTTGAGCCGTCCGCCGGAGGAGGCGTAGATGATGTTCGGATCGGCCGGGTGAAAAGCCGGACGGCAGGCCGTGTCGCTGCGAAGCTGGGCGTGGGCGATCATGCGCCAGTTGCGGCCGCCGTCTTCCGAGATGTAGGCGGCGCTCATGTCGCAGTTGAGCATCATCAGGTTCGGGTCCGCCGGAGAAATCGCGGGACTGAACATGCCGCCGCCCCCGGAGATGCCGATGGGCTGCCAGGGAGGCGCCTGGGCCGGTGAGTTGGGCGGGACGAGTCCGCTGAGCAGGCAGAGCCCAAACGAAAGGTGCTTCAATAATGAATAACACTTTGAGTTCACAGCCATTCCATAGAAAATTGGAAAAAAGCACCGACCTGACGTTTTGACCCTGCCACACGGCAGGGATGAAAAAAGAAAATATCAAACCAACACATTCCCCATTTATCGTCTTGCGTCAGGATTGCAATCTTATTCCAGAGCACAAAGCCTTCCTTCTGTCCAAATCAGATCTTGCGGCCTGAGATAAGCACTTCGCCAACACGCATGCCAGTCACGGCCAATAGGCCCAGCAGGCAATAATTTTCGACTCGATTCTCATGCAAGGGCGCGTAAAGATGCACTCGACCTGCTTGGCTGGCCGGATTGGGTGGTTCGAGGCGAAGTCCATCACATGACCCGCCCGTCGAGCAAATATGATAAAGGCAAACTCAAATGTATCCTCTGAGTTCCCATTCGTCAGACGGCTCCCCCACGAAACTTATATCGGCCCTGCTGCTCGCGGCCGCGTGGGGGATGCTCTCATTGCCCTGGCTGACAATGGCGCAAGACCAATCCGGCCTGGCGTTGCCGCCGGGCGTTAAAGCGGTTTGGGACCCGGCCAGGGGCTTCCGCGAGACCACGCCCACCCGCGAACGCCTTTGCATCAACGGGCTATGGCGTTGGCAGCCGGCTGCGGATAACGCCCTCCAAGCGCCCACTGCGGCCTGGGGTTACTACAAGGTGCCCGCCTGCTGGCCTGGCAACCAAGACTATATGCAAAGCGACTACCAGACGCTCTACCCGGACCGGAGCTGGAAGAGCACGAATCTTAGCGATGTCCAGAGCGCTTGGTACCAACGCACGATCACCATCCCTCAAAATTGGACTGGCCGGCGCATTAGCCTGGATGTGGAATATCTGAACTCCTACGCGGAAGTTTATGTTGACGACCGGAAGGTGGGCCAGATCCGCTTCCCCGCCGGCCAGGTGGACCTCTCCGCCGTAGTCCGTCCGGGGGCCACGCATGTCCTCTGCCTGTTGGTGGTGGCGATGCCGCTCAAAGCCGTGATGGAGTCCTACAACGACACCAACACCGGCAAACAGAAGAAGGGCGCAGTCGAACGCCGCGGCCTGTGCGGCGACGTTTGGCTGATCGGCGAGCCGGCGGAGGCGCGACTCTCCGACGTCAGGATCGACACCTCGTTCCGCCTGAGCCAGATCACGTTCGGAGCTGGGTTGCATGGGCTGGCGGACGACGGGCGCTTCAAGCTGCGGGCCAGGATCAGCGACCAGGGCCGTCAAGTGGCGGAGTTCACCGGCCCAACATTCACGGGGCGCGATCTGAAAGACAGCCGCGCGGCATTCACGGCATCGTGGAAGCCGCCGAAGCTGTGGGACATCAACACGCCCCAGAACCAATATGAGGCCGAATTGTCACTCCTCGACGCCGGAGGCAACGCGGTGGACATCGCGGCTCCCGTTCGGTTCGGGTTCCGGGAGTTCTGGATCCAGGGCCATGACTTCTACCTGAACGGCACCCGGTTATACTTGTCGTTGGTGCCTTTGGACAACGCTGAGGTGGGAGCAGCGTTGGCGACCTACGCAGCGGCCAAGGAGAGCCTCCTGCGCCTCAAGAGTTTTGGGATCAACTTTGTGTACACGCACAACTACGGCTGCGAGCCCGGCTCGCACCTGAGCTTCGCGGAAATCCTGCGCGCGGCGGACGACACGGGGATGCTGGTGGCGTTGTCGCAGCCGCACTTCAGTGCGTATGATTGGAAGACGCCAGACGCCGACCAAACCAACGGCTACGCGCGCCACGCGGCGTTCTACGTGGGCGTCGCGGGCAGCCACCCGTCGGTGGTCTGCTACGCGATGAGCCACAATGCGACAGGTTACAACGAGGATACGAACCCCCAGATGATAGACGGGTTGAGCGATCCTCGGGGGGACGGATGGGCCGGCAACAACGCCAAACTCGCGTTGCGCTGCGAAGCCATCGTCAAACGCCTGGATCCCGCGCGAATCGTTTATCATCACTCCTCAGGCAACCTGAGCGCGATGTACACGCTTAACTTCTACCCTAACTTCGTGCCCATCCAGGAACTGGACGACTGGTTCGAGCACTGGTCAACCGCTGGAGTCAAACCGCTGATGCTGGTTGAGTACGGCGCGCCGTTTGGATGGGACTGGACCATGTATCGCGGCTGGTACAACGGCCAGCGCGAGTTCGGCAGCGCCGCCGTGCCGTGGGAGTATTGTCTCGCCGAATGGAACGCTCAGTTCCTCGGCGACGCGGCTTACCAGATCAGCGACCGGGAAAAAGCCAACCTGCGGTGGGAGGCGCAGCAGTTCCGCGCGGGGCGCGCCTGGTACCGCTGGGATTACCCCTACCCGGTGGGTGATGCGCGGTTGGACGAGATGCAGCCGGTGCAAGCCGCCTACACGACTGACAACTGGCGGGCGTTCCGCACTTGGGGTCTTTCGGCCAACTCGCCCTGGGAGCACGACCGCTTCTGGAAATTGCGCGACGGGTTCCAACACCGCCGCCAGGATCTGCCCGTGGACTGGGACAACCTGCAGCAGCCGGGCTACAGCCCTGATTTCATTGATCGGACATACGCCCGCTTCGATCTGGCTTACCAGCGGTCCGACTGGGTCCCCACGCCCACCGCCCAGTCGTTGCTCCGCAATAACCTGCCGCTGCTGACCTGGATTGCGGGCAAGCCGGAGCATTTCACCACCAAGGACCACACCTTTTACCCAGGCGAAACCATCGAGAAGCAACTCATCGTGATCAACAACTCCCGCCTGACCGTGACCTGCGATGCCTCATGGTCGGCCGACCTAAGCCCGGCGCTTGGAGCTGTCAAACAGATTTCCATACCGACCGGCGACCAGGCGCGCGTCCCGGTGCAGCTCAAGCTGCCGGCGGACCTGGCGCCGGGCAACTATCAGATCAACGCGAACTTCAAGTTCAGCACTGGAGAGAGCCAGGAAGACTCCTTCACCCTCCAGGTAATCCCCCGTTCCGCGCCGCCACGCCCGCTCTCGAAGGTTGCGCTCTTCGACCCGCCCGGTCAGACGACCAAATTGCTGGCCGGGCTGGGCGTCAACTGCCAGCCGGTGAATTCCACCACGGACCTTTCTGGCTTCGACGTGCTGCTGATCGGCAAAAACGCCCTGACTGTGGACGGCCCGGCACCCGATCTCAAGCGGGTGCGCGACGGGCTGAAGGTGGTCGTGTTCGAGCAGACCGCCGAGGTGCTCGAGAAGCGGCTCGGCTTCAGGGTCCAGGAATACGGCCTGCGTCAGGTCTGGCCGCGCGTGCCGGACAGCCCGCTGCTGGCCAGCCTCAAAACCGAAAATCTGCATGACTGGCGCGGCTCTTCCACCCTGCTGCCTCCCACCCTTGTCTATACGTTGAGTCCGCAGTTCAACGGGGCGCCGACGGTGCGCTGGTCCGGACTGGAGGTTCCCCGGCTGTGGCGCTGCGGCAACTGGGGCAACGTAGCCTCGGTGCTGATTGAAAAACCGCTCCGGGGTGACTTCCTTCCAATTGTTGACGGCGGCTACGCGCTCCAGTATAGCCCGCTTCTTGAATACCGCGAGGGCCGCGGGCTGGTCCTTTTCTGCCAGATGGACGTGACTGGGCGAACCGAGAGCGACCCGGCGGCTGAGACATTGGTGGGCAACATCCTGCGGTATGTCGAGGCCTGGCGCCCTTCCCCCAGGCGCACTGCGGTGTACGCCGGCGAACCCGCCGGCCTGGCCTGGCTGGCGGCGTGCGGGGTCGATGCCGCGCCATTCAAAGGAGATCTGCCGGCGGCGGACCAAGTGCTGGTGGTGGGACCGGGCGGGGGCCGCGAGCTTGCGGCCCAGACCCCGGCCACCGGTGCGTGGGTGAAGGCGGGAGGCCGCGTCCTGGCCCTCGGACTGGACCAAGCGGAGGCCAACTCGTTCCTGCCAACCAAGGTGACGATGCAGACCACAGAGCATATCGCTGCCTTTTTCCCGCCTTTCAGCGCCAATTCGCTTCTGGCCGGGGTGGCACCGGCGGACATCCATAACCGAGACCCGCGCAAAATGCCCCTGGTGGCAGGGGGCGCGACGGCTTATGGCGACGGGGTGCTGGCAGCGAACGGCAACGTCGTTTTTTGCCAACTCCCGCCGTTCCAAGTGAGCAAAGTGATGGGGGCGCTGAGTTCGCTCGCGGTGGTCGAGGACATCGGGGAGCACAAGAAGTGCGCCTTGGTGTCGTTAGGCAGCCTGGTCTATGCCCAGTTCGGGGAGAAGGTGCCAGCAGGCGAGATTGGCAAGTCTTACACCTTCGCAACCTGTGTGAAGGCCATCGGCGGGCCGGTTGTGGTGCGGTTGGAGGTGGAGCGCGCGGGCCAACCGTACGATCGGGCGGTGCGCGGATCGGACATCACCGTCAGCCCGGGCGATTGGACCGAGTTACATCTGACATTCGCGGTGGACAAGGCATATCCCGAAGGCTGGCAGGCTTACCTGAATGGATCTGGCGACGGCGCCAGGTTCCAGGTCAACCGAGCGCGGCTGTACGAGGGTGCCTACGTCCCGATTGGCGACCCCGCATCGGCGGCCACCGCGGCGCCGGGCCGGAACCTGTTGAAAAACGCGAACTTCGAGTCTGGCCTGGCATCGTGGTACTTCAACCACGGCCCGGAGCAATTCAACCTGCGCCGCACCTTCGGGCGCACCTCCTTCGCGGTGAGCCGGTTGCTGGGAAACCTCGGCGTGTCCGGCTCGACGCCGCTGTTGGAGAGGTTCGGCGACCCGATGGGCGCTTCCAAGGGACCATCGGTCTTGAAGAATGGTGATTTCAGCGCCGATACCAAAGGCACCGGCCTGGCCGACGAATGGGAGTTCAGCCCGGTCTCCAAAGGCGCCGCCTGCACCCGTGAGGCGCTGCCCGGGCCGGAAGGCGGTTGGGCACAGCTCATCACGGTGCCGCCCGTTGTGGCCGGGGCCAAGGCGCCGGAAGTCATGATCGCCCAACACGAACTGCCCATCCGGGGCGCCCAGTGGTATCATCTGTCGTTGCGGACGCGGGCCGAGGGCCTGACCAGCAAGGAGATCACTTGGACCGTGCAGAATACAGCCAACTGGCAATCGCTGTTCGAGTACCAGAATTTCGCGCCCAAAGCCGAATGGCAGACGAACACCGTCGTCCTCCAAGCCAAGGACACCGCAGCCAAGGGAACCAAGTTCCAGATCTGGTTCACCGGCACCGGCAAACTCTGGCTCGCCGATGTGCGCCTCGAGCCGATCCAGGACCCGACAGTCGGCCGCTGGCTCGACGGCCTGTACCTCACCCAGCCTGCCGATTGGGATGACCCTTATCGCTTCTTCGGATGGTGACCCATAGGAGAACAGTTGGAGTGAAGCCCAGGTCTCCAAGTTAGCACTGAACCTGAATCGGGTGGTGATGAGGGTCCTTGTCCATTGCGCCAACGCGGGTGCTTTTCCATGCGTGATTTTGTTGACGAAGCTGAACCGACGGTGGAGGCTTGCGTCTCCCAATGTCAAACAGCCGCAATGCCTGGCAGGGCATGAGCCTGCCGAAGCGAATTGATAAAACCGCGCAAATTCTGCACAAGCGGTATAGGGATTTTGCGCACCACAACCGGAAGAATCCTCTTGAGGAGTTGCTGTTCATAATTTGCAGCGTTCAGACTCAGGAGAGCAATTATCGAAGAACCTTCGCCGCTCTGCGCCGGGCATTCCCGCGCTTTGATGACTTGGCCGCAGCAAGTGCCAGGGCCATAGCAAAGCCGCTGAAGCCGGGCGGGTTGTCGCTCACGAAATCCAAAGCCATTCGGAAGATTTGCAGCGGCATTCAGGTTCAATTCGGGAAGGTAACGCTGGGTCCGCTGCAAATGATGAACAGCGAGGAATGTGAGACGTTTCTGACCTCCTTGCCGGGCGTGGGGGCAAAGGTGGCACGGTGCGTCATGATGTATTCGCTGGAGCGGGAGGTGTTTCCAGTGGACACTCATTGCTGGAGGATTTGCCAGCGGTTGGGTTGGATAAGATGCACTTCCAAGAACGGAGTATGCAGCAGGCACGACATGGATCGGTTGCAGGAGAAGATTCCGCTGAGAGTCAGGTTTTCGCTGCATGTCAACCTGATCTCGTTGGGGCGGGAGTTCTGCAGGGCCCGGAACCCACGTTGCCCGGAGTGTCCACTTGCCTTCATGTGCAAGACCGCATCGAGGCGCGGCAGAAATCCCGACGGCTGAACAAACACCCCATGTCCAAGCGAACGGATGGCTTCTTCAATAATTGCGCAATGCAATAAATCATTTTCTGAAATAATTACGCTTGCCATAATTTGAGCATATTGTAATTATTCAAGCGTGAATCGTCTGCGCATCAATGTGGTGGTGACTTGCACCGCCCGCAAAACGAAGCCTGTTCCAGCAGGCGCTCGTTTGATGAACGTGGCAGGCGCGACAATAGCCATGCGGTTTATGGAGTGGAGACGACGACTTGACGGCGCGAGAGCAGATCAGATCAAAGCGATCGACTTGTATTGTGGGAACGCATGGAGCGTGGTTCGCAGGCTCTACGAAGACCCGGAAACAGGCCCTCGCGTCAGGCTGTGGATCGTCTCCGCCGGACAAGGGTTGCTCTCTCCGGAAACTCTCGTGGTGCCCTATGCTGCAACTTTTTCCCGAGGCCATGTGGACTCGGTCTTGCCAGAAGCGTTTGGCCAGGAGGAAGCTGAGCAATGGTGGCACGCCCTGGTGAAGTGGCGGCGTGGCAACGGGCAGAAACTCGCCTCGATTGTAGATGTTGCGTGCGCCTTCCCAGGGGACCCATTAATCGTAGCGGCATCAGAGGAATATTTGAGCGCTCTGCACACGGATTTGGAAGCAGCCCGCATGTGTTTGCGCCGCCTCAACGGAATGGTCATCATCTCGTCCGGTGCGCGGAAGACAGGCCCCCTTGCTGGGAACTTTCTTCCATGTGATTCCCGTTTCGAGCACGCGTTCGGGAGAGGGCGGATGACCCTGAACGTGAAGATCTTGTGGTCGGTGGTGGCGGGATACTCGGCCGGCGAAATTTCCATAGGGAAACTGCGAGGACGTTACCAAAAGATCCTCGACGGACTTCCAGAGGCACCGTACCCGACGCGCGTGCGCATGACCGATGAAGACGTGCGCAAGTTCATCCGTCGGCAACTTCGAATTCAGCCGACAGCAGGCCACACCAGGCTGCTGCGGTCGTTACGGGATAGCGGAACGGCCTGCGAGCAGGAGAGGTTCCGAGAACTGTATCGCAAAGTTGAAGGATAAGAGTGAACAGGACGAAAAGAATTGCACGAATGAAAAACAATATACTTGAGCGCAAAGCGCTGCGCGTTTCACAGAAAGGCGGGCACCACATATTTCTGACGTCGCTGAGAGGCACTGAACTGCTGCAACTGGCCGGAGTATCCCGTGTAAGCCGGGATGACGACGGGAGGCTTATCGGATACCAGCGACCCGAAGTCCGCCGGCATGTCCGGGAAATTGCGGATTATTTGCAGGGGCCCGACATGTTGCTTGCGCATCCCGTTATCCTGTCCTTCACATCGGCGGTGAAATTTGTATCAAGCCGAGGCCAGAAGACGTCGGATGGACTCGCGGAAACAGGATGGTTGAGAATACCGTTACCACGCGAGAAGGAAGAAAAGCCGGCGTGGATTGTGGACGGACAGCAGCGTGCCCTGGCGATCGGATTGTGCAAGGACAAGGACTTCGCGGTACCAATTTGCGCCTTCATCGCAGATCAAGTTGAAATTCAGCGAGATCAGTTTCTTCGCATTAATAACACGAAGCCGTTGCCGCGCGGTTTGGTGACAGAGCTTCTGCCGGAAGTGACCTCGCCTCTGCCCGCGAAACTGGCGATCAGAAAGGTGCCTTCGGCCTTGTGCGATCTTCTGAACCGTGACGAGAAGTCGCCATTCCACGGGCTAATTCGGCGCCCGTCGGACAAGGGACGCAAGTTGCCAGAAGGCAAAGAACCTGTGGTCGCTGACACGGTGATAGTGAAAATGATCGAGGAGAGCCTGACTCAGACGTCGGGTTGCCTGTTCCCCTACAGAAATGTTGCGACGGGGGAATACGATCAGCACGGAATCTGGGCGGTGTTAGTGACATATTGGTCGGCGGTTCGCGGTGTTTTCTCCGAAGCCTGGGGAAAACCGCCAACAGAAAGCAGGCTGATGCACGGGGTGGGGATAAGGGCGATGGGAAAGTTGATGGATCGGATTATGGCGACCGTGGACATTGGAAGCGGGGACGCGGTAAAAGCCGTTCGCCATGAGTTATCCTGCATCGCTCCATTCTGCCGCTGGACGAACGGCGAATGGGAGCAACTGGGGGGAATAAAGTGGAACGAACTGCAGAACCTTCACAAGCACCATTCGATTCTGACGAATTACTTGATAAGGCTTCACATCCAGAGGCGCGACAATCATTAGGGTATGAAGTTTTTCTTCCCCGATGCTCACGATCTTGTTGATCCGTCATTTGATTTTCGGACGGAGCGCAGGATTTTTGCTGGCAGCAGGCAGCAGTCACAACTTTACGCCCACGAAGTCCTGGACGAACCCCCTTACGATGGGATGCTTCTTTCCAAAGCGATGATCGATCCAAACACCGCATCAAAGTCAGTGCGGTACTCATTTGCTCAGGTGCAACGACTCAAGCGACTCGGGGTTCGAGAATTCTTGCGGCTGGATCGGCCGGGCCTCAAGAGGCGGATTGAGACGATGGGCGACTGTGGTGCTTTCTCCTATGTAAACGAACCCAAACCGCCATTCGGCACTGACGCCGTTATCGAATTCTATCTCGACTGCAAATTCGACTACGGCATCTCGCTCGATCACGTTATTCTTGGATACCGCGAGGATGGTGCTGGAGTGGAAATTCCTGACACCTGGCGCGAGCGGTTTGCCATCACTCAAGAACTCGCTGCTGAATTCCTGCGGCGTCACCGTGCAGATAAGTTGCCATTTGCACCCTTGGGAGCGGCCCAGGGTTGGAGTCCGGCGTCGTACCGGGATGCAGTCGTTGGTCTCCAGAAGATGGGATACAGCTACATCGCGCTGGGCGGCATGGTCCCTCTGAGGACGCAGGAGATTCTCGCCTCCCTCGAGGCGATCAAGGAAGTCCGGAAGAAGGGAACGAGACTGCACTTGCTCGGGATTTCGCGGTTGGAAAATCTCGTGGCATTTGAGCGAAGCGGAGTTTACAGTTTCGACAGCACGTCGCCTTTGAAGCGGGCATTCATGGACGACCGAGACAACTACCACACGCCATCCCGAACCTACACCGCCGTCCGGATTCCCCAAGTGGAAGGGAATGCCCAACTTAAAAAGCTGATCCTAACTGGCGAAGTTGACTTTACCCAGGCGCGAAAGCTTGAGATGGCCTGCTTCGAGGGCGTGCTTGAGTACGATCAGGGAAATCTCGAGCTTGAGACCCTCCTCGAACGCCTACGAGAATACGAAGCGGTCTGGCACGGGAAAAAGGATGATTCGGCGCGGTACCGGGAGACGCTAGTCGACAAACCTTGGAAGAAGTGCTCCTGCGCGGTTTGCAGGAAGCTTGGTGTGCATGTGGTCATCTTCCGGGGTGCGGAAAGAAACCGGCGTCGTGGGTTCCATAATCTTCACGCTTTACGAGAGCAGTTGGATAGGGCTTCCTAAGAAAGAACGAATCGTATGCCTACAAATGAAGTGTTAGAACTGCCGGCGATTGCAATAAGGCAAGGCGCTAATCGGGAACTCTATGCATTTGGCGTGGAAGGGAAGCGGCTTCACGACTTTGCGCAAGTCTCGCGTCTGGAACGGGACAACGACGAGCGCATCGCCGGATACCAGCGGCCGGAAGTGCTCTCTCACATCGCCGAGATACGGAACTACCTTGAGTCCGAGGGGCCGATGCTCCCCAACGCGATCGTGGTGGCATTTGACTCGCGGGTTGAGTTTCGGCCGTTGCGGGGCAAACAAGTTGGTGATGACCCATGTCATGGCCATTTAGTCGTTCCAGTCAATACGGAGACGAAGCCAGGATGGATTGTAGATGGCCAGCAGCGTGCGGCGGCAATTCGTGATGCGCGGCTCGGCGCATTTCCGATCTTTGTGACTGGCTTCATCACGGACAATGTTGCGGAGCAGCGAGAGCAATTCATCCTGGTGAACTCCACCAAGCCTCTACCTAAGGGATTAATCTACGAACTGTTGCCGGGCACAGATGTCCAATTAGCCACATATTTGGAGCGGAAACGCTTCCCTGCCTTCTTGCTGGAGCGGCTAAACTACGATCCACGCTCGCCGTTGCACCTGGCCGTCCAGACTCCAACGAATCCCTTCGTGGACCTCGGTGCACGAAGCCAGCGGGGATTTCGCTTCGGCCAAAAAGGACAGTCCGTGAAGCAGGCGGCGGACGAGAACATTCAAGGGTCGGCCGGAAAGAAACACGAATCGGGAGAGAGGAAAATTCGGGGCTTTATCAAGGACAATTCAATTCTGAAAATGCTGGAACACAGCCTCCACGATGGAGCGCTCTACCGGTGCCGCCTGCAAGCCGACCGGGAGATGGACACCGAGCGAATGCTTGAATTGCTGTTCCATTTCTGGAAGGCCGTCGAATTTGTGTTCAAGGAGGCCTGGGGCCAACCCCCAACTCGCTCGCGCCTGACACACGGCGTTGGGATCGTCTCGATGGGATACTTGATGGATGCCATTGCCGACCGCTATCGAGCTAAGGGAATCCCAAGTGTAGAGCAGTTCACTCTGGATCTTGAACCGTTGAAGCCCTTTTGCTCTTGGACCGATGGCTACTGGGATTTTGGCTCTGGAAATCAAAGGAGATGGAACGAGGTTCAAAATACATCTAGGGACATCCAGTTGGTAGCAAACTACCTGCTAGTAAATTACAAAAGATTGGTTTGGTCGAAATGAATTTTGCGAAAGCATATTTGCGGAGAATCGTGTTACTTCGGCAAGCGTGCGGGTGTCGCAAAAATCGCGATGCGCACGCCATCTCAGCACCGGGTGCCCGTCAAGCGCGGGGGTGGAATAGCCAGGCACGGTGACCTCAGCCTGTATCGAAAGGCGGCAGCGCCGCTTCATAATTCCAAGGCATCCACAGGTGGGGATGCTCCTGCGCTTCCTTGGCGTGACGTTGGAGTTGGCTGAGATAATCCAGCGGATTGGCGGCGCAAAGTCGACAAGTGTGGATCAAGCTCATGAACATGTCGCCCAACCGGGCTCCGTTTTGAGTCTTGTAACCCATGGAGTTCTTTCGATGCATAATGGCCATTTTAAGCCCGCGTTCGCAGATGTTGTTATCCAGGGGCGCGCCCGGTTGTCGCAGGAATAGGGTCAAAGGTTCCCAGTGTCTATGCATGTAGCCGAAGGCCTGGCCCAGTCCGCCATTGGGTTCCACCAACTTCAGTTCCAACTGCTGGCACATCCACCGATGGAGTTCGTCCATGATTTTCTGACTATGTTGCTGGTGGAACAGGAGCCGGGCTCCGGGGTCCAGGCCCAACAACTTGGCCTGAGCATCGTATTTGTAAACCTGGGCCAGGCTTTCCAGGACGTGCTGACAGGATTGAGGGAAGTTTTCGGCGATGTCCACAAACTGCCGTCGTCCGTGGCTCAGGCAATTGGCCAGGATGCTCTGGAACTCCTTGGAGGGGTTGCGCGAAAGCGCGTCGCACATTTGGATGGGCGGCGGGGAAGCGACGGCCCGGCGCGAGAGCAACTGGTCCAGGTTCTCGCCGGCGTGACGATGGCCGGTCACGAACAACGCGATGGTATGGTCCTCCACCTCGGAGATGAGGCCGGTGGTGAAGATTCCGGTGCGCTCCGAACGCCCCGCCACAGGGCTGGCTTCCTTGGCTAGGCTTTGCACGCGCATGGTGGTGTCGTCGTTATGGATGACATGACCTTGAGCAGCCAGGGTGATCAAAGCCTCATGCACGGGTGCCAAAGCTTGACCCGTTTGGGCCATGAGTTCCCATTGCGTGGAGGCTGGCAGACGCACGCCTAAATCGGCCTGCATCCGGTCCAGTCGGTAGTGGGGCACGCCGGTGCCAAAACGCAAATACCCCAGCATGGGGCCAACCCCGGAATCATACTTTTCCAGCCCGGCTTCCGGTGGAGCGGGGGCGGTGAAGACCGTGCCGCAGAGGTTGCAGCGCAACTTCTCCAGTTGGAAGCGGGTCGCCGCGAACAAAGGTTGAGCGGTAATGCGCACCAGTTGTCCGAGTTGTTTTAGCAGGTAAAGTTTGCCCGTTTTGCAGCCCGGACAAGCTTCGCCCGGATGGAGTTGCGGATGGGCCACCCGCACCTGTTTGGCTCCGGTGTAGCCTGCGGCGGCGGTGCGGCCATGGCCTTTGCGCTTGGGCGTCAGCGCTGTCGTCAGGGCTGCGGTTTGGGATGTGGCGGCAGGCGCGGGAAAAAGTTGTCGGGTCTTTTCCGTTTTGGCTCCGAAGATGATCCGCTGCAGTCGGCCAAGGCTGGTCTCCTTGGCTTCGATGAGTCCCATGACCCATTGGAGGGTCCGCAGGGACTTCTCGACTAATTGGTAAATCTCCGCCGGCAACAGTCCCGCCAACTTGGCCAGCAACTCTTCCACTTGCATCGGGCTCAGAGTGACGATGTCTGGAGCGCTGCTCTTAGCCACAACCCACTCCGCAAAGGCGGCGGCGAAAATCCGGCCGCAATGGATAGGCCCACAACTGTTTGAGAGAACGATTGGGCCGGTTGGTCTGGTCGTCTTTGCCCCGACCGGTGGTCAACCCCAGATAGACCCAGTTGGCCGCCCGATAACAGGTGCCGGCGAAGCGTTCCGGGTCAATGAACGTCTCCAGCAGATAAACCGGATGCTCATAGAGCGCTTGCCAATCGGTGGCAATCCGTCGGGCCACCCGGCTTAATAAATGGCTGGCCAGATGGGGCACCTTCACCCACGGCAGGATGGCCGCATAAGACGAGAGTTTTGAACGTTGCGCGCGTGCATTACCCGCATCATCCGCACGCCGGATGTGAAGTGGGAGTCTTGGCGCGCCGCCGCTCTTCCCGCACTCTTTACGTTCTGCTGCCGGACCAGACGACAGCCACCTTGCCCGAGTGGATGTTCGATGCCGCCTATTGCCATGCCTTGCCCCTCCAGGAAACACCCATGTTGAGCCTCGAGGCTTTACACGACTTGCGCCGCCTGATCGATGCGGCTTCCCTGCCGTGTGATGCAAACAAATCAACAAAACAAACACACGAAGAGAAGAGCAAATCACCAGACCGAACTGCCATGGGCCAGCGAGAGGACGAACAACCCCTTGCCGGAGGAGGCGGTCGCGGCCTGTCGTCCACTGATCGCCCAGTTGCTGCACGAAGTACTGCGGACGGAGAAGGAGGAGCAAGATGAACGCTGACAAAATTCAACGCAGTCACCAAGAGCGCATGGCCGTGGTTTACGTGCGCCAGTCCAGCATGCACCAAGTTCGTCACAACCTGGAGAGCCAGGGCCGGCAGTACGAACTGGCCGAACTGGCGCGCCAATTGGGTTTTGCCAGCGTGACCGTCATCGACGAGGATCAAGGCCGTTCCGGCGGCGGTGCGGTCGAGCGAAGCGGTTTTTCGCGCTTGCTCGATTTGGTGTTCCAAGGCCAGGTCGGGGCGGTCTTCGCGCTGGAGGCTTCACGCTTGGCGCGTAACAACCGTGATTGGCATCATCTGGTGGACCTGTGCGCGGTGGCCGAAACGTTGGTCATTGATCACGATGGCGTTTACGATCCGCGGCTGCTCAACGATCGTCTGCTGCTGGGGCTCAAAGGGACCATGAGCGAGTTTGAACTGGGACTGTTGCGGCAACGGGCCAAGGAAGCATTTCTGCGCAAGGTCAAACGAGGGGTGGTCATGACGCGGGTCCCGGCCGGCTATGTTCGCACCGAGGATGATCGGATGGAGATGAACCCGGACCGCCGCGTGCAGCAAGCCGTGTATGGGATCTTCGAGGCGTTTGGACGCTTGGGCAGCGCCCGCCAAGTGATGGTTTACCATCAAAAGGAGCAACTGGATCTGCCCACCGAACACTTGGGAGAAACGATCTGGGTCAAGCCCACTTACTCGCGCATTTTAGCGTTCTTGAATAATCCGGCTTACGCGGGCACTTTTGCCTATGGACGCCACCGCCGGGAGCGCCGGAGCGGGGGGCATCAATCCGGCCATCATCGCCGGCAGGTGCGCGATCCCGAGCAGTGGCAGATTGTGATCCATGATCATCACCCCGGTTACATTAAGTGGGAAGAGTTTGAGCGCCACCAGAGGCAGTTGCGCCAAAACACGGCGACCGAGGCCAGCCACCGGGGCGGAGCGGTGAAAGAGGGGGCAGCCTTGTTGAGCGGACTGATGCGCTGCGGTCGTTGCGGCCGCATGATGTATATTCGCTACAGTGGGCTTCAACATCAGTTCGCCTATTATGATTGCATGGGCGCGGTCCAGCAGGGACAGCGCGGTTGCATTTCCGTGGCGGCCAAGAACGTGGATGGGGCGGTCAGCCAGGCGCTGCTTTTAGCCTTGAAGCCAACCGCCTTGCAGGCGGCCTTGGAGGCGTCTGAAAAAGGGAGTCAACAAGACGGCCAGAAGATCAAGGCGCTGGAGCTGGCGCTCCAACAAACTCGTTATGAGAGTCAGCGGGCGCGAAGACAATTCGATGCCGTCGAGCCGGAAAACCGCCTGGTCTGCGCAGAGCTGGAAAAGCGCTGGGAGCAGGCCCTGCGGGCCGAAACCCAAGCGGAACAGGCGTTGGAGCAGGCCCGGAAAAAGGGGGCGCAAATCAGTCAACAAGATCGCCTGCGCCTGGCGGCCCTGGCGGAGGATCTGCCGTATGCCTGGTCGCATCAAGCGGCCTCGGTCTCACTCAAGAAACGAATCCTGCGTTGTGCCCTGACCAGCATTGTGGCCGAGATCGTGGCGGACCCGCCTCGTGTCAAACTATTATTGCACTGGGCCGGCGGGGTGCATACCAGCGTCTTTGTCAAGCGCAACCGCACGGGTGAGCACGGCCGCTGCACGGATCGGGAAGTGGTCCAATTGGTGCGCGAACTGGCCGGCAGTTACAATGATCGGGTCATTGCCCAGGTACTCAACAAGCTCGGCTATGCAACCGGCGTGGGAAACTCCTTCAATCTCTGCCGGGTGCAATCTCTGCGCAACTACCATCAAATTCCATGCTTTGACGATTCCAAGCGCGACTGGCTGACGTTAGAGGAAACGGCGGAACGCCTCGAGGTGAGTCAAGCAACAGCACGCAAGCTCTTACAGCGGGGTATTCTCAAAGGGCGCCAGATTGTCAAATACTCGCCTTGGATGATAGGCCCAGACGCGCTCAAAACGCCAAGCGTTCAAGCGGCCGTGGCCAGGGTCCAATCAGGACACTCAGTCCCGCCCGCGTCGGATAAACAATCGGAGTTGCTTTTGCAGCCCAAAACTGGTGAGGTATAACAGTATGTCGGAATCTTCGGTAGGATCAGAAAACGGGTGTTATAGGTCAGCAGATGAAGGTGGGCGCGGCGTTGCTCGGCCGACCAACCGATGAAACGGTCGCGTGGTCCCAAATGGCGGGGAGCCGAAGACCAGGCCAGAGCCGCCACCGGCTGGCCTTGGGCAAAGACCAGGTACTTCAGATGCTCCCCGTCATGTGCAGATGAGCATGACGGAGATTATGCACAGATGCCGATTATGCGCAGTTGGGGTTCAAATTAGGCTTTTCTTTTCCCGAGGAGGCGGTACACGAAGGATGGCGAAGTCTTGAGAACCGTTTGGTTCCAAGCTTCGCATGAAACGAGTCGAACTGTTTAGCGCCTTCGTCCGGTGTCGTATGGCCGCCAGTCATCTGGGCATAATCCTGGAGGATTTCGCGCATGATCTGGAGAACGCCGGCTATTTACGCAGCACCATCCAAGACTATCTGCGAGTCGCCGAGCACTTCTCGTTTTGGCTGGCGCGCCGCCATCTCAGCGTGCGGCAGATTACAGCCAAGCTGACGAACCGATTTGTCCGCCTGCATTTGCCGCGATGTTGTTGTCCCAAGCCCGCCAATGCCACGGCGCGGAACTGCCTGCCTGCCTTGCATCGCCTCTGGGAGTTTCTCCAGAGGCGTGGAGTCGTCGTCCAGAGACCTGAACCCTCCACCCCGATCGACCGTTTGGTTGGGAGTTACGAAGATTATATGTCGCAGACATGCGGGCTGGCCCATGCCACCCGAGTTCACCGCCGGCGCTATGGCCGTGAGTTTCTGAGGTGGCGATTTGGAAAACAACCGCTACGCCCAGAGCACATTCAGCGCTCGGATCTGCTGCGTTTTGTCGGTTCACGTTCCAAGGTCCTCCGGCCGGCGTCAGTCAAGGTCCTGACTATCTCACTGCGTTCTTTCCTTCGATTTCTCCAGATGCAAGGTCGAGTGAAGCCAGCCGTCGTCGCTGCGGTGCCTTCTCTCCCTGCCTGGGAGCGTTTCAAAGTGCCCCAGACCCTGAACCGGAAGCAGATGGCCGACTTGTTACGCAGCTTTGACCGTTCCACGCCTTTGGGGCGGAGGGATTTCGCCATGACCCGTTGCATGACCGAATTAGGATTGCGTATCAGCGAGGTCGCCCAGCTATCGATCGATGGCCTGGATTGGAGAAAAGGAACCCTCCGTCTGGCCAAGGGCAAGGTCGGTCGCGAACGTCTACTGCCACTACCGCACCTCTTGGGAAAAGCCTTGGCCAGCTATTTGCGCCGGGGTCGGCCCTCTGTCGCTCAAAAGCGAGTTTTCCTTTGTCATCACTTTCCTTACGGGACCCCGTTGAGCACTGGCCAGGTGGGCTATGCGATCAGAAAAGCCTATGCCCGCGCGGGCATCCCTGCCACGCGCATTCATTTGTTGCGTCATAGCTTCGCTACGAATCTGCATCAGCAAGGCGCCAGCGTGAAGGCTTTGGCCGATGTGCTCGGTCACCAAAGCCTGGAATCGACCACCATCTATACCCGGGTCAACCTGCGGCAACTCCGTTCTGTCGCCCTGCCATGGCCCGGAGCAAAACCATGAAGGGCCTCGGCAAAATGCTCACTCGGGTCCAACGGTATTGGGCCTACCGGCGATCGCTTGGTTACGTCCTGCGCGAAGAAGGGCGCCTGCTACTCGATTTCGCGCGCTACGCGGATCGCGTCGGCCACCGTGGGGCATTGACCCTGGACCTGGCCTTGCGCTGGGCTCGCCTCCCGACCGGGGTGGACCCGGCTTATTGGGCCCGTCGACTCCAAGTGCTGCGGTGTCTGGCCAAGCACCTTGCCCTTTTCGAACCCAAAACCGTGATCCCGCCGCATCGGATGCTGGGCCGAGCATTTGTCCGCAAGGTGCCGCATGTCTATACCGCTGGGGAACTGGCTCAACTGCTGCGCGCCGCGCGCCGATTGCCCCCGAGCGGCAGCCTGCGGCCCCACACGTATTTCACGCTGATCGGGTTGATGGCCTGCACGGGCATGCGTCTTGGCGAAACGGTGCGTTTAGGCGTCGCTGACGTGGACTTGGAGGCGGGGATCATTACCGTGCGTCACAGCAAGCTGCACGAGGCCCGGATTTTGCCTCTGCACCACAGCGCCCGCGAGCAGTTACTCCGATACCATCGCAAACGCCAAGCTGACTTTCCCCACGCCAAAACCTTCTTTGTTTCGCGGCGAGGCACCGGCTTGGCGGTAAAGACCGTAGAGATCAACTTCCATCGCCTGACGGCAGACTGGAAAGGCCGTGGTTCGCGCCCGCGCCCGCGCCTGACGGATCTGCGTCACACCTTCAGTTGCCAGGTACTGCTAAAATGGAGCCGTCATCAGCAGGACCTCGATCATGACCTCCTCCTGCTGATGCATTATCTGGGGCACAGCAAGATCCGTGACACCTATTGGTATTTGACGGGCGTTCCGGAGCTGTTGCGCCAGGCAGCGGCGCCGTTCGAAGCCCATTTGCCTGGCTTCCCGGGATGAAAGGCATCTCTAAAACAGGAACCCTGGCGTTGCCCCTGCAGCGGTTCTTTTGCGAACACCTGATCAACCAAAAATCAGTGAGTTCAGCCACGGTCGCCTCCTATCGAGACACCTTCCGGCTTTTCCTGCGATACCTGCAACAAGTCCACCGCAAATCACCCGCGGCCTTGGACCTCTCGGACTTTACGGCTCCGAATGTGCTGGCCTTTCTGGATCACTTGGAGAAAGATCGACACAACAAGGCCCGCAGTCGCAACACCCGCTTGAGCGCCTTGCGGACCTTTGCCGGGTATCTCTTGGCGTTTGATGCGGTCGATCAGACCCCTCAATTGCAGTCTGTCCTGGCCATTCCCAGAAAGCGCTGGGAACGGCCGCTGGTTGGGTTCCTTTCCGAAGCCGAGGTCCAAGCGGTCCTGCAAGCTCCCCCTGCCACCTGCTGGACTGGCCGCCGCAATCGTCTCCTCTTTCAATTGCTCTATAACACAGGCGCACGGGTTTCCGAGATCGCACATCTGCGCGTCGCCGATGTGACTCAAGACCAATGCCACACCATTCGTTTTATAGGTAAAGGTCGGAAGCAGCGGATACTCCCAATCGCCAAGAGCACCCGGCGTCTCTTGCAAGCGTGGCTGAAAGAAAATGGTCTGAAACCCGAGCAACCTCTGCTGCCAAACCGTTTTGGTCATCCCCTTTCCCGCTCCGGTGTGGCTCACCAACTCCAGGTCGCCGTGACTATGGCAATCCCTGGTTGCCCGTCGTTGGGCAAGCGAAAAATCTCACCGCACCAGGTGAGGCACACCACAGCCCTTCACATGCTCCAGAGGGGCGTGCGGCTGGAAGTAATCGCCCTCTGGCTCGGCCACGAAAAATTAGACACGACACACCATTACCTTGAGGCGGATCTGGCCATGAAAGAAAAGGCCCTGGCATCACTTCATCTCCCCAAGGCAAAGAACCCTCGCTTTCAGCCGCCTGACGAACTATTGGACTTCCTGGAGCACCTTTGATTATGGAGAGTTACCGCCCTCCGTCGTCGAGGCCGTTTTCCCGCACTTGAAATGAAAGAAACCCGCCCAACTGCGCATAATCGGCATCTGTGCATAATCACCGACCGGGCGGGTGTAGCCTAAATAATGGTGCGCCTCCAAGAGGTGGTCGAAAAGTTTTTCGGCCGCAGTGCGCCTGACTTGTTGCATCTCCAAGGGACCCAATTGAGCCAGAGAACAGGCCAACGGCGCACTGCTGGATTCCGTGGCATCGCTGGGTGGCCGGTGTTGGACGACATTGTTGGGTGGGCGAAACCGTTGTGTCGGCAGTTGAATGTGGCCAGCCCGGTGCAACTCCAGCATCAGGCTGCGGGCGACCATGTCGCGCGGACGGCCGTTGGGTTGCACCCAGTTCCAGGCCGCGCACAGCTTGGCCGAGAGTCGACGCCGGCTCAAAGCCGGATGGTCGGCAATTAAATGCTCAATAAACTCAATGTCTTGAGCCGTGACCGTGCGGCCCCTGTAAACAAAATCGCTCTGCATCACCGCCAGCGTAGGCGGTCAAAATTGGAACGCAAGTAGATAATGGCGTTTTCCCTCCGACACCCACTCGCGAAGGAATGCGCGTGTGTCGGCGCATCTTTGAGCAACTTGACACCGCCGGTCAGCACCGTTTCCTCGAGGCGGTGCCCGTTGAACTAAAGGGTGGTGTAGCCAGCGGGAAAGCCATGCCAAAGAACCGCCGTGTAGTAGTAAAAGACTTGATTGACCCATTCCACTTTCATCAAGGGGGCAAGGGGAAGGTAAATCCAATTCACTTCTTCGGGCAGGTAGCGGGGATGAAGGCCGTCGTTGGTCGCCCAAGCAACCGGACCGATGCTCAGGATGTAGAGGGGCAGGCAGATTGCCAGCCACCACGCCACCCGTTTGACGCGGCGACTGACACGGGCTTTTTCGAGCGACGGTTTCATACGAACTCGCCTGAATTTCCAGCCCAAAGGATAACACCCTTTCACCTTTCAACGCCAGCCATTAACATGAGGTTTGCCCACGACTATGAGCCTCCACATTTTTGAACAGCGCGACTCCGCCCAGCAGGCGTTGCGGGAAAATCGCCGTCGTCAGGCTGCCGGAGCGATCGGGCGCCACAGCGGAGCCGCTTGGGCGTGGTTAGGGTTGCCATTCCAGAGCAGCAACTGCAGCTGCTGGACGTTGACTCCCAAAGCAGGTTGCTGGCCCAGACTGGGCCACCAGCCAAACCGGCCTTGCGAAAGCCGCTTCTGGCACAACCAATAACCCTGGCCGTCATAACATAAGATCTTTAGCGCTTGTCGCCGCCGATTCGAAAAAACGAACAACGCGCCCGCCATTGGATCCATGGCGAGTCTTTGGCGGATTAGCTGCACCAGACCATCGATGCCCTTTCGAAAATCCACAGGCTCCACCGCCAGCAACAAGCGCATCTGCGGCGTGATCTGAATCACGATCGGTGTCTCCAGAGCCCTTGGGCTAGAGCCAGCACGGACGCGCTGTCACTTTGCACCAGCCGCAGGGTCAGCTTCAGACCGCCGCGATCCTCCAGTTCAATCACCCAGGGCGGGCCAGTGGGGGGAATACTCATCGGCACCTCGACAAACTCTGCCGTCAAGGCTCCAGGCCGAGGAGCCGCCGGAGTAGCCGTGGCCACCAGGTGATGCTTGAGGGCGGCGTAATTAACTCCCAGAACCTGGGCCACGGGACTCAGCCCATAGCGCCGCGCCAAACTCACCATCGCGCCCCAGAGAGGTTGCGGAATTGGTTCTCGATGTTTGCGCTCGTGGCGCCACTTGGTCAATGCGGGCTGAATGCGTGCAATCGCGGCGATAAAGGTCGGATCGGTCTTTGCTCTCGTCTTTGTTGCCATAATCTGGCGCGAAGATTACCGCTGGAGCCAGCACGCCGTCACGCACGCTTGCCGAAGCAACACGGAGAATCGATTTCGGAGTGAGGATTCATTTAGACAGAATCAGCCCCAATCGCTTTTAATAATGCTCCAACTATGCTGCTGGCACCTTTACCAACTGGATATACCAATTCCGTTTTTCCCGGTGGACGGCTTTCTTTTATGAATTCAGTGGCTGCGTGTTTAGCACTCCGGGTTGCAACTAGAAACCAATCTGCTCGGCGAGACAGAGCTTTTAACGAAGAACTGCCCACCAAATCACCCGTTAAATGAACCTCCACGCCTGAAAACATTTGTTGAATCATCTTTTTAGCGCGATCTCCGGCAGATCGGGTAAGCGTGTAAATTGCGACTGTCTGACCCCTAAGAAATTCTCGGTCAACACCGGACGATGCTCCTGCTGTACCTGTCGTCAATTTCGGTAGGCATATAGCAGAAAAGTCTACTCCTCGTCCGAGGTCATTGCTAAGCCAACCAAACATTGCCCACTGGCCCGAAGTCACCCGGCGGTGCTCTTTTTGAAAGGAAGCAAGGACGGCTTCAAAAAGTCGGTCGCGGGCAAGTTGTGCCGGAGTCGGTCGGGAGGCCAGCATGTCCAGAATTTCAAGGGCCCAATCGAGCGTATAAATACCGCCAAATGTTTGCCAAATTTCCACGCAGGTTTGGACAGCGTCTTGATAAACTTGCGCTGTCGCACCTGAATCCAATATGGCTTCCAGCAACGATTGGACAAAGGAAAAGTCTGCGGTGCTAAAGTCTTCGGTCAACGCCGACAACATCAGCAAGTTGACGTAGATGGGTCGGAACTCCGAGTTTCCCTGGTTCTTTGGAATAAAGAAGCCAACCAGGTATGGCAACGATGACCGCAAGGAGCGTCGCGCCGATTCAACTCGGTCGGCGAACAATCGGTCGGCCAGTGCATTTACCCGATTTTGGTTGCCCTTGTAAATGTCGAGCGACCAGATCGCCGCGCCATCACAGGCCGCAGAAACCGCTTCGGTCCAACTCGGTTGTGTATCCAGGCGCTCCAACCAAGTCTCCCAGTCAGTGGCGGGTGGCGATTGATTTAAGCGCTTTTTAAGCTCATCCCAATTTCGTAATATAGCCCTGTTGTTTTTAAAGACCAAAGCGCTGGATTGCTCACCGATTATTTGGAGGGCGGCATTTACGGTTTCAGCGGCATCAGGTGTGTCGAATTCATACGCGCAGACCAACATCAACCGAACGGTGTCAACTGAGGGTTCCAGTTTTTTAAGTAGTTCCCAGGCTTTGTCGTAATCGTTATTTGCAACAGCCTTTTTGGCAAATTCCAGTTCTTTCCCCTGCAATTTTTCAACACCTTCTAACAAAAGGGACAGAACGGACTCCCCAAACAACCTTTCAGGGGTTGCCTCGGGAATTCTCGACAACAAACCAAAAATTCTATCGCGCTGGGGTTGGTCCCCTGCCGCTGCTGCAAGAATGAAAGCCAGCAGAACGGGACGCGAAGCAACCTGCCCGCGATTTCTGAAAATCACTCCATTTTCGGGAAGGACTTGGTCGCGAAAAAAGGCGACAGCCTCCGCCGGTTCTTTGCGCTCAATGAAAGGAACCAATTTAACCCGGTAGATTGCCTCGATCATCCTGGCTGTAACTTGGCGCGGTCGCCTTAATTGCCGCAGCAACGACCACTGAGGATGCAGAAATAATTCTTCCCAGCGCCCGAAGGCTGCAAGGCGCTCAATTTGAAGAAACAATAAGTTCTCAGCACTCAAGCGCCCGTCGTCTTTCAGTTCCTGTAACCATTGTTCTGATTCGGAATCGTCCAAATTGATTAATGACGTGTGAAAATCGCGGAGCAACTCTTCTGTTGTTCGAAATCTAGTTTGCCTGGCGACAGGGCGTTTGCCCCAAACGCACCGGAGTCGATTCAAGGCGTTTCTGAGCCAATCTTTCTTTGCGTTATCTGTAACTGTTAGTCGAAACAACCAAGGTCCTCCAACCCATGAACTCAAAACAACTTCTGCTTGGTCGTTGGTATTAACTTCCGCGCAACGACGGTCAAAATCGGTGGCCGCAGGACCAACAAAAGCCCACAACTCTGAACGAAGTTGTTCACATTGGGCCTGATTAAACGCGACGGCATACCAAATAACCTTTGTAGCTTGGTTCGTGGCGGTAGTTACACGCGGAAGCAGGACTGGAAACAATCTTGGAGGAGGTCCATTCTCTATCCACTCGCGGGCTGTTCTGGCGGCAGAAGTGGCACCGGACTCCATTTCACCCCAAGACCAAAGATGTCCTGGAACCGAATAAAATGCTTTCAGCGCCACCCGGTCGGGATCCTGCCAGTTTGTAAGATTCATAATTCTGGCGCGAATGGGTAGTTATGCTGGAAATTGATGCGCAATTGGGCCAGGCGGGCCGGAGCGGTTTCGAATTGGACCATTTCATCAAAAATGCTGACACCGTTGCGTGTAAAATTCATCGAACCATTCATCGCGAAGGCTGTTCCAATCAATCCTTTGGAGTGCAGTTTGTCTTTGTCATTGGTGATGGATAACCGTTTGCTGCTGCCGCCTAAATCTGCGAGCCGGCGCAATCGTTCGCAGAATGTGACGTTGTGCGGATCGGAACGCGTAACGACGCGCACATTCGTATTTGGGTTTGTCTTGAGGGCAAAAGCGAGCAACTCCGCAAGCGTCAGGAATCGCTTGGGCCAATATGAATCCAGCGCACTATAAGCTCCTGATCGATTATCAAGCAATTCCAGGTCGCTTACCCAAGGTGAAACGAGCCAAATTTCTGGGCCCGGCGCGAGTAATTCTGCTGCAAAAAGGCTTTCCAACAGATCGCGAATTTCATCGCGGTTACCCTCGGCCGTTTTAACTACTATGCGGGCGGTATCGCTTGCATTGGTATCGGAAACTTCTGGCGGTCCCATCAAAGTCGGAGCCGTTAGTTCGAAAACTACGTAGACGTCGCCGGACTGACGCCGGGCGGCACGAAGGCGCGGGTAAAGAAGGAGCGTTCCTGTGTCGACGGGTGTGGCCAATAAACCAAGCAGAGCCTCGCGAAATGACTCCATCTCGGCAGATTTGGATTTCAAGATAGCGCGGCCTCCTCGTTGCAGGGCCAAAGAAAGATCCCCAATCCAGTTTTGAGCACCGAAATCTACAATCTCCTCTCTGTGGTCAAGTTGGTCTTTTACCAACCATCGCTCGGTTGGTGGTGTTGAGGAGTATGGATTCCACAAACAAAGAGAGTGGTTTCTGGCCTGCAGTCCGCGGGGCCAAAGCATACTGGATAGTGTGTTGCAACGCCATTGGCGGCGGTCTTGCCCGGGGCCAAAAGGAAGGGGATCCCCGGCGCTTAAGGCCAAATCTAGTTCCTCTTCCAGGCTCAGCGCGTAAGCAAACGAACGCATTTCAATCTCAATTCCCAACCGACTCTCCTCGGCCTCCCATCTTTCCAGCAAGGTGCTTAGCAATTTATCCGTTGCCTTCGAACTTCCGGGGCGCAGCACTCGCGACGATAACGAAGACATCACAGAGTGATTGACCTGCATTCCGGTTTTTCCTAATTCTGTCTTCAGGGCTAGAAATGCAGCCGTCAATTGCTCCTGCGAAGCGGATCTGCGAAATGCAGCCACCAAACTGGGAATTTGCGATTGTGAGTCGTCGGCCCAACCAAGGAAACGTCTCAATTCACCGTCGACAATTTCATAGTCGGAGGCATCGAGCGAACATTCTATAAGGTCCAAAAATCTTCGCGGGTCGTCCACGATTTTTGGAAGCAAATGCTCGATAAGGCCACCACCGCCCGGAGCGGTTTCGGTCAGCCAAAAATCCGCAAACCCTTGAGGTAGCTCATTGTCGAGACTGGACAATTCTTGCGACCCGGCATCCAAATCCACAATGATGTCCGAGTCGACGTTTTCATCAGGACAAACTTGCTGCACCGCTTCGCGAAAAGCCGCCCCGAAAGTAGCCAAATATGTTTCGCGCAACCACTCATTCCATTCAACTTCGGGATTGTTCCAAAGGATTCGTGCCGCATCATCGAGTGCTTCCAAAACTTCTGGCACATTCAGGAGGTCGCGGAGTTCGGTCATCCGCCGCTGCTCGAATTGCGCCACTTCATCACCTTCCCTGTCGGGTGCCGTTGGCAAGGTCTGAAAAATTACTTTCAGCACATCGATGAGCGTGATTGAAGCTGTTTTAGCTTTTATTGCAGCCCAAGCTGACTGAAGGGTTAGTTTTGTCTCGATTGCAACCGTCCCTACTGCAGCAAGGGTGATTTCCGACAACCATTGGCGTTGGAAAAAACTGGCATGAAGACACAAGCGGTCGTCGGTGTTTACTCGCCAGCGGAATCGCTGCACCCGTAAAGATTGTAACTTTTGCGACGAAATGTTGGTGCCCGTAAATTTCCAATCTTGAGGTATTGCGACCCTGACCCGAACTGCGTCAGTCTCGAATGCAAACCCTAGTGCAACCGGTTCAACTGTCCCACCAGTTTGCGCCGGACAGACAAAACGGGTTTTAACATCAAGGGCGGTACCGTCTTTGAGCCTTATGCTCGCTTGCGAGCCTAAAGAGAACCGGCGTATTTGAATTGGTTGTTGGTCTCTATGAGTAAAAAAGCGTATCTCTTTGATGAGATTCCTCCATGGAGACTCAGTTGGGAGGCTGACGATCACGCCAGTTCCGGTGCTGGTCGGAGGTGCGATCAACTGGGAATGCCATTCAGGAACTGCATTTGAAGAGTCCTGCACCTCGGGGGGCGCATCATGTTTTACATGAAATCCAAAGGGCCGTAGGACCCGAATCGAAGTGGTATGTCCTTTGTTTGATCTTATTGCAAATGTTCCCAATTCTTCCCGGTCGGTAGCCGGACAAAATGCGTCCACATCAACGTCATGGTTATCCTGAGCGTTTAAGGAGACCGGAATCCAATGCCGAGACAGACGGTGGCGTATTCCGAAGCGGCGGGATATTCTGCCGGGGGAAAACTCCCGTATGGCCTGGGTTGCGGGAAGATCGAATGGTTCGGCGGGGGACCCCGGACGCAGGGATGCCCAGATTGTCACTTCGGGAAGGTTTAAATCGCTAAACAGATTTGCCGGAACGAATTCGGGGAGAGGGTGCCAGAATGCGTGGTGCTCACTCCCCTTTTGGAGACCAGATTGCCATTCGGTTTCCCACCGCCGCAACAACGTCGGAATGACTTCGGTCATCAAACCTCGCGGAGATTCCCAAAACAGTGCCTTTACGTCTTGTGAAGTTGGAAGGCGTAGAGAACGTTTGACCCATTCTTGAAGTCGAAATAAAGAATCGCCGCATGAGAGAACATCTTGCAGTAAAACTGAACCTTGTTCCTGACGCCGGCGGGCAGCTTGATGCGAGGCAGGAGCGCTGGCTTCCGCCCAAATGTGCCCATTGCCTCCTGTGCTGAGTTGGTCAGCCAACCAGTCAAGGCAGGAATAGACAGCCTGCATCTTCAAGATATGTCGGTTGGCTAGTGGCAGGCGTCTCGGGCGTAATTCCGGGTCAAATAAAGCATCGTAACCCTCATAGGCGAGTCTGTCTCGGCCAAAATCGGACAAGACCACCAGCGTCCAGGGGCGCATCTCCCGCCTTCTGCCCGCCCGTCCCTTGCGCTGTAGAAACGCCGACGCTTCACGTGGGGCTTTGTGTTGAATGATGGCACCAACGTCTGGATCGTTAAATCCAACCTCCAACGCTGCGGTAGCAACGATCACCTCCGCTTCGGAATCAACCCCCGAATCTTGTGAGCTTACTCGTCCAATTCTGATGGTCTGGCCAATTTGCAGGGGATGTCCAATTTCCTCACATAATTGCCACCATTGACCGTGCAGCCATCGTCGGTTGCGTTCTGGCAAATTACCAGACCTCAAATTGGCAAGCGAACCATCGGGATGCCGGTTGAAATCCGGGAACCCCAAGTGGTCGAGTCCTTCAGCATCAAGCAGGTTGAAGTATAGGCGGTTGGTAACGTCGAGATCGTCGGTGAATACAAAAGCTTTGCGGCCGAAAATGCCCGCGCTTTGACCGACTCCACCTACCGTGGACGGCGGGTTGGTATCAAGCACGCGCCGCCAGAGCATGGCGAGTTGAATGGTTGTTGAAAGAAGACTCGCACCTGACGCAGGATCACCGCGCAAAGCTACCAGGTATTCGCGTCCTTCCTCAAGCATTTCGCCTGCTTCCGGTGCTATTTGCTCAATTCGACCCTCAGGAACACCCGTTAGTTGTGAAAAAAATGGAACGGCTTCCATCAAGGTCGCCGATAGTCCCGCGAAATGAGGCGAACAATTTGCTCTGTGCCTCCAGCGGCGAATCAACATGGCCGCTTGAGCCCCGGACGAACCGACGTACGTGTGCGCCTCGTCCAAGAGCACGAACGCGGGCTTTTTGTCCGCTGGAGCGCGGAGACCGATTCCGAAAAGGTGCCAAAGCCGGGAATCAGACATCCTCTGATTCAACATCTCCGTGGACGTAAACAGGATGTCAGGAGGTTCGTCGCGCATCCGCTTTCTTGTCAATACTATAGTCGTTTCGTCAACCACAGCATGACAGCGGCCGCAGCTAAGCCTTTCGATGCCAAGAGATCGATCTGCGTCCAACCAGACCATTTGTCCGTCGCACGCATCGGTCGTGCATCTCAGAAAAGGGCAAATCCAACCGTTGCCATGCCTCGTCCAGCGAGGCCGTCGTCCCTCCTGCGCATCGAAGTGCAAATTATCATTTGGGGTGTCGCCAAAAAAAGCTCCAATTCGTAATCCGCGTTTATGATACCGTTCTAAAGTGGCGTTTACACGCCCCAACCTCGCTGTAACTTCAGAAAACTGGTCCTTTAGTAACTCGTTCCGTGGATAAATAGCCAAGGCTCGCGTCCAACGTTCTGTGTTTCGGTCGAGCATTCCTGCAAGATGAACGAGTGTCGGCAAATAGAACCCTAGGGTTTTACCGCTACCCGTGCCCGAACAAATGACAGTGGCGGAAACGTCATCGGAGGAGGTTGAACGTTGAACAGAAAGTTCCTTTCCGCATTGAAGAATTCGCTCGGTTGCGCGCACCTGAAACCCGGCCAAATCGGTTTTATCCTCGTTGGTTGCAGTTAATCCTAAAATTGACCGGGCAACTTCACGCTGTGTTGGTGATAATCCCGATCCCGGCCAATCTACCGCAAGCGAATCGATAAACTTCGCAGCACTAATATTGCGACGCGGATACGATCGGGGCCGTAAAAGGAACCGGAAATCGGATACAAGCGCAGGACTGGTAACCCAAGCCCCCGGCGTTTTCAAATGCTTCGGAAAAAGTTGCCGTAAACGAGACATCATTCGCAGCGATTCGGCCATACGCGTCCGGTAACGACAACCACTCGGGTGCTCCCAGCGGATGACAAGATGGTTTTCTTCCATGACTGAGACCAGAGCGCGCCCGTCAGGAGTTATGTGAAAAGCGCCCCGTTCCGATACGAATGCGTCCGCTTTTTCAAGCAATTCGTCCTCCGACCAAAACCCGTCGACTAATCCCCAAGAAAGAGATGAAGCCTCGGCTTCCTCCATCTTTGCTAGAAAATCCAATGCAAGCGTGTAGCTATTGTTTAACATGTATTCAGGGAAATAAACTCACGATGCGGAAATGTGGAAACTCTTGAGCATGTTCTTTTTCTTAAGCCATTTGAGTATTTCCTCGGTTAAGTCATCAAGGGTGACACCGGAAGTGTTAATGCCTTTAAGAAACTTCTGAACTGCGGGTGGGACATCTTTAAGGTCCAATTGCAGGATTAGCTTTTGAATTTCCTTTTGATGTTGAACCGCGAGGCGAAAGGGTTCGGGGTCCTGGGGAAGAGTTGTTGCCAAAGCTTCCAAACTTCCGAGTTCGATCTTGATTTTGTGAATAATCGAGGTGCATTGCTCCACCTTGGCAAACGGTTCAAGATGGTCGATTGTTTGCCCCAAACTGTTCAGATATTCAGACCAAATAGCAGTCAGATTCACCAGAAGGTCTTTCCCCAGTGCTTCCAGTTGGGTTTTGGTGGACGCCCAGACGTTTCCGTCCAAGAAGGTGTCCGGTTCATCGGACAGCCTTTTATCCAACTTCTCCAGTTTGACTTGGAGGGACTTGAGGTCAACTGCTGTCGGCAGGTGTTTGCTCTGCAAGTCGACTTCTTTGTTCTTAACCAGAAGTGAGGTTGCCTTGGAAAGCGCCTCCACTTCCGCCAACAGACTGGACAGTTTTTCCAGCACGGGACTCCATCCACGCAAAATATTCACGTTCCCTTTTCTTGACTTTGCGTCAGAGATCTTCGCCCTCAGTGCTTTAGCATCTTGCAATGCCGTGTTCATAATCATAGCTAAATCAGTTCTTATCGATTTTCTCCCTCATGCCTCCGATATCTTGCCAGTACGTCCCAACTTTTTTTAATGTCTCTCTGAAGGTGATGGCCTCATCTTTGAGACTTGGAGGGCTGTTGGCAAGGGTTTCGTCGACATTTTTTCGCGTTTCACGAAAGAAGCGCGTATATTCATCCATTACTGTTTGGAGAAGGGTAATGACTTTGTCATCCGTTTGTGCGAGAGCGGAAAGAACGCTTCCGGAGGGTGTTTTTTCATCCGCGATTTTTGCCACAGTGTCCAGCGACGCCTTAAGGGGACACTGCTCCAATTCACGGACCCGATCACGAAGGGTTTCGCAAGCCAGATCCCCACAACTGAAACAATTGGCTTGCCGGGCTTCAAGGGCAACTGCTCGCAACTCTTCGGAGATCGTCTTTATATCAAAATTGTCGCCTAGCCATTCGATGGCATCATTGCGCCATTTGATCAACTTTGTTTTCCGGATTCTCGCCGCGTTCTCAAGTGCCCCCTTTAGATACCGAAGGTGCTCTCTAGCAGACTGGCCGATGGTTGTTCGGTCGAGAGCAATGTCTTGATTCCACTTCCAACCGGAACTCCGCATACATTTTACACCTTCAAGAATACAAGCAACATCAACAGCCTGAACTTTGTCACCTCCGCCTTGACGGGCAGCCACATGAAGCAGTAAAAACTCCACCAATTCCTGCCGACTCTGCCTCGCTCCTAACAACAACCGGTCCCAAGCGTCAATTGGGTTTATGGTGGTGACCGCTTGGACGGGAGGAATACGAAAGACAGCCGCCACGAGATCGGCATCCGCGTTGCTGGAGGCGCCTACCAGATTCAGCAGTCGCGCGTCCAAAAGGAGAACTTGGGACAACGGAATGACATTTGTGCGTAGGAATTTGTGTCCCTCGCGCAGAAAATAGGCTTCCGCTTGGCGGATCATTCGGCCAATCAGCCAACCATAAGCGGCCGAATCCTTTTCAGCCCCTTCATAGTTCCAAGTTCTATTTGTCTCATTGTATCGGATTACGGCCTCAATGGCCGAAAAGAAACGGGTGGAGCGTTTTGAATCCTCCCAATCCTCATCTGTGGCGGCTACCGCTATTTCTTCCTGTGGGGATGGATTTCCGATGGTGACCTTCGGCAAGCGAATGTTGCGGTTCAATATCGTGACCGGCTTGAGCAATAAAGAATCCCAGTCAAGTCCTGAATAAATTGCCTCGGCCAAAAATCCGCGCAATCTGTTAGCGTCATTTTGCGTGAATCGGCCATCTTTCCGCCATTCTCGAAGCTTTTCTCTCCAGGAGCCAAGGCCGTCATCGATTTCCTTTTGTTTCTCTTTGTCGGGTTGTTTATCCGATTCCTTTTGTTTGGCGCGGTCAGCCGAAGGTTTGGCCGTTTCTGTTCCTTTGAAGCCCCATTTGATCGGTTCGAGATTAAAGCTGCGGTAAACTTCATCCGGGCAGGCGGCGGCGCTTTTTAAGTCGTGAGGGGCGTCTCCCCAGAAAAACACGAGCGCCGCAAGCCGGTCGGATTGTTCGGGATTTCCCCCTGCTTCAATTTTTGAATCAATAACCGTTTCCAAATCCCGCCTGCGAAAATTATGGAAATTGGCGGGTGGAAATTGTTTTTCAGCAAAAAACGGTCGCTGACTTATCAAAGTATCCCGCAGAATCCGGTTAAGCAGCAACCTCGGCAAAAAGCGTAAACGTCCGTCTTGGTCGTTAAGATACCGGCGAGCAAGTTGATGAATAGCTGCTTTATTGAACGGAAAGAGCGAATAGTTATTTGTTACGGAAGTGCCAAAGGCGTTAAGCGACTGTTTGACATCGTCTTCCAATTCACGTTCGTGTTCCTTGACGAAGTCTGGTATCCAACGGTGCAAGTCGTCTTCCTTCTCGGCTTCCCATGCTGCAAACCGTTTTTTAAGAATTGTATTACCCCATCTCGATGCGTTTAGGTAACTGCCAACGAAATCCGTGAAGTAATTCAGCGCTTCATCGTCATTCTCGAAGGGAACATCCTGAAGTTTCCACTCGAATTCCGCGCGCGTTGTGACGGTTTCCCATTGGGATAGGTATCCTGTCGTAACGGCCAGAGCCGTTCGCATGACACACAATTGTTCCTGGTCGCGATTTGGCCTGGTGATGGCATCAAGCAGGCTTCCCTGAATACCGGCCAGCGTTGCAAAATCCTCGACCAGTAAAACCAGTTCGCATCTGTCTTTTGAGAATTGTTGCCTGACACGCACGAAGAGGTCAGTGAGTGAAGTGCCGTGGAAGTCCAAAAGCTCTCCCAGCGCTGCATCAACCACTTCGTTAAGGAATCCGACGGCAACCGTGCGCTTCTTGCCATTTTCCAATGCCAGAGTGTTCAGGTAAAGCCGCGTTTGATTTGCAAGATGGGCTTGCTTTATATTTTCGGGAATTTCTAAATCCGCGACGGTGAAAATATTCTCGGGCCCTTTTTCGCTGCTCGCGCTTCCGTGGACGCATCGGGCGGCAATTCTTGCCAAAACTCCCATGTTTGCAGTGTCTTCGTATTCAGTGAAGTGTGAATACAATTCCGGGTCTTGTAAAAGCGCCTGCAAATTGCTTGGCGCGCAATGAGCCATTCGCTGTTGATCATCGGGGCGAGCAGAGCGGGAAGCAATTCGGTCGCGAGATTCTTGGAATTTACGCTGAAGTTGCACGAGCAGTTTTGCCTGCAACCCGCGCGTTGCGGAAAGCAAGTCGGGTGGCATTACGGCGGTGGTCAATTCCCGACGCAAGTTGCCGTATTTATTGTTCGGGAGGTCTTTCAGAATGAGTTCGAGCACCCGTTTCAAGCTGGCGCTTTTTGGAATTCGAACGATGTGCCGTATGGCGGCGTCCTTTCGCCTCCTTAAATGGGCATCAAGCCACCGCACCAAATGTGATTTTCCAATGCCGGAACTCCCTACAATTGGAAAAATGACCGTGCCAGAGGGGGGCGGTTTGGAGATGAAAGCTTTTAAAAGATCACCCTCGTCCTTTGATGACTCAGTTCCTCGAACCCCGTAAGCGGAACGGTCAATCCGCATAGGTTGGTGGACTGCAAGGAAAAGCGCGTCGGATGCGCTTTCAGCCTCGGTCATCAGGCATTCGTTGGCGTTTGCTTCGCTCGGCCAGATTTCCATTAGTGACAGTGGCATATTTTAATTGGCGATAAACCGCATGTGCGAAAACGTTTCGATCACTTTATTAGCCCGACCAACTAAACGCAGTCTTGAGCCGGCGTCGGAAAGGTTCTCTCCGGCAATTATTCCTTCGTGAATCAAACGAAGAACGGCGCGACTCAGGCTGGTGGACAGGTTATTTGCATCCTGAGGGCTCCATCCGCCGTGTTCTACGAGTTTCGACTCGACTTCTTTGCGGTAGTTGCCAGAATCCAAGACCGGGATACTCTTGGCAATTTCCGCAATAAAATCATCAGCCGTCATTTTGGTGTGCTGCTTAAAAACATCCGGCAAGACATCGCGGATCGCATCTGTCGGGTCAATAATCAGCACCCCGCTCGGGAACTTTCCGGATAACGCAAATCCCAAAAACTGGCTCCACGCTTTCAACCCGGACCAACGGGTGTCGTTTTGAATGACTGTGGTGCTTTTGTTCGTCTGTTTCTGGAGCAATAACTGCGCATCGGACCAACTTGCCAATTCGGCTTGATAAACGTCCTGCGCGAGCAACCATGCCACGGATCTTGTAAAGTCGGCGCTTCCAGTGCCTTCGGCAACCCATAAATTTGAATTGTTTTCCGGGGCAAGCAGAAGTTTTCTCGCAACTTTCGGAAGATTATTGCGCGTCTTCTCGCTTTTCAAGAGAGACTTTGAAAATGAAATCATTTGATCGTTAGATTTTGTAAACAGGCCGAACTCCACCCATGTGTTGAGGGTTTGACGCACTTGGGTTGGATCACCACAGCCTTCCGGAGAGCACAATTCGATGACGTGCTGAAAGGGCAAAGGGCCTTCCTGGCATATCAAATTATGGATGACGACCAAAACGCTGTGCATTCCGTCGCTCGGGCGATTCAGCAAACTCATAAGTTTAGGAGACTCTGCATGGTTTGAATTGTCAATACACTTGGAGGCGTCACGTCCCCGATACGGCGTTGCGGGTGGCGATGGTCGGGACAGCCTGACGGCAAAATTATGATATGCAACGGACGGTTGGCCAGCAAGAGGTGCATGGGAATCGGGTTGCGGGATGAATCTGAATCCAGAACGCTGACACGCGGAACAGGTGGTCCGCCCAAAAGTAGATCGTCAACCTCGTCCAAAGAGCGGAGTATTACGAACTGTTCCGGGGCCTCTCGGTAGATGCGGGTAAACGGATGTTGTCCCCCGTATGGCCAACTCTCATACAGGCGCCAACGTTTGGGCACGGCGATTTCCCGAATGCCAAGCCGTACTAATACTTTGATCAAATCGATAATCGTCCGCACACACTGCGACTCTCCTCCGGCGGCATCATAACTGACAAGCAGCGGACCGGGCAGTTCTGCCGGAAGCGCCTTTTTTAGGATGGGATTTATTTCACTTAAAAGTGTGCGTGGAGAGCGTGCTGGAAATCCTGTGGCGCCATAACCGACCGAGATCCCGGCGGACGGTACATTGTAAGTAGCACGCAAAACCTCTTCGATTTCGGCATTGCCTCTTAAGAGGGAGTCCATACGCTCCCAATTATCGCGCGACAGGGATAAGGTTCTGTCGCGGCATTCGGCTACGGAGTTCTCCCAGAATTGAGGCTTGAGCGTGTCTTCATTGGTCAACAGCTTGACGGGGCACATTGAAAAATGATTCTGCAATTCCTCTTCCCGGCGCGATAGAAAGTCTTCCTCTGATTCCTCGTTCCGCTTCATGATTTCGGGCGGCGGACGATGCTGGATTTCAAGTGCTCCGGCTCTTGCCAATAGAAGCAATGTGCGGAGATTCCAAGTCATGTTTGTCTCGCCGTCCCAGATCATGGTCGGGCGTAGCGCACGAAGATTAGCCAGCAAAACCAAATCATCCCATTTGCTGTCATACCAGATTGCTTTCCATCGCTCCAATCCCAACTCCTTGGTGATAATTGAGGGTTGTCCCAGTCCCGAAGCGGTGTTTCTATCACGTTCGGTGTAAATAAGAAACGAGGCGCTGGCGCGACCATCGCGGCCGCCGCGGCCGACTTCCTGATAAAAACGGTCTATTGTCTCCGGCACGCAAGCATGTATCACCATCCGCACATCTCTTTTGTCCATGCCAAGGCCGAATGCGGATGTTGCCACCATTATATCGATCCGATTGTTTCGCCAATCATCAATTGCCTGTTCGCGCTCTTCCGTGGTCGCGCGACCATGAACACAACCTAATCGCTGCCAGCCAATATCTCGGAGTTTTTGCGTCCATATTTTCGCATCCTCAACCTCCGTGACGTATAAAATAACAGGACGCAATCCGTAGCGAAGAGTTTCCAAAACCCGGGATTCCTGTTCTTGTGGAGAACAAATATTGGCAATGAAATAATCCGGTTCCGGACGCAGATAAACCGACGAGATCACTTCGATATTTTCAGCGGGGCCAAAAAACGTGCAGAGCGTGGAATAGGAATCTTCAGTGAGAGTGGCAGTCATCAGAGCAGTCTTGAAAACCATTCGGTCCGGGCAAATCTTTTTAAGCGATTTCCACATTGCACCCATTGCTTGGAACTCGGGCCGAAAATCGTGTCCCCACTGTGCGACCATATGTACTTCGTCCACGATAAAGGCGCGCAACATTCCGCTGGCCGCCGCTTCGTAAATAGTTCCCGCAAGCGCGCCGACTATGCTTTCCGGCGACACATAGAGAACAGCCTGGGTGCCGGTCCGCACTCTTTGGCGAATGACATTTTTTGCTTCAACGGACAAGCCGGAATGCCACGCATCGACATTGGAACGTGTCAAAAGTCTTGCTTGCTCAACTTGGTCAATAGCCAAGGCGACGGTTGGCACCACCACAATGGATACGCCCCGATTCCTAGTGTCGCCGAGAAGGGCAACTGAAAGTCCCACCAGACTTTTGCCACCGCCGGTGGGTAGATTAATCAACAAAACGGCTCCGGGAGGCGAGAGCATGACTCCGCGAACGGCTTCGGCTTGCGCCGAAGACAAATAAAAATCCAGTCTGAACAAATCAACGATGGCTGGGTCTGCGGGAACCCTTCGCTCGTGATCCCTTCTGCGGTCTGCGCAACCTTCCGCATCTCTCAGCGGCGGCCAGATCCTGCGTCCTTTAAGCCATTTTGGAACCCACTCCCGAGCTGAAATCAAAGCGAAACCCGGGCGTGGCGTACGAAGAACTTGACAACCGTGCCGCCTCCAGTCTGTTTCCTCGGGCCATGGAGCATGCCCACACGGAACCTCAAGGACGGCGTTGCCTTCGGTTACACCTGATTCTTTCCGGAGCACATGCCGAATCAGCGAAGCGAGGTCAGAAGGCCCGACTGAGCCAGGCGCTACCTGCATTCCAAGCAGCGTAACGCGCAACCGGTCCGTCACGGGGTCATTAAACTCCTGCTGCGGAACGGCCACATTCGGCCATCCACGGAGAATCTGGCTGATGTCGGGAAAACTCATAACAGATCATCATTCCAGCAACGGCATACGCGCGAGGAAAACAACCCCGGCAGAATTCAGATTGATCTTCGGGTTGCGGATGGCTATCGCCAAAGCAGAATGCACGGTTTCCTGAAACTGCAATTCCTTTTTCCCTTCTGACTTTTCGTTTTTCGAACTGCGAAGCGCTTCGATACGGCTAAGCATCTGTTCTTTTACCCGGGCAAACTTTGTTTCCACTTTTACCGCATGATTTTCCGAAAGTTGGGCAAGGTCTGTTTCTTGGAGGAGCATTTTCTGGGCAATATCGCGTGCCCCCCTGCAAAGGTCGGGCCAACTGCTCAAGGAATAATAACGCTCCACCAAAGGCCAACGTGCTTGGTTTAAATTAACATCCGGAGATTTATGGTAAGGTTTGGCCAGAGTGTCCTTGCGCAACTGGTCTTGTGGAACCGATAGGTTCTCATCAAGCCACAGCGTTGCAACAATGGGAGGGAATGCAGCGTCGGATATACGGCGTAACGCGGCCATTGCAATACCGCTGTTTGAAGAAATCGCCTCTTCCAATACACCAATATCGACCTCAACTGAAAAATCAAAACGAAAGAACACTTCGGTTTGACCTTCATTTAAAAACGGCACCTGCCGCCAGAATGCAAAAGCCATTCCGCGGTCGTCCCAATTCAAATATTTTTGGAGACAATCGACCAGTGGGTTTCCGAGGCGGGCCAATCCAACTTTTCGGTGGCGGGCCGTTTGGCGTTGGAATGCGACAGGCCATGTCAAAGGAGAACGAAACCTCTCGTGTCTCGCGCCGATTTCAACCATCGGAGTAAACCAAAGAGCAAAGTCATTCCTGGATACCAAGGTTTGATGCCGGTCGTTCGTGGAACACCAGTGATAGCGAACGACCGCATCGCCCATGGTATTTTCGCCCACTCTAATAAATTGAAGCCTTTGAACCAACCACCCTTCGAGGATATTCTGAAAATGGTTGTTTTGGTCTTCCCAGTCCAATATTTGCGCGGTCACATCCGCTTCGGCCTCGCAGATAATATCGACGGCATCAAGTTCGTCTTGGGCGCGCAGAGATTTGAGTTCTTTTGCGATGATGCCTTGTTCACCAGTCAGACGAAAGACTTCATCGCGAACGGCCTGTTCTCCATCGGTCAGTAATCGCCCTCGAAGTTCCTTCATAGTGTCGTCCACAATGAACTGAAGGGAGGCGATTGAGCGATTAAATACGCGCCAAGCGTTATCCAGACAGTTTACCCACGCATCGAGAGGCGCGCATCCTTGCGGCATAAATCCAATTGACTCCACGGGGTTCCCAACTCCAAAACGGTCAAGTCGCCCCATTCTTTGTTCCATACGGTTCGGGGAGAGTGGGAAGTCTAGATGGAGCAGGATTGTGCGTCCACCTTGTAGATTAAGTCCCTCTTCAGCACGGTAGTCGCAAACAATCACGCCGTTGGGAATATTCAAAAATGCGCGCCAATTCTCCTCTTTTACCGAGTGGCGAAAAATGCGTCCGCGGAAATAATTCTTCAGAAAGCAGTATGCGCGATCTGCCCTGTCTGGAGAAGTTGTGAAGAGAGCCGTTCTGGTGTTAATCGCCGACCGTCGGGCAATTTCTTTTTGTACCGCGGCGAATTGAAACTCCTCCGAAGCGAAAGATCTGGTTGTTAGATTTAAAATTTCCCGGAGAAGTCCTTTCTCCGATTCAAAAATCGGCACATTCTCCAAAAGTTCGGTACCTTCAAAAGAAAGCAGGGGTCCAAAACGGTCCGCCCCGCGCTGGCCGGACCTCAACCGTTGTTGAACGCACCAAAAGAGAGCGCAAGGATCACAAAAGGCTGCCTCCAGTAACAAGGCGTAAATTTGCCCTAGGTTTGCTTCTAGTTGTGTTCTTTCCTTTCCCCAAACGGCCGCTGCGGCTCCGGTTCTCCAGTTTTCCAAAGCGTCGGCGATTTGGCCTGAGACGACGTCATCAAGGGCAGTAAAAAGAGTCAATCCATCTCTGCCTGGCAGCAGTCCGTCCAACTCCTCAGAACGACGGTTTCTTAAAACTCGCCGATGCAAACGATAGGTTTCGTGAAGGTGGGACCGAACTGCGCGAATACCGTCTATTCGTTGTGAGTTGTCGAATGCCACTGCAAAATCTAAGTGCGGTCGCAATAGGGTCAGCAAGTTTAGGAGTCTAGTGTCATTAGGGAAAAGCACCGCCAATTGGTTGGCCATTTCTTCCAGAAACAAGTTTTGTTGTTCTTCTGTAAACGCATAAAAGAGGTCCGCCAATTCTTGCCGCGCAGCGACTTTAATTCGAAATGTCTCTCGTTCATCCAGACGATAGACCAGAGGGTCGAGCAAGTGCAGCATGGCGAGAAAACTATCTTCGTTACGGCGGACCGGCGTTGCGGACAACAGCAGAAGGCGCGGACAGCTTTCGGGCTTGGTCAATGCGCAAACCCGGTCAAAGTTTTTGCGGAAAGATTCTTCTTTGGAATAATTCCATCCGGAGGCTATTTGATGCGCCTCATCAATAATTATCAGTCCCGGGCTTTCAAATCCCTCCGGCAAATTCTTCAGGTCATCCGTTGAAACAACTGCAATTTTGTGGCCATAAATCTCGCCGATTTGCAGGCGGAATTGCAATTCATGTTCCCATTGTTTGACAAGGGCCGGAGGAACAAGAACCAGTGCGCAATGATTATCGGGACAATCAAGCACGTATTGTCGGAGGATCACTCCGGCTTCGATTGTTTTGCCTAAACCCACCTCATCAGCGAGGAGGTAGCGCTGCACGGGATCGGAAAGCACACGGCGGACAACTTCAACCTGATGCTTTTCGAGTTCAATCGGAGATGAAAGCAAACCGGTCAACCCTGCCGCAACAGTTCTCTGCTTTACCAATTGTTGCACGAGCATTGCGCGCGCACTGTGAAAATAGGGAGTTTCGGTCAGGCGTGTTGCCAAAAGCTCGCACGGATCAGGCACACCGCGATTACATCTGACAAACAGGTCGGCAATATTGACCTGATCGGTTACGCCATTTGCCAAACTGACAAAACATTCTTCTTCGGCCTGCCACATCAAACGGCCAAACGTCCAAACCCCGGAAGTTCTGTCTATATAAAAAACGCGCGTCTGCGGGTCCAACTGCGAAATAATCTGAACCTGGCCGTTGCGAAAAGTTTCGTTGGGTCTTTCGGAAGCCGCAGGAGAAATAAAAAATTCCAAAGTGATTGACCCTGCGGCAGACTTTACCTTTTTGCCAATTCCCCAACCATCGACGTTATAGAATGTTCCCATAGGCAATTCGTCATCTTTCTATCTCGAACAAACGACAGCGAAGGCCGAATGATTGTGTATGCTCTCCTGATTGACAGCGCGGATTTCAAACCACGCAATCCGCTTTTCTTTACTCAGAAGTTTGGCCACGTTGCGGACGACATCCTCGACGAATACAGGATTGTTGAACGCCTGCATGGTGACGTGGCGCTCGTCCGGGCGTTTGAGCAGCGGATACACCGGTGCGGACGCAGACTGTTCAGCAATTGCGATTAGTTCCTCAATCCAGATGAGTTCCCAAAGTCCGTTCTTGCGCTGCGGGCGGACGGTGAGCGTAATGGTCCCTCGCTGATTGTGAGCGCCGTAATCGCTGATCTCCTTTGAGCATGGGCAGAGCGTGGTGACAGGGACTTTGACACGGAGCAGGAAATCATCGAATTTGCCGTTGGATTCGCCGATGAAAGTGCAACGGTAATCCATCGGCGCTGCCGAACCGCTGACGGGAGCTTTGCGGGTGAGGAAATAGGAAAAATCCACCTCTATTTGGGCTGCATTGGATTCGAGTCGTTCTTTCAGTTCGTGGAGGATGGCCGGCAGCGTGCGCATGGTGACTTCGCCCTGATGACGGCAAAGCACCTCAAGGAACCGGCTCATGTGAGTGCCTTTGAAATGATGCGGCAAGCTCACGGACATGGAAATAATGGCAGCAGTCTGCTGCCGCTGATTTTCCTGGTCGAGGACGGTGATGGGAAAGGAGAGGTCGCACACGCCCACCTTATCAATCGCCACGCCACGACGATCCCTCGATTTCTGGATATCAGGCAGTTGGCGTGTTGAGCGATTGGCGTGTTTAGCGGGCATAGCGTGGATCAATCGTACGCGGGTTCGCCGTCGTGAGCCTTGAAAAGTTGATCGAAAGAGAAAAAGTGCGTGGATAGAAAGCCGTCGCCACGCTGTAGAAGCTTCTTGGGGATGGGCGGGTGGAAAAGCATCCGACGTTGGCCCAGGAGCAGAACGAATGTGCCAGATGCGGTCCATTTCCTGTCGTGTAGAAGTCCTTTAACGGCAGGCACGCGACCTGCTCGCAGCAAGGGAACGGAGTCAGATTCGGCAGATGGATGCATGGTGATGTCATTCCGAATACTCGGCCCAGGAGCAACTTGTTTCCCAAAGACGTACCTTGACCACACGAACTGTGGAGCGGAGTGGGTATCGGGCGGTCGCCTTGGAAGCGTACGCGGCAAGCCTCGCTTTGACAACGTCGTGAATGGTTTTGGCCATGAATTCTGTCGTGGGGTCCACGTCTTCGAAGGCGACAACCCGATCACCGAAGGCAGCTTTTAGCTGTTTGAAATTGGGGTCCTGGGTGTTAACGCAGATTGCATGGTCGAGGGTTTTGAGGTACTCGTCCAAGCTCTCTTTTAAGGCTTTGAAATCGCAGACCATTTCGTTCTGGTCGAGAGTATCAGCCTCCAAGACGACTTCGACCCTGCGGCTGTGACCGTGTGGAAATTTGCAGAGGTCAGGGTGCTTGGAGAGCATATGCCCGTTCTCGATTTCGAATGTTCTGCAAATGCGGTATGGCATCAGGTTCCTCGAGTATGACCAAATAGTTCGACGTGGAGCCGGTTGCAATATCGATAGCCAAATCGTTTGCAGAGATCCACTAAAGTTTCGTCTCGGCCGCGGAGCACTTTTGTGGACGTGCCCTCGGGCATGAGCAAGATTTTCATGGGTGGAATTGTTCGGCCCACCTCGTGCAAAAGCAACTCAATTTCCGCGACGTCCGTGGCGGACGTAACGACAAATTTTAGTTGGTAAGGATAACGGTCAATCCATTGCTGGATGACGGGTGGTTGCCAACGCAATTTATCGTGCTTCTGTCGCCAGGTATCGGACAAGCGCTGGTCGGGCGCAGAGTTGCTGAGTTTAGGGCTGAGCGACGCCAGGTCGCAGACAATGCCTTCGGGCGGGACAGTGGCGGCGGTTTCGATTGTGATATGCTTGCCTTGCCCTTTAAGGGCTGTTGCCAAAGCGTGGATTTCTTTGGCCACCATCGGTTCGCCACCGGTGAGAACGCAATGCCGCCCCGGGAACGAAACCACTTTGAGGAGGATTTCATCCAGAGACATCTGGGTACCCTCCGGATCCCAGGAGGCGTACATTGTGTCGCACCAATTACAGCGGAGATTGCAGCCCGAAGTTCGGACGAAAACAGAGGGGACACCTGCAAGTTCGCCCTCGCCCTGAATCGAGTAAAAAATCTCCGAGATGAGCATTTCAAGGCTGGGTGGCTGCCGCCGGCCGTGGGGGCAGAACGGAGGTTTCCCTGTAAGCCGTCGGGTCGGAAAGTCCGGCGAGCATGAAGGCTTCGCGGCGTTCCACGCAGGTGCCGCAGGTGCCACAGTGAACGGTCTCACCTTTGTAACACGACCATGTTTTTGAGAAATCGACGCCGAGTTCGTGCCCATGCCGGGCTATTTCAGCTTTGGTGGAGTGAATGAAAGGGCGGAGAATTTCGATTTGGGCGTAGGTGCCGAGACGTATGGCGTCGCCCATCGCCTTCATGAAGTCTTCGCGGCAATCCGGGTAGATCGCATGGTCCCCGGCATGAGCCGCGATGACCAGGCCCTGAGCTTCAATGGATTCTGCGAACCCGCCAGCAATGGAAAGCATAATCCCGTTTCGGAATGGGACGACGGTCTTCTTCATGGATTGCTCCTCATAATGACCGTCGGGAATCGCCCCGCCGGATTTGAGGAGATCGGATTTGAAGAGTTGGCCAACAAATTCAAGCCTGATGACGTGGTGAGGGATACCGAGGTGCTGGGAGTGCGAAGTGGCGAACGGGATTTCCTTGTGATTATGCTTGGAGCCGTAGTCGAAGCTGAGGGCCCCAATTACCTGGTGGGTGCGGTGCGCCTCATAAAGGGCTGATACGGAATCCATGCCACCGCTGACGAGGACGACAACTTTCTTTTTCATGGAAGGTCTTTCGGATGGGGATTGGGGCTAGGGTTCGGGTGCTCAGCGACGACGCACAGCGACAGGCCGCCACGGGGCACGAACTTGCCTTCAATCTTCATTTTGCGGGGCTGACACGCTTGGACGAGGTCGTCCAGAATTCTGTTGACGACGTTTTCGTTGAAGGAACGGACGTTGCGATAGGAGGAAAGGTAAAGCTTCAGGGACTTGGTCTCAATGCACAGCTTGTCTGGGACATAATCGACGAAGATCTCGGCGAAGTCAGGCTGGCCGGTGACTGGGCACAAGGAGGTAAAATCGGGGCAGTCGAGGCGGATGGTGTAGGCGCGGCTTGGTTTGGGGTTGGCAAAGGTCTCAATCTGAGCCCCCTGAGGTGACCTTGGGAATGCCGCATCGGAGTTTCCGAGCAGCGTGAGACCGGCGAATTTGTTGCTTCGAGTTCTCTTCATTTTTCGGCCTTGAGCATGACCTTTTTTTGAAGGCGAGGAAAGTCAAAACGAATCTAAGTGGCGGGTTCTGCCAACCTCTCCGCCGTGTGGATTGAGAGCCCAATTCTCGAAATGCCGCTGTCCGCCCTGGCCCCCAGCACATAGGCCAGATCCTCCTCGTGGCCATTCTCCCCGGCGGCGATCAATGACCGCAGAATTCCCGAGGCCTCATCCAATGCTGGAAGGGCTTTGGCAAAACGTTCCATCTTGAGATAACCCCAGCCGACGTTGTAGAGGGAACGTGCCAGATCAGACATGATCCATTCGCATCCATCGGCCGCCAGTTGCCGGCGCATTTTGAGAGCTTGATGGTGGCAGCGAAATCCTTCCTCCTCCCGGCCCAGCTTGATGAGCGCCCAGCCTTTGTTCATAACCGAGACGGCCTGATCCGCCATCAGGCCGGCGCTGCTGTTCTGCTCCGCCAACTGCTCATAAATGAGGATGGCGGCATCATAGCATTTCACGGCCTCCGAATTACGGTCGAAATCGCCCAATGCGGCGCCTTTGAACTTCAGACAAGCCACGGCGGCTTGGTCAAAAGTCTTGATGGCATCTGCGTAACGCCCATGGGTTCCTTGCCTGACGCCATTCTTAATGGAACGCTCGGCCAATTCGATTGTCTCATCTTCGTTCGTGTTCATCCTGGATCCCTGCCTCCTTAAAAGGCAGGAATATCGTTTTTCTGAATTTACAAGTGGTAATTTAACAGGCAGGGTATGACATCCGCTGACATACCCGGTTACGATT
>Ga0181539_1000509_pt1 | contig 46633 bp, 45 predicted proteins | sample PEATcosm2014_Bin_46_FD_119767 | JGI IMG/M metagenome (GOLD analysis project Ga0181539, IMG submission 119767) | Peatland microbial communities from MTU Mesocosm Facility, Houghton, MI, USA - PEATcosm2014_Bin23_60_metaG | ecosystem: Environmental > Terrestrial > Soil > Wetlands > Peat | place... | reverse complement strand
CGGGATCCGGGTTAACGACATCATGAGCGTGAAACGTTCACAAATTCATTCGCTGATTCCTTTTGCGCGTGTCCGAGGTCATCACATCACGTACCCCCTCGGTGATCATAGCAGCGGGCGAATCAAGCGATAAAGCGGAAGTGGTGCCATCGCGTAGATCGTTTCGACACGATTTGCCTTTCGAGAAAGATTACGGGGGAATCGACAAACGAAGGTTTGAGAATGGGATCAATGATGCCGCTTGATTATCCATTGTGGCTGCGGGCGACGCACTTCTTCAACTTTCTTCTCCTGTCGCTTCTCGTTCGAAGTGGTCTCGAGATCTTGAGCGCACATCCGAGACTTTACTGGAACGATCACTGCACGCCCGGCAGTGAATGGCTCAAGTTCACGAAAAAGCAGATACCTCAAAACCAACTCTGGACGGCGAGTGACGAGGAAACCTCATTCCCGTCCGCGATTGCCCTGCCAGGCCACGAAAATCTAGGTCTCGGACGGCACTGGCACTTTCTCGCGGATTTCGCGTGGCTGCTAACAGGTTTGGTGTACGTGGTGATGCTCTTCGTCACGCCGGAGTGGCGACGGCTGATTCCGACTTCCTGGCAGATTGTCCCGGACGCGTGGCACGCAATGCTTACATATCTGAGCTTCCACATCGTGGAAACGCCGGGAGGATATAACGCTTTACAGCAGTTGAGCTATGCGGCAGTCATATTCATGCTCGCACCGTTCAGTATCGCGACCGGGGTAGCGATGTCCCCAGCCGTTGCCGCCCGTTTTCCGTGGTACATCAAAATCTTTCACGGACGGCAGGGCGCACGGAGTCTGCATTTTCTGGCTCTTTGCACGTTCATCGTATTCTTCATCGGACACGTGACGATCGTGGCTCTGCATGGTTTCCGGAGAGAGCTGGCGCTGATTGTTCTGGGGGAAACCCACAGTCCGCATCTAACGCGCGCTCTGGTAGTCTGGCTGTCCGGGTTGGCCGGCGTAGTGATTATCCATGTTGTGACAACCATGTGTTCGCGTCGCCGCCCCCGCTTTGTCCAGAAAGCCACTCAGTCAATCACCGACCCGTTGCGCACGCTGCTCTTCGGCCATGAGATTTCCGTACAGCATTACTCACTTGCGGACATCTCGCCATACTTCTGGGTGAACGGTCGCCCACCGAAAGAGGAGAATTATCTGGCAATGGCACGCGACCAATTCGCAAATTACTGCCTGAAGGTCACCGGATTGGTCGAAAGGCCTCTGTCCCTGACTCTGGCGGACCTCCGCGCAATGCCGAAACAAACTCAAATTACCAAGCACTGTTGCATTCAGGGCTGGTCAGGCGTTGCGGAGTGGGGTGGTGTATCTCTGCATCACATCATCGGACTTTGCCAACCGCTTCCCACCGCCCGCTACATCGTTTTCTACGCGTTCGACAATAAATCCACATCGGAGCCACACGCCCAAGGACCGGGGTACTTCTACGGCACGATTCGCATAGAGTTGGCGGAAGATCCGCAGACGATTCTTGCCTACGAAATGAACGGCCAGCCGCTGCCGATTGTGCACGGAGCACCGCTCCGCCTTCGCGTTGAAACGCAGCTTGGGTTCACGATGGTGAAGTACATCCGCGCAATCGAGTTCATCGAGGATTATAAAACCATTGGCCAGGGCCGAGGCGGCTGGCGGGAAGATTATCAGTATTTCAGCCAGGAGGCCGGGATCTGATCCACGAGGTTTGGCAGTTGCCCTAAGGAAACGAAACCATGAATTGATCGAGGTGCTCATCGGAGGGAGACCAACTATGAGCACTGCTGCGGCGTCACCAGGTTTCATGTGCAAACTAAAGATCGCATGCAAGTTGCGGAGGCAGCATGGCCTTCCGGTTCGAAAAGCCATCAGGATGGACATTCAAGGCGGCCAGCTTCTCGAAATGACTTTGCTTGATCCTTCAGAGACGGATGCCGAAGGAAATACGCGGACACTTTCCATCCCAATGCTCCCCCATGAAGAAACTCTGATGGAGGCCACGCGAATGCGCAATACGGCATTCAAGCGAGGGTTAAACACGATGCCGCCTGGTTCCGCGGTAAAGGTCGAAGGACCGTCCGGCAGCCAGACTCCCCTTATCGATATTAAGAGAACGGCAGCGTACGTGGCGGGTGGCATCGGCCTCACGCCGTTCCGAAGCATTGCGTTCCGTGCGGCGAAGGAGAAGCTTCCTCACCGAATCTAGCTCTTCTACTCGAACTGCCGGTCGGAGGGCGCTCCGTTTCTCAATGGGGTGCAGGCTCTGGAAACAGAGACTCCGAACTATAAGCTCATCGCTCGCATGACCGAAATGGCGAAGTCTCATCAGTCCTGGCTCGACGTATTTGACCTGATCGATAGAGAAATATTTTGGGTATCTGAAGGATGCCATCTCGCTCATCGACTACATAGCAGGGCCGCCGGAGATGGTGATCCGCCGCGACGCACGTAGGCAGATCGGATGTGAACATGGCGATGCCGCACTTGCGCGGCAAGTAGTCGCCGAGGAACGCGATCTTTGTGATTTTAGACGTCGTTTCCATAATTTCACCTGACATGTTCTGCATGAAATTGACACGCCGCCCTCGTTTTGGCACGGGCCATGAAGTTTAGTTTTCGCTTGAAACCCAAATGCTCCCGAGGGTGCATGGCCCCACTTGTCTCAAATCCTGGCCTCACAGAGTGCCGCAGAGGACTCTTCCCCTAACATACGCCTCCTACCAGATATCACTTGGCAGATCGAGGCACACTTCTTATAACCTGACTGTAGGTCGCGTAGCAGGTCAAACCTGCTCAGGCGATTAGTTAATATTCCTCAGGCCAATCAGACGCGGAACTATAGTGTGGATAGGGGGAGATTACCGAGGGATGAAAAAGGGGCTAGTCGTTTAGGATCACACTCATTAGGCCATTGTTAACCGTCAACGCGCCGTTGCCCGCGTAATCGATAAAGCCCAGCGCCCGGAACTTGTTCATGAAATGACTGACCCGCGACCGGGTGGTGCCGACCATTTGCGCCAGGTGTTCCTGATTGATTCCGGGATGGATAGTTTCGGTTCTGCTTTCCTTGCCAAAATGCGCAAGCAATAAAAGAATCCGGGCTAGGCGCTTCTCGCTGGAGTTGAAAAGCTGGTCGACCAGATCCTCTTCAAACCGAATGTTGCGGGAAAGCAGATGCGTGATGAAAAATTCCGAGACTTCATGCTGCTCATGAAGCAGATGCATCATCAGCGGCTTCTCGATCTTGTAAAGGGTGCAATCGTCCACCGCGATAGCCGTTGAGATGCGCAGTGGCTGGCCGGCAAGGCATCCCTCACCGAAGAACTCGTCGCTACCCAGAATGGCGACGATCGCTTCCTTGCCTTGTTCGGATGCCACCGTGCGCTTCACCTTGCCTCGCCGAATGTAGAAGATGGAATCCGCAGGTTCTCCTTGCCGGTAGACGATGCGGTCCACGCCGTATTCCAGAACGGTTTTCCCGCGCGAGATTCCTCCGAGGAATGCTGCCCAATCGACGGGCGGCTTGTTATTATTTGCAGCAACAGCCATAGGCTGGTTTTTTCTTCGGGACATAACACCCTCCGTCTGCTTGCTGAAAGCAAGCCCGACCTTACAAGACAATTAGGCTGGGAATTCCTTTTTCGATTCGTCGCCGATCGATGACATAAACCTGGCCACTTGTATCTTTAGGGCGTACGGGAACTCTAGTCCGGGAATTGAAAATCCATTCGCCGTTCGTATGCCGCTTACTGGCGCTGCTCTTCGGCAGACCACTCGATGACTTCTTTGATGATGTTGGATTCATGATGACCGAACATTTCCGCGAACTGCTCCGATGAATGCCGGTGGGTGATCAACCGCTCCAGATGAGCGCCCCATCGAAGATGGGCATGAGCGAGATCATCCACCCCCATCTGAAAATGGCCGCGAGCGGCGTTCACGCTGCCCAGCATCACCTGATTATCCAGCACCAACTGGCGCACCAATTCGGCGCCGGCAATCTGCAGAGGACGATCGCCGCCCGGAATTCCGGTAAGCACATAAGCTCCGTTCAAAGCCAGTGCGTCCAATAGATTGAACTCCAAGGAAGGAATCCCCGTCGCATCGAAAATCAATTCCATTGCGCCGAACGTCTTTTCGACTTGGCCGGCGGGCACTTTCCGGCCATCAATGTACTCCCCGCCAACGCCCTGGAGCCACTGCGGGCGAGCGGTGTTGGAATCGACCACGTCCAAGCCATAAACCTTGCCTCCGCGCAGGACGAGGACCATCGCCGCGAGCAACCCGACAGGGCCTATCCCGGCCACCAGGCAACGGCGGCCGAAAAGCCAGTCCGGGGTCGTAGCAGCCTCAGGGCAGCGCACGATTTGCAGGCGAATGGCCTCGTCGATGGCCTTCTCGACAATAGAAAGCGGCTCCAGCAAAACACCGACGGGGGCCAACTCTGCAGGTACGAGCACGACCTGCTGCTCTTTATCGACAGCGTATTCCGTTTGGTAGCCGTCCAGTCCCTTGATGCCCCGCTCGCGATAATTCCCGGTCTGGCACATATCGGCGCGACCCATCTGGCAAGGCGAACATTCGCTACATCCCCGCCGCACGGTGAACACAGCGTAATCCCCGGTTTTAACGCGGGTCACCGAAGAGCCGTGCTGGCGACTTGTCCAAACATTTCGTGCCCGATCACCAACTCCATCTGACGGGCCGGCGCCTGGGCGCGGCCTCCGGACACCTCCTCCCGGTCGGTGCCACAGATACCCACGCGTATGATCCGGATTTTGACTTCATCGGGCGCGGTGATAGTGGGCTCCGGCCGCTCCACCAAGTGCGAACCGGCCGTACCGGGAACGATGGTAATAGCCTTCATGTGCCTATCCTCTCTTTTGACGTAATTGCCGGGAATCCCTTGAATCCAATTACTTTGTAGCCGGATTCTTCACCTTCGGGGAGCATTACCTTGGCTAAAGCGTTCTGGCTGTGTAAATCAAATATGCTGCCAATATAGTTCCGAAAAGCGCACCAATTGCGGCAAGAACGGTCACGATTGCGCCTGCCGGTTGGAACTCATCTGCATTCAGCCTGTTCATGGTTGTTCGGTATCGGATCAACGATACAATCGCCATAAATATGCCCATGGCCATAAAACCCACACCAATCGCCAGGGACATCGCGCTCTCATGTGTGGCATTGCCTTGGACTCGCAGGAATTCGCGCAAAGTAATCCCAAACTTTGCCACAACGAAACCGAACACGATAATGCTAATGCTGGTGCGAATCCATGCCAGAAAAGTGCGCTCGTTCGCGAGATGATCGCTAGCTTTACCGATTTTAGTGGGGGGGATTGAAGTTGTCATAGGAGTTGCTCGCTATCCCAACCGTTCCAATAAGTGATCGCCGACCCGCAGTGCATTCGCCATGATGGTCAAGCTGGGATTCACGGCGGCAATCGACACAAAGAAACTCGCGTCGACGACGTAGAGGTTATCCAAGTCGTGGGCTTTGCAGTTCAGATCAAGCGCCGATGTCTTGGGGTCGCGACCGAACCGAATCGTTCCGGCCTGATGAGCGGTGCCACCAATTGGAATTTTCTTGCCCAGATACAACGATCGGGACATCAAGTGGTCGTGAAGACCCAGGTCCTTGAGCATACCCTTGAGCTTCGCGATCAGGCGACGGTGTCCCTCCATGTTGGCCTCCTGAAGGTTCAGTGTGATCTCTCCCTTCCGGTCGACGCTAATGCGGTTATGGGGGTCAGGCAGATCTTCGGATTGCAGCCAGAAATCGATGGAGTGCTCGGCCATGTAATCCAGGGCGAACTCGGGTTTCCAAACGGCCCAGTCCGGCGCCTCTCCGTTCAGCATTTCACCATCGGTCTTTCCCAGCATCTGGATGCAGCCCAAGGGGTATTCCCATTCATCCGAGCGAAAGTAGAAGTCGTTCAGGCCAAGGGTTTTCTGGAACATGGTCGGATTGGAGTGCTTGGAAATGGCCATAAAGGCGGAGTTGTTGTGGCGCATGTAATGGCGTCCCACCACATCCGAACTGTTTGCGAGCCCATTCGAGTGCTTGTCGTTAGCAGAGCGAAGCAGAAGAGCAGCGGAGTTGATCGCTCCGCAAGATACCACCACGATGTCGGCAGAATATTTCTCCAAGTGACCATCGCGCTCGACCAGGACCTTGGTTACCATGCGACCGGAGGCGTTCGTATCGAGACGCTTCACATAGGAACCCGTAAGAAGCTGGACATTCGGGTGCTTGAGAGCCGGATCCACGCAGATAATCTGCGCGTCAGCTTTGCCGTTGACCAGGCAGGGAAACCCATCGAACGCCGCACACCGCACGCAAGCGCTTGTGTGCAGGGCCTTGCCGTCTTTTTCATCGAGCAGGATACCGAGCGGCAAAGGGAAGGGATGATGGCCAAGCCGCCGCAGATCATCGTAGAGTTCTTGAATGCGCGGCTCGTGGCTGACCGGAGGATAAAGGTACGGTGCGCTCGCCAGACCTTCCGTCGGATCAATTCCGTGTTCGCCATGGACGTGATACAGATGCTCCGCTTTCGTGTAATAAGGCTCGAAGTCCTCATAGTTTAGCGGCCAGACGGGTGAGGTACCGCCAAAGTGCCGGACTTCCCCAAAATCCTCCTGGCGAAACCGCAGCAACGCCGCGCCGTAAACCTTGGTATTCCCGCCCACATAATACTGAATGCCTGGATGAAACGTGTTTCCATCCTTGTCGTACCAGGTTTCCTTGGCTCGGTACTTCGATTCCAGAAAGACGGCTCCGGAGTCCCAATTGTCCTTCTCCCTCGGCAGGTATCTGCCCCGTTCCAAAAGCAAAATGCGTTTTCCCGAGGGAGCAAGGTGGTAGGCGAGCGTTCCACCACCGGCACCCGTGCCGATGATGATGACGTCAAAATGGTTCTCGCTCGGCATTGTCTTCCTTATCTACCGGATGACCGGCGCCAAAGCTATCGAAACCAATCCCAAAACAAAAAGAAGAAACATCAGTCCCAGCAGACCTTTTACGTTGCCGCTGGCACCACGAAATTCCTTCCACACAAACACACCCCAGAGAGCGGAAATCATCGTATTACCTTGACTCATCGAAAACGAAGTGGCCGGGCCTACGATGGGTACATAGGAGACCACAAAACTGCAGATGGTCCCGACTCCCCAGATCAGTCCACCAAGAACTCCCCAGCCGTGCAGGTAAGCGCGCCCCTGGAAATATTCTTTGATCGAGAGGGGTGCTCCCGTGACGGGACGGCGCATGAACCCATAATTGATGGGAAAGTTGGAGGTGAGAGCGCCGAGTGCAAAGACGAAGTCAACGGCGTAGGGTCCAAGATGCCCTCCCCCTTTCATGGCCTTCGCAACAAAAGGGTAGAAGATACCCACCACAACTCCGCACATCAGGCTCAGGACAATCCCTTTTTTCCCTGCCTTCTTGCCTTTGGAGAGTCCGTGATAAGCCAGGGCATCAACAAAAATCGCGCCGCAAACCAGAAGGATTCCCCCGAAGAGAAAATACGGATTGCCCGCCGGTGAGATGATGTAATTAAGTACCCCGCCGATAACCAGGGCCAAGCCAGAGCCAATGGGGAAAGCTACGGCCATGCCCGCAATTGAAATAGCCGCCACCAGGAGCAAGTTGCCGGCATTGAAAATGACGCCGCCCACGAACGCCTCCATCAACGACCGCGTGCTGGCAGCGGCAAGATTGTGAAAAAAGCTATTGTGCGCCCCGGGGTTTGTGCGCCCCAGGGTGAGACCAAAGAGAAGAGCGCACGCTAACACGCCCCACATGTAGTCCCAGTAGTAGAGCTCGAATCGCCAGTTCTTATCGATCTTTTGCGTGTTGTCCCAACTGCCCCAGCACAACATGCTCATCAGCATGATCAATATGGCCACCGAGTATGCTTTTGGAATCCACATAGTTCACTACGCTCAGGCTCTGGTGTTCCAGCGCTCGTTCATTCCACCGTCACAGCGTAATCGCGACCTTCCCACCGATTGCCGGTAGTCCAGAAAAAAGTAAAGCGCACCGGGGCGACTTGCGTCCGAAGTATCGGAATATCCACAAACTCAATCCCCAAGGTTGTCGGGGAAGAGGGGGAATCCTTCGCGCTTTGCCATTCGTCACCCGACCAGCGCAGCCGAAAGGGTGCGGGCGCCTGAATGCGAAGCATGGCGTCTTTCTTGACGCGGGACACCTGCCAGTTGGGCTTCCAGATTTCGAAAAATCGATGGCCTTGGCGCTTTCCAAGGTAGCGATCCGCAACCTCCGGAATGAGGTCGAATACTTTCCCGTCTGAGACCGACCGGAGCAGTTTGACGTACTCCGCATGAGCCCACATCAGAGGCATGGCGGAGCCCGTCGGCCGCCCGAGATACATGTAAATTTGCGGCCGGTCAGGCTCATCCCAAACCTGCTCGGGCAAAAGCCCCGTCGCCGCGCCAAAGCCTTCCATGGCTCGAATGAATGGCTTCACGTCGTGGCCCGCGGCGAGCTCGTAATGACCGCGCTCGCCCGTGAGCAAGGGCCAGGCGCGGCCCTGCCCCCAGGAAGTAAAAGGACCGCCGTCCTCACATTGTCCATATCCGTCGTTATTGTAGCGGTGCCAGCAGGGGCCGAATGGCGTATCAACCTTGAGCACGGCGTCCACCACCCGCAAGGAATCCACGATGAGCGGATCATCCGGTTTGCGGATCCCGTAGCGGACCAGCTCAAGAAAACCCCCATCGACAACTTCCTTGGCCGGGAAGACCCGCTGTGAGCCCGGAGGGCGGTTGGCAATCACAATCATGCTGCGGTTGGGATCGCCATCGGGATGGGGATTGTCAACGCTCGCGGACAGAATTCGTATGTAGTGCCGTTTGATGCCCGGAACCAGAACGCCGTCCGTGGTGACCGTCCAAGCCTCGACATGGGATTCCAGGAAGTCGGCGTACTCCTCGATAAACGTTGCTGTGGCATTATCACCCCTGTCCCGCGCAAACACGGCAGCTCCGATCAGGGCCGCAATATTGGAAGCCAAAGTTGAGGGGGAGTAGCCTCCCACTTCCTCCCAGCGCTCCTGCTGAGTAACCGGTCCATGCCGGAGCAGATAAGCGGCAGCCCTCATAACCATAGGATACGGGTCGAAGTCTTGCAGGGCGTTCTGCCGTTTAAGACGCCAGGCCAGCATGATGGGGAAGGCGACTTCGTCAAGCTGGATTCCCTTCCAGTATGGGTCACCATTGACCCAAAAGTTCTGGGCGAAGCCTCCGTCCCCCTGCTGTGATACCGCCAGATAGATGAGCGCCCGCAGCGGGGTGAGGCGATCACCCGCGGCCAACATGCCGGAAGCGCTGTTGACCATATCCCGCGTCCAAACCAGGTGGTAACCTCCTTGGTCTTTATCGCCCTTCGCTCCACCCCAGGGAATGGCAAGGGAGGCAATGAAGGCGCCGGGGTAGGACTTGTCTTCGTGGGCGCGAAGCAAACTGCAGCTCCCTTGGTATAGCTTCCCTTTATCGCCGGAAACGTTTTGCAAGGGGTGAATCTCGGCGGCGGCGAACCCCCATTGCGCCGTGTATTGCTTTTCCTGCACTTTGAAAGGAATCGCCAGAGCCTGGAAAAGCGTCGAAATGGCGTGATGCTGGCTCTCGCCAAAGGCCAATCCCAGGGTGAATTCATGGCTCCCGCCCAGGTCTAATTCTCCCGTGAGTGCAATGTTGCCGTCAGGAGCCTGATCGAATACCCAGTCCATTTGAAAATTGGCGGCCAAGTCCGTCCAGCCATCGCTTCGGCCCACGTAGCCACACGAAACGCGTGAAAAGGGAACCGTCGCGGCCAGCGCCAGCCATATCCCTTCCTTCCTGGCCATTAGGATCTTTCGACCCGCTACCTCGGCCACATAGCCGTTGTTGCCCCACCCTCCTACCTCAAGATGAGGCGCACACAGGGCATAGAGGCGCAGCTTGGAGGTAAACGGTTCCTCTCCCGTGACCTCGGTCCGCTGGAGAACGCAGGCGAGGTGAGGATCGGTAATGATCTCCTTGATGATAGCGTAGCGGCCTTCGGGATCGGTGTTCGTGCAGCGATAACCCAAGGAGTCATCGGAAAGACGTTCTGATTTTGACGCGAGGGTACGTTTTTCCTCATGAAAAAAGCTCTTACCGTCAGTGATGAGATACTGAAGGTCCCGAAGTTGTGGCCGATCTACTGTCGGATAATAGACCTCAGTGAGGATGCCGTTCCACAAGGTAAACCAGATTCGGCTGGAGGCTGCGTAAGCAGTTCCCACCCCGTCTTTTCCACCATGGGTCCATCGGGGCTCGATGCCGGGCCGTCCAAAAGCTTCATTGTTGCTTTTTCGCTGCATGCTGCGCCTCCGTACGACGTCACATTTGTTAGAGGGTACAGACTCACTGCTCTGGAGCCGCGGCGCCCACCCTGCGCGGATGTATAGCAGTGGGCGGAAGAATGTATCACGGTGCCCCGTCAGCGCTACATTACCTGGCTCACTAGGTAATGAGCTTTCCTCAAAGTCTCCAACTGCAATCCCACTCGATTATTTCGCCCCTATTCAATCCTTCGGTAATCCTTTCATTCGGGAAAAGAGGACAGTCCGTCGCCCCCTTATCCACCTTGATCCCGGGGATTACACCCTGCTTCCTCAGCGCCACAGGCATTGGGACAGCGTCCTTGGTGCCTTGCCGGATCGTCTCGTCAAACAGGATTAGGCCACTGATGAATCCTTCGATGCCAGGAGTGATAAATAGCAGTTCCCGATATGCACACTGGTTCTCCTCAGTTGACGGAAGAATGGAATTCTTGCAGCGTTTTTCGATGGTGGGAAGGCTCTCGTCAGCCGCTAATATGCCTTTGCCTGGAGCCACCAAGGCTCTTGCCGTCACTTCCATTTCTGACACAGTTATAACGATCACCTCTTTGGAACTACTCGATCCGAACCTGCATCGATGGCAGGGGTCGAGACTTCGCTGGCAACAGGGTCCCCGCATCCAGCTAATTGGGAAAACGGGAGGCTGAGATATCGATCGGGCAGAGAACGCGGCGAAAGCTGACGGAATCCGCGGAAGGTGCGTTGATGGTAGGGGGATGGGATAACGCGCCCTTCCTAAGGAGCGCTCGGAATAATCATCGGGCAAGAGAGTTCTTGCCAGCGAGAACATTGATACCCTCCCTCCTGCCGATTTCTACGCAAGGCTTGCGACGGCTCTCTGAATAGCATTCAAAAGAGGCCCGGGGTATGCCCCTAAACCGATCAGCAGGATTGAAAGGACGACCAGAACGTAACCACCAGCCTGCCGAAGTGAAGGTACCGCCGGTACGAAGCCTTCTGTGCTTTCCGCCGTCTCTGCAAATAACGTTGCCACAACGCGTAGATAATAAAAGAGCCCAAAAACACTGGTCACCACGAGGATAATGACCAGCAACCACAACGCAGATGAAACCCCACTGGTGAGGACATAGAACTTCCCTATGAACCCCGCTGTGAGAGGGATTCCGGCCAGGGAAAGAAGCGTCGCGGTGAATATGAGTGCCAGCGCGGGGCGGCGCCAGAACAGGCCACGATAATCCTGCAGACGATCGGCCTCCCGTTCCCGTGTGGACATTACGGTTACGACTCCGAACGCCCCGAGCATGGCAATGAAGTAGGCGGTCAGATAAAACGCCACTGCCTCTGCCGCTCTGCCTCCGCCGGCTTCGAAAGCCACGAGAAGATAGCCCATGTGCGCGATCGAGGAGTATGCCAAAAGGCGCTTGATGTTGTCCTGAAGCAAGGCCAGTAGATTCCCGACGACCATTGAGGCAATCGCAATAATGCTGAAGACAAGGGGAATTGCACCCAGAGAGTAAGACCCTGAGTGGTAGAAATAACGAAGCAAGAGCGCAAACATCGCACCCTTTGAAACCGTCGCGACGAAAGCAGCGACGGGTGCCGGGGCACCCTCGTAAATGTCCGGTGTCCAGAGGTGGAACGGCACGAGGGCTAATTTGAACCCGAAGCCTGTAATCATCAGTGCCGTACCCATAAGGAGAACTGCGCGGTCTAAGTTTGCGCCGCCTGCTAGGAGCGTCCGAATGCTCAAGAACCCCATCGTCCCCATTTGGGAATAGATCAGCGCCATTCCAAACAGCAGGAAGGCAGCCGAGGAGGCAGCGAGAATCAGATACTTGATGCCTGCCTCCAGAGGACGCGCGCGGGCTCGAAGATAGGCGTTCAACGAATACAAACTGACGGTGAGAATCTCCAACCCCAAAAAGAAGGAGGCGAAGTGGCTGCTGGCCACCAAGACCGACGAACCGAGCGCTGCCACCAGCAGCAGAACGTAGAACTCCTCGCGGTCGACGGCCTGAATTTCGAGGTAGCCGAACGAGAGAAGCGCCACCGCGAAGGTAGCCGAGATCGTAAGTCCAATATAAAAAAGAGCGTACCGATCCAGGATCAGCAGGGAAGTGACCTGGCGAGGCGTCAGCGGCGCAACCACCCACAGGGAGATAAACGAAGCGGCCAGTCCCATCAGGGTCAGCCCCAGGGTGAGGAGGTGGCTACGGCGGACCGTAATGGCCACCATGACGACCACCGACGTTCCGGCGAGTAACAGCAGCGGCAACAGGGCAAACAGGTCTGTCGCGTTCATCGTTCATCTCCCGCCTGTCAGGGCCGAGCGCTCGGCGGCGGGCCGCAGAAGTCGGACCGTGTCGCCTGAGGAGACAGACTGGGGCTTCGTGTTTGTGTATTGTTGCAGCCTGTTCATCGCCGGCCGGAAAGTATTGAACACAGGTTGAGGGTAGAGGCCCAACCATACAAGGAGCGCCATCATCGGTGCGAGGATGATGACCTCCCGAGCGAAAAGGTCCGGAATCGACCATTTGTGGATGTTGGGCCCGTGAAACGCCCGCTGAACGAATCGCAAGGCGAAGAAAGTGGAAGCCAGAATTCCGAAGGCCGCGACCACTGTCAGCCAGAGGTGAGCTGGGTAGGTCCCCAGTAAAACCAGAAACTCCCCGATGAAATCGCCCAGACCGGGCAGGCCCATGGAGGCCAGCGAGAAAAAGAGCCCTACGCCACTCAGTCTTGGAATGGTCGCCCACAAGCCGCCCAAGCGGTCCACCTCCCGCGTGTGCGTTCGCTCCTGGAGTTGGCCCACCAGGATGAAGAGAGCCCCGGTGCTGATCCCGTGGCAAAGCATTACCATCACCGCGCCCTGCAAAGCCCATTCGTTCCAGGCGAAAATGCCGAGCAGAACAAATCCCAGGTGACTAATGCTCGTATAAGCCACCAGTCGTTTGAGGTCGGTCTGAGCAAAAGCCAGGACAGCGCCGTAGACGATTCCGATCACCGCCAAGGTCATGGCGACGGGGGCAAACGCGCGGGCGGCATCGGGAAAGAGTGGGATGACGAACCGCAATAGTCCGTAAGCGCCGGTCTTGAGCAATAGGCCTGCCAGGATCAGGCTGCCGGCGGTGGGCGCCTCGGTGTGAGCATCGGCTAGCCAGGTATGGAGCGGCACCATGGGCAATTTCACTGCGAAAGCCACGAAAAAGCCCAGCATGAGAAGAAGCGCGGTATGAGGCGGGAGGGGAGTACCGAGGAGTGCCTCATATTCGAATGTGTAGACCCCCGTGGCCCGATGGTGGATGAAGTACAGCGCCAGAATCGCGATCAGCATCAGTAGGCCGCTCAATTGAGTGAAGATGAAGAATTTCACGGCGGCATAAACACGACGTTCGTGGCCCCAAACGGCAATCAGGAAATACATGGGAACCAGCATCAGTTCCCACGAGAAATAGAAGAGGAATAAATCCATTGCGAGGAATACGCCGGTAATCCCGGCCAGGATCCACATCAGGTTGAAGTGAAAGAACCCTATGCCGTGTCGAATCTCCCTCCACGAAGTCAAGACCGACATGATCCCCAGCAGGAAAGTGAGCAATAGCAGAAGCAGGCTCAAGCCATCAACCGCCAGGTGGAAATGGATGCCGAGTTGAGGGATCCAAATCCAGTCCACCTGATCGAACCAGGTGTTCTGGGGGAGAAACTGGATCTGAGCAGGGTGCCGGGCCCAGAGGGCACACGCGAGAATGAAATCGATTGAAGCGCCGACCAGTGAAATCCAGCGCGGCAGTTGAGTGCTCCAGCGCGCAGTCCACCACGCCAGAATACCGGCGACGAGCAAAATGACGATGAGCCAAACTAGAATCATAAGAACAACACAATCGCGGCAAATACTACCGACCCAAACACAATACCTGCGGCGTACCACCGCACTCGGCCCGTCTCCGTCGTTCGGACTGCCCGATAGAAGAGCTCGCTCAGCCGGGCAATGCCGGTGTAGAGAAGGTCGATGAAATCCTGCTTATCGACGCGCGCGAACCAGAGAACGGGCTGAACGAAGAGCTTGTCGTAGAGCCAGTCCATCCCCCAGTCGGCAAACCAGAACTGATGCAACGCCTTGCCCAATGGACGCGCTGTTAGCGCCTCCGCAAGATTCCTCCTTCGCAAGAAAACGAGGTATGAGAAGCAAAGACCGATGGCGAAGGCCAAGCCCACCAACCCTTCAGACCCCAACTCGCTCACTCCGTGGATCTGACCCTCTACGGGTGGAGGCAAGCTGGTTTGCAGGAAGTCCGAAAACCGGTGCACATTGCCAAGAAACCAAGGCGTGTCAACAAATCCACCCAATATGGACAAGACGCCAAGAACAATAACGGGGACCTTCATCGCGTAACCAGGCTTCCGGCTGACGCGACTTTTGGCATCACCGAAGAACACCAGGAAAATGAGCCGGAAGGTGTAAAGCGAGGTCAGCAACACCCCGACGATGGACAGAACCCACAAGGCCGTACTGCCGGAGGCGGCAGCACGCGCTTGCCAGATAATCAGGCCCTTACTGTAGAAACCGGCAGTGATCAGCGGAAGTCCGGCCAGCGAGCAACCTCCAATCAAAAAAGTCCAGAACGCGACCGGCAGCTCCTTGCGGAGGCCTCCCATTTTGAACATGTTGTGCTCGTTGTGGAGGGCATTGGTGACGATCCCTGCTGATAGGAAGAGGAGAGCCTTGAAGAAAGCGTGAGTCATGAAGTGGAATAGGGCAGCGGACCAAGCCCCCACTCCCAGCGCCAGGAACATGTATCCAATTTGGCTGATAGTCGAGTAGGCCAGCACGCGCTTGATATCCCACTGGGTAAGGGCGCTGAGGCCCGCCAAAATCAGCGTAGCGATGCCGACGATGGCCACTGCCTCCTGCGCTACGGGGGCAAGGCTGTAGAGCACGTGCGTGCGGGCAATGAGATAGACGCCCGCCGTGACCATCGTGGCCGCATGAATCAGTGCACTGGTGGGCGTGGGGCCTGCCATCGCGTCGGGTAACCACGTCTGGAGGGGAAGCTGCACGGATTTCCCGACGGCACCGCCCAGGAGGAGCAGCCCCGCCGCGACAGCCAAGCCGGAACCCCCTGCCCAATGCTGGGACGCCCGGCGCATCAATTCCTGGATATCAATTGTGTGGAGATGGGTATACATCAGGAAGAGGCCGACGATCAGCGCAGTATCGCCCACGCGTGTCACAATAAAGGCTTTGCGTGCTGCCAGGCCGTTTATCGGGTCGGTGTACCAGAACCCGATGAGAAGATAACTGCAGAGTCCCACGCCTTCCCAGCCAAGAAAAAATAAAAGCAGGTTGTTGCCCAGCAGCAACGTCACCATCGAGGCAACAAAGAGGTTCATGTAAGCGAAGAAGCGGCTGTAGCCCTCGTCGTCGAGCATGAACTCAGCGGAGTACCAGTGAATGAGGAAGCTGACGAAGGTCACCACCAGGGTCATGAGCAGAGAGAGCGCATCCAGATAAAAAGCGATGCGAGGTTGAAAGCCTCCGACATCGATCCACGTCCAGAGAGTTTGAGTGTAGGCGTATCCAGCCGGAGGGGAAGCGAGGAAGCTTGCGGCAATCAGCAGCGAGGCCAAGGCGGACAACCCGATCGACCCCACGCCAACGATCGCGACGGGTTTGCGCGCCAAGCGCGGTCCCAGGATCGCCAACACCAGAAAACCCGCCAGTGGCAAAGTCGGTATTAGCCACAACCCTTTGAGCACGCTACCCCCTCATCTCGCTGGCTGCGTCTGCGTCCAGAGATTTGTGCAGGTGATAAAACTGGAGCACCAGGGCCAAGCCAACGGCAACCTCTGCCGCTGCCATCGCCAGGATGAAAATGAACATGACTTGCCCATCCGGCTGCATCCATCGTGACCCGGCAACAACAAAAGCCAACCCCGCTGCGTTAAGCATGACCTCAATCGACATCAGGATGAAGATCAGATTACGCCGCACCAGCAGTCCGATCAGTCCCAGCGCGAACAAGATCCCCGCGAGCAGCAGTCCGTCGTTCGTAGGTATCAACATGGTTTCCTTTTGAAACTCCCTCACGTTTGCGGACGCCCAGGTGGTAGGCCCCCACCAAAGCTCCCAGCAACAAAAAGGAGGCTAATTCCACACCGATAAGGTAAGGACCGTAGAGCGCAGCGCCGACCTCCTTTGGCCCCACGACGCCGGCGGAATGGGCTGTAACACGAGTTTGGGAAAGCATAACGACGAACTCAGCGATCAGGATTGCAGCCAGGATCATCGGTCCGATATACATCTTCGCCTTCACCCAGGTGCGCTCCAATTCCGTCGCGCGCTCACCCAGGTTGAGCAGCATGACGACAAAAATAAAGAGCACCATGATTGCGCCGGCGTAAATAATGACTTCCAGCGCGGCAATGAAGGGTGCACCCAGGGTATAGAAGACCACCGCCACAGCCAACAGAGACACAATGAGATAAAGGAGCGCATGCACAGCGTTCAGACGACTGAGCATCATGATCGTGGAGAGAATGGCAATGGCTGCGGCGCCGTAAAATAGCGGCTGCATATCGTTCCCTCAGGGCAACAGGTCGTGCAAGTCCGTCGGTGGAGCTTCGTTCTCCGACTGACCTTTGGTTTTTCTTCCAATCTCGACACCGGCCACACGCCAGAAGTTGTAGCCGGGGTATTTGCCAGTCCCGCTGATCAATAGGTCTTCTTTCTCGTAAACCAGGCTCTGCCGGTTGTACTCGCTCATTTCATAATCGGGAGTGAGCTGGATGGCATAGGTTGGACAAGCGTCTTCACAGAGCCCGCAGAAGATGCAGCGCGAGAAGTTGATGCGGAAGAATTCAGGGTAGCGCCGGCCATGCGCGTCCTCCGTCGCCTGCAAGGCGATACAATCTACCGGGCAGACCACGGCACAGAGGTAGCAAGCCACGCATCGCTCTTCACCGTCAGGATCGCGGGAGAGGATAATGCGTCCTCGCCAGCGTGGCGGGAGATAGGCCTTCCGGTCGGGATACTCGATAGTCACGCGCTTGCGAAAGGCGTGCAAGAAAACACCCCATAGTGTTCTTAAGATGCTGAGCATAGTAAGAGCCTTGCCTCCTTCCTTCTCTCTCTTGGGCAGGTGCCGCGCCAGAATTGGCGTGCCGGCGACCGGCCTTTAACTGTTAACGACGAGCCATCACGATCGCGCCCGTAACCAACAAGTTCACTAGTGTCAGAGGTAGCATCACCTTCCACCCCCAGGACATGAGCTGGTCGAAGCGTGGTCGCGGGAGCCCGGCACGGAGAAGGATAAAGAATCCGATAAAGAGAAAGCTTTTGATCAGAAACCACGCCAGGGGGGGAAGAACCGGCCCGTGCCACCCTCCGAAGAACAGCACTGTGATCATGGCGGAGATCAGAATCACGCCCAGGTACTCGCCCACGAAAAACATCCCGAACTTCATTCCCGAATATTCCGAGTGGAAGCCGGCGACTAATTCGCTCTCCGCCTCCGGGAGGTCGAACGGCAGGCGGCGTGTCTCGGCGACACCGGCGATTAAGAACAATACGAAACCCAGAAATTGGGGAATGACAAACCACATTTTCTGTTGTGCGTTCACGATGTCTCGAAGATCAAACGAGCCGGACAGCAGGACGACCCCCATGAGCGACAACCCCATGAAGACCTCGTAGCTGAGCATCTGGGCGGCGGCTCGCATGCCCCCCAGCAGTGAATACTTGTTATCGGAGGCCCATCCTGCCAGTACAACGCTGTAAACACCCAGTGAGGACATGGCCAGGAAGAAGAGTAAGCCGACATTGAGATCGGAGACGAAAATGCCCGGGGTAATGGGAAGCACCGCGTACGACATCAACATGGTCACCATCACGATCGCTGGCGCCAAAACGAATACCGCCTTGTCCGCAAAGGGAGGAATCCAATCTTCTTTGAAGAAGATTTTGATGCCATCCGCGAGCACTTGCAGCAGCCCGAAAGGTCCGACGCGGTTGGGACCGTAGCGGTCCTGCCACAGAGCCAGGAGCCGCCGCTCGACCCAGATCAGCCCCCCGGCCAGGGTCAGGGATACAACCAGAATTCCGAGGATGGACGCGATGGGATAAGGGCTGATCATTGTCCTGCCGATAACTTGCTCCATCCCGGTAGTGAAATTCCCTCGAGTGGAGGTACTCCTGCGGGCAGTCCAGCAACTCCCTTTGGTAATTCCAGCCGGATTTTGACTGGGAGTCGGTACCGGGTTCCTGCCAAATCAACCGTAATTTCTTTCCCGGTCTGGACCCCGAGCTGTAACGCGTCGTCCGGATTCAGCGCCACGTATGCTTGCGGCGCCAGTTCCAGGACGGCTGGCGCCGAACGGCTCAACTCCTCCGAGCCGAAGATGTGATGAAGTGGTACGAGCAACCATTCTCCCGTTCTGGGCTCAAACGCCGGCGGAACGATCATGAAATAGGATCCGTTGTTCGGTTGAGCAGGTTCCACCAGCCGCACTCCAGCGTCGCCGCCGCGTAACGGCCCATTGACCTCCTCTTGATACTTCAGCGTTGCCTGAATGGAATTCCAGCCTCCGGACCAGAAAAAAGGAGTTACCGCGGCCGGCGCCTGAGCCGGGTAGCCTTCCATGGTGAACGAAAGCGGAGTATCAGGGTCATCGGGAGGTCTGGGTTCGCTAACGTTGATGTTCGCCAGGATGGCAGTGCGTCCGCTATAGCGTTGGGGTGCGCGTGGAAGTTTTGCTCCCGCCATGCGAAATGCCGCAGGAGGCGCGGCTTCGAGCGCGCGCGCTAGGGCTGGCAGAGTGGTCGCCATCGCGGTCAAGAGCTCGTCGAGAGTCTGCCAGGAGTTCTCTTCGCGTCGACCCGCTATCACCATCATGTCCCTCAGCCAGCGCCAGCTTTCCTGGATATTCTCGCCGGGAGGGAAAACCGCGAAAGAACGCTGGGCACGTCCTTCGTTATTAATCAGCGTACCGTCAGTTTCTGCAAAGGTCCCTGTCGGCAGCACTAACTCGGCCTTGGCGGTTGTGCGGTTCGCGAGATAATCGAGTACCACAACGTGCCGGGCGGTATTCAAAAACGTATCTACCACCGGTGCGGGCGCTCGGCGGTACAAATCATTTTCCAGGATGATGACCGAATCAGTAGCCCCTTCCTCCACAGTCTGAAAAGCCGCGTTGAGCATCTTCCCTCCCATGAGGCTGAGGCCGAAGGAATTGCACTCGGGCATGATGAAGCTCAATCCCGCCGGGTGACCCGTGGTGCACAAACCGCGTGCCACATTCGCAGCGGCCTGGATGATTGCCTCACTACCGCAACTGGGTCCCGAGACCACCAGAGGATGTTGGGCATCCCGTAAAGCGTGGGAAATGCGCTCTGCCAGAGCACGCACTTCCTCGGAGAGGTCCGGCACGTGCGGGGCGCGGGCGTCAAGCGCGTGAGCGATGGCAAATCCCAGCCGCGCCAGATCCTCCGGAGCGGCCCGATACGTCGCGGTGGCCACATCGTCCAAGCGGGTTGCCGCCGGGGTGGCGATGAACAACGGGCCCTTCGCATCCTGGAGGAGTTCGCGGACGGCGTGATCGAGAAAGAGCGGAATGCGCAGCTTTTCCGCCAATTGCAGCGGCTGTTGCCGCACTGACTGTCGCAGGCTGAGCGCCATTCTTGGCGCCACGTTTGTAACATCCTCGCCAAGAATTAGGATCGCGTCTGAGTGTTCGATATCCTGCAACGAGGGTGTTCGTGCCGGACCCTCCCGCAGGACCTTCAGCATGGCTGAGATCAGGCGGGATTCGTCATCGGACATTCCGGTAAAGAAGTGGTCCGGCCCGACCATGGTTCGCAAAGCAAAGTTCGCTTCAAGCGACGCACGCGGCGACCCGATGCCGATGACCTGGTCGTCTTTCGAAAACAGGCCGGCGCAATGATTGATCACCGCGTCCTTGGAAATTACCCCTGTCTGACCTGCCCGTCGCAACAGCGGTTTTCGGACTCGTTCTTCGTTGTTCACGAACTCATATCCATAGCGTCCCCGATCGCAGAGGAAGTACCCGTTAACCTCGCTGTTGTAGCGATTGAGAATGCGGCGCAGCATTCCGTAACGCTCGCCAGCCGTAATGTTGCATCCCAATCCGCAGTGCACGCATATGGAAGGAGCCATCGTCAAGTCCCACTTGCGGGTGTAGTGCTGCTTCAGGGTCTTGTCGGTGAAGACGCCCGTCGGACAAACTTCCACGAGATTCCCGGCGAATTCGTTCTCGAGGACGCCATCCTGCTGTCGGCCGAAGTAAACGAGATTCCGGATTGCGAAAGCGTTGAAATCATTTCCTCCCGCATATTCGCGATAAAACCGAACACACCGGTAGCACTGAATGCAGCGGTTCATCTCATGGTTGAGGAACGGCCCCAGGTACTGGTTATGGAAAGTCCGCTTGGCAAACCGCGTGCGGCGGTAGTCATGGCCGGTCATCACCGTCATATCCTGGAGATGGCATTCCCCACCTTCGTCGCACACGGGGCAATCATGCGGATGATTGAGCATAAGGCCTTCGATTACGTTGGCGCGAAACGCCACGGCTTCCGGATCCTGGATTGAGATGCGCGTTCCCTCTATGGCCGGCCACAGGCACGACATCACCAACCGGCCTCTCTCGTCCCGCTCACTTGTATATAGCTTGACCGCACACTGGCGGCAGGCGCCGACGGAACCCATGGCGGGATGCCAGCAAAAAAAAGGCACGTCGAACCCCAGCGAAAGGCAAGCCTGGAGCATGCTCTGGTGGGGCTTGACCTTGTAGGGTTTCTTCTCGATGTAAACTGTTACCTTTTCTATCGCCACGGGCAACGTTTCTCCTTGATGTGCCGCTCGAAGTCCTCACGAAAATACTTGAGTGCGCTTTGCAGGGGTTCCGCCGCTCCCGGTGCTAAGGCGCAAAACGTGTTCCCCGGAGCGACCCACCGTGTGATGTGGGCCAGAATCTCCAGGTCGTGCGCCTCACCACGGCCCTCTTCGATCGCCGTGAGGGTTTGCTCCGCCCAAGGGAGCCCCGACCAGCAAGGCGTGCACCAACCGCAAGATTCCTGGGCAAAAAAGTGTTCCAGGTTCCGAACCATCCCCACGGGACAAGTCTTATCGTCGAGGATGATCATGGTTCCTGTTCCCATACGGCTCCCGGCCTTATGCACGTCGTCGAAATCCATGCGTACGTCCAGGTGCTCTTCGACGAGGAAATCCGTCGAAGCCCCGCCCGGCAGGAGCCCGCGAAACTTAACGCCGTCGCGCATTCCGCCAGCGTACTCTTCGAGAATTTCGCGGATGGGAGTGCCCATGGGAAGTTCCCACAACCCCGGCTGCCTGACCTTGCCGCTTGCGCCGTAAAGCTTACTGCCGCCACTTTGACCGGGGCTGAGGCCCTTGAACCATTCGGCGCCGTTCTGAATGATGTGAGGTAGATTCGCCAGCGTCTCGACGTTTTGCACGATGGTGGGCTTGCCCCACAGGCCCGAGATCTGCGGGAAGGGCGGCTTGGTTCGAGGGTTAGCGCGCTTGCCTTCCAGCGCGTTCAGCAAACCGGTCTCCTCCCCGCACATGTAACGGCCCGCACTGATGTGCAGATACATTTCGAGGCTGTAACCCGAACCGAGGATATTCTTGCTGAGGTAGCCACGCGCATAGCTTTCCGCGATTGCTCTCCTTACGCGCTGGGCGGCGAGGGTGTATTCGCCGCGCAAAAAAATGTAGGCCACGTCTGCTTCGAGTGCCCGTGCGGCGATGATCATGCCTTCGATGAGCTGATGAGGGTCTCCTTCCAGAAGCAGGCGGTCCTTGAAAGTACCGGGTTCCATCTCATCGGCGTTGGCGACCAGATATTTCGGGTGCGGTGCGTCTTTGCCCACCGGCACGAAGCTCCACTTTTGTCCCGTAAGGAATCCTGCGCCGCCGCGGCCTCGCAGATTGGAGGCCTTGACGAGTTCTGTGATGGCCTTGGGGTCCATTCCCAGCGCTTTGCGGAGAGCCTGATAGCCGCCGGCCTTTTCGTAGGCCTTCAAATCTGGAGGCTCGCCTTCAGGCCGGATGTTTTTCGTAATGATCTTTTCCACGAATCTTCTACTCGTATTTTTCGAGAATGCCATCAAGTCTTTGCGGATCGAGATCCTGATGGAGGTCGCCGTCTACCATCACGACAGGCGCATGGTCGCAGGCCCCCAGGCAAACAATGGGAAGCAGCGTGAACCGTCCGTCCTGAGTGGTTTCGCCCAGCTTGATGCCCAGGCGCGAACTTAGATGCTCGCGGATGCGATCGCAACCCATAATCCAGCAGCTCACGCTGTCGCAAACCATGATCACGTGCCGGCCGACGGGCTTGCGGAAGATAAGGTTGTAGAACGTCGCAACGCCGTCCAGATCAGCGGCGGACATACCCAGGAACTCCGCGATATCGCGCAGGCTTTCGTCGGAGACCCAACCTCGGTGGCGCTGCACGATCTTCATGGCGTCGATCGAGACCGCCTGCTTGTGCGGGTAGTGGGCCAGTTCCGCTTCAATCTCTTGGCGCTCTTCAGGGCTGAGCAAGGCTTCGGGCTCCTTATCGATCAATGTCGGCCAGAACGAAATCAAGGCTGCCTAGAATTGCGAGTAAGTCCGGGATCATCAGGCCCCGGCAGAGCAGGGGGAGCGTCTGCATATGAGCAAAGGAGGGTGTTCGAATGCGCGTGCGATAGGCGGTTGTGCCGCCATCGCTGACGAGATAATAGCCGTTGTTCCCCTTTGTCGCCTCGATTGCCCCAAGCGCTTCCCCTGGCGGAATTACCGGCCCCCAACTGACGCCCAGAAAGTGAGTGATTAGAGTTTCGATATCGTGCATCGTCCTTTCTTTTAGTGGAGGCGTGGCCAGTGGTTGGAGCGACTTGTACGAGCCTTCGGGCATGTTCTCGAGGCATTGCTCGATGATACGAAGGCTCTGCCTCATTTCCTCCACTCGGACCAGCGCGCGGTCGTAGCAGTCGCCCTTCTGGCCGGTGGGAATATCGAACTCATATTGCTCGTAGCCCGAATAGGGCTGTTTTTTCCGAAAGTCCCATGCCAGGCCGCACGCCCGCAGGTTCGGACCCGTGACGCCCCAATCGATCGCCTCGTTCACCGTCAAGCCGCCGATCCCCTTGGTCCGTGCTTGAAAGATGCGGTTCTGCAATACCTCCCGGTCGTACTCGGCGAGGCGGGAAGGCAAATATTTCAGGAAGTCACGGATCATTCCGTCCCAGCCTTGGGGCAGGTCCTGGGTCACGCCGCCGATGCGAAACCAATTGGGATGCATCCGCGCTCCGGTAACCGCCTCAATGATCTCAAAAGCACGTTCGCGGTCATTGAAGGTATAGAAGACGGGGGACATCTGCCCGAGGTCCTGCGCAAACGTGCCGTACCAGACCAAGTGACTGATGATTCGGAAGAGTTCTGCCAGCATCACGCGGATCACTTGGGCGCGGGGAGGGACATCGATGCCGGCCAGAGTTTCCACGGCTCGCAAGTAGGCGAAATTGTTCATCACACCGCCGAGGTAATCGATCCGGTCGGTGTAGGGAATGAACGTATGCCAGCTCTGGCGTTCCCCCATTTTCTCGGCGCCGCGATGGTGGAAGCCGATCTCTGGAACCAGATCCACGATTTCCTCACCGTCCAACTGCAGCACGACGCGGAGGACTCCATGCGTGCCCGGGTGCTGCGGTCCCACGTTGAGAAAGATAAAGTCGTGATCCTCCCGGGTCCGTTTCATTCCCCAGTCTTCGGGGCGGAAGCGCAATGCGTCCTGCTCCCGATCTTGCTTCTCGTCCGGAAGCTCGAAAGGCTCCATCTCTGTGGCGCGGGCAGGATGGTCTTTGCAGAGAGGATGACCCACCCATGTCTTGGGCATAAGGATTCGCTCCAGGTGCGGGTGGCCATCCACCACGATCCCGAACATGTCCCACACTTCCCGCTCATACCAGTTCGCCGCCGGCCAGAGGTCAGTCAGGGTGGGGATGTGAAGGTCGGCCTCCTTGAGCGGGACCTTTATCCGGATGTAGGCGTTGCGGTCGAACGATAGAAGGTGATAAACCACCGTAAAATCACTCGCGGGTTGCCCCTCGGGATGAACCCGCGCGCGTTCGTCAATGGCCGTTATGTCATAGAGCATCTTATAAGGCTGTGTCACCTCGCTCTTGAGGTAGCGGAGAACTTCGTGAATTATTTCTCGCGACACCAAGAAGGTTGGTATTCGGTCGCAGGCCTTCTGCGTGACGAGGTCACCCACGCCGAACTTGTCATGCAGGGCATTCAGAATTGTAGTTTCAGCAATCATGGCAAAATGCATTCAGACGCTGTCAGGAGTTCGCAGATCCGTGACCTTCATCCTCTCGGCTCGCATTAGATCGCGCTGAGAGGGATGGGGCATTCGTTCCACACCTTGGGGGCCGACCACCCAACTCAGCGGGCGCTTCTCCATTCCTATGGCCTTTTGAAGCAGCAACAATCCCTCCATGAAGGCATCCGGCCGCGGGGGACAGCCAGGGACATAAACATCCACGGGAAGGAACTTGTCCACGCCTTGGACCACGCTGTAAATGTCGTACATGCCGCCGGAATTCGCGCAGGAACCCATGGAGATCACCCAACGAGGTTCCATCATTTGTTCGTAAAGCCGCTTGATAATGGGCGCCATCTTGATGAAGACCGTGCCGGCAATGACGATCAGGTCGGCTTCCCGGGGGGTCCCGCGAATCACCTCCGCGCCGAAGCGGGCGATGTCGTATTTGCTGGTGATGCTTGTGGCCATTTCTACATAGCAACAGGAGAGACCGAAGTTGAAAGGCCAAATGGAGTTCTTTCGGCCCCAGGCCAGCAGATCCTGAAGCTTCGATAGGACCAGGCTGCGCTGGACCGCTTCGCGCAACGGCCCTTCTTCCGGCCTGATCAGTTCTCGGGATGCGCCGGGTTTAGTAATCCATGCTTGCATGAAATTTCCCCTTTTCCGTCACGCTCCGCTGCTGCTTTGGATTCCAATCGAGGGCGCCCAACCTCCACAGGTAAGCAAGCGCCGCCACCAGAATTCCAACGAAGACGACCATTTCCCAGTAACCGGCCCAGCCAACTTTGCGCGCCGCCACGGCCCAAGCGAAGATGAAAACCGCTTCCAGATCGAAAATCACAAAAAACATCGCCACGAGATAGAATTTCGCAGAGAGGCGGACACGCGCCGAGCCTTCGGAGACGATGCCAGACTCGTATGGAGAGTTAGTGGCATGATCGCAATGCTGCTGCCCCAAAACATAGGAAACCACGAGGATGCCCCCCACCACGAGGAGGGTTAGCACAAAGTAAACACCTAAAGGCCAGAGGATCATCTCGACGTCCTTAATTCATTCATTGCCACGCACATCCTGGCGACCTAGCAGTATGTGGGCGTGTTGACCCACGTTTGCCAAACCTCTCTGCCGAGACCTTGTAGGAAACAGAGGCCCCGAAACGGCGCATTCCGATCAATGCACCTTCCAATCCGAGGTATCGTTTCCACCCAACAGGCGACGCAGTTTCGATAGCAGGGGGCGTCCCGGTCTCCCTTATTTCCGGCAGACACGCTCGTTTAGTAGCCGGTGAACTCTTCTGCTCGGATGTCGTCATCGTCAACTCCGGAATTCGTGAGCATGGTTCGCAGGTCGCCCACCATCCCCGGCGGGCCCGCAATATAGTAAATAGCCGTGGTGAAAGCAGGAGACGGAACAGTTTTCAGGTACTTGGAAATTAGCTCGTAGCCGATAAGGCCTACCTCTCCCTGCCAGGGACGCTTTGATTTCTCCCCCCCCGTCATTGTGGGAATGCACTTGTAGTTCGGATTCTCACGTTCAAGCGATTGCAGTTCGTCGAGGAACGCCGCATCCTCCGGCCGCCGGTTCGAATAGAAGAGGAATATGCGATGCGTGAGCTTTTCCTTTGCTGCCGAAAAGACGATGCTCCGAAACGGTGTAATGCCGATGCCCCCCGCCAGAAGGACCGCCGGCCGGGCCACGTTGTTGTGTAGGGTTAAGCTGCCGAAGGGGCCTTCCGCTTTGACCTGGGTGTCGAGGGGCAAAGCGCGCAACACTCGCTTAAAGGCAGTGCTACGGATGCGTGTCGTTACCATGAGAAAATCTTCATGCGGGGCACTCGCAATGGAAAACCCACGCGTGTTGCCTTCCGAATCTGTTTCAGGAGGATTGATCAGGGTTAAATCGACAAACTGCCCTGCCTTGAATGTCCAGTTCGCCGGCTTTTCGAAGTGGAACGCCATCGTTCCCTCGGCCACCTCCTGGCGACTTCTTAGTTTCGTCGTAAAGGCAGGCCAAGTTGCCACAGGACTCACCGTTTTCTCCTTTCGACTTCATTGGAAGTTTCGCAACTGGTTTTTAGTCGCCTGAACCACGTGTCGATGCGGACCTTTTGTGTGCATCCTTCCGCATCTTGGCTTCCAAGTATTCTTTCAATGCCACTGCGTTGTTGTGTTCCGTATCGTGCGAGCTGTAGATCAACGTAACCGCACTATTTTGTGCGGTCTTCAAAATGGCCTCCCATGTGCCGATCTGCTTGTCCAGCTCTCGAAAGTATCGATGTCGGAACTCATCCCATTTTTTCGGATCGTGCCTAAACCAGCGACGAAGTGATGCACTGGGTGCCACCTCTTTCACCCAAGCGTCGAAGCGTAGCGAGGTCTTCTTCAGCCCTCGAGGCCACAATCGTTCTACCAAAAAGCGTGTGCCATCCTTCGGAGTGGCGGCCTCATACGCACGCTTCAGCTCGATCATCCGTGCCCACCTTTTCGAGCGCTATCGGATCGGTTTAACCTTCCGCCACCAGAGGAAGCATGTCGTGACAAACCTTGCTTCTTTGCATCAGAGGTCAGCTCCCTGAGAGTTTGGCGCAGCAATGGAATTCAAGGCTCTACAGAGGAACTGAGAGCGCGGCAGAGTTCTCAGGTGAGTCTCCAACGTAAAGATCAAGTCCGACACCTTTACTGGTTCTTCCAGATAGTCCACGGCTCCCGACTGCATCGCTTCCAGGTAACAACCCATATCGAGACTGCGTGTCAAAATCAGCACAGGCAGGTGGCGGTCGATTTCGATCGCTTTTTGCAGAATGGTTTTCCCCTCAAACTCGGGACCGCCTTGATCCACGATCACCAGATCGAACCGCTCGGATGTCAAAGCAGACAGCGCCTCATCATAAGAACGGTAAGCTCGCACCTGACACCCGACCTGCCGCAGAATCAATTGATAATAAGTGAGGTCCCCCTCGTCCTCGTCGACTAATAAGATTTTGGCTCTGTGTCCGCTGGGGACGTTTCCCTCTACTTCCACACTTCTGACCTTGGGTGCCATTCCTTCCCTCCTGGAGTCGCCGGGAATCAGCCCGCCTACAAACAAAGAGCCCAGCGGTCTTACTAGTGACTGACCTCTTTTGTGCTTTGCCGTGACATGATCGACGGAGATGCAAGTATGAACTGAAACACTCCGAACAAAGCGACCGTGCGGGCGCTCCGTGCCGTAATTGTTTTCTTCTTTCACTTCTTTCTCGAACCTGCAATTTCCCTTCAGTCAGAGCGCGCCGTTGTTGAGGCGGCTTTCCACCGCCCAACGCGCGGTGTACGCGCTGGAAAAAGTGATGGGGGGTCAACGCGCATTAGCCGTTCGCTGTTCAATTGGACCTGCCAGGATTGACCCTCCGCAGTGTGACGTCAAACCCGCCGTCCTTCAGTGTGGCGACCGCCTGTGCGGTATTGATTTCAAAAGGCAGATCGAGCACGCGGAGAATGGCGGCGTGAGATGTCTTTTCACCCTCCGGTTGAGCAGGATGCTCCTTGTTCCCCCAGAGAATGATGCGGCGCGGCTCGATTCCAACCTTGATCTCCTCGACGGCGAAACCTGCCAACTCGATATGCACGATTACCAGGCTGGGGGAACTAGTCATATTCACCGTAACGGGCCATTGCAGCTCTGTTTCCGCACGAAACCAGTCTTCGAGATCACGACCGTGCTGGCGACCGCGGGCGTCATAAAACTCATATGCGCGGTGAGCGATGGTCTGGTAAATCGACTCACTCAAATCAGCCAGTCCGTTCCCAACAACTATTTGCGGCCCGGCGGCCTGATTTATTTGTTTTGACTTCGATGCCCTCCAACCTTTCATGTTCAGACTCCTTTGAACACGTGGCCTCTTTCTCTGGCGATAACCATGGGTTAAGGCCTAACGCAGCCTCGTTACCTGCGACGATAATGCTGGCCAAACAAAAGCCCGCGATCAGCATCCAGCGGTACATGGCGCGATGACTACATACAGGTCCCGAATCATTAAGAGTCGCGGTGGAAGCAGGCGGCATGCTGTTGAGAATCATAGTAACTGCTCATGACCCGGAGCATTCGTCCACCTTAAGTGCGCAACTCAGTTCCTAGCTTCGTCCAACACCAGGGCACTTGGAGCTTCTCCCAAGTGTGTTTGGGCCTTCGCGAAGGCCGTCGTCATACTCGATTCGCCTAGACTTGCATTCAAATGTCGAATCTGATGTGTAATTCTGTGTAAAGCCGAAGGTGCCAGCTTGACTGCTTCCCGCGCGGTCATAAGTACGATTGCTGCCACGAACAAAAGTGCCCCCAATACGCACGCCAAAGCCACGCAAGCGAGGAGTTCAAAAACAATGTACATAACATCTCCGTTCTTCTTTACGCACTCATTAAGACAGAATGAGGGTGACTGGTGGCGTCTGAACGCATGTCCCTGATCTTCAAGGTCTTGCCAAGTTCGTGACGCACGTGGTGACATGCGCGATTTGCTCGGCACTTGACGGTGGCACTGCTCAGCGTTAACGCCACCGCTGTCTCGCGAATGGAGAGTCCCTGCCCATACCTCAAGAGGAATACTTCTCGATAATGAGGGCTCAGAGTCTGTGCCGCCCCCAGAACCAAGGATCGAACTTCGGTCTCGATCAGGAGTTGCTCTGGATTTGACCTCCGGTCGTGCCAATTCCAAGGCCTCATTCCACCTTCACCATTAACACCACCTTCAATGGATACGGATCGATCAGAATGGCGCTTACGCAGCTTCATTAATGCTTCATGAATGGCGATCCGGAACACCCAGGTCGAGAAGCGAGAGCCCCCCCGGAAGCCGCCCAGATTCTTCCAAGCCTTGAAAAAGCTTTCCTGGACCACTTCGTCGGCATCTTCGGGCTTTCCGGTAATATGCAGGCCCAACCGGAAGATAGTCTTTTGGAGAGGTCGGATTAGCTCTTCAAAAGCTAGGACGTCGCCCTTTTGGGCAGAAGCTACCAAGTTGGTCTCCTGCCTTGTTTTTGCGTCATGTGCTTCGATAGTGGCGATTGATCCATCTGGCATCATTAAACTCCGTCGTCAAAGCGATGGGCTCCCCTCGGCCTCCACAGCGTGCTCAATTGTGTGCATGCTCGCGCTGTCCACGTTCACCATTCCTGCTGGGCCATCCGTTTGCTCGCTAAATACACCCAAAACTCAGTATTTGCGAAGGATATTGGAGATGTGTTTCTCGCGCAATTCCAAGGAATCGGGAATCGTGAGGATAAGAGCCGCCCCGGCCCCTCATAAGCTCTATGTCGTTTGCAGTAGGCGGCTAAGAAGAGAGTGGATTTGTCTCCACTTTTGAGACAAACAGTTAATTTAGCTTTTTGTCCCGGCTAAGGGGATAACCTCAATCAACCTGGCAGTAAGGTGTGGGGCTCAATGCAAGGATTCCGCCGCCGCAACGAGTGGGTCGACAAGACGGCTGGCAATGTAGTCCGTATTTACCAACAAATCGAACTCAATTCTCGTCGGACGTCGTTTTGGCGACCCACCGTTCATGGAAAAGGGATGTCGGTTTCCATGATGTTCGGACTGAACGTCCGTCTCGCCCGTTCTCAAGGAAGTCCAACTCAGATTTCAGTAGGGAGATGAGCCCCAATTGTCTTTGGGCATGATCCCTTCCCCGGCCCTGGGTTTGCGGCATAACCCGGCCCGCCTGCCGCGACCTTTTTTCGCCACACTCCTCAAATTGTCCTGACTGGTGCTACCGCACGAAAGGTATCCCGTGTCTTCCCGCGTATCACTGAGGAGATCTCTGAGTCGTCGTCGCGCCTTGTGTAATTGCGACTTTGACGTTCCGATTGAACAGCCCAATATTTCGGCGATCTCGTCGTGTCGATAGTCCTCCACATCGTGGAGTAGGAGAGCCGCTTTATAACCCGCTGGTAGCAGGTTGATAGCCTGTTTAAGGTCGATGCGTGCAGGCGCGTCCCGCAAGGTGGCGTCAACGACCGGCACAGAACTACCTCGCCACGGCGGTCCTTCTCCAAAATCAGTAATTTCATCCAGCGAGGTCTGAGGAAGGCGTTTTCTGCGCAACCACAATAGGGCCGTGTTTATCACCACACGATACAGCCACGTCGAGAGGGCTGCCTCGCCACGGAATGTGTGAATCTTACGCATTATGTGGATGAACGCTTCCTGAGAAACGTCTTGTGCGTCATCGGTGTTCCGAACGATACGGGAACACCACGCAAAAACTCGCCGGCGGTAATTGCAGTAGACAGTCGCGACGTCAATCGCTGCTTCCCGTTCGTAGCTTTCGTGCTTACGGACACTTGTGCCTTTGGGACTCAGAAGGGATTGGGGATTAGCTCCTTTTGCCATGCGACCTCCTCAAGCGCACTTGCTTCTTTCTGAAAGGGGAACACCGCGTAGTACCTGTGCCGGGATCATAGCCCTCAAATGGGCGCCTGAATCCGGCCTATCACGTGGGAAGTAACTCCATCGCTCCTTTTTTGCGGGTGACGCATGCTTGCCAAGCGCAAATGCCGCCCACAAGGATGTAAACCGCGTGGATGCCTGTCATCAGAAGTGCGCTCTCGGCTCTCGAATCGAGGCGAGTGACCGTGACTTTTTCGTACAACACAAGTCGGGTATATGGAGGCATATAACAAAAATGGCTCCTCAGCTGCTCTGGGGGGATTCGCAATGAACCCGGAATACTGTCGAAATCTGCTGCAGCATCCGTGCTCGGGCGCAAATCGATGATCATGAGGTGCTCGCCTCCTACCGACCACTCCCCTAACAAAGCCGCGGAAATCGGAATGTACTCCAAATGATCTTTAGGGCTCTCTTGCCAGGCCGACGACGGGCGCGGTTGTTCCGAAACCCGCAGCGAGCACCAGATGAGAATCGCCCAGATCCCCAACACCCAGCAGCTTAGGACGACTGACATGCTTTGCCTCTCATTTCCCACAGCCTGCACGACGATTCAGTAATTATCTCTAGCCCCCCAACTGGTGCGCCCAAGATTGTTGAGCACGTGAATTTTCACGGTGCCTCGCATATCTTTAATCAGGCCCGGGAGCGCGGAGGCGATTTCCAGCCGGATCCCAGCGGGGTGTATTGACTGCGACGATTGAGCTCCCAGTTTCCATAGGCGGACGCGTTCGCCCTTCCTCTCTGGGTCATTCGTTTGCCAGCTTAATGCTGCCGGCACTTCGAATTTACGAAATATATTTGGGATGTTCTTCTCGCGCAATTCCAAGGAATCGGGAATCGTGAGGACAAGAGCCGCGCCAGCCCCTCATAAGCTCTATGTCATTTGCAGTAGAAAACGTTTGGAGGCTCGCGTCTGGCGACCATCGCTCTGGCAACCGTTCTGGTGATTCCTATTTCCGACGCATCGCATAGCGCCCAGGTTCAGGCCATGATGACGGAGGTGGGGAACGGGCCGATCATATGTAGTGGTATGGAAGCCTTCGAGGAAGGAAAGCTGGGCGTGCGCGCCATCGCTTTCCATCAGCGCAACAAGGCCGACCGGCCACGACAGGGATCACTCCTCTAAAGGCACTGGGGTGAAAAGATGGAGCTGGAAACGGCCGGCGGCCGGCGTTATCGGGCTACCGTCTTCCGTGTAAAGAGCTGTTTCGGCCGCGGGTTGGTGCCGGCTCCGACAAGCAGGCAAAAACTTGGCGAGCAGGATGAATTCGCCTTGCGCCTGCCGGGAGAGAATTGACCGATGTCATCGGGCCGACCCTTTCGAGTAGTGCGCTCTGCATCGGGGCGTGTCGAGACCGGCTCCGCCCAGCAAAAGTCTCTTGCACACTTACCATCATTGGATTAAGGACCGAAAAGAAATGATTCGGTCAATGTTCCCAGACCGCAGAGAAAATTTCTAATCATAAAGTCGCAACTCGTCATCAAATGAAGAGGGGGGCATAATGATTGTCGGTGTTCCCAAGGAAGCATTTCCAGGCGAGCGTCGCGTCGCGCTGGTTCCGGTGGTTGTACCCAATCTGATGAAGGCCGGTTTCCATGTCCATGTGGAAGTCGGCGCGGGAGTAAGTGCCGGCTATCCTGACGCCGACTACGTGGAGAAGGGCGCCAAGCTCGCGGCCTCGCGCGCCGAGGTTTTCCAGTCCGCCGATGTCATCGTGCAAGTTCTCAGCTACGGGTCGAATGATGCCACGGGCAAGGACGACCTCACGCTTTTTCGCCCCAATCAGACGGCCATAGGCTTCCATCGTCCTTTTGGCTCTATCGAATCTGCGCAGCAACTCGCAGCCACCGGCGTCACTTCCTTTTCCATCGAATTTATGCCGCGCATCACCCGCGCGCAAAGCATGGACGCGCTCTCCTCCATGGCCACGATTTGCGGCTATAAGGCCGTGCTGCTGGCGGCGGACCGGTTGCCGCGCATGTTTCCGATGCTCACCACGGCGGCGGGGACCATTACGCCGGCGCGCGTCTTCATCATTGGCGCGGGTGTAGCAGGACTACAGGCGATCTCGACGGCGCGGAGGCTGGGCGCGGTGGCCTCCGCTTACGATTTGCGCCCGGCGGCAAAGGAGCAGGTCCAAAGCCTCGGCGGGCGCTTCATCGAGTTGCCTATCGAAGCGAAGGACGCCGAAGACAAGCGTGGCTACGCGCGGCAGCAGGATGAATCCTTTTTCCAGAGGCAGCGCGAATTGCTGGGGCGCGTAGTGGCGGAAAGCGACGTGGTCATCACCGCCGCGGTGGTTCCCGGCAAGAAGCCGCCGGAGCTCATTACGCGGGAGATGGTGGAGCGCATGGCGCCCGGGTCGGTGATTGTGGACTTGGCCGCAGAGCGCGGGGGCAACTGCGAGTTGACGAAGGCCGGCCAGCGCATCATCGAGCACGGCGTGACCATTATCGGTTACATCAACGTGGCGAGCACGGTGCCTTACCATGCCAGCCAGATGTATGCGAAGAATCTCACCGCCTTCGTGCTGCACCTGGGGAAAGAAGGCAAGTTGCAAGTGAATCTTGAAGACGAGATAACACGTGATACTTTGCTGACGCGGGGCGGCGAGGTAGTGAACGCCCGGGTGCGGGAATTATTCTCGCTACCGGCGCTGGCCGCGCAAAGAAGTTAGGTGCCAGGGTCTGGATACCGAAAAAATTATAACGGGTAAGGGGTAAAAGGTGAAAGATTTACTTTACAATGGGTTATAACCCTTTATTATCCATCGCAAGAGATCAATACCCCTCACAATTCAGCCCAAGAATCCAGCATCCAAACCTTGACAGCTGTTCACCTGGTACTTGACATCTAGGAGGCGCATGTGACGTTCGATCTCATCAACTGCCTGTACGTGTTCGTGCTGGCGGGCTTCATCGGATTCGAAGTGATCCGGCGAGTCTCGCCGTTGTTACACACTCCGCTGATGTCGCTCACCAACGCTCTGGACGCGATTGTGGTGGTGGCTGCGATCATCATTGCCGGACGGCACGATAGCACGCTTTCCACCGTCCTCGGAGCGGTGGCGGTGGCCGCGGCATTCAGCAATATGGTCGGCGGATTTTTGATCACCGACCGCATGTTGCGCATGTTCAAGCTCAGTAAGGCCAAAAAACAATGAGTCACATCCTCCAACAACAGCTCATTGACGTTGCTTATATTGTGGCGGTCACGCTGTTTGTGCTGGCGCTCAAATGGCTGAGTTCGCCGGCAACGGCCAAGCATGGTGTCCTGGCGGGAGAGTTTGGAGCCGCCCTGGCCGTCACCGCCACGCTCTGCGACTACCAGATCATCGAATATAAATGGGTCATCGTGGCGTTGGCGGTGGGCGCGATTGTGGGCATTCCCCTCGGACTGGTGCCCATGACCGCCGTGCCCCAACGGACCGCTCTAAGTCACGCCTTTGGTGCGCTGGCGGCGGCAATGATCGGTATTGCCGAGTATTACGTGCGCATTCCCCACCTCACGAAATTTGAGATGACGGAGATCGCGCTGGAAGTCATTATCGGCTCGCTCACCTTTACCGGAAGCTTGATCGCCGCAGGGAAATTGCAGGAACTGCTGCCCCAGCGGCCCATTACCTACAGAGGGCAAAACTTTGTCAGCCTGTCGGTGCTCGGGGCAGCCATCCTGATCGCGCTCTGGCTGATGTTTCATCCTGAGTCCTCGCACCTCTTTCCGGCGATGGTAGGTGTATCGCTGGTTTTCGGCGTGATGCTGGTGACCCCCATCGGCGGCGCCGACATGCCCACCGTCATCTCGCTGCTGAACTCCTATGCCGGTCTTTCCGCGGCGCTCCTGGGCTTCGTGCTCAACAACAAGGTGTTGGTGGTTGCCGGAGCCCTCGATGGCTCTTCCGGTTTCATCCTTTCCGTGATCATGTGCAAAGCCATGAACCGGTCCTTTACCAACGTGATGTTTGGGGCCTTTGGCCAGGTGCAGGTTTCCGCTGCGGCGGCAAAGGAAGAGCGCCCAGTGCACATTGCCACCGCCGAGGAGGCCGCCAGCATTCTCGCCGCCGCCAACACTGTGGTGATCGTTCCTGGCTACGGAATGGCGGTGGCGCAGGCTCAGCACAAGGTGCGCGAGCTTTTCGACGCGCTCACGAAGAAGGGTATCGACGTTAAATTCGGCATTCATCCCGTGGCCGGCCGCATGCCTGGCCACATGAACGTGCTGCTGGGGGAAGCCGATATTCCCTACGACCGCCTGTTCGACATGGACTCCATCAATCCGGAATTCCCCCAGACCGACGTGGCGCTCGTCATCGGCGCCAACGACGTGACCAACCCCGCGGCCAAAACCGACCAGGGCAGCCCCATCTACGGCATGCCCATCCTGGAAGTCGATAAGGCGCGCACCGTCATGGTCATCAAGCGTAGTTTGAACCCCGGGTTTGCCGGCATCGATAACCCCCTTTACTACGAAGATAAAACCCTCATGCTCTTCGGCGATGCCAAGGGATTTGTGGGCGACATCGTGCGCGAACTCGCCGGCGTCGGGCACTAAGAAAGCGCTCACCATAGAAGGTACATAGACTACCGAAAACTGTGCTCCTGGTGGCGCTGGCAGGGATTACAATTCCTTGGTTGTTGACCCGCAGCCTTTATGTGTGGCTTTTCTCCGTGACCACTGTGGCGACTGCTCCGAAAATACCCCCATAATCCGGCCGTCGCCTTCGGTCGCTGCCGAGCAATTTTCATGTTTTGGGGTGTCGCAAAGCGACAGGAGCGACTGTGGTGAAATCCTTTTTTGGTTGCAGCCAGCAGCCGCGTTGTACTCCTCAACTCCCTGTACCTCACAAAGGCGGAATCAGCTCGAAATACCCAGTTCTTGTTAAGCCGACCATTCCGAACTGGCCCCCGCCGCCAGTGGTAGTGACAGCGCGCTTGAAGAGGAATGCAGCACGCTGTTCAGTCGATAGATATGTCTGGAGGTTATTGTATGTCAATGAGTTATGCTTATATCGCTATTCCGGAATCGGAGGTTCCACGCGCTTCTTCACCCATTTTCCAGCACCTCCTTGATACCTACGCCAGCGAAACCAACAAGTTAGTCTCTGTCTGGCGGGACGTGACCCCGCAAGATCTCGGTTTTCGCCCGCATCCCCGGTCAAGTTCCGTAGAAGACATCTTGAAACACCAGTTGTTCTCGGAGCGGCGGTTCTTCGGAGAATTTCTGGGAGCGCCGGAACCGGCTCCTGATCAGATTCTCCCTGAATCCCGCACTCCAGAGGATTACACGCGGCGTATGCGACAGCTCGCGCTACCGAGGCTTGCTTATTTCGCCCCGAAGAGAGGAGACTGGTGGATGGAAGTGGTCCCGTTCTTTGACGTTAAACGGCAACGCATCTGGATCTTTTGGCGCCGTGTGCTTCATACTGCGCACCACCGGTCCCAGCTCACAGTCTACTTGAGGCTGCTTGGAAAGAAAGTGCCCGCCACTTACGGGCCTACTGCCGATGTGACCTGGGAGGGAGCGGATCCGACGACAACCGTGGATGCGGCTGGCCGGCGGTAGGGTATGCCCGGGATGAAGAGAAAGATGTTCTCGGCGACCGGAGCACATCGGTACACGTTCGACTTTATACTGGTGATTCTCCGCTTGGCCTAATCGAGGTGCTTTGCGTGCAAAAAACAGCGAACCGCCCTGGCGAACGCCTGCGTCACGCCTTAGAAGTAAGGATCTCTTTCTGATGTCTTCTCAACTCTCTCTCGCGCTGGACCAGATTGTTCCTTTACGAATATCGAACGGATCCCCGACCTGTACTAAACGTTTTATCATGGGTTCAGAAGGGTCAGTCCTTTTGCAACGCTCCGCTGAGGTCGGCTCCTTGCCGGCAATTATATGGGCTGGCAGCGGCAGGCAGTTTCGCGAGCAGGCTGCCAGAGCGCAGTTTTTCTGGGATGGAGTATTCACGACGCAAGAGATAGTCAGCAAGTTCAACTGCACCTTCCACGTCGCCCTCGATGTCGAAGTCGTCGTAGATGAACGCCTCGCCTAATGTCAGCTCACTAGGCGACGGGAACATGCTTCGCAACGCGGCAGGATGTTTAAGGACAGGAGTGAAACGAGGCTGATCTATGTCACCCCACTCAGTTCCATCCCAGAACCGTACTGCAAAGTTGTTGCCCCGATATTCTGCTGTTAGTCGCTCCAGAAAATGGATTCCGGTTTGGACGTCCCCATTTTCCAGAAGCACACTATGCGGACTCGTGCTTCGATTGGGCATCTTACACCCGCTGTACGCTAAACCGACCGCCCCAGGCGAGGAGTAAACTCTCCGGCTTTAAGAGTTCGTCGCCGCAGAATCTGGGGTCTGTGCGAATTATTATCCTTTGACGCCAAGCACATAGCAACGCAACGCCCTTGGGACACGTAGCTGAAATCAAGATGTACGAGATGACAGCGGAAGGAAGCAGACGGTCGTCAGGCGACAGTGATGGAAACATTTCTCCCCATGAGGCGGAAGGCCTCGAGCGGCTAAGCCTTGACGATATCGAAGGGATTTACCGCGGGTATCGCCGAAGCTTGCGGTGTAAACAGCGTTGGCCTTGAGAACTTCAGACAGGATTTGGCTCAAAGGTTCCTCCTTAATAAGAATTAAGATACGCAAGCCACGGCAGCGATCGGCGCTGCCGTCGGATTGTCGATTGGCGCGCCCACTAAATTGCCCCACTCAGTCCAGGAGCCGTCGTAGTTCTTCACATCGTCGTAACCGAGGAGATATTTTAAGACAAACCACGTATGTGCGCTACGCTCGCCAATGCGGCAATAGGCCCGCACCTCGTTGTCCGCCCGGACCCCCTTACCCTGATAGAGCCGCCGCAAGGCGTCGGCGGATTTGAAGGTGCCGTCGTCGTTGGCTGCCTGAGACCAAGGGATATTGTTGGCGCCGGGAATGTGACCGGCACGTTGTGCGGTCTCCGGCAATCCCGGAGGGGCAATAATCTTGCCGGTAAACTCGTCGACCGAACGGACATCCACCAGCTCGCCTCGCCGCCGCTTCTCAATGATGGCAAACACATCTTCTTTGTGGGCACGAATGGATTCATTCGGCTCTTGTGCGCGGTAAGTCAGGCGGGTGATCCGGGGAAGATCGGTGGTCAACGGCCGGTTTTCCGCAGCCCACTTCTTGCGGCCCCCATTGATGAGACGGGCGTCCTTGTGTCCGTAGTACTTGAGCTGCCAAAACGCATAAGCAGCGAACCAGTTGTTGTTGTCTCCGTAAAGCAGCACGGTGGTGTCATTGAAAATTCCGGACTGCCCCAATAGGAGTTCCAGGACTGCCTTACTGATCAAGTCCCGCCGCACATTATCCTGAAGCTGCGTTTGCCAATTCCATCCTACCGCGCCAGGGATGTGTCCCCGGTCGTAGGCCTTGGTGTCTACGTCGACTTCCACGAGCCGCAGATTCGGGTCGTCGAGATGCTGCGCTACCCAATCGGTTGAAACCAAAACTTCCGGATGCTGGTACTCAGGCATTGCTCTTCTCCTTCCCAAATTGGATTTGACCCTTTTCGGGTCCAAAAAACAAAAAACCCACTTGCCAGATTGTTTCTGGCGGTGGGTTCTGAAGTCCCCTGGGCTGGGATTGTCGATCTAAACCGGCTTTCCCGACCCGCGACCGCCAGGGGGCGGACAGGTACAGCAGCCGTGGCCGCAACCCGCGCTGCTTACCGTCCTCTGGTGGTCCATGTTCATCAGCTTCAGGATACCTGGTGTCGGTCATTTTGTCAATGTTAGGGCCTCTTGTTAGGGCCTCTTGCTGTCAGGGCCTCTCGCGTCTCTCGCCCCGATGGTCCTTGTCCACGGATTTGAAGGGCCTAGTACTTGCTTGGTTTAGTTCTCGTATTTTTAAGTCGCTGAAATCAAAGCGTTATAGACGACCAATTACGTACGGTAATTAAATCAAGTAAGTACTAGTGAGTCAACATATGTGCTAAGGACAGCGGAAAAGGCGTTTGCATCCGGCTTAAAGGAAGGCGACCTTGTTCTCCGAACGCTACTGTTCTGATGGGTGGCTGCGGGTGAGCACTCGGCGCGAAGGGCACGACACAATTACGGTGCACGCAAGTGGCTATCGCGACAGCAGGGACTATTATTACCAAGCGAGCGCGTTAGGTGTTCATATTTATTTTCACTTCTCAATATCTCAATCCTCCCTTCAGCGACCACGACTGGAGTGCTCCAATTGCAAGGGGCCTCTCTCGACGAATAAAGCAAACATATGCAGGACTTTACCGAAACCGTGAAAATCTTACTCACTGCCGGGTTCCAATACCTTCTTCCAGGATGCGGTTGGTGCCGTGTTTCCCCTGTCCTTCCCGAACCACCCGAACCAAAACCAAGAGTCCCAATATGGGCTGCACATCCACAAAAGGTATTCGAGACAGCCTTCCCGCGCAATTCCGAGGAATCGGGAATCGTGAGCACAACAACGCGCCAGCGCGTCATAAACTCTATGTCATGTATAGTAGACAACTAGGGAGAGAGAAGGTCTCGCAGAGCGACCTGAGGCAGGTGCCGGGTCTATGTTGCATCCATGAGCGAGCTACATCTAAACAGGCGTGCCTTATACGCCCGGTAGTCTCACCTGGGCTGCAGGCTGTCAAGGTGGTATCCACAGCCGATTGGAGGCTCGGGCAATCCTTGACTTCCGGCGCAGTGAAGTTGACAATTATTTCTTAAAGGGGCCGACGAATCTCTCAACTGTAATCCAATGTGGTGGGCAAAGTTTCTACGGACCAGGTTATGCGCCCAGACGTCTTGAAGAAGCCAACCACTTCGTCGACTCTCACACGCCGGCCTCCTAGACTTCGAGAATGCGCAGGGAGCTCAAGGACGCCTTTCCTTTGATACGAATTTGCTCTATGAAGGAGCGAGAAAAATGCCCCCAGAACAGGCAGGACGAGTCCAAGTTCACGTTAGGGGAATTGACAACTCCACCAGCCGCAAGCGAGCAGGGGAGGCGACCCGCGCATCGGAAAAACGCTATCGAGAATTCTCCGAGCGCAACCTGACCGGTACCTTCCGCAGCACGCCGGACGGCAGATTGCTCGAGTGTAACGACTCATTCGTGCGAATGCTGGGGTATGCTTCCCAGGAGGAGATTCTAAGCCATAGTGCATGGGACCTTTATTTTCAGCGCGCAGATCGAGAGGCAGCCTTACGTCATTTACTGGAGCAAAAGGTTGTTACGAACGAAGAATTCCAGCTCCGGCGAAAAGATGGAAGCTCAATGTGGATTCTGGCGAATCGCATCCTGAACGAGACGGAGCACCCTCCGGTGATCGATGGCGCGATTATGGACATCAGTAGGCAAAAGGAGGCAGAGGCGGACATTCATTCGCTGTTGAAAATCAGTAAGACATTGAACTCGACGCGTGATATTGACGCTCTGATGGATTCTTTGATAATTGAAGCCGTCAAGATGACCGACGCAGAGTGTGGGTGGTCGGGGATGCGGACGCCCGAGGGCATGGCCTGCCACAAGTATTTTCGAGACTTTCGATTCACTCCATTCGAATATTGCTGGCCACCTGGAAGTGGATGGCCAGGATGGGTACTGGTTCATAAGATCCCGTACGCCACGAACGACGCCCTAGGAGACAGGGTCATCGTGCCAAGAATCCGTGAGCAGTTTGGAATAAGGTCGGGAATTGACACACCGATACTTGACACTCGCGGGGAGATTATCGGATTCTTCGAAGTAAACAACAAAAAAGGCGAATCAGGCTTTACGGAATTCGACGTGGAGAAAATGGTAGCAATTTCTCAAGTCGCCTCGGTGGCCTTACAAAGCGCCCTGGATTATCAGAAGATTCAACGAAATGAGGAGGAACTACGCCAGCTTTCCACTCGCTTGCTCCGATTACAGGATGACGAGCGCCGGCGATTAGCTCGGGAACTCCACGATTCAACTGGCCAGATCATGGCCACGTTGGCATTAAGGATTGGCGCAGCGCGGCGAGCAGTTGGGGTTGATAATCAAAAGGTGCTCGAAGCCTTGTCTGATAGTTCGGCATTAGCCAAGCAGTGTTCAGATGATCTGCGCACTCTTTCCTACCTTTTACACCCACCCTTGATCGATGCGGAGGGCTTGGCTTCTGCTTTAAGATGGTATGCCCAGGGTTTTGCGAAGCGGAGCGGAATCCGTATTGAACTGGACCTTTCCCCCCAACTAGGCCGGCTGCCGCAGGACGTGGAAACAGCACTCTTCCGAATCGTACAGGAAGGCCTAACTAATGTTCACCTCCATGCTGGGAGTCCCACGGCATGGATTAAAGTTACTCACACTCCTTCCGAGGTCACACTGGAAATAAGAGATGAAGGCCGGGGAATCCCTACCGAGGTTTTGAAGGCACTCCCGACCGGTGTTGCAAACCTCGGCGTGGGTATCGCGGGCATGCGGGAAAGGGGCCGCCAGTTGGGAGGCCGAGTTGAAATCGACTCCGGGAATTGGGGCACCAAAGTGCGGGCAGTTGTTTCTCTTTCAGAGGGCTTGTCATGACGAGGACACGAATTCTGATCGCAGACGATTTCCCGCTGTTCCGTAAGGGGGTGCGAGAATTCCTGGAAACGCAGCCTGGTTACGAAGTTGTTGGGGAGGCCGCGACGGGCCGTGAAGCCTTGGTCAAGGCAAAGCACTTAAAACCTCATGTGGTCATTCTCGACATCAGCATGCCGGAATTGAATGGCTTGGAAGCTACCCGCGAAATCCTCAAGGCAGTCCCCGAGACTGAGGTGCTGGTCTTAACGTTGCATGAATCTGAGGACTTGGTGCACAAGGTTTTGGAAGCAGGGGCTCGGGGTTACGTTTTAAAGTCAGATGCTGAGCCTACGCTGCTGGAGGCCATCGAGGCAGTTCGCCAACATAAAGCCTTCTTTGCCTCTAAGGTGGCAGCAATGGTCTTGGAAGCCTACCTGAAAGGGGGCAATCGTCTCGTTGGCGAGAAAGCTTCGCCACACGAATTGACACCGCGGGAGCGACAGATAGTTCAACTTCTGGCGGAAGGCAAGAGCAACAAGGAAGTAGCCTCTGCGCTAGAGATCAGCCTGCATACAGTCGTGACTCATCGGAGCAACATCATGCACAAACTGGAGGTCCATTCCGTCAGCGAACTCGTCCGCTACGCGATTCGGAATAACCTTGCAAGCGCTTAGGCCATTTACGAAAGAAGCCTCGTGCGGCACCACTCGCCTGCGGCTACGTAAGGGCCCGAGTTCCTCAACGCGCCATCGTCGCCACCGGATCTTCTCTGTGGAGGGATGCCTCGCGCCCGTATGCTTCAGCAGCATAGCAGGCAGCCCGATCGAAAAAGCGGCCGATAAGACGATAGATCTCTTGCTCCCGATGGAGTTCCAGCGCTGAGTCCGCCAGCATGGAAGTGCCGATACACTCCCTTAAGTGCTCCTTCGTCAGAACTAGCGCCCAGAGGACTTCGGCTAAAGGTATGCCCTCGTTGCAACGCTGTTTTCCGAGCTGGTCATATCGCGCTTGAATCGCCTGATCTGTATTCTTCAAGAGCCAGAGCCCAAGGTCATGATAAACCTCAAACAGCCAGTGGTGTAGCCTGTCCGGAGAAAGCCCGTGATACGAGCGCGTGTGTGAGCTGTTTTGCAGTATCTTCACGGCGCCTCGCGTAAGCTCTTCCGCGCGGCTTTCGATGATCTTAATGAGTTGGTCCGCAAGCATGGAAATCTCCTGTGTGACATTGGCTGACATGAATACTAGAGACGAAGAAGTATATCACATCATGATATAGTTTGATGCCACATGGCATAAAGATGTTGCCTCCGGGGGAGAAGAGCTACCAGCCTCCTCAGTCCAGCGCGACAAACAGACTCAACACTGAGCGCATCGAGGAACAAGGAGGACGTGGCTCCGTATTACTCAGCGACCCACAGGCTTGGGGTCTTCTTCTTGGTTGCGGCAGAACTGCACTGGGATCGTTGTCAAGAAAGGGCCGCGACAGGGTGCTGGATCGAAGCAGCACTCTAATTATTGCCGGCCGCGCCCTGGTCAGCGTTCCGGCTCCTTGCATACCCCCGAACGACATCTGCATCCTGCGCGAGCTGCTGGACATGGCGGGCAGTGGGGTTATGAGCATTCCAAACATCGGCTTCGAGATGAGTTTGACCTGGGAACTCCGGACGACCGGGGCAAGCGGACCAGGGGCGGAAACCTACATCAAAGGAGTACAGGGTGGAGGAGTCCTCCTTTTCGCGACAGGTTCGAACGAAAAGATGTATATCGCCGCCGACATTATGAACCGCCATGGTTCGCGAGATGTGTGCTGGAACTAGCTGGAACTTGCGCGCGGCGGCACGCCAAGTGCGGAGAGGTACCGGTGTAGGGATGGTTTTAGCACCTGTGAGATCAAGTTTCCGGGTGGGATGGGCGGGCGCACCAGGGACGATTCCTCCCAGCCTTCCGGAATCGGTGTCCAATCGCGCGAGAAGAAATCGGTAGTGGTCAGACTGATCAGGATGGCGAGCCAGAGGAGCGCCGACAGAAGCACTACGCGCATCAGACGCGGGCTCCAGCGCAAGTGCATGAAGAAAAGAGCCACAAGCGTCGCTTTGCAGCCGGCGATGATGAGCGCCACGATGGTGTTCCATTGTCCCATGTCCACATACGCCATGCCCGTGGTCAGGGCGGTCAGCGCCATGAGCGAGCCGAAAATAAGGAAATAGAGTGACTTCGGAACAAGGTGATCCTGCATTCAGTATCGTCCTCCAATGAGGTACAAAAGCGGGAAAAGGAAGATCCAGACGATGTCGACGAAATGCCAATAGAGGCCGGCGGTCTCCACTGCATTAAAGTGGTTCGGTCCGAAGTGGCCTTTCCACGCCTGAACCAGCAACACGCTAAGAACTCCCACGCCCACCATCATGTGCAGCGCGTGCACGCCGGTCATGATGAAGTAGAAACAGAAAAACAATTCGAGGGATTTGGCATCGGGTCCGGCAAAGGTGAAATTCAGACCGGGCGCCAAACCTTCCAAATAATCGTGCCGCCATTCGAGCGTCAGTTTGATGAGGACGAAAGCCAATCCCAGCGCGGTGGTCAGGATCAGGAAAGTCACGAGGGCATTCCTTTTTCCCATTTGCGCAGCGCGCACCGCCAGGGCCATGGTCAAGCTGCTGCAAATCAACACCGCAGTGTTGATGGCGCCGATGGTGACGTTCAGCATATGGCTTCCCGCCTCGAAACCTGGGGGGTAGAGGTTGCGATAGATGGTGTAGCCCGCGAAAAGGCCGCCGAAGAACATCACCTCGGTAGCGAGAAAAACCCACATACCGAGGCTGGCAGCCTCTTGCTGCTGCTCCAGGTCTTCGAATTGGTGCGCCAGCGGGCTCGCGGCGTGACTGTCAGCCAACTTAAACCTCCTTCGCTCCGTATGCGTAAGCTTCTTCCGTCACCACGGGGATCTCCTCAAAGTTCTCAGTCGGGGGCGGCGAAGGCGTCTCCCACTCCAAGCCTTTGGCGCCCCAGGGATTAGGTCCCGCCACCGGCCCATATCGCATCGACCAAATCAAATAAACCAGGGGAATGGCATAGCCCACCGCCAGGATCGACGCTCCTGCCGACGACATGACATTCAACACCTGAAACTTCGGCGGATAGATGGCGTACCGCCGCGGCATGCCGAGATATCCCACCATGTATTGCGGAAAAAACGTAAGGTTAAAACCGATAAAGATGATCGCCGCGGCCAGGCGCGCCCAGCCGTCGGGATAAAGCCGCCCGGTGATTTTAGGCCACCAGAAATGAATGCCGCCCAGATACCCCATCACCGCGCCGCCCACCATGATGTAATGGAAGTGGGCGACCACGAAGTAGGTGTCATGAACGTGAGTATCCACGGCGAGCGTCGCCAGGAAGAGGCCCGTCAACCCACCCATGGTGAACAAGCCAATAAAGCCCAGGGCGTAAAGCATGGGCGCCTGAAAGGAAATAGAACCCTTATAGAGCGTGGCTGTCCAGTTAAACACCTTGATGGCGGAGGGAATCGCCACCGCGAAGCTGAGCGCGGAGAAGATGATGCCGGCGTAGACCGATTGGCCGCTCAAAAACATGTGGTGGCCCCAGACGAGGAAGGAAACCACCGCGATGGCCACGCTGGAAAACGCCACAAAACTGTAACCGAAGATGCGCTTCCTCGCGAAGCACGGTATCAATTCACTGACCACCCCCATAGCGGGCAGAACCATGATGTACACGGCCGGGTGCGAATAAAACCAGAAGAGGTGCTGGAAAAGAATCGGGTCGCCTCCCACGGCGGGATCGAAGATGCCAACGTGAAAGATCCGCTCCAACGCGACCAGCACCAGGGTGATGGCTAGCACCGGGGTCCCCAGAATAAAGATGATGCTGGTAGCATAGATTGACCAGAGAAACAGCGGCATGCGGAACCAGGTCATGCCGGGCGCGCGCATCTTGTGAATCGTAACCACAAAATTCAGGCCGGTGAGAATGGAGGAGAACCCGGCTATGAACACTCCGAACGCTGCGGAGAGCACATTGGTGTTGACGTAGGTGGTACTCAGCGGCGTGTAGAACGTCCAGCCCGTATCCACGCCACCCCAGACAACGGAATACAGCGTTAGCAGGCCGCCCGTCATGAAGATGTACCAGCTCAGCAGGTTCAGCTTGGGGAAAGCCAGGTCGCGGGCGCCGACCATCATCGGCACCAGGAAATTTCCCAGCACCGCGGGGATGGAAGGGATCAAGAAGAAGAACACCATGATAATGCCGTGCATACTGAAGAGCTTGTTGTAGGTGGCCGGTTCGAAGATCGCGCCGTTGGGCTCAATCAGGTGGATCCGAATCAGCACCGCCGCAATGCCTCCCACCAGGAAGAAGAAGGTGATCGACGCCATGTAGAGTATCGCGATGCGCTTGTGGTCGGTCGTCAGCAGCCACGATTTGATGCCGTAATTGGCGTTGAGATAGTGCACGCGAGTATCAAGATTCTCACCTGCCGTTGCCATTATTTCGACGCCTTCCCTTCTTGCGAGCTTAAAGACTTGATGTACGCGATTAATTGCAGCAACTGTTCTTCCGTAACCTGCCCCTTGAAAGTGGGCATGATGGGCCGGTAGCCCTCCACGATTTTAGCGGAGGGATAAAGAACCGATTCCCGCAGATAAGCGTCGTCTGCCACCACCGTCTTGCCGTCGCTCAGTTTTACCGGTTTGCCATAAATACCCGTCAGCGAGGGCCCCTTGCCGGTTCCGTGGCAGGTGATGCAGGCCATTTGGTCGTAAAGCTTGGCGCCCGACTGGGCCATAGTTCCGCCGCGAATGCCCCCGCTCAACCACTGCTCGTATTCCGTGGGCTCCATCACGATCACTTCACCCCTCATCAGCGAGTGGTTGGTGCCGCAGTACTGGTCGCAGTACAGATCGAACCTGCCGGTTTTGGTCGCCTGAAACCACAGCG
>Ga0181539_1000507_pt1 | contig 46764 bp, 40 predicted proteins | sample PEATcosm2014_Bin_46_FD_119767 | JGI IMG/M metagenome (GOLD analysis project Ga0181539, IMG submission 119767) | Peatland microbial communities from MTU Mesocosm Facility, Houghton, MI, USA - PEATcosm2014_Bin23_60_metaG | ecosystem: Environmental > Terrestrial > Soil > Wetlands > Peat | place... | reverse complement strand
TTCCTGCCGAAAATCGCCAGCGGCGAGATCCTGCCGACCGCTGTCTTCACCGAGCCCAACACCGGCTCGGACCTCGCCTCGCTGCGCACGCGCGCGACGCGCGAAGGCGACTCCTATGTCATCAACGGCGCCAAGACCTGGATCACCCATCCCGTGCGCGCCGATCTGATGACCTTGCTCGCCCGCACCAATCCGAGCGAGCCCGGCTACAAGGGCCTTTCGATGTTCCTGGCGGAGAAGCCGCGCGGCACGGACGCCGAGCCGTTCCCCGCCAAGGGCATGTCGGGCGGCGAAATCGAAGTGCTGGGATACCGCGGCATGAAGGAATACGAGATCGCCTTCGACGGCTTCACGATTCCCGCCGACAGCCTGCTCGGCGGCGTCGAAGGCGAGGGCTTCAAGCAGTTGATGGAGACGTTCGAGTCCGCGCGCATCCAGACCGCGGCGCGCGCGGTCGGCGTCGCGCAATGCGCGTTCGAACTCGGATTGCGCTACGCCAAGGAGCGCGTGCAATTCGGCAAGACGCTGATCCATTTCCCGCGCGTCGCCGACAAGATCGCGATGATGGCGGTGGAAATCCACATCGCGCGGCAGATCACCTATTTCGCCGCGCGCGCCAAGGACGAAGGCCGCCGCTGCGATCTGGAGGCGGGCATGGCCAAGCTGCTCGGCGCGCGCGTCGCCTGGGCCGCGGCCGACAACGCGTTGCAAATCCACGGCGGCAACGGCTTCGCGCTCGAATATCCGATCTCGCGCGTCCTGTGCGACGCGCGCATCCTCGCCATCTTCGAGGGCGCGGCGGAAATTCAGGCGCAGGTGATCGCAAGGCGCCTGCTGGAGGGCGGGAACTGAGTCACAAGAGCGCCGATCGGCGCTGAAACATTAGTTCTTCCACTGATAGGTCGAGATGCAATGACAGAGTCGAAATTGGCCGTGGTCACCGGCGGAGGTGGAGATATCGGTCGTGCGATCGGGGCGCGGCTAGCGGCGGGCGGCTGGCGCGTCGTGCTCGTCGATCTGTCTGAGAGCGCGCTCGACGCCGCGCGCGCGGCCATTCCCGGCGCGAGCGTGATCTGCGCCGACGTGACCGACGCCGCGGCCGTGGAGCGCGCATTCGACGGGCTCCCGGCCGCCCCCGACCTCATCGTCAACAACGCCGGAATCGCGCGGCGAGGCCCGCTTCATGAAATCGAAATCGCCGAGTTCCGAAAGGTGGTGGAGGTCAATCTCATAGCGCCTTTCGTCGTGGCGAGGGCGGCTGCGCGACGGATGATTCCCAAGGGGTCGGGCAGCATCGTCAACGTGACCTCGCTCAACGCGATCGTTCCAGGTTTCGGAAACAACGCGTATCCCGCCACCAAGGCGGGCCTCGCGATGCTGACCGAGCAGATGGCGCTCGAATGGGGGCCGCTCGGCCTGCGCGTGAACGCGGTTGCGCCGGGCTTCATAGACGCCGGCATGGCCGCGCGCACGTATCGCGACCCGAATATGGCGGCGGCGCGAAGGAACGCGGTTCCTTCCCGCCGGATAGGCCGGCCTGAGGACGTGGCCGAGGCGGTGTTCTGGCTGGCGAGCGACGCGGCGGCCTACGTGAACGGACACCAACTCGTCGTCGATGGCGGCGTCTCGATGAGTCTGATGGCGACGCTGTCGCCGAGCTTCAGGGACTGAGGACGTTTCGTCGCTGGGACTTCTCTGAAGAGGGCGTTGGGAAATGTACGACCTGCTGAAGGATATGACGATCGTCGAAGGCGCGTCGTTCATCGCCGGCCCGTCATGCGCGCTTCACCTGCTTCAAATGGGCGCGGACGTGATCCGCTTCGATGCGATCGGCGGGGGCCCCGACTATCGGCGCTGGCCGCTGGCGCCCGGCGGCGCGAGCCTCTATTGGGAGGGGTTGAACAAGGGAAAGCGCAGCATCGCGATCGATCTGCGCCGACCCGAGGGACGGGAACTCGCCGTCGCGCTGATCACCGCACCTGGAGAGGGACGCGGCTATTTCGTGACCAACTATCCCGCGGACGGATTCCTCGCGCATGAAAAGCTGGCTCGACGACGGCCGGATCTCATAACGCTGCGGGTGATGGGCTGGCCGGACGGCCGCAATGGCGTCGATTACACGATCAATGCGGCGGTCGGAATTCCGCTTATGACGGGAAGCGCGGAGGATTCCGCCGACGCGCCGGTGAACAGCATGCTGCCGGCCTGGGATCTGACGACGGGCGCCTATGGCGCCTTCGCGCTGCTTGCAGGCGATCGGCGCCGTCGCGAGACCGGTCGCGGTGCAGAAATTCGACTGGCGCTCAGCGACGTCGCTGCCTCGGTGCTGGGTCATTTCGGGCAGATTGCGGAAACGCTGACCTCAGGCGATCGGCCGAAATACGGGAACTCAGTGTTCGGCGCCTTTGGCCGCGACTTTGCTACACGCGACCGGTCGAGGATCATGCTCGTCGCCATCACTGCGCGGCAGTGGTCCGCCCTCGTCAGAGCCCTCGACCTTGGCGTGAAGGTCGGCGCGCTGGAGGCCGAACTCGGCATCTCTTTCGCGACTGACGAGGGTCTGCGGTTCCTGCACCGCGATCGGCTTTGCCTGCTCGTCGAGCGGGTCGTAGCGGGGCTCACGCTAAACGAGGTCGCGGAGCGCCTCGAGCGAGAAGGCACGTGCTGGGAGCCCTATCGTTCGCTCGGCGCCGCGATCGCCGAAGATCCTCGGCTGGTCGGGTGCAACGAACTGTTCGAGCCCGTGCGGCATCCGAGCGGGCTCTGCTATCCCACGCCTGGCTCCATGGCTAAACTTCGAGGCGAGCCGCGCGCGCGCCCACCAACGGCGCCCAAGCTCGGCGAGCATACCGATGAAATCCTCGCCGACTTCCTGGGGCTGGCGAGCCATGAAGTGGGACGCCTTCACGACTGCGGGCTCGTCGCAGGTCCCGCGCAGGAGTGACAAGCCTTGGGCCCGCCGACTTGTCCGTCGAAGGCCATCTCGCCGCGGACGCCAGCTCCGCGGCGCGCGAACGTCAACCACGAAATTCATGCCGGCCTACGACCTATGGCTTCGGAAGGGGCCGGGGAATTAAGGCGATCCCGGCAGCTCGGCGCCTAGCCATTGATTGACAAAATATAATATATTCCGCACTTGGCACAAGACAACCGCGATGGACCGTATATGAAATTCACGCGCTCGCTCCTCTTCGTTCCTGGGCACCGCAAGGGTTGGGCGACCAAGGCGGTTGCTACCGGCGTGGATGCTGTGATCCTCGACTTGGAGGACTCGGTCCCCTATGGTCTGAAGGTGGAAGCGCGCGATATCGTTGCGGAAACCGTCAAGGATCTCGCGCGCAACAGCCCGCACGTCGGCGTCTACATCAGGCTCAACAGCCTCGACACCGGCATGACGGGGGACGACCTCGAAAAGGTCGCTATTGCCGGCGCCAACGGTTTTCTGCCGCCGAAGACGTTCGGAGAACGCGACATCGTCGGTCTCGACGCGCTCGTTACCCATTTCGAGCGGCGCAACGGCGTCGCGCCGGGAACTTTCGAGTTCATCCTGTCGTTGGAGACGGCGCAGGCCTATGCGGAATGCGAGAAGATGATTGGCGCCTCGTCCCGCTGCGCAACGCTGTTCGCCGGCACCGCTCGCGACGCCGACGTCTCGCGTTCGATCGGCTTCGAGTTCACCGCCGAGGGGCTCGAGACCCTCTATATGCGCAGCCGCGCCGTGCTCGCCACGCGGGCCGCCGGCAAGGATTTCCCGATCGTCGGCATTTGGCAAGAGATCAAGGATCTCGACGGCGCCCGGCGCTTTTCCGAGCAGAACAAGAAGCTCGGCTTCAAGGGGCAGGTGCTCATCCATCCCTCGCATGTCGCGATCGCCAACGAAGTGTTCACGCCCTCGCCGTCCGACGTCGCGTTCTATCAGGGCATGATCGAGGCGTTCGAGAAGGCCGAGGCTGCAGGTCTCGCGGCCATCAATTACGAGGGGCATCACATCGACTACGCGCATGTGAAGACCGCCCGGCAGGTGGTCGCGCTGTACGACGACCTCAAGGCGCGCGGCGCCGTGAAATAGCGGAGGCGGGAGCGCCGGAATGCAGAACCCCCATTGTCCTCGCGAGACCTGCGGGCGCGAAGTCGCAACCGCTGGCGGTCCGCCCGCCCCGCAGGAGGCCTGACGCATGCTCGGCCGCGCCGTATTCGGCTCTTCCTCGACCGCAGTCTGGCGGCCGTCGGAGCGCGATTTGCAACGCAGCCGCCTCGCGGCGGCGATGAAGAAGTGGGGTTTCGGCTCGCTGTCTGAGTTTCATAAGGCTTCGGTCGAGAATCCGGAATGGTTCTGGCCGGCGGCGATCGAGGACCTCGGCATCGTGTTCCATTCGCCCTGGGAGAAGATCGTCGACCTCACCGACGGGCTGCAGTTTCCCAAATGGTTCTCGGGCGCGACGCTGAACGTCGCCGAGAATTGCGCTGGCCGACATGCCGCCTCGCCCGAGCATGCGGATCGAACCGCGGTGGTTTATGAGGGCGACGCGGGCCAACGCCGCTCGCTGACCTTCAGCGAACTCGGCGGCGACGTCGAGCGTTTCGCCGGCGGCTTGCGTGCGCTCGGCGTGGGCAAGGGCGATCGCGTCGCGCTGTTCATGCCGGTCGCGCCCGAAGCGACGGTCGCGCTGCTAGCCTGCGCGAAGATCGGCGCCGTCGCCGTGCCCGCGTTCTCCGGCTACGGACCGGAGCCGCTGGCGGCGCGCCTCAACGCCTCCGAGGCGGTCGCGCTAGTGACGGTCGATTCGACGACCCGGCGCGGCAAGCTCATCGCGATGAAGAAAACTGCCGACGCCGCCATCGCTATGAGCCCGTCCGTGCGGACCGTCATCGTGGCGCGCAACGGCGACGGAGGGGCGCCGATGACGGCGGGTCGCGACCACGCCTACGCCGATGTGCTGGCGCGGGGCGCGTCCGGAACCCCGACCGAGTATGTCGATGCAAACCATCCGCTGCTCATTATCTACACCTCGGGCACGACGGGCGCGCCGAAGGGCATCGTGCATTCGCACGCCGGCTATCTCCTCAAGTCCGGCATCGACTTCGGCTACGGCTTCGACATCCAGAGCGACGACCGGATCGGCTGGATCGCCGACATGGGCTGGATGCTTGGTCCGCTGATGATTGTGGGCGGGCTGCAGTTCGGGGCCGGTCTCGTCTTCACCGAAGGCGTGCCGGATTTTCCCGACGCGACCCGGCTCTGGCGCATCGCCGAACGCAACCGCGTCACGTTGCAGGGCATCGCGCCAACGGCGGCGCGCGGGGTCAAGGCGGCTATGGGCGGCGCGCGGCCGGCCCAGGACCTTTCGAGCCTGCGCGCCTTCGCCTCCACCGGCGAGGCCTGGGACGAACCGACCTGGCGTTGGCTGTTTGAAGAGGTCGGCGGCAGCCGGCTGCCGATCCTCAACTACAGCGGTGGCACCGAGGTCGGCGGCGGGATTCTCTCCTGCTACACGATGGCGCCGCAGACCCCCGCGACGTTCAGCGGCCCGCTCCCGGGAATGGACGTCGACGTGCTCGACGCTTCGGGCGAACGCGCGGATGGCATCGGTGAGCTCGTCATCCGCAACATCTGGCCCGGCATGGCGCACGGCTTCTGGCGCGATCCCCAGCGATATTTACGGACCTATTGGGACCGTTGGCCGGACACCTGGGTTCACGGCGATCTCGCCAGCGTCGACGCCGAGGGCTATTGGCGCATCCACGGCCGGTCGGACGACACGATCAAGATTGCCGGCCGCCGCGTCGGCCCGGCCGAGATTGAATCGGCGCTCGTGACGCATCCGGGCGTCGCGGAAGCCGCGGCGATCGGCGTTCCCGATCCGGACAAGGGCCAGCGCATCGTCGCCTTCGTCGTATTAAGGCCGGACGCGCCCGGCCTCGAGGAGAGCGCGGCGGGCGGGACCGTCGCCAAGGCGATCGGCAAGGCGATGGTTCCGTCGGCGATCATTGAGGTCGCCGGCCTGCCCAAGACCAAGAACGGCAAGATCATGCGGCGGGCGATCCGCGCCCGCTATCTCGGCGAGCCTGTCGGCGACATGTCGGCTCTCGACGCGTCGACGCCGCTCGAACTGATCCCAACCCAATCTGGCAACTGATGCTGCCTGAACGCTGAGGACCCACCGTGAATACGACCAGCGACTATAACCTCATTCGCAACTCCGCGCGCCAACTCGCCGACCGGTTCGGCGACAACTACTGGCGCGAGTGCGACTCGCAGAAGAAATATCCGTGGGACTTCGTCAAGGCGTTCGCGGAGGCGGGCTGGATGGGCGCAATGATCCCCGAGGCGTACGGCGGTCTTGGGCTCGGACTTACCGAGGCGGCCATCATGTTGCATGAGGTCTCGGCTTCCGGAGGCGGCGCCAACGCCGCCTCGGCGCTTCATTTCCAGATCTTTCCGCCGGGCCCGATCATCCGCCACGGCTCGGAAGAGATGAAGCTCAAGTATCTGCCGGAGATCGCCGCGGGACGACTGTTGATGTGCTTCGGCGTGACCGAACCGGACGCGGGCGTCGACACCTCGCGCATCCGCACTCGTGCGGTGCCCGAGAACGGCCGCTGGCTCATCAACGGTCGCAAGGTTTGGATCACCAACGCCGGCAACGCCCACCGCATCTTGCTGCTCGCGCGGACGTCGCCGCGCTCCGACGCGCGTCCGTTCGACGGCATGACGCTGTTTTTCACCGACCTCGACCGCACGCGCGTTCAGGTCACACCGATCGAGAAGATGGCGCGCAACGCCATCGACACCAACGAACTGTTGATCGAGAACCTCGAAGCGAGCGACGAAGACGTGGTCGGCGAGGTCGGGCGCGGCTTTTACTATTTGCTCGACGGGCTCAATCCCGAGCGCATCGTGGTGGCCTTCGAGCAGATCGGTCTCGGCCGGGCCGCGCTCAAGCGCGCGGTCGACTATGCCAATCAGCGCATCATCTTCGATCGCCCAATCGGCAAGAACCAGGCGATTGCGCATCCGCTGGCGGACTCCTGGATCCGGCTCGAGTCGGCGGAGCTGATGGCGATGAAGGCGGCGCAGCTCTTCGACTCGCATCAGGAATGCGGCCCGGAGGCCAACGCCGCCAAGTTCCTCGGCTCGGAGGCGGGATTCGAGGCCTGCGACCGCGCTATGCAGACTCTCGGAGGCTACTGCTACGCGACGGAATATCACGTCGAGCGGTACTGGCGCGAATCGCGTCTGCTCAAGATCGCGCCGATCTCGCAGGCGATGGTGCTCAACTACGTCTCGACGAAGATCCTTGGCCTGCCAAAGTCCTACTGACGTCCATCCGCGAGTCCCCGGATTCGCCATAATCATCTTCGCGGACCCGTCTCGATGGATCCGCTCGGCCACCGGAGAATTGCCAAGTGCGCGAAGCCTTCGTTTGTGAACCCCTGCGAACTCCTATCGGGCGCTACGGCGGCGCGTTGAAGGACGTCCCGGCCGCGGATCTCGCGGCGACCGTTCTGCGCGAACTGGTGAGCCGCGCCAAGCTGACTTCGGACGACATCGACGATGTGATCTTCGGCCAGTGCTATCCCAACGGCGAGGCGCCGGCGTTTGGCCGCGTCGCGCTGTTGGACGCCGGCCTCGCCGTGACGGTGCCTGGCCTGCAACTGGATCGGCGCTGCGGCTCGGGGCTCCAGGCCGTCATCGACGCGGCGATGCGCGTCCAGACTGGCGTCGCCAATCTTGTGATTGCGGGCGGCGCGGAATCGATGAGCCAGGCGGAGCACTATGCGCTCGGCCTGCGCTGGGGGCTGAAAGGCGATTCCACGCCGCTGATGGACCGCATCGGTCGCGGTCGCGTCACCTCGGGCGGGCGCAACTACCCCGTTGCCGGCGGCATGCTGGAGACGGCCGAGAACCTGCGCCGCGAGTTCAACGTCACCCGCGCCGAGCAGGACGAACTTGCGGTCCGCTCGCACGCGCGGGCTATCGCCGCGCAGCGCGAGGGACGATTCACGGACGAGATCGTTCCCGTCGCCGTTCCCTCCTCGCGCGGCAAGACGACGACCTTCGCCGTCGACGAACATCCCCGCGCGGATGCGACGCTCGAAAGCCTGGCGGCGCTAAGGCCCATCATGCTTTCCAAGGACGCGGAGGCGACCGTCACCGCCGGTAACGCGAGCGGCCAGAACGACGCGGCGGCCGCCTGTATCGTGACGACGCGGGAGAAGGCCGAGAAGCTTGGCCTGCGCCCCCTCGCGCGGTTGGTCGCCTGGGGCGTGGCGGGCGTCGAGCCGGCGCGCATGGGCATCGGTCCGGTTCCCTCGACGGCGCGCGCGCTGAAGCGCGCCGGCCTCAGGCTGTCCGACATGGATCTGATCGAACTCAACGAGGCGTTCGCCGCGCAGGCGCTGGCGGTGACGAAATCCTGGGGCCTGACGCCCGCGGATTTCGAGCGCTTCAACGTCAACGGCTCCGGCATTTCGCTGGGTCATCCGGTCGGCGCCACGGGCGTCCGCATCCTCGCGACGATGTTGCGCGAACTCGACAGGCGCGGCGGACGGTACGGCCTCGAGACCATGTGCATCGGCGGCGGGCAGGGCCTGACCGCGATTTTCGAACGCGTTCAGTAACCCCGAACGCCGGTCGCGGCGTCGGTCCAAATTGAGAGGATCAAGAGAAATGCTGGAGCGCTACAAGGGGTTTTCGATGACATTCGAAAACAACGACCCCGGAGTCCTGGAAGTCATATTCAACGGGCCGAACCTCAACGCGGTCGACGAACGGCTCCACGGGGAGATCCCGGAAGTGTGGCGCGTCATCGACCGCGATCCGGAGGTCCGGGTCGCGCTCGTGCGCGGCGCGGGCAAAGCCTTCTCGGCGGGCGGCAGTTTCGAACTGATCGACGCGCAGATCGAGGCTTACGCGGCGCGCACGCGCGTTCTCAGGGAATCGCGCGATCTCTTCTACAACCTCATCAACTGCTCCAAGCCGATCATCTCGGCGATCCATGGCCCGGCAGTCGGCGCCGGTCTTGTCGTCGCGTTGATGGCGGACATTTCGATCGCCGCGAAGACGGCCCGCATCATCGACGGCCACACCCGTCTCGGCGTCGCCTCCGGCGATCATGCCGCGGCGATCTGGCCGCTGCTGTGCGGCATGGCGAAGGCGAAATACTATCTGCTGACATGCGACAAGATTTCCGGCGAGGAGGCCGAGCGCCTGGGGCTCGTGTCGCTCTCCGTCGATGACGACAAGCTTCTCGACACGGCCCGCGACGTCGCGCGCAGGTTGAGCGCGGGCGCGCAGGAAGCCATCCAGTGGACGAAGCACTCGCTCAACAATTGGTACCGCCAGGCCGGTCCGATCTTCGAGGCCTCTCTCGGGTACGAGTTCCTCGGCTTCGGCGGCCCCGACGTGGTCGAGGGCGTACGGTCGCACCGTGAGCGCCGCGCTCCGGTCTTCGTCAAGGACTGAGAGTCGCCGACGAGCGGCGAGACAGGGCAGGCGCGATGGACATGCTGACGAAGCTCAACTCCAGGGTCGAGATCCAGGACCTGATGGCTCGCTATTGCCGGGCCGTCGACCGTCGCGACTGGGAGGCCCTGCGCGCCTGCTATCACAGCGACGCCTATGACGCACACGGTTCGTACTCGGGCGACGTCGACGGCTTCATCGACTGGGTCAGCACGCGCCACGCGGTCATCCCGTTCTCGATGCATTTCGTGGGTAACTGCCTGATCGAGTTCGTCGACGAGACGACCGCGATCTCGGAAACGTCGTTCGTCGTCTTTCGGCGCGCGCCGGCGTCCGACAAGGACGCGGCTCAGCGAATCGCCGAGGTCGATGCGGAAGTGTTCGGCCGCTATCTCGACCGGGTGGAGCGGCGCGACGGGGGCTGGCGCTATGCTCGCCGCAAGGTCGTCATCGACGAGACGCGCACGCGCCCGAGCCAGGGCGGCGTCATTCCGGCCGTTGGGCGGCGCGATGCCGCGGACCCGGTCTATGCGTGGTGGCGCAACGCGGGCCTGAGCGTGGACTGACACCGCAGGCGGGTAGGGCGCGGCGCCGCGGCATCGCCGCCGACGACGCCAAGGAGGAGCACGAAAGAAGATGGCGGGAATACTCGACGGAATTCGCGTGCTGGATTTTGGACGCTACGTCGCCGGGCCGCTCTGCGCGGCGCTTCTCGCCGACCTCGGCGCCGAGGTGATCCGGGTTGAGCGGCCGGGCGGCGGCGATGACCGGTTCCTGATGCCAATAACCGACGCGGGGGACGGCGCTCAGTTCCTCCAGTCCAATCGCAACAAGAAGTCTCTGACGCTGGACATGTCGAGCCCGAAGTGCGCCTCGATCATCGCGCGGCTCGTCGTCCATGCGGATGTCGTAATTGCGAATCTCTCGCCTAGCGCCCTGAGGCACCTCGGTCTCGACTATGAGACGCTGAAGTCGATCCGCGAGGACATCATCCTCACTTCGATTACCGCTTTCGGCTCCGATGGCGAGCTGAAAGACATGATTGGATTCGACGGCGTCGGACAGGCCATCAGCGGCGCCGTCTATTTGACCGGAGAAGCCGGAAAACCTTACCGCTCGGCGGCCGCGTTCGTAGATTTTGGAACCGGCGTCTCCTGTGCCTATGGCACGCTCGCCGCGATCCTCGGCAAGAAACAGACCGGCAAGGGCATGCACGTCCAAGCGTCGCTCGCCGGTACGGCGCTTAACATCATGAGCCCGGCGCTGATCGAGCACGCCACAGGCGCGAACATCCGTCAGCCCATCGGCAATCGCAGCCCATTCGCCGGCCCGTCCGACGTGTTCGCCGCGCGCGATGGGTGGTTCATCATGTTGGCGATCGGGCCGGCCATGTTCAAGCGCTGGACGAAGCTAGTTTCACGCCCAGAGCTTGTGGAAGATCCGCTCTACGCGAGCGATATCCTGCGCGGACGCAACGGCGCGGAGCTTAGCCGCATCACCGCCGAGTGGGCGGCCGGCCGAACGCGCGAGGAATGCCTATCCGCATTGGCCAAGGCGAATATCGCCGCAAGCCCAGTGCTGACGCCCGCGGAAGTGATGGGCGGCGCCCTCGGACTCGCCGACGTGTTCTTTCAGACCGTTGACTATCCCGGAACCAACGGCGTACCGCTCCCCAAGTCGCCCGTCTCGTTCTCTCATGGAGCCAAAGACATGGAGCGTCCGCCGCTCGTCGGCGAACATACCGACGAGGTTCTCTCGGAGTTCGGATTCGGCGCCGAGGAAATCGCCGCGTTGCGGGAAAAGCGCGTCGTCTAGCGGGAGCCGCCTATGGGACCGCTCAGCGGCCTGAAAGTTATCGAGCTCGCCGCGCTCGGGCCGGTCCCGTTCTGCGGCATGCTGCTCGGCGACATGGGCGCGGACGTGGTTCGTGTGGATAGGGTCGGCGCGGCGGATATCGGCATCGAGATCGACCCGAAGTTCGATCTGCGCAGCCGCAACAAGCGGTCGGTGACGATCGACCTGAAGCGTCCCGATGGGCGCGACGCGTTGCTGCTGCTCGTCGAAAAGGCCGACGTTCTGCTTGAAGGCTTCCGTCCCGGAGTCGCCGAGCGGCTGGGGGTCGGTCCGAAGGACTGTCTCGTCCGCCGTCCGCAGCTCGTCTACGGACGCGGCACGGGCTGGGGCCAGGACGGGCCGCTCGCCGATGTCGCCGGCCACGACATCAATTACATCGCGCTGACCGGTGCGCTCGACATGATCGGGCCGGCGGACGGTCCGCCTGTGCCGCCGCTCAATCTCATCGGCGACTACGGCGGCGGGGCGCTCTATCTCGCGTTCGGCGTTGTCTGCGGCGTCCTCGAAGCGCGCAATTCGGGTCGAGGACAAGTCGTCGACGCCGCAATGGTGGACGGCGTGACGAGCTTGCTGACGATGTTCCACGCGCTTCGGCAGGCAGGGCGCCTGAGGCCTGGGCGCGGCCGTAACGTGCTCGACGGCGGCGCCCCCTACTATCGGCCCTACGGGACGAAGGATGGGCGCTTCGTGGCCGTTGGCGCGATTGAGCCGAAGTTCTATCGCGAACTGATCGAAAAGCTCGAACTCGATCCTGCCACCTTGCCGCCACAGAATGAGGAGGCGCGCTGGCCGGAGCTCGCGGCGCGACTGGCGGAGCGCTTCCTGACCCGCACGCGGGACGAGTGGGTCGCGCGGTTTGTCGGCAGCGACGCGTGCTTCTCTCCGGTCCTGTCGTTGGACGAGGCGAGCCTCCACCCTCATAACGCTGCCCGCGACAGCCTCGTCGAACTGGACGGCGCTGCCCATCCGGCGCCGGCGCCGCGACTTTCGCGAACGCCAGGAGGTCTGCGAAGCAGGCCGCCACGCCTTGGCGAACACACGGTTGAGGTTATGCGCGAGTGGGGGGTTGCCGAAGAGCGCGTCGCGGAGGGCCTTAAGTCCGGCGTGTTCACGAACGCCGCGTGAAGGGGGCGGGGACTGAGGGAGCGGCGGTCCATTCAGCCGGTCGCCGCGGCGGGTCGAAACCCATCGGCTGCGGGAACAAGCTTTGTGACAGCCCGCCATCGCAGTTGACGGCCTGGCCGGTGATATAGGAAGCGGCAGGGGAGGCGAGGAAGACGATGACGTTGGCGACCTCCTCTGGGCTGCCAAGTCTCCTCATCGGAATGGTTTTCGCACGCTCGGCGAGGACTTCCGGCCGCACCGCCGCGCGAGACATCGGCGTGTCGATCGTGCCAGGGTTCACGACATTCACGCGAACGCCATAGGCCGCCCATTCGAGCGCCATCTGCCTCGTCAGGGTTATGAGCGCGGCCTTGCTGGGGCCGTAGGCGCCGCCTCGCGCGTACCCGTGCTCGCCCGCGAGAGAACCGACGTTGACGATGGCGGCGCACGGGCTCTTGCGCAGGTGAGGCAAGCAAGCGCGCGCCAGCAACAAGGCTCCGTCGACATTGACCTGGAAGCATCGCCGCCATTCGTCGATCGAGCCGTCCTCGAGCGGCGCGGGTTTGACAAGCGCCGACGTGTTGATGAGCGCGTCGAGCTTGCCGTAGCGCTTCAGCGTCTTCTCGACGCTGGCGGCGATGTCCTCCGCATTCGCAACGTCAAGGCCGGTCGAAATGGCGTCGCCGCCGCGGCTGACGATCTCGTCCGCGACACGCGCCGCCTCGTCGGCGCGCAGGTCCGCCACCACGACTGATCCGCCGTTCGCGGCGAAGGCCTTCGCACTTGCCTCGCCCATGCCGCTGCCGCCTCCGACGACGAGGGCCGTCAATCCGTGGATCGGCGAGTTCTTCATCCAGTCCAGGGCAGCCGCAGAGCTCATTCGGATAGCTTCCTTGGGGCTTTCTCGCGAGCCGCGCGCGGACTTCAAAGTCCCGGCAGATCGATGCGATAGACGCGCGCGGCCGTGCGGTGGAACAGCGCCGCCTTCTCCTCGCCGGAGCAGCCCGACACGCAATGTTTGAGGGCGTTCCACAAAGGCACAAAACCGCACGATCTGCCGTCAGGCGGAAAATTGCTCTCCATCATGCAGCGGTCGACGCCGAACGCCTCGATGCCCGCTTCGACATAGGGCTTCCAGGCGCGGGCGAGTTCAAGATGGCCGATGGGGTCGGCGCGCGTCTCGAAGCCGAAGCCCCAGAAGGGCAGGCCCAGGCCGCCGATCTTGCAGACGACGTTCGGGTGGCGCGCGAGGTTGCGTAGGGAGGCACGCCAAACGCTGAACACCTCCTTGCGCCCGTCCTCGTTCATGTCCATGGCGACCGCGTGGCCGAGGTGATTGAGCACGATGATCGTATCCGGGAATTCATCGGCGAGCGCGGCGATCTCGGGCATTTGGTGATGGAACACTGCGGCGTCGAACGACAGGCCGCGCTTGGCGAGTTGCGCGAAGCCGGGGCGAAAGCCCGGACTCTGCAAGACGCCGGTCGGCGGCCGGTGCGTGATGAAGCGGTAGGGCGCTTCGCTCGGATGTTCGATCGTGATCTGGCGCACGCCGCGCAGCCGGTCGGGGGCGAGAGCGAGGGCGCGGTCGAGATAGCTCGCGATCGCGTCGCCGTAGCGAAGGTCGGCATAGGCGACGATGGCGGCGCAAACGCGGCAGGAGCCATAACGGCCGCTGGCGCCCATCGCGGCGACGCCGTTGGCAAATTCGATCTCACCGAGCGGTCGCAGCATTTCGGGCCCGTCGAGCCGGGCGAAGGCCTGAATCTCCATGTAGACGGACGCGCGGATGTCGTGGCCCGCGCGCGCGTCCGCGAGATAGTCGTCGAATAGGTAACGAAGGCCAGGTCGATCGAAGAGATGATGGTGGGCGTCGATGATCGGGATGTCCGGATCGAGGATAGGCTCGTCGCGGCCTTCGAATCGTTTGTTCGCCATTGTTCGGCTCGGCTCGAGGGAGGTCAGAGATATTCTTCGGCGAGCGCGAAGTCGCGGATCTCGTCGACCGTTCCGGATCGGCGCACTTCGCCGCCGCGCATGACATACGCGCGGTGGGCGAGCTTCAGCGCGGGGCGCGCCATCTGTTCCGTCATCAGGATCGTGGTGCCGCGGCCCTGCAATTCGCGAATGGCTTCGCTGACTCGGCCGATCCACACAGGGGCGAGGCCGAGGAACGGTTCGTCGAGCAGCAGCAGTCTGGGCAAGGTGCTCACCGCGCGCGCGAGTGCGACGATCTGCTGCTCGCCGCCGCTGAGCTGGTTCGCGGGTTGATTGCCGCGGCTGGCGACGAGGGGAAATGTCTGCCTGATCCAGGCCAGATTGGCCCGCGCTTTCGACAGCGGTACTCCGAGCGTGCTCGAAAGAACGTTGTCGGTCACGCTGAGGGAACGAAACACGCGGCGTCCTTCTGGGCAATAGCCAATCCCCCGCCGCGCCCTGGCCGCGCAGGGGACGCCCGCGAGGTCCTGACCGTGGAAGACAATCCGGCCCGAAACAGTCGACACCAAGCCGATCACGGCGTTGATGAGGCTCGACTTGCCGGCGCCGTTCGCGCCGACAAGCAGTACAGTCTCGCCCTGCCGCACCTCGATGGATACTTCGTTGAGGGCGATGATGCCGCCGTAGCGGACTCCGAGGCTTGAGATCGACAGCATGGTCACTCTTCGCTTGCGCCGAGATAGGCGGCGATGACGTCGGGACGCGACAGGACCGCATCCGGCGCGCCGGAGGCGAGCAGCCGCCCCGCCTCGAGCACGATGATCTGCGGGCAGAGGCGTTTGACCAGATCCATGTCGTGCTCGACGATCAGCACGCCGCAGCCGAGCACGTCGCGCGCGTGCTGCACGAACCAGTCCACCTGCGGGCGTTCGCGCCGCTCGAGGCCCGCCGCAGGTTCGTCGAGGAGCAGAAAGCGCGGCCGCGCCGCCAGCGCCATGACCAGTCCCAGCATCTTCTGCAGGCCATAAGGCAGCTTGTCGCTCGGCTCGTGCAGATGCCGCGCAAGCCCGAACTCTTCGAGCAGCCCGGCGATTCCGAGGTCTGGCCCAATGCGTCGGTACGAGAAACGCTGGGCGCGGTAAAGGTTCTCTTCCACACTGGCGCTGCGGAACGTGTTGGTCTGCTGGAAACTGCGGACCACGCCGAGGCGGCTCACGACATGAATGGGCTTGCCGGTGATGTCCTGATCGCCGAGCAACACGTTGCCGGAGGTCGGCCGCACCATGCCGCAGATCACGTTGATCATGGTGGTCTTGCCGGCGCCGTTCGGGCCGATGACCCCCAGAACGCCGCCCGCAGGCACGGCGAACGTCACGCCGTCGAACACCCTGAGGCCGCCGAACCGCTTGGCGATCCCCTCGACGCGCAGCGTCTCGCTTGCGATTGGGGCAAGGGCGCTTAGGCTGGTCATGCGCGGGTTCCCTTGGCGCGCGACGAGAACGACGCCAGCACCTGCTGCGCGGCGCCGACGAGACCTGTCGGCGCAATCATGACGACCGCTATGAGCAGAAGTCCGAAAAGGCCGGCGGAATAGGCCCCCTGGCTGCTGAACAGGTTTGACATGAAGATCAACAGCACGCTGCCGATGACGGCGCCGAGCATCGTCCGCCGCCCGCCGATGAAGGCATAAGCGATGTAGTTGACTGCCGAGAACGAAGAAAACGAACTCGGATGCGCCGTCGCCAACATGTTCACCAGGGCGAGGCCCGCCAGCCCGGACATCCCGGCGGAGGCGACAAAGCCAATCGTCCGATATTGCCAGATGGCGACGCCGAGGCTCTCGGCCAGGGTCTCATTCTCCTCGATCGAGGTGAACTCCGGACGAAACCTTTGCGTCACGGCGAGCGTCAGAGCCGCGCCCACGATGGCGATGATCGCGGTGACCAGCACCACCATGCGCGGGGAACTGAGATCCAGCGCGAAGAACGACGCCGGCGGCACGCCGGCGATGCCGTTGGACCCGCCGGTGAGATCAGGCGTCTCGAATAGAATGAGCTGCAGGATTTCGTTGAAGATGAAGGTTATGAAAACGAAGTAGACCCCCTTCAGCCTCAGCACCAGCGCGCCCAGCGGGAGTGCCACTATCGCCGGCGCGACAAAACTGATCGCCAACAGCAGCAACAAGTTTGTCGGTCCGGCTTTGGCCAGAATCGCCGCGGCGTATCCACCGATCGCCATGAATGCCGGCACGGTGAAGGCCAACAGGTCCATGCGAAGCATTATGTAGACGCCAAACGACGCGGTCAGCCCGATCGCGATCTGATTCGTCAGCGAGTAGTAGAGCGGCGCGGTCGTGACGAAAGGGATCACGGCGAGGGGCAGGACGAGGACGAGCCCCCATAGGTCGAGAAGGAAGTCGCGCCGGCGGTTCGAAAGCATCGCGTCAGGCCCTTCTCGCTTCGCGGCCCATCAAGCCGGTCGGACGGACGACCAGGATGATCAGGACGAGCACGAACAGAGCCAGCGCGCCCCTCGACCCGCCGAGATAGACGCCGGAATAGGCCTCGACCATGCCGACGATGACGGACGCGATCGTTGCGCCGCTCACGCTGCCGAGCCCGCCGAGAATTACGACGATGAAGGATTTCGTCAGAACCGCTTCGCCCCCGTTCGGATCGAGCGAAAGAATTGGCGTCACCAGGGCGCCTGTAAGGCCGGCGAGGGCGGTCGCGATGCCGAACGCCATGGGGAACATGCGCGCGGGGAAAATGCCTTGCGCGGTCGCCACGGCGCGGTCGTCCGCCATCGCCCGCAAAGCCACGCCGTAACGTGTCTTGAACATCAGGTAGTAGGCGCCGGCGATCACGACGACGGATACCGCGAACACGATCATGTTGGCATAGGAGATGTAGAAGCCGGGACCGCGAAAAGAACCCGATACTGGGAATCGGAAGTCCATGGGTTCCGGGCCGTAGACGGCCGTCACGCCGGTGGTCATGACGAGATAAACGCCGAGCGTGAGGATCATCGTCGCGAGATGGTCGTTTACGTATCTGTCGACGACGAACGTCTCGACCAGATACCCCAGGATGCCCGTGCCCAAAGCAGCGAGCAGCACGGATGCAGCGTAGGGCAGGCCGAGCGCGTGGGAGAGAGAGAACGCGAAATAGCCGCCGAGCACATAGAACCCGCCGTGCGCGAAATTGATGACGCCCAGAATGCCGAAGATGAGCGTGAACCCGATGCTGACCAGCGCATATTGCGTGGCGAGACTCAAACCGATCAGGCCCGTCGAGATTAAGCTTCCCATGCTCGCGCCGTTCTCCTGCCCAATCCTCGATATGCGCTGAATAACATCGCACGTCACGGTAGGGCCAGTCGCCGGGCGCCGCCCCAGCGACGTGCCCGCCGCAATCAGCTTCGCGACAGCTCGGGTCTATGGCTCCGAAGGGACCTCGACCTTTGTCACTCCGACGTTCTTTCCATCGAGGATGACGCCAAGACCCACTGGAAACGCGAGCTCCTGATTGATCCCGAACTGCGTCTTGCCACGCCAACCTTCCTTCCCGAGGTAACGCCCCTCTGGCGACATCTTCCGCAAGGCGTCAGCGATTTTTTCGCCATCAGAGTCGGCGCCGGCGGCCGAAATCGCCTTCAGCATTATCTCGGTCGCGTTGGTGGAAGTGTACAAGATGTCGTTGACCGGCGGCGGACTCTTCATGATCCGCTCATAGTCGGCGCGAAGCTGCTTCACGCCGGCGTCGTCGACGGCCACCAGCTCCAGCCAATAGAAGGCTTTAAGGTTCTGCGCGCCGCCGGCGCCGGCCAGGATCGGCGCCGCGCCGACGCCGCCAAGGCTGCCGAAGGCCCCGGTATAGCCGGCTTCGATGAGTTGTTTGGTGAGCTGGCCGGCGTCGGAGGGACCCATGGTGGAGGTTTCGACCGCATCCGGGTTCTCGTTGAGGATCCGGGTGGCGAGCGGCGCAAAATTCGTCGTTCCGCGCTGATAATACTCTTCGACCGTCTGGACGCTCTGGTCCGCGTACATCTTGGCGAGCGCCTTGGTGCCGTCGGTGCCGCCCTGGTCGTTGGGACCGATGAGCATGACCTTCTTGAAGTGAAGGCGGTCTTCAGCGGCCTTGATGACGACGGAGCCCCAGGACGGCGGGCCCTGAAGCTGGTGGAACGCCAGCGGGAATGCGGGCTCGATCGCGTCCTTCGAGTAGGAACTGCTGATGTTGACGATTCCGTTGCGCGCCGCGACCGGCTTGAAACCTGTCGTCTCAGGCGAGACCACAGGGCCGATGACGACGTGTACGTTTTCGCTCGCCATGTAGTTGGCCGCCGCCGCGCCACCCGCGGCAGTAGCGAGGGCATCGATGCTGAGAACCTTGACCTTGCATTTGCGGTCGCCGACCTTGAGGCCACCCTCTTCGTTGGTCATCGCCGCCATGAATTCAGCGCCGGCCTTCATGGCGAGGCCCCAAGCGGACGCTCCCCCCGTCATCGGCCCGGCGGCGCCGATCTTGACTTCGCAATCCTCCGCGGCCGCGGGCCCGACAGCGAGGGACATGAGCAGCGCGGTCGCGCCGAGCATCTTCAACCCGTTAATTCTTATGGACATATGCAAGTCCTCCCGACCTGAGAAACTGCCAGCATTTGCGGTCGTGTGCGCAACGTCGTGTCGCGTTGCCTATTGCCTCCCTACCATGAACCGCGCGAAGTCGCGCGGCCTTCCGCCGCGGGATCGACCTTTCGGGCGCTATGCGTGACATAGGGTGGCCCGATACAGGCGCGGGGCGCGAGTATCGGCACGCTCGATTCAGCGCGCCGATCCATGCCGCCTAGGCGAAACCGCGCTTCGACCCGAGGCGTCGAGCGGACCTAGTCGCGCCCGGCCACCATGATTTTGGCGCCGAGCAGACTCGGATTCGTGAAGCAGACTTCATGCCCGCCCGGCATCGACACGAAACGATAGAGCCCAAGTCTCTCGGTGAATCGCTGCCAGCCGCCGAGGCTCGCGGGCTGCCCCCAGTCGTCCCAGCACAGGATGTACGACTTGGCGATCGTCATCTCGACCGGATTGGTCTTCAGTTTGATCTTGTCGTGCATCGTATTGTAGGGATGATTGTTCAGTTTCGCGAACGTGCTCTTCGCCAGCTCTTCGTCGGCGTCGTTCATGAGGCCCTCGCGCCAGATGACGAAGGGCAGCGCGAGCCCGCCGTCCGGCTGCTTGATGACCTTGAACAACTCATTGAAGGCGGGAGGGTTCATGTCCTCGAGACTTTCCCCGTTATTGGGGACGAAGGCGCTCTGATAGACGAGCCGCTTCACGGCGCCCTTTGGTAGGCGGTCCGCTGCGCCCGTCGCCGGAATGCCGCCGTAGGAATGCGAACAGAGAACGGCGTCGGAGATGTTGTTCTTCTTGAAGAACTCGACGATCGAATCGATCGCGTCGTCGAGGCCGGCGGATTTTGAATCGCCAGGGCCATTGCCCGCGAGCGTCGGTGTGAACACCGTGTGGCCCGCCGCGCGGATCACTTTGGCCACGCCCTCCAGCAGGTCGCCGTTGTGCCAGGCGCCGTGGATGAGGACAAAGGTCTGTTTCTTTGCCGCTGGCGGCTGATTGTCCTGCGCGGCGGCGTTGCTCACAAGTGCGGGGGCGGCAAGAGCTGACGCGGTCAACAGACCGGCGCCGAGAAGCGCTCGGCGCGACGGAACGATATTTTCCATGATCCCTCCCTATCTTTCATCAAGGCCTTCCCGGCCTGCTGTCTTCATCGCACTCGAGGCAACCCTGCGGTTCAAGGCTCAGGTCGATCTCCGCGCGCGCCGACCTGTGACACGCGCCCGCCCGCGCGTCCCGGCGCCGGCTGCAATCGATTATGCATCAAGCGCAATTTGTGTTAGCCTTTATTCAAGCAGGGATGCGCGGGATGGCGTTGCTACGCTGTGACAGGGAGTGGAGCACCGACGGGGTCAGACCTCACGAACGCTTCGCCTACTGGCGTGAGGCGGTGTACGAGGTAGTGCTTCCCCTCAATCTGGAACAGAGCCGCGGGGACCTGTTTTCCGGGCGGCTTGTTTCCTATGCCGTCGACACCATGCACATCGCGCACGGCGTCTGCGGCGCCCATGTCGTCGATCGCACCCGCGGCAATATCGCGCGCAGCCGAAATCAGTTTGTCTACCTCGTCTGTCCCAAGAGCGGCGCGGTGCGTGTGGAGCAACTCGGCCGCACGACCTTACTCGCGGCGGGGGAATGCGCGCTCGCCACCAGCGACGAGCCGTTCCGCCTTGACTTCGTCACCTGCGCGGATTCGATGTCGGTTCAGATTCCGTTCGACCTGCTGACAAGCCGGATGCCGGCCATATGCGACGCGACGGCGATCAATCTCGCTCGCGCGACCGCAACCGGAGGGGCGCTCGCGTCTCTGGTCCATTCGCTGCCACGGAACCAACTTCGCGCGGATTCGCCCGGCGCCATGGCGCTGGCGCAGTCGCTGCTCGACTTGATCGCGATCGCCGCGCGCGAGACGCGCCGCGGGGAAAGGCCGTGTCCCGCTCGAAAGCGGGTGGGCGGCGCCGACGTTGCGCGCTTCATCGACGCCCATCTCAGCGATCCGCTGCTGTCGCCGGCGCGCGCCGCGCGTTCTCTGGCGATTTCGGAGCGGTCTGTCCATCTCGCCATGACGAAACTCGGCCAAAGCTTCATGAGCTATGTGCGCATCCGCCGACTTGAACGTGTCGCCGGTTCGCTGCGCACGTCCCGAGAAGAGAGGCAGTCGATTACGGAGCTGGCGCTGGATTGGGGATTTGCCGACCTGTCGACTTTCAACCGCGCTTTCCGCGAGCGATTTGGCATGAACCCAAGGGATTATGCCCGCAAGGCGGCGATGGACGACGGTCGCGGCGACAGCCGATAGGACGGTCGGCAGGGTCGACCGCGCGTTGGGTCGCGTGGCGCGGCCGACTTTGCCAAGCCCAGTGTGCGCTTCGCTACCCGGCGGATCCGGCCGGGCGGCACTTCATGTCAGTGATTGGCTCGAAAAAGCAGACGAAGCGGGCACCATCCAAAGCGGAACTGATGGGCATGTCCGGCGTGCCAGAGCGCGACCGCAGGCCGTCGATGACGGACGTTACGTCATTGGCGTCGCATTCATAGACGGCGAGGTACTTCCAGGGATACGGCCCCGCGTCGCGCTGAACTTCGGTTCTCTGGAACCGCTGGGCGCCGATGACGCCGGGCACGCGCAGAACGTCGTCCAGATGCTGGTTCGTGTACCAGTCGTTGTATTCGGCTTCCCGTCCCTCGGTTGGATTGGTCAGCACGAGCAAATGGTAGCGCGGCATCCTGAGCTCCTTTCGCGCCCGTTGCGGCAGGCGCCGCGTTCCCGCTTTCGCGACATTCTTGGCGTATACGAATCTGCAAATGCGTAACGAGTTCGGTGCGCCAAGCACAGCTTGCTGCCGGCCGGGCCCAACGGCAATGTAGCATCCCTACTATTGGTCCTATAGGCAGAGCCGATGTCGTCCGCCTGTTGCTGGAGGTTGAGTCGCAAAGAGGCAAACCGCTCGTGAAGGCTGCGGTCCCTCGCTTGAGGTGCTTGTCGGAACCAACTAGATGATATGTGATGATATCTTATGCATGATGCGTGATATGGGGGTGTCGTTGACATTCGACATCGAAAAGCTGAGTTCCATGGTCCAGGAACTCCACGATCGGCAGGCGATACGCGACTGCATCGGCCGATACGCGCGTGGCGTCGACAGGTTCGATCGTGAACTGATTCTTTCGGCGTTCCATCCGGATGCAATCGACGAACACGGCAAATTCGTCGGCAATCCGCAAGAGTTCGTGGAATGGGCGCTCGATCAGCATGCCAATGCGCATCTTTGCCATCAGCACTGTCTGCTCAACCACAGCTGCGAACTGGATGGCGACGCCGCGCACGCGGAAACCTATTTCATGTTCGTCTCGATGAACCGTCAGGGCAAGCCTTTGACGATGGGCGGCGGTCGCTACGTTGATCGTCTGGAGAGGCGCAACGGGGTGTGGGGTATCGTCAACCGCGTCTGTCTGCGCGACTGGTCGATGATGGACGAGCGGCCGGATATCGACGACCTCAGCTCCTTCACTTCGACACGGGCTCTGCTGTCGGAAGAAATGCGTGCGTTCATGAACGGCGGACCAGGCGCGAAGCGAGACCGCAGCGACCCGTCCTATCAGCGGCCGCTGAAAGTCGATCCCGAACGCTTGCGAGCTTACCGAACTCTCAAGCGTTGATCGAACACATTCTCAGCCACAGGACGAGTTACGGGAGGTTTGATGCGCGCGATCGCGTTCAATGAATTCGGCGGCCCGGAAGTTCTTGAGATCATGGAGCTGCTTGAGCCTGTTCCGCAAGGCGGCGAGGTGGTCGTCCGGGTCGTCGCAGCAAGCGTCAACCCGACCGACGTCATGATGCGGGCGGGACAGCAGACGGCGCTGATGACTTACCTGAAGCCGCCGTATATCTGCGGTATGGAGTTCGCGGGCTACGTCCACAGCATCGGCGACGCGTCTTCGGCGCTCGACGTCGGTCAGCCGGTCATGGGCGTCGTCAATCCGCGGCGGCCGCAGGGCGGCGGTCACGCGCAGCTCGTTTGCGTTCCGGCGGCGTCGCTCGCGCGGCTAGACAAGTCTGTCGATCTCTCCGCGGCCGCGGCCGTGCCGATGAACGGCCTGACGGCGAAAATGGCGCTCGATTTCCTGGACCTGCCGTCGAAGGCGAGCCTGCTGGTTACGGGAGGCGCGGGCGTTGTCGGCGGATATGTGATCCAGCTTGCGAAACACGCGGGCCTCACTGTCGTCGCTGATGCCAAGGAGAGCGACGTCGATTGGCTTCGCCGTCTGGGCGTTGACGAAATCGCGCCGCGCGGCGCGGAGATGGAAGCGTTCGCGCGGGCGCGGTTTCCCGCGGGCGTCGACGGGCTGGTCGACGCCGCCCTGCTGACCGACCGCGCCGCCGCGCTGGTGCGGACCGGCGGAGCGGCGGTGTCCCTGCGCAAGTCGCATCCGATCACCGATCCGCGCCTGCGCCATAGTTACCTGTCGGTGTCGGATCAGGTGACCAACACGAAGGCCCTTTTGTTCCTCGCCAATCTCTTCCGCCAGGGCGTCTTGACGCCGCAGATCGCTATGCGCCTGCCTATGTCCGAAGTGGCCGAAGCGCATCGACTTGTGGCGAAAGGCGGCCTGCATGGACGCATTGTCCTGATGATGGACCGGTAGGGTCGCGGGGTCGGGCTCGCTCACGAGTCCGGTCTTGGCGCCGAGATGTTTCGTCCGGCGATGCACGCCGAGCAATGTTCGACGGGCATTACCTGCAGGGGAGTGCGCTATTCGCCCAAACATCGAAACATACGCCCGCGGCGCGCGCTTCAAACCGATATTGCCGCCGATCTTCGGCGCCGGGTATCCCGCATTCAGCCCCGCGTCCACCGGCGACGCGACACCCACGCTTGTCGCGCCGCGAGCGACCGCGCCAGGGCGGCTACTCCTGTGACATTTGCCGGCGCACCCGCGCGACCGCCGACGTCCCCGACCAAGCGGAGGTCGTCCGCGGTTCGGAACTTGCCGGTCGCATAGTGCCGCATGGCTTGGCGTAAAGCCGATTGATCCGTGCTGGGATCTAGGGCCGCGTCCCGACAAGACCGTCGTGGCATGCCCCGCTCATTGAAGCCTTCGCTGCGAAGCATGCCGCCGGCTCGAAGCCGTCCCGCCCCGAGGAGGACTAGCGGACTCCGGCTCAACGAAGACCGCCACCTCGGGGCATTTCTGTGCCGTCTTCCGGCGCGTCGTGCGTTCGCTCAGGCCGCGTTCAACGAGCTCCGCTTCGTCATCAGCCCTGTCCGACGTAGGCTGACGACCATTTCGTCGCGCTGGTTGTAACCGCGAGTTTCGAACTCGACGATGCCGGCGTCGGGACGGCTCTTCGATTCTCGCCGGCCGATGATTTCCGTTTCCGTATGAATCGTGTCGCCGAAGAAAACCGGCTTTGTGAATTTGACGTCGGTGAACCCGAGGTTGCCTTGCGTCGTTCCGAGCGTCAGGTCGTGCACCCCGACGCCGCAGACCAGCGACAGCGTGAACATGCTGTTGACGATTCTCTGACCGTAGAACGTCGTTTTGCAGTACTCTTCATCTGTGTGCAGCCATGCGCAGTTGTATGTGAGCGCGCTGAACATCATGTTGTCCATCTCGCTGACCGTCCGCGTGATCGCGTGCTTGTACACGGTCCCGGGGATCAGATCCTCATAGTACTTGCCGGTCGCAAGTTCCTGATAATTGACGGGCACGTTCCGCCTCCTGGTTCGTTGATTATGAGAGTCAGATAATGCGCTTGCCCTTGAGTTCGGCGATTTCGGCTTCCTTCAAACCGAGCAGCTCTTCGTAGACGTAGGGGTTTCCCTCTCCAAGTTCCTGCGCGGGCATGTCAAATCCACTAAAGGACTCCGAGAACTTGATCGGCAGGCCCGGGCCAACGGCGTCGATCGGCCCGATTTTGGGATGGACGAGTTGCTCCACCGCCCCCGAAGCGCGCAGCAGAGGATCAGAAAGAACCTCGTCGACGGTACGCACGGGAACGCAGGAGACGCCGCGTCTGCGGAATAGTTCCGTGGTGACTTCCTCCGTCGTCAAGCGGCGTGTCCAGTTCTCCATCCGCGCGTTGAACGCATCGGCGTTGGCCGCGCGCGGTCCGCGGGTGGCGAAGCGCGGGTCCTCCATAAGCTCGGACTCGCCCATCGCCTCGGCGATCAGTCGCACCGACTTGTCGGCCGGCGCGGCGACGGCGACATATCCGTCTTTGGTCGCGTAGACGCCGAACGGGCACAGGCGGTTCATGTGATTCCCGGACCTCATCGGGAAACCTGCGCGCTTAAACACGTCGAAGTGTTCGATTGCGAAAAGCGAGGCCATAGAGTCGAGCATGTTGACTTTGACATGCTGGCCGACGCCGGTCACGCCGCGCCGAATGAGCGCGGCGAGAACGCCGCTTGAGGCGAACAACGGGGCGACGAGATCGGCGATCGGCAGACCGAAGCGCGTCGGGGGGCCGTCCGCCTCGCCGGTGACGTCCATCACGCCGCTGAGCGCTTGGACGATGATGTCCATCGCCTTGAGGCCTGGAAACGTGGGATAGTCGCCGAGCCCGGCGATCGAAGCGTAGACGACCCTCGGATTGGCGGCCTTCACGGTCTCGTAGCCCACGCCCAAGCGGACCGCCGTTCCCTCGCTCATGTTCTCGACGACGATGTCGGAGATCTTCACGAGGCGCATGAATAGCTCGCGACCGCGCTCAGATTTGAGGTCTAGGGTGACGCTCTTTTTGTTGCGCGCCCGTGCGAGCATGGCGACCGAGATGTCGCCATCGCCCATCGCGTCGAGATGAAAGCCGTGCGGGCCATAGAACGGCGGGTTGCCGCGAGCGATGTCGCCGCCGTCCGGACTCTCGATCTTGATGACGTCGGCGCCGAGGCCCGCGAGGATGAGGCCGCAGTAGGGGCCCGCCAGCGCCACGGTTAGATCAAGGACTCGTAGGCCGGCCAAGGGACGATCTTGCCTCTGCGAACGGGACTCCGTTTCCGTCGCCATATCGATCACGTCTGGGTTTGAGCCGGAAGTTGAGGTCATGTCGGTCATGCGATTCCGCTCTCGAGCGAACGGGCGAGCGCGATGATCTCGCGCGCCGTCTTCACGTGCGCGATATCGATGTGCTCGCCATCATAGATAGCCGACGCGCGGCCCGCAGCCTGCGCCGCCTCGAGTGCGTCGATCATGCCCTGATAATAGGCGACGTCGTCGGCCGAGGGCGTGTAGGTCTTGTTGACGATGGGGACGTTGGAGGGATGCAGGACGAGCTCGCCGTCCATGCCGAGCGCGCGGTCCTTGCGCGAGGACTCCGCCAACCCCTCGAGGTCTCGCACCTGCTGCCAGACGCCGCCGACCGCGAGCTTTCCGGCGGCGTGCGCGGCCATGACGACCCTGGACTTGAAATAAAGCGACTCCCGGCCCTCTGCCGACCAGACGGAGCCGAGCGCGCGGGCGACATCCGCGTTCTTCGCCGTCGCGCCGACGATCGCCGACACGCGCGGACGGCAAGCTATCTCGTGGGCGAACTGCAACGCCCGCGCAGTCTCGAGCAACGGGATCAGTTTGATGCCGCCAATCGGCAGGCCGCTGCGCAATTCCCCCTCGGCGATCATCGCGGAGGCGGTGTCGACGTCCTCGCAGCCGTTGGGTTTCGAGATGAAGATGCCCTCGACGCCCCGCCGCGTCATCGCCATCACGTCGTCGTAGTCGTAGAGGTGCGGGCTGCGGTTGATCCTGACGTAGACGCGCTGGCCGTTCTCGACCAACCAATCAACCTTCGATGCGACGATGCCGCGCGCCGGCGCCTTCTCCGCCGGCGGAACGCTGTCCTCCAAATCGAGGATGAGCGCGTCCGCGCCGGCCGCGATCGACTTTTCGATCCAGCCTGCCTTGTTGCCGGGAACGAACAGAAAAGATCTAATCGGCTTCATGGCGATGTCCGTTCGAATCGTCAGTAGGATTTCGGCAGGCCGAGTTTCTTCTCGGCGATGTTGCAGAGCGCGAGCTGGGGAGAGACGGGCGCGATGTAGTCGATCAGCACTTCGCGCAGGAAGCGCTCGACGTGGTATTCCTTCGCATAGCCGTAGCCGCCATGGGTCAGGATCGCCGTCTGGCAGGCCTTAACCGCCGCCTGCGAGGCGAGTAGCTTGGCGGCGTTGGCCTCGGATCCGCAGGGCTTGCCCTTGTCGTAGAGATCCCCGGCGGCCAGCATCATGTGATTGGCCGCTTCGAGCTCCGCCCATGACTGCGCCAGCGGATGCTGGATACCCTGATTCTTGCCGATCGGGCGGCCGAATACGATGCGATCTTTGGCGTATTGCACCGCGCGCGCGAGCGCCGCCTGGCCTATGCCGATCGCTTCCGCGGCCACGAATACGCGTTCGGCATTCATGCCGTGGAAGATGTATTCGAGTCCCTTGCCTTCCTCGCCGATTCGATCCTCAACAGGCACGGGCAAGTTGTCGATGAAGAGCTCGTTGGAATCGACCGCCTTTCGGCCCATCTTGTCGATTTCCCGAACCCGCACGTAGTCGCGGTCGAGCTTGGTGTAGAAGAGCGTCAGGCCCTCTGTCGGCTTCTTGACCTCTTCCACCGGTGTCGTGCGGGTGATGATCAACATGTTGTCTGCGACCTGCGCGGTCGAGATCCAGACCTTCTTGCCGGACACGATGTAGCGGTCGCCGTCGCGCACGGCCTTCACTTTGAGCTTGGTCGTGTTGAGGCCCGCGTCGGGCTCGGTTACCGCAAAGCAGGCCTTCACTTCGCCGCGTATCAGCGGCATAAGCATTCGCCGCTTCTGCTCCTCGGTTCCAAACAGCACGACGGGCTGGAGCCCGAATATGTTCATGTGGATGGAGGAAGCAGCCGCCATCGCGCCGCCGCCCGCGGCGACCGTCCGCAGGAAAAGAGCCGCTTCCGTGATGCCGAGGCCGGCGCCGCCATAGGTCTCTGGCGTGGCGATGCCCAACCATCCCGCAATCGCGACCTCCTTGTAGAATTCTTCAGGGAATCCGCCGTTCCGGTCGCGTTCGAGCCAGTAGTCGAGCGGAAACTTGGAACAAATCCGTTCCGCCGCAGCGACTATGGCCCGGTGCTGTTCTGTCAGTTCGTAGTCCATCACAAAAGTCCTGCCGCGGTGTTGGGGCTAGCGTCAGCGTCGGCGCAGCGGTGAACGTAGGCGCAATGCCGCGTGACGCCCGCGATGCGGTCTGAGCACACATAAAGCAATCGAAGTCGGAACTCCGAGGGCTTTTCGGGAGGTAAAGGAAAACCCTTGAGCGTCCCATGGCCCCCTCAGGCTTGCCAAGCGCGTGCGCGCGTGCGCCGGGGTCGCCACGGCAAGAGACCGTGCTGAACGCACCGGTTGGAATCCGCCGTCGATGCGCCGGCGGCAGTCTGCGACAGCAGGATATCGCGCGGCGAACGGAGCGCGGGGATCGGCGGTCGGCCGCCTCCGTTCCGCCGTCGGCAAGAGCGGCGCCTCGGCGCCGACTCGGCGCAGATCACTTTGCGGCGATCGCCTCGGGTCGCGCCTTCTCGCGCGACGGTTGCGCATTGCCCGCGATACGCATGACCCTTCCAAAATCGGCGACTTTATCGAGCGACATCACTTCGTTGACGACGCCGTCGATGTTGGCGGCGGAAAGCACGCCCTCGGCATTGTGGCGAAACTTCTGGATCAGTTCTTCGTTCGTCATCGCGCTGTCGGGCTCCGGCGACGGGCTGCCCTTGGGATAGCGCCTTTCCTCCATGAAGGTCTTACCGTGCGCGCGCAGCTCGACCCGCGCCGGACGACTGGCAGGGTTACCCGTCAGCAGCTTCACGTAGTCGGGATGCACTTGCGTTTCGACCCGGTTCATCAGGCTCATGACCGAAGGGCTGTGGATGACTTTCGGATCCATCCAGTCCTTGCCCGGCGGGACGAGATGCGCGGCGACGGATATGCCGTGCGCCATGCTGAACTGCGCGTCGTGTCCGGATTCGATCGTGCGATTCAGCCACACTGGCCGCTCTGCGAACCCTTCGATGAAAACCTTGATGTGCTCGATTTCGTCGGGATTGAGTTGGTTGTCCCGGACGATCTTGATTACACAATCGATCATCGCGTGCATGATCCGGCAATGCGGATAGGGTTTGAACGACTGCTCAAACGGGAAAAACCATCGCGTTCCCAGTTCGGCGACGATGCGCTCCGGCTCCCAGCGGATCGTGCCGATGAAGCGGGGATACCCGAATTCGCGGTCGTCGAGGACCCGCAGGTCGCCGCGGTGGCCGAGATGGCCCATGAAAGCAGCGGTGAAGGCCTGCTGCGCAAGCATGCCGGCCATCAGATATTTGATCGTCGAGCTGGGCGCGTGCTGGAACCAGGCGATCTGTGGGTTGACGGGCGAGATGCATCCCGCGATGCCCAGCGAGTTCGCCAGCGTTGAGTTCGACTGGCCCTGCAATTTGCCAATCGCGGCGGTGGCGCCGAAGATCGTGCTCGCGTAACCGAATACCGCCGGCGGCGACACCTTGCCGTCCTTCGTGTCTCGCAGATTGTCCATCGCCTTGCCGATGCGATTGCTCATTTCATGCGATACCGCCACCGCGGCAATCACGTCTTTGCCCGAGGACGCCGACGATTCGCCGATCGCCATCGCGCCGGGCAGCACATAGGGGGAGACGTGCCCCGGCGGCAGGATCGCGTCCATGTCGAGGGTGTTGATGAGCTCGCCGTTGGCGAAGGCCGCGCCGAACATTGAAACGCGGTCGCCCGTGCCGATGATGGTGGCGGCGCCATTCCCTCCGCCCATGATCCGCCCGTACTCGATGCCCGCTCGCCCCTTGGGTTCGCCAATCGCCGCGAGCGCGCAGCCGATCGAATCGAGTACGGCTCGCTTGCTCTCCTCCACGACGATCGGCGGCAGCGAGTCGAACGTCGTGTCAGCGGTGAAATCGGCCAATTTCTGAATGAGGGTGGCGGGCATTGTTTGTGGCTCCTATCGATGTCGGGCCGCGGGGGCGCCCAGCGTTCGGCAAACATTTGTCTCTGCAGTCGCAGCGCCCGGCCGCTCGTGCCGATGTGGCGCGACGAAGTCGGTGCGCCTTTCTCCCGCGCCGGTTGTCGAGATGCGGTCCGAACATCGAACCGGGCGGGGGGACGACGCCAGTCACCTCGCGATCAACCTAAATTTGATATATATTATGCATTCTAAGGAATGCGATCAAGCGTGCGATTCGCATGCCACGCATTGTTTCCACGTGCATGCGGTGGCGCGAGAATGCGTTAAGTTGCGGACCCGTCGCGCGTCAACGGGGGCGTTCTCCGGCTATCCCCCGCCCTCATCCCTCGATAGGATTTTCCTATATCCAACCGGCGCAAGAGTTCGCCGCGCCCGACAAACAGGGTCGTCCGAGGCGCAAACGTCGGCGTAGGCGTGGGGGCCGCCGCGGGGGAGCCGGAGGTCACCTCCCGCGAAGCGGCAAAAGCACGGTGCACTATGCATTTTCCTGGGACAAACTGTTTTCCCCGCGGCGATAGTGGGATATTATGCGTGCAGGCGTTGGCGCGCCGGCGCGAGTCGGCATTTTGCGATCGATAGGGAGCGCGAATGGAGAAGAGGGTAAGGACCAAGAGCGCGGATGCGATCGAGGACATGCCGCCTTCTCCGCTGGAGCTCGACGTCAGCCCCGTATTTCAGCCCCCGTTCAGGCCCGTCGGCCAGCTTCAGCTTTCGGAAGCCGTCGCCCTGCACCTTCGGGAGCAGATTATTTCCGGCAAGCTCAAGGCCGGGGAATTCCTGCGGATCGACGCGGTCGCAAGGGCGCTGAACGTCAGCACGACGCCGGTTCGGGAAGGGCTCTTGCTGCTGCAAAGCGAATCTTTCGTCCGGCTCATGCCGCGACGAGGCTTCGTCGTGAATCGATTCAGCAAAGACGACCTGCGCGATCTGTTCTGGGCGCAGGCCACCGTCGGGGCGGAACTGGCCGCGCGTGCCGCGATCCGGCTTTCCGAGGCGGAGGTCGAACGGCTTGAGGAGTTGCATCGGCGGCACGAGAGGGCGGTCAAGGCGCGGGACCAGAAGCCCGCGGCGAGGCTCGGGCACGAGTTCCATCGCGCGATTAATCTTGCCGCCCAATCGCCACGGCTGGCTCTGTTGATGGGAAGTCTCGCTAAGCAATTGACCAATTTATTCTACGCCCGCATCGAAGGGAATCTCAAGGACGCGATCGAGTATCATGCTGTGATCCTCGAGGCTCTCGGCGCCAGGAAAGCCGAATCCGCGCGGACTCTCATGCATCGCCACATCGTCGCCGCCGGCGAACATCTGATCGCGCAGCTCGAGCGCCAGGGCGTCTTTGGCCGGCGGCTCCCCGTCGCATCGAAGACGACGACGAAGAGAGGCCCGGCGAAGGGCGCGCGGGTCGCGCCAAAGTCTCAGAAAAAGCGGACCGTTGCCCGCCGGCGTTGAAGACCAGGCGCGCCTCGCTCGGGCAGCACTATTCCTCCGAATCGGCGCCGAAACGCCACCGGTCCGGCAATCTCATTCGCGTCGGCGCGGCGTCCCATCGGCTCGCGGTCGCACATCGCCGCGATCAATGGCTCTGGCCCGAGCGTCGGCACGAGGGCGCGTCGGTGAACGCGGGGGCCGAGCATCAACGCGCACGTTGCGCCCGGCGGCTCTTGGCGCGAGCGGTTCGACAAGTCGTTTGCGTTTCGACGCCCATAGGCATGTCCTTTGAGTGTCTCAGGGCGAGGCGATCTGGATTCGCCGCAGCCGTGCGCCTAGTCGTTGAGGCCTGTAGTCGGCGACGATGACGCGAACGACCATTGAGGCCCGGAATCCCGTGGGCCCCGCTATATACGCTTTGGGCGAACCCGCATGTTCGCGTGGGGCTGCGGCGACAGACGTTTCTGTTATCGAATCTCCGGAAGCTTCCGACGCCGGCCCCAGAAAAGCGAAGCGCGCTTGCAAAATCTGATTTTGCACATCAAAACTTGATTTTGAGAAATCTTCGTCGCGCAGTCGCGACTGCGGGGACGCTGCTTCGTAGGAGGCGCCTGAAGCGCCTTCGCGCGACGCGTTGTATTCGCAATCAATAGAGCAAAGCGCTTGGGAGGCGGGACTTGGGCAAGGAATTCAGCACCCTCCTTTCGTTGCCAGGGCCCGACGAAGAGAAGACGGATCGTCAGTTCATCACCTCGCTCGCTCGGGGGTTAGAAGTGTTGAGGGCATTCGAACCGGGCGACGGGTTTCTCGGCAATCTTGAAATCGCGCAGCGGACAAGTTTGCCGAAGCCGACCATAGCCCGCATCACTCACACGCTGACCACGCTCGGCTATCTCGAATACAATCGTCGGCTCGAAAAGTACTCGTTGGGCACGCCCGTTCTATCGCTTGGCTACGCCTGTCTCAGCAACGTCGGCATCACGAAGGTCGCACGGCCTTACATGCAAGAGCTCGCGGATTTTGCCAACGGCTCTGTAGCGGTGGGAAACCGGGATCGGCTCAATGTGGTTTATCTCGAACTGGCGCACGGCAGTTCGACGGTTTCCCTAAGGCTTGATGTCGGCGCCAGGGTCCCGATCCACAAGTCGGCGATGGGCCTGGCCTATCTTCATGCGCTGCCTGAGAACGAGCGCGAATTCCTGATCGAGGCCATCAAGCGGCACGACGAAAAGGAGTTCCCGAAGTTCAAGAAGCGCCTCCAGACGGCGTTTCGGGAGCTGGACGCCGCCGGCTTCTGCGTCTCCCTGGGAATCTACGAGCGAACAGTCAACGGAGTCGGAGCCACACTGAAGCTGCGGGAAGGTGGAGCCGCCTATGCCTTCAATTGCTCCGGGCCCTCGTTCCAAATGACTGAGGACTTCATCCGAAGAGAGGTCGGCCCGCGTCTGGTCGCGATGGTTCGAAATATCTCGCAGGCGGTCCTGCGCCTGCCGATCCGCATCTGACGTCGCGGCTCGCGCGCGAGCCGCCGGATTCCGCGCGGAGCTTTCACTCGGCCTCGCTACGCCGACGCTCGCGTCCGCGGTGCAAGGCGCATGTTGTCCTCGGGGCGACGGCGTTACGCCGCCTTTTCGGAGAGGCTGGAACCCAAGCAATCGTTCGAGTCCGGCTTCCGTTCCGGCGCCGGCGCATTCCTCTCACGAATGGTTTCGCAGGCTCGCCTTGCCTCGCCATAGGGAACTCCTATCGCGGAACCTCGTTCCTTGATACCAAACCGGCGTTGCGCGAGTGTCGCGCCGCGCCGGTCGCTAACGATCGGTCGCAGGGGGAGATGCGGTGGGGGTCTCGAAGCAGCAAGTGTCCGATGTTCCTTCGTCCAAACGAGCGCCAGACGATATCGCGTCGAAGACGCGAGGCGGCGAGAAGCGAAAGCTGCAGATCACGCAGGAAGGCATCGTATTCCTGATCACCGTGCTGATGTTCGTCGGCTTCTCATTGAGCCTGCACAACTTCCTCACGGCCGGGAACGTGCTGACGCTCCTGCGCAGCGTTTCCGTTCTCGGAATGCTCGGACTCGGCATGGGTCTCGTCGTCATCGGCCGGGGAATCGACCTCACTATGGTCGCCTCGCTCGCCGTCGGCATGTCCTGGGCGCTGCAAATGACGAGCGGAGGATTGCCGTTCGGGCTTGCGTTGGTCGCCGGCGCCGTCTTCGTCGTGCTGTCGGGAATCGTCATCGGCTTGATCGTCGCCTTCGCGGAAATTCCCGCAGTCTTCACGACGCTGGCGATGGGCGGCGTCATCTTTGGAGTTGGAAACGCCTTTCTGTTCACGTCCGACGTCCATAACGCCCCGAAAAACATAGGCTGGCTCCAGTACCTGGGCTATGGCGCATTCCTCGGCGTGCCGATTGTGATCTACATTTTCGCCGCTTTAGCGCTTCTCGTGTATTTCGTCCTGCGCTGGACGCGGTTCGGGAGGCTGGTCTACGCCATTGGAGACAACCCCCTGACAGCGCGTCTGAGCGGAGTGCCGGTGCGCCCGCTCATCGTCAGCCAGTATGTCGCGTCGGCCCTGATCGCCTACCTCTCCGGGCTCGTCATCGTGGCTTCCAACTCGGGGATAAATACCCGCATCTATAGTTCGACCATGGTCTATGACGTTCTGCTGGTCGTGGTCATTGGCGGAATCGGTCTCAGCGGCGGTCGCGGCGGTGTGCGAAACGTACTAGTCGGCACTCTCCTGGTCGGCACGCTTCTCAGCGGCATGACCATCTTGAACTTCAGCTATTCGGTTCAGAACCTGGTCAAGAGCCTCGTACTCCTGGCGGCTCTGCTCGTCGACACCATCATCACTCCCCGCGACGAACAGACGTCGCAGCAGGGAGACATTTGACGAAATCCGACCAGGCGGTCGGTGGAACGGAGGGAAACGCAATGAAGTTACGTTTCATACTGGTCGGTGTGGCCGCGCTGATTGGTGCGACACCCGCCCTGTCTCAGGAAGTAGGGATCGAAAACAAGGCGCGCGCGGCGACGTACGACGTCATGAAGGGAAAGAAAGTCGTCTACATGCCGCAGACGATGACCGCCGACCTGACGATCGCGTGGAACGACGTCCTACAGCACGAGGCCAAGGATCTGGGCTTCTCGCTCGAAGTTCGCGACATCAACTACAACACGGAGCAAGGCGCGCGCGCGCTGGCGTCCGCGATCGATGATAAGGTCGATCTGATCGTGCTGCAGAATTCGGACGTACAATCTTATGCGAAATTGATCGAGAAGGCGAAGACCGCCGGCGTCAAAATCATCCAGCTCAACATGGAGTCGCTTAGGCAAAGCGACGCCTATATAGGCGCCGATTGGCAGGGTATCGGCGAGGCGGCCGGACGTGCGGTGGTGGAGAAGTGCGCGGCTGGCAAGGGCCCCTCGACCAAGGTGGCGATCGTCGATGGCGTGCCGACCGCGCCGGTCGACGAATTCCAGGTCTATGGCTTTCGCAAGATTCTCGCCTCGCACCCCGAGATCCAGATCGTGTCGCAGCAGGCGGCCAACTATGACGCGACGAAGGCCCGCGCTGTCACCGCGAGCGTGCTGCAGCAGCATCCCGATCTCTGCGCGAGCTTCGGCATTTGGGACAGCATGGACGCGGGCTCCGGCGCTGCGGTGAAGGAAGCTGGGAAGACCGGGCAGGTGTTTGTCGTAACTTCGGGCGGCGGAAACCAGACCTCTTGCGACAAGGTTCAAGAGGGGATTTTTAGTCTCCTGATTTCGTACGACACTCGTATCCAAGGCACATCGCTGGCGGTGCAGGTCGCCGAGGAACTGCAGTCTCAATTGCCAGCGGGCTCGCAGCACCTCGCCTTTTACACGCCGAACACGCTGATCACCAAGGACAACATACGTCCCGACTCGTGTTGGACGATGAAAGATCTTCCCTACGCGCAATAGGGAAGTCGGTAGCGGAAAACGGAAGAAAGCAATGTCTGTCGCCGATACGTTAACACGCGTCCGCTATCGCTACTTCCCCGACCATGTGGTCGGGGAAGTCCTTTCCAAGCGCTGGGCCGACAACGCGATCGCTTTCGTTGCGCTTGTCGTCGTCGTGTCCGTTTTCGCGGTCGTGAACGGCAGGATGTTCTCGATCGCGCAGCTCAATGATCTCGCCGGGCAAATGTCCGAATATGGACTTGTCGCGATCGGATTTTCGATCGTGATGATTTCGGGCGGCATAGATCTCTCAGTTGGCTCGGTCTTCGCGCTTTGCACCATGATGGTCTTGGTGGCCATGAACGTCTGGCAACAGGAGTTATGGCTCGCCGCGCTCGAGACGCTCTGTGTCGGCGCGTTGTGCGGAGCCATCAACGGCATCCTGATTGGCTATTTCCGTCTCCGCGCTTTTCTTACGACGTTGATCACCCTGATCAGTTTTCGTTCAGTGTACGACATCTTCATTCCCGATGTCGGGACCCGTATCGTGCTGGGAACCCCGAACTCGGCCATATGGGAAGTTCTCGGCTCCGGTTCAGTCGGGGGGTTGCCATATTCGGTGCTCGTTGCGGCCGTGTTCGCGCTGGCGTTTCATGTCGTGTTGTCGCGCACGCGGCCCGGCTGGCATCTGGCCGCAGTCGGCGGGTCCCGCCGCTCTGCATTCAACGCCGGCATCAATGTGCGGAGCGTCGTGTTTTCGGCGTATATGACGTCGGGGATACTGTGCGCAGTGGCTGCGATCCTTTACGGAGCGCAACTCGGCAGCATAGGCAATGACACCGGTGTCGGTTTGGAAATGTTGGTTCTGACGGCGGTCGTCGTTGGGGGCGTCTCGCTCGGCGGCGGGCGGGGTTCGGTCGCCAAGGCGCTTATGGGATCCGTCACGGTTCTCGTGCTGAACAATGGTCTCCAGGCGCTGTCGATCCAGGGGTCGACGGCCTCTATGATCCTCGGTTTCGTCCTGCTTGGGGCCGTGTTCGTCGACGTACGCTGGGTCAAGAATAAGAACAAGCTCCTGAACAGCGCCTACGTGTCGCCCGCTTTCCTGAAGCTGCCGGCTTGTCCGGAAACCGCCTCGGATTCCGGAAGCCCTTTCGCGGTTAATGACGCTCTTCGAGACGTGGAAGCGATCGGCCTCGGACGGGTGGAAGGGCCCGAGGACCCGCTCATCGATCGCGATGGCAACGTCTATTCCGGGAATCGACAGGGCGACATCGTGCGCTTCCTCGCGCCCGACTTCAGGACCATGGAGGTCTATGCGCATACGGGAGGTAGCCCTCTCGGCATGAATTTCGATCGTGAAGGCAATCTGGTGGTCTGCATCGGAGGAATGGGTCTCTACATGGTGACCCCGCAGCGCGAGGTCGTGAAACTCACCGACGAGACCAATCGGTCGAAATTTTCGATCATCGACGATTCGCGACTTCGTCTCGCGGACGACTTGGACATTGCGCATGACGGCCGCATTTTTTTCAGCGAGGCCTCATACCGCTATAGCGCGCATGATTGGCCGGTCGACTGCCTGGAGAGTCGTGGCAACGGACGGTTGATCTGTTACGACCCCCGCGACAAGTCGACCCGTACGGTCCTAGCCAATCTGATATTCCCGAATGGGATGTGCTGCACACAGGACAAGGAATCCCTGTTGTTTGCGGAGTCCTGGGCCTGCCGGGTGAACAGGTACTGGTTCGATGGGCCGAAGCGGGGCAAGGTCGAGCAGGTGCTGGCGCTGCCGGGCTACCCCGACAACATCAACAGGGCCTCGGACGGCAACTACTGGGTGGCGCTCGTCGGAATGCGAGGTCCCTCGCTGGATCTAGCGCTCACGATGCCGGCTTTCCGCAAGCGCATGACCCGTCAGGTGGCCCCGGCAAACTGGCTGTTCCCGAACATCAACACCGGCTGCGTCGTCAAGTTCACGGACAGGGGCGAGGTGCTCGGGACCTATTGGGATCTCGGGGGGCTGAACCATCCGATGGTGACCTCGGTCAAGGAACACAAGGGTTACCTTTATCTCGGAGGCGTGAGCAACAACCGGCTCGGAAAATGGAAGGTTCCGGGCGCCGATCCGAGCTGGACTGGTCCGGACAGCTACTGGGGGCCACGCTCATGATCGCCGCGCTCCGCGACCGTTTCGACGCCTTCTTTGGACGCGGCCGCTTCAGCACATCCGTTCCCGTCATGGACGGCCCGCTGCAGCCCAACCAATTGTTGGAGGAAGCGGAGGTCGTCGTCACGCGTCCGGCGCTCGACAATCTCGCGAGCGTCGACGGCGCCGTGCTGTTCTCAAGCGGCGAGGACCTGTTCCGTCTGCCCCGCGGCGCCGCGGCGCCCGAACCGATCTGGCGGGCGCCGGCGCCGATCTCTTGCGTCGCCGTCGACGGCGCGGGCGCCATGGCGATCGGCGTCGACGGCGTCGGAATCGACATCCGCGGCGGACGCCACGACGGGCGGCAGATTCGCACCTTCGTCTCCGGTCCGTTGGTCTGTCCGACCGCGGCTCTCTTCGTCGACGAGGACACCCTCATCGTCGCCTTAGGGTCGGCCGAGTTCGAGGCTGCGGAGTGGAAGCGCGACCTGATGAGCCGGGGGCGCAGCGGCAGCGTCTGGCGCGTCGATCTCGCCGGCGGCAAGGCCGAGCTGGTGGCGGGCGGGCTCGCCTTCCCCTATGGGGTCGCGCGCGCGCCCGGGAACGACATCCTCATCAGCGAAGCCTGGGAGCACCGGATCGTCCGCCTCGGCAGCCAGCCCGGCCCGCACGTCGTTCTGGACGGGCTGCCCGGCTATCCCGCGCGACTGATCGCTGCCTCCACGGGCGGATACTGGTTATGCGTTTTCGCCCCTCGTAACCAGCTGGTCGAGTTCGTGCTCAAGGAGCGCGACTTTTGCGGGCGCATGATGGCGGATGTGCCCCCGAATTACTGGATCGCGCCGGCGCTCGTCAGCGGCGCGAGCTTCAAGGAGCCGCTACAGGGCGGCGGCGTCAAGCAAATGGGCATCTTGAAACCTTGGGCGCCCGCGAGGTCCTACGGACTGGTCGTCGAGCTCGATCGCGACGTCCATCCCGTTCGCAGTTGGCACAGCCGCGCGGATGGCAAGATGCACGGCGTCAGCTCCGCTTGCGAGCACGGCGGAAGGTTGATCGCTGGCGCGAAGGGGCCCGGGTACGCGCTCGATCTCGGCGCAGTGCAAGGATTCGTGGCGGAGTTGGCGTGATGGAAGCGATTCTGGAGCTTCGCGGCGCCACCAAAGAGTTTCGCGGCGTCCCGGCGATCAAAAATGTCGACCTCACGCTCCGGCGGGGGGAGGTTCACGCGATTGTCGGCGAGAACGGAGCCGGCAAATCGACGCTGATGAAGGCGCTGGCTGGCGTCCACAAGCTGAGCGAAGGCGAAATCCTGGTCGAAGGGAAGCCCGTCGTCTTCGAAACCCCCGCCGACTCACTCAAACGTGGGATCGTGATGGTGTTTCAGGAGACGAGCCTCGTCGGCTCGATGACGGTCGCCCAGAACATCTATCTCGGTTCCGAGAAGCTGTTTAACCGGTTGCGTGGCCTCTTCATCGGCGCCCAGCAGGTTCTGCTGTCGATGAATTTCGACGTGGACCCGATGGCGCTGGTCAGTTCTCTCGGCGCTGCCCAGAGGCAGATGGTCGAGGTCGCCAGGGCCGCCCATCACGCAGCGAAAGTGATCATTTTCGACGAACCGACGGCGACGCTGACTCCCGAAGAGAAGCACCACTTTTTCGGTCTGCTCCGCAGGCTGAAGGCGCGGGGCATTTCGATCCTCTTCATCAGCCATGCGCTCGAGGAGGCTCTCCAGCATTCGGACTCCATCACCATTCTCCGCGACGGCGAGAGAGTGGCGAATGGGCCGACGTCGACCTTCACGCGCGCGAGCATCATCCAGGCGATGGTCGGTCGCAGTCTTTCCAATGAGCTTTACGGCGCCAGAAAAGGGGTGGACATCCCCATTCGCAAACCCGGTCCCAAGTTGCTGGGCGTCGATAACGTGTCGTTGGGCAAGATCGTCCGCAACACCTCCCTCAGCGTCTACAGCGGACAGATTACCGGCATGTTCGGACTGGTCGGCGCCGGCCGCACCGAGACGATGAAGATCGTCGCGGGGGCCCTCAAGCGCGATATCTTCTATGGCGGCGAGATCAGGTTCGAGGGTCGAAAGGTGCGCTATCGCGTGCCGAGACAGGCGTCGCGCGACGGCATCGTCTATGTGACGGAAGACAGGAAGCTCGAAGGGTTCTTCGAGACGATGTCGATCGCCGAGAACATCCAGATTGGCCATCTGGCCATAGGCGCGAATCCGGCGTCGATCGTGTCGATGAGAGAGGCGAGAAAGCTGGCGGCGGCTTGGTCGTCATCGCTTCAGGTGCGCGCGATCAACTCGTCGGCGAAGATCATCGAGCTGTCCGGCGGCAACCAGCAGAAGGTGGTGATCGCGAAGTCGCTTGTGCAGGAGCCGAAGCTGGTGATCTTCGACGAGCCGACTCGCGGCGTCGACGTCGGATCAATCGTAGAGATTCACAATTTCATCAACCGCCTTGCCGACGAGGGCATAGCGGTGATCGTCATCTCCTCTTATCTGCCCGAGATTTTGGCGCTGTCCGACCGCATCCTTGTGGCGAGACAGGGCCAGATCGTCGAGGAGATGAGCGGCGCGGGCGCCACGGAGGAAAAGATCATGTACGCGGCCGTGCACTGATCAAAGCGAGCGAAATTCCGGAGGACAGGGCTCGCAATGACTGGCAAATCCCCTCGCGCGTGGTTGATTCCCGGTGCGGAGAAGAGTCTCGGCGCTTCCACCGCCAAGGCGGCGCTCGACCGCGGCGACAACGTTGTCGTCACTGCGCTCGCGGCGGACGGCGGCCACCCCCCGGGCGATTCAATATCCCGATCGGTTCCGGGCCTTCCATCTGGACGCAAGGGACATTCGGCGTATCGACGGCGTGGTCGCGGAAGCGGCCAAGGCGTTCGGCCGGATCGACATTCTCGTCAACGACGCGGGCTACCGACTGACCGCCGTCGCCGAGGAGACGTCGCTCGAAAAACACAGGCCACGGTTCGAGGTCAACTTCTTCGGGCTGGTCGAGATGACGCGCGCAGCCCTTCCTGTGATGCGGCGGCAGCGTTCCGCGCGCATCATCACCTGTCCTCGACGGCCGGCTTCGGCGTCGCCGCGGGCTTCAGTTTCTATTGGGCCACGAAGTTCGCGGTCGAAGGCTATTCGGAAGCGCTGGCGAAGGAGCTCAAGCACCGCGGCATCCACGTCACGATCATCGAACCGGGCGGATTCCGGAGCGACTTCGCCGGCCCGTCGCTCGCGAGCAGCAAGAGCAGCGTCCCCGACTACGAGGAGGCTGGGAAGATGATCGAGAAGCACCTCGCCTCCCGCCACAACGCGCAGCCGAACGACCCGGCCAGATTCGGTCCCGCGCTCTGCACGTTGGTGGATGCGGAGGATCCGCCGCTTCGTCTGACGCTCGGCGAGGATGGCGTTCAGCACCTACGGAACGAACTGGCTTCGGTCCCGGCGGAAGTGGATCGCCGGGAGGTATTGTCGCGGTCGACGACGTTTCGCGGCCGATTTTGGCCGTAGAGGAAGTATTGGCGGCCCCTCAATGGGTCAGCGCCGCGGAAGACCGAGGCCGATGCAGGCGGTCGAGCGCGACTTCGGCGGAGAGAGAAAAGGAAATGCCAATGGTCTGGCAGGGCAATTATACGAAGCTCTTTATCGGCGGGCAATGGGTCGATCCGGCGTCGGACGACAAGATAAGCGTGATATCGCCATTCACCGAAGAGGTGATCGCGCAGGTGCCTTCCGGAACGAAGGCGGACGTGGATCGCGCCGTCTCCGCGGCGCGCAAGGCGTTCGATTTTGGACCCTGGCCTCGCGCGTCGATCGCCAAGCGTATGGAGGTGCTGAGGAAACTTAGCGCCCTCCTCACGGAGAAGCGGGACGAGATCGCTGGCCTAGTGACGGACGAAATGGGATGCCCCATCACGCTTTCGATGGGCATGCAGGCGACCGGTCCGCGCCTCCTGGTGGACAATTTCCTCGAGCTCGCGCCTCAGTATCCCTGGAGCACGGTTCGGCGGTGCAGTACGGGCAACGGGCTGGTCCTGCGTGAGCCTGTCGGTGTGGTCGCGGCTGTCGTGCCGTGGAACGCGCCCTTGCTCGTGACGATGATCAAGCTGGCTCCCGCGCTGCTCGCGGGTTGTACGATCATCCTCAAGCCCTCGCCCGAGACGCCGCTCGACAGCTACCTGCTCGCCGAGATGCTGCAGGGAGTGGGACTTCCGGACGGCGTCGTCAACATTGTGCCCGCCGATCGCGAAGTGAGCGAATATCTCGTCACGCACCGCGACGTTGACAAGGTGACCTTCACTGGATCGACCGCGGCGGGCCGGCGCATCGGTTCGCTGTGCGGGCACGATCTGCGGCGGGTTACTCTGGAGCTGGGAGGCAAGTCCGCGGCGCTCATCTTCGATGACGCCGATCTTGGAGCCGCTGTCGAATCCTTGAAGATCGGGTCGCTTCGCAATACAGGCCAAGTCTGCAGCAACAAGACGCGCATCGTCGTGTCCCGCAAGCGGCGCTCCGAATTCATCGACCGATTCACGAATATGGTGGCTTCGCTCGCGGTCGGCGACCCCCGGGATCCGGCGACCCAGCAGGGTCCGCTCGTCAGCGCGCGCCAGCGCGATCGCGTAGAAGGCTATCTGGAAATCGGCCGCAAGGAGGGAGCCAAGGTTGCGACCGGCGGCGGACGCCCCGCGGGTCTCAATCGCGGTTGGTTTGTCCAGCCGACCGTTTTCACGGATGTCGAGCCCTCTATGCGCATCGCGCAGGAGGAAATATTCGGCCCCGTGATCGCCGTGCTTACCTCCGATTCCGAGGAAGAAGCCGTCGCCATCGCGAACAGCTCAGACTACGGATTGAACGGCTCCCTTTTTACCGCCGATGTCGAGCGCGGGCTCGAGCTCGCGCGCAAGATCCGCACGGGCACGGTTGAGCTGAACGGCAATCCCGTCGGCTTCCATTCGCCGATCGGAGGCTGGAAGGCGAGCGGTATCGGACGCGAAGCCGGACTTGAAGGCTTCGATGCCTATGTCGAGCTCAAGACGATCGGTCTCTCGGCTGCGTTTGCCGATGCACTCGAGCATCGGGCGAATTGACCGTCTCACCACGGCGGCCATCCTGATGTCGGCGAAAGCAGCCAAACCTGCGATATTCTCGACTCCGTCATCCGATTCCGGCGATGGCGCGAGCTGTCGGCGGCGCGTCTTTCTCGCCCAGAAGCAGGAAGCGGGCGCACATTAGCGATCGAGGCCGCCTTCCTCTAGCGGGCGCCATCAAAGTTCGTCTTCGAACGAAATCAACAGGGAGTTCGGATCATGAATCGATTTGACGGAAAGGCCTTCTTGGTGACTGGGGCTGGCAGCGGCATCGGCGCCGCCTGTGTGCGGCGTCTGTTCGCCGAGGGCGCGTCGATCGTCGCGGCGGACGTGCGGAAGGCGGACGTCGATCGGGTCGTGTCCGAATTCGGGGAGAGTAGCAGGGTCCGCGCCGTCGAGGTTGATGTCGCGAACCGCGAGCAAGTGGCGGCGATGGTGTCCGGCGCTGTCGAACAGTTCGGGAGGCTAGACGGGCTGGTCAACAGCGCGGGCGTCCGGGGCGTCGGCAACATTCTGGATTTCGAGCCGGACGCCTGGCGGCGAGTGCTGTCGGTCAATCTCGACGGCACCTTCAACACCTGCCAGGCCTTCGCGCGCGCCGTGAAGGCAGCGAAGACGCCCGCGGCGATCGTGAACGTCTCCTCGTTAGCCGGGGTCGTGGGCGTGCCCAATCGTCTCGGATACGTCGCGTCCAAGTTCGGCGTTTCGGGCATCACCCTTACGATGGCGCTCGAACTCGCGCCGTTGGGCATACGCGTCAACGCAGTGGCGCCTGGCATGATACGCACGCCGATGACGGCGGAAATGTTCAACGACCCCGAGAACGTGATGCGAATCCGGGCGGCTCACCCCATCGGCCGCGAGGGCGAACCGGAGGAGGTCGCGGCGGCGATCGCGTTTCTTCTGTCCGACGACGCGAGCTTCATCACCGGAGTGGTCCTTCCCGTGGACGGCGGGTCCACGGCTGGGATTCCATCGCACTGACGATCGCAAGTCTCGCCGAAGGCTGTGTGTTTCCTCGCTGAAACCTTCGCGAACGGAAGGCGGCGGGCGGCGAAGCCGACGCAACGTGACGGAGCGGGGGGGCCTCCGGGGTATTCGCGCTGCCGGCCGCCGCGCGCTTCGAGCCGAGCTGCGATAGGCGGCGCCTATGGGCGTCTCAGGCGGCTCAACCGTGCATATTTCGCAGTGCGGGAAAATCTGCGATGCGATGCAGCACAGATCGTCGCCGCGGCGCGAGGGTCGCGGGCGGGCAGGGAGTGGGAAGACGGATGTCGGCGGTCGACATCGGCTTAAATGTGGCGGCTCTCAGGCGGCTGACGTCGGCGCAGTCTCGGCGCCGAGCCTGCCGGCGCGATCCGCTCCGCGAGGACACGATCCTCGGCATCGCCGAGAACGCCGGCAAGACGTCTTCCTGGCGCCATGTCTGGCGATTGCGTCTCGCCCTCGCCTCCCGGGAAGCAAGAACAACGCAGCGGCAGTCCGACCTCGAAGCGCTGCATTCGAGCCTGCGCACAGGAGCGTAAGCAAATGAAAATTCTCGTGCCCGTGAAGCGGGTTGTCGATTACAACGTGAAGATCCGGATCAAGTCGGACGGCACGGGGGTAGAGCTCGCCAACGTGAAGATGTCGATGAACCCGTTCGACGAGATCGCGGTGGAGGAGGCTTTGCGGCAGAAGGAGGCGGGCAAGGCGAGCGAGGTGATCGTGGTCTCGATCGGCCCGGCGCAGGCGGGCGAAACGCTGCGCACCGCGCTGGCGATGGGGGCCGATCGCGGCATCCTGATCAAGGTCGAGGGGCTGGTGGAGCCTCTGGCGGTGGCCAAATTGCTGAAGGGGGTGTTCGAGGCCGAACAGCCGGGCCTGGTGATCCTGGGCAAGCAGGCGATCGACGACGACTGCAACCAGACGGGGCAGATGCTGGCGGCTCTGACGGGCCTGGCGCAGGGAACCTTCGCCTCGAAGGTGGAGGTCGGCGAAGGCAAAGTGGCGGTGACGCGCGAAGTCGACGGCGGCATGCAGACGGTGGAGCTGAAGCTTCCGGCGATCGTGACGACGGATTTGCGGCTCAACGAGCCGCGCTACGCCTCGCTGCCCAACATCATGAAGGCCAAGAAGAAGCCGATCGACGAAAGGACGCCGGGCGACTACGGGGTCGACGTGACGGCGCGGCTGAAGGTTCTGAAGACGGCGGAGCCCAGCGGGCGCAAGGCCGGGGTGAAGGTCAAGAGCGTGGCGGAGTTGGTCGCCAAGCTGCACGACGAAGCGGGAGTGATCTAAAGATGGCGACCCTTCTGCTAGGCGAAGTCGCGAACGGCCGTTTGAGCGATCTGACGGCGCGCGCGCTCACCGCGGCCGTCCAGCTGGGCGCGCCGGTGGATATTCTCGTCGCCGGGGCGAATGTCGCGGCGGCGGCGGCCCAGGCGGCCAAGCTCTCCGGCGTATCGCGGGTGCGGGTCGCCGACGACGCGCTCTACGCGCACGGCCTGGCCGAGCCGCTGGCGGCGCTGCTGGTTTCGCTGGCGGGGGACTACGACGCGATCCTCGCCGCGGCGAGCCCTTATGCCAAGAACGCGCTGCCGCGCGCGGCGGCGCTTCTCGACGTGATGCAGGTCTCCGACATCACGAAGGTTCTCGGCCCCAAGACGTTCGAGCGGCCGATCTACGCCGGCAACGCGCTCCAGACGGTCGAGGCGAGCGACGCCAAGGTCGTCGCCACCATGCGCACGGCCTCGTTCCAGGCGACCGGGGAGGGCGGCGCGGCCGGAATCGAGCCGGTCGCGGCGGCGGGCGATCCCGGCGTATCGGCTTTCGCCGGCGAAGCGCTCGCCAAATCGGACCGCCCGGAGCTGACCTCGGCCAAGATCATCATCTCGGGCGGCCGGGCGATGCAGAAGGCGGAGAATTTCAAGACCTACATCGAGCCGGTCGCCGACAAGCTGGGGGCGGCGATGGGCGCTTCGCGCGCCGCGGTCGACGCGGGCTACGCGCCCAACGACTGGCAGGTCGGCCAGACCGGCAAGGTGGTGGCGCCCGATCTCTATATCGCGGTCGGCATTTCCGGCGCGATCCAGCATCTGGCGGGCATGAAGGACTCCAAGGTGATCGTCGCCATCAACAAGGACGAGGAGGCGCCCATCTTCCAGGTCGCCGACTACGGCCTCGTCGCCGACCTCTATACCGCGCTGCCGGAACTGGAGAAGGCGCTTTAGTCGGTCGAGCGATTGTGTGGTGGTGCGGCGGTCGTGTGCGTTTCCGCGCCGCCCGCGAGGTGAGCTTTCCGACAAACCGCCAAGGGCCCGCGGGAACCGATGCTCCGGCAGATAGCGAGAGAGCGGCAAATGATAGACGCAGACCAATTCGGAGTGGCTTCGGCGCACACCGATCATGTAGTCGGGCGCCTTGCCGGCGCCTCGACACACTTCGATCCGTCAATGGCTGGGCGTCCCCCAGCGCAGGGAAAAGCGGATTCCCGCGACGATCCGCGGGCCCATCTCCCCTGCGAGGACGCCTTCAGAATGTTGGAGGAACTTAAGACTCGAGCGATTGCGCTCGCGACGACCCGGACCGGAAGGGCCGGCGGCGCTCGAGGCGCCTCGGCGGCGGAAGACTTGGAGTTGGCCGCGGCGCTCGGAAGCTATTTCGATCAGGCGGAGAGCATCGTTTCACGGCAAATCGCTCAGCTTGATGCATGCGTGCGCTCTGTCTATGGACGGCGCGATCCCTCTCAGCGCGCGACCTATGAAGACAATTTCGAGCGGCTTTCGACGACAGAGCGGCGCATCCTTGTTGAACTTGCGAAAGGAAAGCCAAACAAGATCCTCGCCTATGAATTCTCGGTGAGGGAAGCCACCATCAAGGCCCACGTTTCCAACATTCTGAAAAAGCTCAACGCTAGCAATCGCGGGCATGCCATCGCGCTCGTCGCACGTTGCCGCTGAGGGCGCCGAGTTTTCCGTCTTGGCGTTCCAGTCGCTCGGGTTCGTCAGCGTCGCAGACGCAACGCGCTTAGGCGTTGTTGGAAAATTACCGCTTCAGATGGAGGACGGTGGGGCTGATCGTGTAATTCCACTCTCCGTGGAATTGGTGGCGGAGGAGTTTGACGGCTTCGAGTTCGGCGTCGGACACTTTCACGCCTGCGGGGTAGGTGT
>Ga0181539_1000503_pt1 | contig 46826 bp, 39 predicted proteins | sample PEATcosm2014_Bin_46_FD_119767 | JGI IMG/M metagenome (GOLD analysis project Ga0181539, IMG submission 119767) | Peatland microbial communities from MTU Mesocosm Facility, Houghton, MI, USA - PEATcosm2014_Bin23_60_metaG | ecosystem: Environmental > Terrestrial > Soil > Wetlands > Peat | place... | reverse complement strand
GTTATTCCCACAGGTTATAAGAGACAGCACGAGGCCGATTCGTCATGTCGACTTCTCGTTGAACAGGCTATTTCGCGAGTGCGATCTTTGTGAAAGGGCGGGACTTACGGAGACGATAATCATTCAACAAATGCGCCGAAAAACCTTGAGACAGCGGTGGGACCGGCCTTGTCCAGGCGTTAGTCCAGTGCCATTCAGACCCTTCCAGCGGATCGTGCAGAGCATGTGCATGGAGAGAAGAGTTAGCGAACTTACGCTGGCTATGCCCTTTGTTACGAGGTCGATGGAGGTTTCTTATGCTGGCCTCGACTCCAACTTGACCGACCGAATCACACTAACTTCCCGAACTTATAACCCCCAGGAATAACGTTATAACGAGAAGTGATTAGACAGGATGATTGAGTGGGGCTAGTTTTGCGCCACACGCAGCAGATTCTAGCTGCTCCCGGAGGCGCAAATGTCATCCCGTTGGTTCCAAGTCCACGTCGTTCGCCCCATCCAGCCCCTTCTTCGGTGGAAGTGGGCACGTCCAACCGCCGCCGTTCTCACCCTAATTCTCGTCCTGCCTGTGGCCGCGATGGCACAAGGTTCACCGTTCGACACCGGCTTTAACGCCATCCAAGCCCTCTTCACCGGAACCATTGCGAAGGTTGCAAGTCTGGTTGCAATCGTGATCGGCGGCTACGGCTTCGCCCACGGTGAACCCGGCGCGAAGAAAGCGCTCGCCGGCGTGGCCGCCGGAACGGGCATTGCCGTTCTCGCCGTGAATGTCCTGAGTTGGCTCTGGGGCGTATAAAGCGCTTCCCGGCCACCTCCCACCCACCTTTAGACGAGGACATATGCCAGAACAACCACCACAGAAGCACCGCACAAATCGAGTCTTCAAGAGTCTGCATAAGCCTCTCACCTACTTGGGCGTGGAACGCACACTGTTCTACTTCGTGTGCGTCGGCGCGGTGGGGGCCTTCAATCTCTTCAACTCCATCCTCGCCGGTATCGCCGTCTTCATTGGCGGTTTCGCCTTCGGGCATTGGGTAACGAACAGCGACCCTGCGTTCCTGCGAATCCTGGCAAAATCCGAACGCTACAAGCTGCGCTACGACGCGGCCAAGCAGCAAGTCCCACTTGTGGAGGTCGTCTGAATGCTACGCCTCGACAAGGTCATCAAGCCGTGGAAAGAGAGTGCCGCGCTGAACGACCACATCAACCTCTACGGCTTCTGGAATGAGACAGCCTTCCTTACCAAAAGTGGCGATCTAGGTATGGTTCTGAGATTTCCCGGCGTGGACTACGAAAGTCTGGACCGCTCAGAACAGGAGTACGCAGTGAAGCGGTTGGAAGCGGCGCTGAAAGCGTTTGGACCAGGCTTCCATGTTTACCAATACCTCTTCAAGTCGAACCGCCCCGACATACCCTTCGCAAAATATGACGACCCGATTGTGGAAGCGGCGATCGATCAGCGGCGGAAGTTCTTTGAAGCGGAGCGCGACCATCTTTATCAAGTTGAAATCTTCTACTGCATTCTGCTCGAAGGCGCCAGGTCGAAGACCGGCGTGGGCGCCGCAATCGCCCGCATCTTGCACGATCCCGCGGGCGCGGTTGGCGAACTAAAAGTGCAGTTCACAAACGACAGCATGAAAACGCTGTTGCGTACCCATATCGAGCACGATGTTCGACGGCTCGACCAAAGCGTGCAGGCATTCGCGCGGCAGCTCGCGGATCTCATGCAAATCGCAGTCTTGGATCGGCAGGGCCAGTTCCGGTTTTTCCGCCGATTGCTGAATTACGACGATTGGCGTGTTGCGGGCAGGCCGCAGTCCACACAGTTTCTCGACTACCAAGTTGTCAACTCCGACATCGAAGCCGAACGCGACCATCTGCGCGTGGGCGATCACATCGTCCGGGTCCTGACGATGAAAGAGGCCATCACCGAAACACGGCCCCTCGTGCTCGATGTGCTGCTGAAGATTCCCGCCAACTTCTATGTCGTCACGGAGTGGACGCCACTCCCGCCGGACAAAGCCCGCAAGGAAGTGAACAAGCGGCGCCGCCACTTCAATATGTCGAAAACAGGTTTTGTCTCGCAGATGGGCAACGATGCCACGAAGACCAACCCACGCGATGTGCTGGTGGACGAGTCCAAGCAGGCCGACATCGAAAATCTTGGCGATTGCCTACGCGCCCTGGGCGACGGCCAATCGCTCGGTGACTTCTCGTTGACGATTGTGCTGTACGGCCGCTCAAAAGCCCAACTGGAGCAGCTCGGGGCCGAGTTCACCGGCCTCTTCACCAACGCGGATGGAAATCTGTTTGCAGAAACCTATAACCAGCTGAACGCCTACTTCGCCACCGTGCCGGGCAACTATGCGCTCAACCTCCGCAAGCTGTATCTGCTGAACACGAATTACGCGGATTTGTCTTTTCTGTTTACGATCCTTTCCGGCGAGAAGACGAACGCGCATCTCGGCACCGAGTACCTGGCCGTGCTCGAAACCGACAACAGCACGCCCTACTATCTCAACCTACATACCGGCGACGTTGCCCACACGCTGATTCTCGGGATGAGTGGGAGTGGCAAGTCCTATTTGGCCAATTTTCTGCTTCAAAATGCGCAGAAATACAAGCCGCTGACCTTCATTTTCGACATCGGCGGCAGTTTCCAGTCGCTTACGACGATCTTCAGCGGCTCCTACCTCAATGTCGGCCAGGAGGCACGAGACTTCACCATCAATCCGTTCTCGCTGCCTCAGACAAAAGAGAACCTGCAGTTCCTCTTCAGCTTCTTCCGCGTGCTCATTGAGGGCAACGAGAAGCGTTACCGGCTGGACTTCAAAGAGGAACGACGGTTGTGGAATGCGATCGAGCGCATGTACGTGCTGGAACCGGACCAGCGCACCATCTCGAACTTTAGCAACATCATTGGCGAGTTGAAAGAACGCCTGCACCGCTGGACGCGCGGAGGGCAGTACGGTTTCCTCTTCGACAACGCTGACGATACGCTCTCGTTCTCGCGCTTCCAGACCTTCAACTTTCACGGCTGGAACGATGCGCCCGAGGTTTTGGAACCGCTGCTGTTTTACGTTTTGCACCGCGCATCGAATGAAATTACCGACCCGGAGAAGCTCGCCACCTTCAAGATCTTCCTGCTCGATGAGGCGTGGCTCTTCATCAAAAACGAGACGATTCGCAACTACGTGGTGCAGGCGCAGAAGACCTGGCGCAAGCACTACGCCGCGATGATCCTGGCCACGCAATCCATCAAGGAACTTGAGGAGTCGGGGATGCTCGCGATTGTGGCCGAAAGTTGCCCTACGAAAATCTTCCTCGCCAACCCGGAGATGAACCGCGAAGTTTACCGGGAAGCGTTTCATCTGAACGACACGGAACTAGACCTCATTAACGGCCTGATTCCGCCCGGCCAAATGCTGATTCGCAAGGCGCAGACCTCTAAGAAAGTGCATTTGAACGTCGATTCGGTCTCGCACTGGATGGCGACCAACAACGCCCGCGACAACCTCAAGAAACGGGAATATTTCGACCGTCACGGTTTTGCGAATGGCCTTCGGCGTCTGGCGGAAGAGTGGCCATTCCAGACGCGCGCACTGGCCGTATCAACCTCTAACACCAAATAGGAGACATGCTATGCGACATTCGAAATTGCTCATCAATTGCGTATTGCTCGTTGCTTCCATCGGCGCCGCGGCACAGGATTCCGCGCGCACGGTGCAGTATCACTCGCAGGACATCGTTCCGATCCGAGCCAAAGTGAAATACACAACCCTAATCGAGTTGCCTACCACCGAGAAGATCATGGAAGCCGCCACGGGCGACAAAGACTTCTGGATCGTGGACGTGGTTGGCAACTTTTGCTTTGTACATCCGGCCAAACAAGGCATCGGCTCGAACTTGAATCTCATTACGGACAAAGGAAACATCTACAGTTTTACCCTCCAGGAGATCTCTGGCTCTCCCGCCAGTCCCGACCTGAAGGTAATCGTCGAACCGGCCGACCGTTCCGCGATTGTGGCCGCGAGCGGCCCTCCGCAGTTCGTGCCCGTCGCGCAATTGGAACAATCGCGGCAGCAGCTTGCCGCTCTCCAATCGCACGTCGAGCAGGCAGTGGATGAATACAAGGGCGCCTATCCGACACAGCTCAAGTTCGACTACGTCTACAAGGCCAACGAATCTCCCTTCGATATCCAGTCCATCTACCACGACGATAAATTCACCTACATCAAGACCAATGCGCCAGAAAAGTTCAGCGTCTATGAGATGAAGGACGGCAAGCCGAATCTCGTGACCTATGACCTCCGGGAAGGGACCTACATTATCCCGAAAGTCATGGACGACGGATATGTGGAGCTGGGTAAGAAACGGATGAGCTTCACGCGGAAGGGATAACTGTGATGACCGACAACGAGTTTACTCCTCACACAGAAGCACGCACCGACCCGCAAGCCGAGCCAACGTTGCAGCGCAACCTGGCGCTGCCAAAAGGCGTTTTGCAGAAAAACCTCAAGACCTTCGTTTATCTGGGTGCGGCATTGCTCGTGATTGTGGCGGCACTCTTCAGTTCGTCCGGCAAGAAGACGCCCGCAGGACAGGGCGCAGTTAAGGGGCAACCACCGCAACCGGCCTTGCAGGACAACACCGACAGCAACGTGCAGGAGTTGAAGAACCAGCTTCAGGCCGAACGCCAGAAAGAACAGCAGGCAACCATGGCCGCTGCTGCAATGGCAGATCCCGCGCTTGCGTCTGCGACACCCTCGCAGCAGGCTGCCGCCGCGGCCTACGGCCCGACCGGCGTTGCCGTGCCCTGTGTTCCGGGCCGGCCTTGCCCACAACTGCAGCAGGGCAACATGCAGATGCAACCTACTCCCGTACAGCAGCAGGCGGAACTAATCGCCGCGAAAGAACGCGAACGGCTTGACGACGCCCGTTTCGCTTCCAACCTCGTGTACTCCCGTTCCGCCGAACAGCCGCAACAACCGCCGCAGCAAGGTCAGATCGTGCCTGCCCAGTATGACCATACCGAACGGCAGGCAAACCATAGTCCCCTCGCCCCAGAGATCGAAGGAAAACAGGAGGAAACGTCCGCAGGCTATAAGCGCCCGCTGGAAGCCAATGTCGATTCGGCCGTCGGCCAGCCCTATCTCGTCTACGAGGGCTCCGTTCTCGACACCGTTCTGATGAATCGCCTGGATGGAGACGCCGTCGGACCGGTGAAAGTCCTGGTCTCAAACCCGTTGTATTCGCACGATCGTCAGCACGTCATCATCCCCGAAGGGACCGTTGTTCTCGGTGAGGCCAAAAAGATTGGCGCAGCGGGCTTCGGCCAGCAGCGGCGGATGGCGGTGGTTTTTCATCGCCTCATCATGCCGGACGGTTACTCCGTTGATCTCGACCAGTTCCACGGCCTCGACCAGATCGGCGAGGAAGGGCTGAAGGACAAAGTCAACAATCACTACCTTCAGATTTTCGGCACCTCGATAGCTTTGGGAGTGATCGCCGGAGCAGGCGAACTCACCCAGGGCGGCGGCACGATTACAACCAGCGGGTCCCAGGCATTCACCAACGGGGCCGCAGCGAGTGTTTCGCAGTCCGCGACCACCATCCTTGACCGCTTCATGCAGATACCGCCCACCATCACGATTCGGGAGGGCCACCGCGTGAAAGTCTATTTCACGCAGGATATGCTTCTGCCTGCGTACTCAAACCACACCATTCCACAAAGCTTTTAAGGAGGTTCTCAATGCGATCAGTTGCCCTCTCCGTCTTACTCCTAGCGATTCTCGCCTCTGTGGGCTGTCAGAGCAAAGCCGAAAAGGTCAAGAAGTTGCAGGACCAATACAACGCCGAATACCCGGCCTATGCCAAGGACTGCCTTGACGAGACCTCCGACTCCGCGCGGATGCTGACCGGAGAAAAGCTGACAGCGGAGCAAATGGCAACCCTCGAAGCGAAGAAAAAAGAACGAGACGCACGGTGCAAACCAGAGGCCGACCGTCTGGCAGAAATCCAAAAACAGATTCTTGCAGCACAGCAGTAACGCGGTATCGCTGTGCAAGCACTAGGACTCCAACCGCAAACGAAAGGACAAACCATGAAGAAACTGATTCTCACTGCGCTTGCCATCGGAATTGCTACGGCATTGCAACCTGCAGCGTACGCGCAGTTCGGTTCCGGCATCGTCTACGATCCAACACAATCGGCGCACGCCGTTGTGCAGATCGAACACGAAGAACAATCCATCTCCAACCAGTTTCAGCAGATCGAACAGGGCCAACAAATCTTCAGCAACACCGTCAAGATTGCGACGACGGCGCTACAGGCCTACAACGTTGCCAAGCAACAGTACAACCTCGTGCACCAGATGATTCTGGCGCCGTCGATGCTTTATCGACGATTCTTGTCTCCCACCACCGACCTACGGATGCTGCAACAGATCTCAAACACTTACGGCAATTCAATGGGATGGCTCAATTCGGCCAACACCGGCACCGGGGCCATAGCCTCCTACCAGCAAGTCAGCGTGCCGAATACGAACAACATAATTCCCGGCTACGGCAACGTCAGCGTTCCCGGCCAGCTGCAGATCGCCGCTCAGGGCGCCACGATTGACCTCGGCGATTCCGTCATGACGAACAACCTACAAATGCTCGGGACGATGCGTGCCAATCAGGCCGCTAGACAAACCGACATCGCCACCCTGGAGAGCGCAACGCAGAGCCAGGACCCCACGCAGCAGACCATCATGGCTACGCTCCAGCGCATCAATCAAGCCCTGCTCTTGCAACTGCGAACCCAGCAGGATGCCAACCAAATGAACGCCAATTTCGCCCTGCAGCAGATCGTCGCCCAGAAGCAGCAACAGGACGCGATGAAGTCGGCATTCCGCGACTCGTCGGGATACGAAAGCTACTACAACTCAAACGTCGCCACGACCAGCGGCGGCGCGGCGAATCTCCTTACGCAAGCGTACTGAATGGCCGCAAGCGGAAGGAATTTAGAAGAAAGCAGAAGAAAGAACGGAGGTGAGAAACATGGGTACAGGTCTCTTCGACTTTATCGCTCAGGCGTGCCAGTCGCTCGCAGCCACGGTGGCGCCCTCGGTTACGGCAATGGGGATTCACATCGTCCTTGCATTGGCAACCATCGTTTTGGTTTGGTTTGGGGTACAGGAGGCGCTCGCATCGGCGCACGGAGAGGCCGGCTTCAGCATGGGGAGGTTTCTTAACCTCTTCATGCTGCTCACCTTCGCTTACGCGATGGTGAACTACTACGACAGCGCCATCCCTGGACTTGGCTTTTCCCTTAAGAGCTTCATCGACGGCGGCACCATCAATCTTGTCAACCTCATCGGGTCCGATGGTTCGACCACGATGCTGAACGAAATCCACGCAGCATCCTCGAAGACAGGGCCGTCGCTTCTGAGCAGCATGATGTCGCCCTATTACTCCATTGTGTACTTTGTCGTGCAGTTCCTTTTGGCACTGCTCGCAGCCATCGTTTCGGCCATCCTCGCCTACGGCGCAATCGCCGCAACCATCATCGGATTGCTCGGGCCGATCTTCATTCCGTTTCTGGTTTTCGACAAGCTCGATTGGCTGTTTTGGGGATGGCTCAAGGCATATCTCGGATTCAGCTTTTACAAGGTCATCGCCGCCGCCACCATGAATGTTCTCTCCCACGTTCTGACCAACTATTACATTCAGCTCGGCCAGAGCATTTCGGACCCGTCAACGATCGTTCAGACCCTCCCCCTTCTGATCCTTCTCGTACTGGTCAATGTCTACATTCTCTTCAAGATTCCGACTATGTCGCACAGCCTGTTTGGCGGCAGTGGCGGCCACGGCGGTCTGACCGCGGCCCTGATGGCGGCGCGGGCCATCCTGTAAACCGCGCCACGAGACACGAGCAACGAGGTCAGATATGAACGCAGAAGCAAGAACGATGAACGAGGGAACCAAGGCGACGCCGGAAATCACTCACGCCGCGGAACGGTACTTGGAACAGTACGGCGATCCGCTGGTGATGAACACCTACCTGAAGGTGACGATTCTTGTGCTCGCCACCGTCTGTTTCGTGCTGGCGGCGCTGACCTTCAAGAGTCAGACGGCGCTTGCCAACATGCACCCTATGATCGTACGGATTAACGATGTGGGCCACGCCGAAGCGATCGATTATCGCAACTTTCAGTACCGCCCGCAGGAAGCCGAGAACAAGTATTACCTCACGCGCTGGGCGGAACTGTATTTCAGCCGCAACCGTTTCACGATCGAGCGCGATCAAACGCAGTCGCTTTACTTCCTCAATAGCGACGTGCAACGCGCCGTAATCGACCAGGAACGCAAGGACAACAGCATTCAGAACTACGTCAAGGACAGCACCTTGCCGTATGTCGATGTCGAGATCAAGAACGTCATCCTTGACGATCTGCGGCAGTCGCCGTATTCGGCGCGCATTGAGTTCGAGAAGGTGTACAGCAATCCGGCGGATCATACCGAACTCAAGCGGGAGCGATGGACCGCCAGCGTTACCTACGTCTTCCGCGAGAACGTGAAAAACAATGAGCTGGCCGTGAACCCTCTCGGCCTCACCATCGTGCGCTTCCGGGCCGACCAGGCGTTCAGCTAAGGATGAAGGATTCGTCGATCTTCACAGAGGCTTATTTATGTCGTTTCTTGCTGCTAATCCGGCTGGCTGTCACCACCTGTCTCAGTGCCGGGTGGAGCGTCCGAACAGGAGCCTCCCGACGTGCAACGGCAGTGGCGGATTGCGCCCTTCTTACGGCGGACATGCCGGCTCGAATCGGACTGCAATTGCGGTGAACTTCCGCAGCCAATGGGCAGATGAAAACTTTGCTCTGGAGCGTGTCTACCGTTATGTATCCCGTCTTTTGCTCGGTCACAGCTTCGGGGCCTTTCCGGCGCCCGGCGGCACTCGGTCTTCTGCTTCGCATTCTGCGCCCCTTCGGGGTCTTGGTTCCTCCCAAAACAAGTTTGCAAACCACGGCAAAAGGCGCCGCGCAAACTTCTTTCGGGCCCCTCCCAGAAAGCAGCCCTTCGGCACTTGGGAGCCGGGCCCACTCGCTTGGCTCCGCCCAGTGTGACCCGATCAACAACGGGAAATTCAACAACAGGAGACACGACCATGTACCAGAACAAAGTAACCCTCATCGGCTTTCTCGGCAGCAACCCAGAAGTTCGCACCAACGACAATCGCAGCTTTACCACTCTCTCGCTGGCAACGAAGTCCTCCTATAAGAAGGATGACAAGTACATCTCCCACACCGAATGGCACCGTTGCGTAGTCTTCGGCAAGCTCTCGGAGTTCGCCAAGACGCTCACCAAAGGCGCGCATATCCAGGTGGAAGGCGAGCTGCGCAGCCGGGAATACACCAGCAAGAAGACGGACGCGAAGCAGCGCGTCTGGGAAATTCGGGTCGCTTCCATCCTGAAGCTGGACCGCGCCGAGAAGGCCGCTCCGGAAGACCAGGAGCACGATGAATCGTCCCCAGAGGAAGCGGCCGCATAGGCCCTTGCTCTTCACTCTCGGAAGCCCGGCCAACCGCTGGGCTTCCACGGCTGTGAGGTCCCCGCAATGAGTTTCGAATTGATCCTGCCGTTCCTTCGGCCCATTGAGGCGCTGCTGCTCGACGAAGACGTCAGCGAGATCATGGGCAATCCGGATGCCTCATGGTTCTGCGAGCGCGATGGCAAACTGTGCCAGGAACCGAGCATTTCCTTCGACGCCGGCAGACTCCGCACCGGCCTTGAAGTCATCGCCAATCAACTCGGCAAGAAGCTCGATGAAGACAACCCCTTGCTGGACGCGCATCTCCCGGATGGGAGCCGACTTGCAGCGGCGATTCCGCCGGTCGTATGCCCCGCTCCGTCGTTGACGATCAGAAAGTTCACCAGCCGCCATTACACCGTCGATGACCTCATCGCTCGGGGCACGCTGACGCGGCCCCTTGCAGATTTCTTAGCCGAGCAGATTCGCAGCGGAAAGACGCTGCTTATCAGCGGTGGAACCGGCACCGGCAAGACCACGCTGTTGCGGATACTGGCTGACTTCATTCCAGACCAGGAGCGCCTCGTCGTCATCGAGGACACCTCCGAACTTCAGATCCGGAAGCCAAACATTGTAGCCGCCGAATGCCAAACCGATACGTTCAAGGCCAACGTCTCGTTCGATAAGCTTCTAAAGTCCGCTCTCCGCTGGCGACCGGACCGGATCATCATGGGCGAAGTGCGTGGCATCGAGGCGCGCACGCTGCTCGATTCCTTCAATACCGGCCACGCCGGATCGCTCGCGACGATCCACGCCAACTCGGCAGCCAAAGCCCTCACGCGCTTCGCCAATCTGGTCATGCGGGACCACGCGCAAACCACCTTCTCCGACACCGAAGCTGAGATCGGGGAAGCCGTTGATGTTGTCGTTCATATCGAACGTCAACCGAGCCGCCGTGTCATCCGCGAAGTGCTGGCTCTTCGCGGATACGACCGCGACGCGAAGCGCTTCCTGATCGAACCGGTATTCGAGGTGAAACATGCCACAGCATAGAACTGGAAATGGAACCGTCACCGCTGCTGACTTCCTCACCCGTTGCTTCGCTCCGAATGAAACGATTGCACTGCTCGTCCGGAGGGAATCTCCTAACCAGACGCTTCAGCGAATTGCTCCCTTGGAACATGCGCTTGCGCCTCGTTACCTCGGCTGGCTCGCGCATGAGAACTCTAGCGGAGCCAATATCTATGTAGCTGCCAATCCGTTGCGCTCTGGCAGCCGCAAACGCACCAAAGAGTGCATCGCCGCGGTGCGACATCTGTACCTTGACTTGGACACCGATGGAGAGGCCCGCCTCACTTCGCTCCGCGCCTCGGATGCGGTTCCCCCGCCGAATGCGGTCCTCTCGACATCCCTTGGTAAGTACCAGATCCTTTGGCGAGTTGACGGCTTCACTCTCGAACAGCAGGAAAGCGCGCTGAAACTGCTTGCCATTACCTTTGGCGGGGATCCCGCCTGCACGGACTGCAATCGGGTTCTCCGCCTGCCCGGATTCCTGAATTGCAAGTACGATCCGGCGTATCCGGTCACCGTCGAATACCCCGGCAATTCCGTTTGGAATTCCGATGACTTCCGGCTGGACATTCTGGCAGCGGATGCCTTGCTTCCATCCCCTTTAATCTCGTCCCGAAAGCATCCCGAAAAGCACACCAATTCCGAACGCGATTGGGCCTGGGTTTTGCATGCACTTGCCCGCGGAAAAGACGCCGCGAAGCTGACGCGAAAGCTGGCTTCGCGCCGCGCCGATAAACCGAATCCACTGTACTATGCGCAGCGAACCGTGGATGTCGCATCAGCCCGACTTTGGCTCATCGAAGGCGTTCCGATAGAGGACGTTGTGACCATGCTGATAGTCCGCCGCCGCTTCGAGATTCCCGCCGCACTTTGCTCCGCCCGTGCGTGGGAGATTGCCCAGACAGCGCAGCGGATGATGACCCGGAGCAAAGTTGCCTGATTACACACCAATAAGGAGGACTATGCCGCTACTCGAAATCAATCTAAGCCACTACATCAATGCCTTGGTTCGACTGGATGAAACCACAGCCGAGCAGGTCGATCAGTACGCCGCCTTCGTCCACGCATCCGCCGACGATGTGGTGGACAAGGCGCTCAACTATGTCTTCTCGAAAGACCGCGACTTTCAGGACTTTCTGAAGACGCCTCAAGCCAAGCAGGCTGCTTCCACTCTGCGGGTCCGTAGGGGTCCGAACAAAAATGCGGAAGGTGCCGCGACGGAGCAGCCAGCGAGGAAGCTCGCAGCCGGGGTGGAGCCGACGGCTTCTGTACGGGTAATGAAGGCGTGATCCTGCATTCAATTTCGTACCGGAACAAGAACGGTGCTTTGCACCGGAAGAATTTCGACACTCCACCCCTTCGAGGGCTGACGTTCGCTAGCGACCGCTTGCAATCGCTAGCGTATTGAAACCGTGGCTATTACGGAATTGCTGTTTACAAGCGTTAGCGAACGCTAGCGCTTGGAAATTGTTCGAGGTGAAACATGGGGTCCAGTGCCACACCACACACAGTCGAAGGAATAAAACGACGCGCTCCAAGGACAAGAACGATTGGCGTACGAGTCTCAGAACCCGAATATCTGACGCTTGGAAATGTGGCTCGGAAAACGGGGAAGACCATTGCCGATTGGGCACGCGATCAGATATTGGAGCGGGCAGCCGGCCAGACTGGCGGGAATCTTCACGAACGCATATTCACGGAATTGATCGGTGTGGAACTGCTGTTGATGAATGCGCTCGGCCCGCTGCTGCGCGGCGAGCAACTCACGCAGGAACAACTTGAAGCCCTTTGGAAACAGGTCCAAACGACCAAGGGAAGAAAGGCCCAAGAACTACTGTCCAAGCGGACAAATACAGAGGAGAAACAGTCATGATATCCGTTCAACAATGGGGTCGCAAAGAATCGTTGATCTGGCCGCCCCGCAGCTTCTACTACACCTACGGCGCGATCTTTCTGGCCATCTTGGCCACCGGACTACTGATCTATGTCCGTTACCGTTCTGCCCTCTCTCCGATCGAGCAGTATTACCTGCCGTACTATCTCCGGACAGAAACGGCGGGCTACATCCACCGCACGAGCACATATCAGCTCGTTTATGTAACCGATGGAAGATCCCGGTCACGAATCGCATTGGACGCCGATGTTCAGCCGGGCGAGACGCCGCAATTCTCGGGCGCGCCATTGCCCTTCGCATTATCGAAACAGGCGACAGTCGCGGGCTTCCACTACGTAATGCGAGAACCGCCCCGCCCCTATCAAAACAAGGCGCTGCACGCCTGGATTGCACACTGGATCTATGGAGATGTAACGCCGTTTAGCACCTTCGCCACACCATTCTACTGGGGCATTCTGGTGATGGCTTTGCAACTTCCGTTTTCCATCCGCAAAGACATCCAGCGGCGCAAGGAGCTGCGCTATGGAAGACGGCTGAAAGGGCCAGTTCTTGTCAGTCCACGCCAGTTCACGGCAGCCGTTGCCGGAGACGGCATTGGGATCACGACGATTGATTCGAAGCGCCCGCTGCGCATCCCGCGCAACGCCGAGAACAAACACTTCCTCGTCGTCGGCGACACCGGCTCGGGCAAGTCGAGCATCATCCGGCAGGTGCTTTATCAAGTTGCTGCCAGAGGTGACAGCGCCATCGTCTACGATCCGGCCTGTGAGTTTGTCAAGCAGTTCTACGACGAGCGTCGAGGTGACATCGTACTCAATCCGCTCGACGCCCGAATGCCTTATTGGAATCCGTCAGCGGAGTTGCGCCGCAAAGCCGAAGCCAAGGCCCTGGCCGTCTCCCTCTATCAACCGGAGGGCGTGACAAACAGGTTTTTTGTAGAAGCCCCCCAGAAGATTTTCGCACACCTGATGACTTACCTGCCGACTCCGGCCCAACTGGTCACGTGGATGTCCGACCCGGAGGAAATCGACTGCCGCGTCAGGGGAACCGAATATTGGATGCTGATTGATCCGAAAGCTCCGCAGCAGCGAACCGGAGTTCTCGGCTCTCTTAATATGAGCGCGGACAGCTTTCGGCTTCTACCCACCCAAGCTGAAGTCACTTCCACATGGACCGCGACAAAGTGGGCGGAGACTCGGCAAGGTTGGATCTTCATTACCTCGCGCCCAACCATGCGAGAAGCCCTTCGTCCCCTTATCAGTTTATGGGTTGACCTGCTCGTTCTGCGGCTCCTCAATGAACCGATGCCACAGCAGAAGCCGGTTTGGTTTGTGATCGACGAACTGGCCAGCTTGCAACGGTTGCCGCAGCTTCACACGGCTATCACCGAGAACCGGAAATCGCAGAACCCGGTCATTCTCGGATTTCAGGGGCGGAGCCAGATGGAAGCCCGTTACGGCGACGATGCCGAAGCCATGTTGTCGCAGCCGGCCACAAAGATCTTCCTCCGTACCACGGAGCCAAGGGCCGCGAAATGGGTCAGCGAGGCAATTGGGGAGGTTGAAGTGGAACGGCTTCGGGAAACCCATTACGACGGCTCCCGCACAGGGCGCAACTTTGCGCTCGACCGGCAAACCGAACCGCTTGTTCTGCCTTCGGAGGTTTCCGGTCTCGACGACCTGCGCGGCTTCCTTAAATACGGCAACCATGTTGCACGATTCTCATTTCCCTTCGTTGCGCTCGAAGAAAAGAATCCCGGCTTTGCCGAACGGAAGATGGACGACCTTATCGTGCCAAGTAAGGTCACGACGCCGGAACCGGTGCCGCAGGCTGGACACGCCCTCGTTCCCGAGCCTGTCGGGGAACAAGCGGCGCTCAGCTTTGAGGAAAGGGTCTAATAGCCGTCTATGCTGACTATCTCAAAACCGCTTTCCGCAGGCCAAGCCCAGACCTACCACCAGAAGGAATTCACCGCCAAGGAGCAGAACTACTGGTCGCAGCGCGGCGTCATTGCAGGCGAGTGGCAAGGCCGCCTGGCCACACAGTTCGGCCTTGCCGGGGCCGTTTCGGCCGAGGATTTCGCGAAACTCAGTCAGGGCCAACATCCACAAACCGGCGAGCAGCTTGTGCGCCAACGAGCGTCGTATGAATATCAGGACGCCGACGGCAAGGCCATCAAAACGATGGAACATCGCGCAGGGTGGGACGCGACCTTTTCTGCGCCGAAATCCGTTTCGCTTACGGCGCTGGTTGGTGGCGACGAGCGTGTGCGCGAAGCCCACCGGGATAGCGTCCGTGTTGCCCTTGACCAACTCGAACGGTACACGCAAGCCCGCATTGGTGGCAATCATCCGCCGGAAACCACGGGCAAGTTCATTGCCGCCAAGTTTGAGCACGATACGGCCCGCCCGGTCGATGGCTATGTCGCGCCACAACTGCATACCCACGCGGTCGTTTTCAACCTGACCGAGCGCGACAACGGCCAACACCGTGCGATTCAGCCGCACAGCCTGTTTGCTTCGCAGCAGTTCGCCACGGCCATCTATCAGTCCGAGTTGACATACAAATTACGCCAACTCTGTTACGAACTTACAACCGGACGGAGCGGTGCGCCGGAGATCAAGGGATACACACAGGAATACCTCGACGCATCCAGTCCCCGCAGCCAACAGATCCGTGATTACCTCGAACGCACCGGCCACGCCGGGAAGGAAGCTGCCGAGATCGCCGCACACTCAACCCGCGACCGTAAAGAAATCCATTCGCCGGGAGAGGTGATCGCAGCACACCGCAAGCTCGCCGCCGACTTTGGACACCAGGCCGAAGCCGTTGTCCGGGCAGCCCACGAGAGGAGTCAACATCAAGCGAAGCCTGTAAACTCGGTTGACCGAGTCCGCGAGTCTCTTACCTTTTCCCGCGACAAGAACTTCGAGCGCGAGGCGGTTGTTGATGAACGTGCGCTGATCCGCGACGGGCTGCGGCGCGGCATGGGTGAGATTACCCATGCCCAGGTCCGCGCCCACCTCGACGCCCGGTTGGCTTCCGGGGAATTTCAAATCGTAGAGCGTCAGCAGGGCGTTCCTGGCCGCCAGTTCACCACCGCCAAAACCATCGCAGCGGAACAAGAAATTCTTCGACGGATGCGGGAGGGGCAGCACCAAGTCGAGCCGGTGCTTTCGCGCCCGCAGGCCATCGCCATGACCGACCAACATCCGCATCTCAACCACGCACAAAAGATTGTGGTCGAAGATGTTCTCAATTCACCCGACCGCATCCACGGAATCCAAGGTTTCGCCGGCGCAGGCAAGACCACCACGCTCACCGTCATCCGCAGCGCCGCGGAATCGCAGGGCTATCAGGTTGAAGGCTTCGCTCCAACCTCCCGCGCAACAAAGCAACTGGAGCAGACGGGTATTCACGCTGGAACATTGCAAGGGTTCCTCGCCCGTGGACAAAACGCGGAGCACAGTCCAGATCAGAGACGACTCTTCTTCATCGACGAGTCAAGTCTTGCGAGCACCAATCAAGTTCGCGAGTTCCTTTCGCGACTTGGCCCTCAAGATCGTGTGTTGCTCATCGGCGATACCCGACAGCATCAGGGCATTGAAGCCGGACGCCCGTTCGAGCAACTTCAAGAGGCCGGAATGCGCACAGCTAAGCTCGACGAAATCGTTCGCCAGCAGGACCCGGCTTTGAAATCTACTGTTGAACTTCTAGCGACAGGCCAAGTTTCCGCTGCACTCGACTCGCTTGGGCAACAGGGCCGTGTGAAGGAAATTCCCGACCGGGAAGAGCGTATCTGCTCCATCGCGAAGAGCTACGTCGAATCGCCCGAGAACACTCTCATCGTCTCGCCGGACAACGCTTCCCGCCGCGAGCTGAACGCCGCCGTACGCCAGGAGTTGAAAGCCATCGGCGCCCTTGGCCCGGAAGATCATACATTTCGTGTCTTGGTTCAGCGTCAAGACATGACCGGAGCCGAACGCGCCTGGGCCAACCATTACGAGATCGGCGACGTAGTCCGCTACTCGCGCGGCAGCAAGGCCCTCGGGATTGAAGCTGGCAGCTACGCATCGGTCATAGCAATCAATCCAGCCGCCAACCAGCTCACGATCGAGAAAGCGACCAGAGAACGCGCCACATACGATCCCCGCCGCCTAACCGGCGTCAGCGTATATCGCGAGAGTGATCGCGAGTTCTCCGTAGGCGACCGCATCCAGTTCACCGCGCCCGACAAGTCGCTCGGCGTCGCTAATCGCGACCTCGCAGTAATCGAGTCAATTGCACCAGATTGCCGCATCACCGCCCGCCGCGACAACAATAGCCAGATCGAGTTCAGCCCCAGCGAGCATCGTCATTTCGACCAGGGATACGCCGTCACCAGCCACAGCGCCCAGGGCCTCACAGCAGAGCGCGTCCTAGTCCACGCCGATACCAACGTCCACCCCGACCTGCTCAACTCCCGCTTTGGCTACGTCTCCATCTCTCGCGCTAGCCACCAAGCTGTGCTCTTTACTGACGACATGAAGAAACTCGCTCCCCAACTCGGAGCCAATATCTCGAAAACATCCGCCCTGGAAATCTGTACCCAAGCCCCATCCGTCGCGCAAGGACTTGGAATAGAGATCTAGCAACGGCATCAGCATAACGGCGGGGCGCTCGAAGCCGCGCAGGACATGGCGAATCATTCCGATCCCCGCACCACAAAGCTTTATGATCGGAGGAAGGATTTGGCAACGCTGAGCGAAATCGAGCGGCGGATTGCGTTTGAGTGAAGGCAAATGTCAAATAAAGTACGCTGTTACCAATGGAAACCTTAAAGAAGGATGTTGAACTAAAAGAGGTTCTGAGTTGTTACGAACGCGAAAATCGCGGATCAGCAAGTTTCGATTATACAGGGGGCCTGTTGGCGCATGTCGACCGCGAAATTGGAGGTGGCTGGACTCTTGTACTCCTTTCCAGGGCAGATATTCTAAACATCATGCTCCCCGATCACCGTCACCCGGCTGAAAACCCAAGTGTTCTCATCCCAAAGCCGGGGATGACCGTTTCTGCGGCTGCGGGGAGAGTCAGGGATATAACGCAGGAGACCGGCCTCTGCTGGGAAAACATACAGTCCCACAAAAACCGCGATTTTTCTCAGGTGCATATCTTTCTGCAGTATCAGGACGGCGGTTTCATGAATCTCGACGGTCTTCATCGGCTTCTGGCGTGGGTGATTTTTGAAAAAACGGAAGAGATGATCCCCGCCTATGTGATTGGCTTGCCCCAGACGGCTGAAATTTGACGCCCAGAAATTCAACAACTATCCGTTCTAAGCAGTTCTATAGGGATGCGAACAGCTTGAGCCCGTATGACAGAGCCGTCGAGTGGATCACCAATTTGCCGGGTGGCACTGTATTCACTCGACCGGATTTGTACATCGAAATGCGCTGGAGACATATGCTTCCGCCAAGCTGTAAGGGATCGTGGAATCTAGCGATACGAAACTGTTCCGAGATTCTTATGCCCGTCGGTGAGGATCGATGGATGAGAGTCTAGGCCCTAATGTTGACGGGGGAAGATTGAAATTCAACATTAACTACATCTTGATCGCGGTCATGTCGCTGACAGCCGCCAGTCGCAGCGCCACGCAGGTCTGACTCCTTGCGGCGTGACAAACGGGATTATCACGCGCTTGGCACGATGCCAAGATGCATCCGGGATAGTGGCGTGGATTCTGTTTGAGTGATGCGCGAAGGCAACTTCGGGCACTGAAAATGGAAAACGGGTTTAGAGTTCCTGCACCTGAGCGGTGATCGTTGGATTATTTGCCCGGGCGAGCCTCTTCACTTGCTCTATATAATCCTCGCGCACGCTTCGCTCCCGAAGGCCTTTCACGATGTATCCGACATATTCCAAGTTGGTCTTTAGATCCGGTTTCGGATTTTGTACTCGATAAGTAAGTGCAGTAACGGTCGGGCCGTTGTGCCGCCGAACAGCAATCGTCTCACGCTTGTAGTTGGCCCCTTCGCCCTCGATGGCGTCGAGGGATTTCCTGTTTTGCGCCGCCGCCGTCTTCCGGCCAATAAGGAAGTCGGGTACGTTGTACAGTGCGCCCCACACTTTGTTTCCAGGGCTCGCTACAATATCCGAGGCGGCACACTGTCGATTTGTGCTCCAGACATCGAAGGCAAGCTCGAAGTCATCCACTGTCTCCGCTATGTCAATGAACTTCGCGTCGCCGCAGAGGCGATCCTTACTGTTGATCTGGCTTTCTAGGCAATTGGAGCCGTACTGAAACACCAGAGCCATAAATTGCCTCAGCGGCCTTCCACAGACTTCTGACGCATTCGCCGGAACAGCTCGGCCTGTTCAATCGCATCGTCAAGCGCATTATGCGTATGACGCCGGGAATAATCCTTGAATTCCTTCGGTATGCGGCTCGACCGGGTGTCTTCCCACGTGCCTCCGCTCAGCCCCATATAGTAAGACTTGATGTCGATACCCCCGATCCCGAAGGGATTCTCCCCCAGATATTGATGAAAGTAGAAATTAACGAAGGCCCAATCGAACGTGGCGTTGAAGCCCACAAAAACTGGCTTCCCGGCCTTTGCGACCGAGCTCAGCCAATCACGAAACGCGACCATAGCGTCGTTCGGGTCGCGTCCGGCGCGCGCGAAGTCCTGAAGTGTCCGGCCGACAACTTTCATTGCTGCGGGCACCGACTTGTCATTCAAAGGCTTGAATTCGACATAGAACGTGGCTTGCGGATCGTCCACGGACACCGCGCCGAGCGAGAGCATGCTGTATGTTGGGGGAAGCGGGCCGGCAGCTTCCACGTCAACCGATATGTAAACTTCTCGCACGTCGCCTCCACGGGCCGTTAAGCCATCTTCACAATCGGCGGTCTGTTTATATTCTTTTTCCAAAATTCAACCAAAGCCTTTTTCCTGTCCGCAACAGAACCGCCGAGCTTCCAGAAGTGGCACGGTATCATCTCCTGGTCAAACGGAAGCTTGGTCCCCTCTTCCGCCGTCACGAGAACGCGGTTGCCGCGCAGGGCATAGCCGAGTTCGATGAAGCAGTTCGGCCGTTCGCCAGTTACATCGACGACCGCTACCGATGAAAAGTGCAGATTTTCAAATATGCCGACGTTTATGAACGCATAGTCGCTATCATCGGTGCCGATTTCAATACGGCGCATTCCCGCTTCGTCCACGACTGGATCGACGACATCACGGAAAAATGACTCAACGATTTTGAATTTCGCATGTCCGGGATTAAGCAGCCGCACGTAAAACACAGCGGGGTGCTCGATCTTGGCAAGCAGGCTTACCGTCCGGCTTGCGACATCGGACGCTGCAGCAGCACCGTTTCGCGTGGCGATTTCTGCGAGCGCCGCCCCTTCCGTGTTTGCATAAGCAGGGCTGAATCGGAAGAATCTGGCGGGTTCCGCTCTCGCTTCCTTCGCCAGGCGTGTCGCGCCGCCGGTGCCGTCATCTCTGCTGGCACCCAGCGCCAAATCCAGAGGCACCACTGGCTTCCGGTGCGATAGGTAGAGGTCTGCCAAATGCTCAACCCCGGTGCCGCCGCCGAGAATGACTAAGGCATCGCCAAATAACGCCTGGCGCTGGCGCAGAAAGGCAGCGGCGCGAGAGCCAGGCATTATCGACTCAACGTGAAACATGCCGCTCCTTAACAATTCTTCATATAAAGGGCGGCGGTTCTCCGGAATCTCTGTTACCGCCTTCTCAGAGGAAGCGACAACGATGGGCAGGCCTGACTCGGCGGGCCAAGCAGGAAATCCCCGCTTCAGGCATTCCGCAGCTGTTTCAAGTGCCGTCCAATCGAACAGCAGACTCGGGGCATCCAGCGCAGAGCCGTCCGTGCGGGGCTCTCTCCCAATGCCGGCTACGATTCCGCCGCCGGCGGCCATTACGCCCTTCACCAGATTGCTTACGACTTGGTGGGCGTAGCCGATGAGCGCAGAATCAGTTTTCGCACTGGCCGAACCGGCGATCTGCACGCGGCGGCCGAGAAGGGGCAATGCTGATGCGGTGGAGCTGGCTGAAGGGGGCATCATCCGTTTCCTACCACAGGAGAGGGCCGAACTTCTTTCGCAGCAGCGATCAGATCATCTCCGGTCAGCGCCCGGCTCGGAAACGCGCGGCAGAGCGCGTCGGGTAAAAGTTTGGAGCGCAAATCCGAGAAGGTAAGGCCAGGCCGCCCATCTCGCGGGCCGGTTAGCCGTACCAATTCATGGATCGTCTGGTCCTTAATACTTAAGCCATCCAGGTCCATACGGAATAGCTCTTCGCGTTCCTGATCCGTGGGACGGTCGAACTTCTCGGTAACGGCGGCCCGGCGCACAATGGCAGGGTCCAGTGCCCCTTCCCTGTTGGTGCAGAGAAATACCAGGATGCGGCCGGAATGGCGGCGAAGGTCATCGACTTTCTGGATGATGGTGTTAACGGCCACTTTGTCCTCATGGTGGCTTTGCACCGTGTCCCGCGTGGACGCGAGCGAGTCCCCTTCGTCGATGATAAGGAACGCCTGCCGGGTCTTTCCGGCTTGCTTGGCGACAACTTCAAACGCCTGGTTGAGAAGTGTGCTCATCTGACCGACCTTACCCGATCCACGAACGCGGGTGCTGAGTTTAAAGAGCATCGCCTCCTTGCGGGCTTCACGAGCCAGTCTGTCGCACGCGCCTTCGGCAGTGACAGTCTTTCCTGTGCCGACATCGCCCGCGAAAATAACCAGGGGATACCTGTCCGACACCGCATCGCACACCGCGAGTTCCTTGTGATGAAATTTCCGGCTCCAAGCGCGCAACTCTTCCGGGTCGGCTAACAAGCGAAGTCCGCGGTGAAGCCTCTGGTAGCGGTTCTCAAAACCTACCAGTCTCTTTGACGAGGCTGCGATTTTGTCGTCCGGGAGTCCCAGCTCCACCTCAAAAAGCTCGGCTACTTCAATAACTTCGCTCATCGACTCCCCGCTTCCCGATTTGAGTTACGCATAAACACTCTTGGTGACCCCCCAACCGTTGCTGACGTAATTGCGATCGGACGACCGAGTCAAGGACGGAAACGACAAATCGGTGTTCGCCGGACTCCAGCCGGTGCTTAGGGTCCGGCTGAACGCCGCTTTTTGCGCATCGGTCAAACCGCGCCACTTCTGGCTGTACCGCACCACTATATCTAACTGGCCGGACGGTGTGCGTGGCCAGAGATTGTTGCCCGGACGATGAGCCGTTAGAGTCGAGGCATCAGTGGACACTTCGTATTTCGCAGCACGAATCACCTCTCCCGACGAATCTTGCAGCACGATGTTGGCTTCAAGCAGGTAGCCATTTTGGGCCAGGGCTTTGACATCCGCCGCAGAATTCTTCACTTGGTCGCGCGTGAGCAGTCCCGTGGATTGCGAGTTCATATCCAAATCGGCGGCGATGCAGTCGATCACCTTGCCGATGTCGACCACGCTGTAGGTTTGCGTTAACGTTCCCGTATAAGACATGTCCTATTCCTCGATTACAAATGACCTGCCGAATACCTCTTTCCAAAGTTCCAGCGTCTGCGTCTTGCCGTCGTAGTTGCGCGCGTAGCTCAGGGTCTCCCAGGCATTTCGGCACTTCTCCACAATCGCCTTGCAGTCCTGGTCCGTAATTTTACGGGTGACGTTATTATCAGCATTGCACGGATCGAGTATTACGACCCGGTCTTTGGGGAAGGACTTGGGCGTGCCGCACTCTTTGAAGGAGATCGGCGTTTTCAGCTGCGAGTCCGCCACGTAGAGGAAAAACCGCAAGAGCCCCTCCTCCAAGGAAGAGGGCACACCCTGTGCGTCCTGCAGGTGGCTGACGATAAGCTCGATGGCGAAAGACCGCAGACTGTCGTCGAATTCATGGAAATTTCTCCAGTACTTGAGCAACCGGACAAGCGCCGCGAAATTCGCATATGCATCCCTCCTGGCGCGGATGAATTCCAACTGCTTCGTCACGCTGGTCTTGACCGGCGCAGCACCCTGCGAGGAGGGCTGCCAGCCATAGTCGCCAGGCCCGTCTATCGCGATGAGCGGCACGAGATCCATTTCAAGCCCAGAATCGCGGAATTCAATGCCCAGCGTCCGCGGCTGGATAGTGAAGTCTTCGGGTTTCTTCGTCGGATAAATCTTCGCCACAAGCCGCCGGATGCGGTTGTGGAGGTTTGCCAGATCGTATTGGGAAGCGCCATTGGCGTTTAGGTAGACTGCCACGTCGGCATCCACGCCGAAGTCGCCCTTGGGGCGGAGAACGGTGCCCTTGCGGAGCGAGCCCGTCTTCAAAAACTTCTTGATGTCGATTAGCTTATCGCCAGCGGCAGCGGCGGAAAATCTTTCGATGAGATGGTCAACCTGGGCGAGATAGTCTGCGCGTTTCCCCTTCGGGAGTTTGAGCCGGTTGTTGACGAAATAATTGAGTTGGGTATCTGTAAGTTCCATGCTCTCTTTCTCCGACTGCTGCTTGTTTACAGCGGGCATTGATTCAGAGACAGGAGGTTGTCGTTCCAGTCTCCATCCGCATGAGTTCGCACGTAGGCTGCATGACCGGCGGTGCGAACCACTCCGACCTCGGAGCGCTTACGAGTGTAGGGATCGATGACGAAAAAAGTATTGGTTCTTGCATCGATGCTCCGGATGACATCCTCGCGAGTCCATTTCCATCCGGCTTGGGGGTTGCCTAGATGCGTGATGTGTTCATGCGGACTCTGCGGGTGAGGTTTGGTGATGCAGGTCACTTGTACGTCTGCCATTACTGTCTCCTTTACGGTACTCGCCGTCGCTTTGTCATTTCTATAATCAGTATATACTAAAATCAGCGGTTTTGGGTAATATGACATCAAAAAAATAGAATTGTCAAAATAATTCTGCTGTCCCCCGGTCTCCTGTTTCGGTCAGGATGCCTTTTTTGAGCAGCCGGACTCGGGCAGCGTCCTTGGATGTCTGGAAGGTCGAGGTTACCAGGGCTATGAGTTGCTGGCCGTGCTCGGAACCCAGAACCAGGTTGGCGTATGGAATCTTCTTATCCTCCCGGAAACGCTTAACCATTTCGACGAGCGCACCGACGGGCATGAGAAGCGCTCCACACGCATATCCTGCCTGCCATTCCATCCAGTCTTTCTCAGAAGTCCCGATCATATTGTCGCGGTGGCATTTGTTGGTGTGGCTTTTCTCCTGCCGGGGGAACAGCAACGACGATTGCGCTTGAAGATCTGCAAACATGAACTGGTGGAAGTGGACATGTCCGTACTCATGGGTAAGCGTCGTTCTCAGCCGGTTTTCCATATGCGATGAGCTGAGCACGTTGGATATCTTCACTGCAGGCCGTTTGCCCGGTACGAATTCCGTGACGCCTTCCACCTCTCCCGGTTCGCCTGAGAGATCGGCGTAGGAATCGAGATCGGCTTTTTCCTCAATCAGGACGGTGAGATCGTCTGTCTTGACCGGAAACTCAACCTTCCCATATCTCTTGTTCAAGAAGGTACGGATTATGCGTTCACAGTCGTCATCTATCTCTTCCGGTAGATAGTGCGGACGTTGAGAAAATCGGCCCGTTTTATCGCGAACCCACTTCATAGCTATTTGGCGTCCTTAACCGCCCTGCGGAAAGCCTTGAAGGCCTGCTCCATCTTCTCTGGCTGAGTTGTCGCAATTTTCTGAAGGTCTGTGGGAATTGTCCCCGCTGCAAGACACAAAACATCCTTCGATAAATCGGTAGCCGCCGCGATCTGGGCTATCAGGAATTCCGAGGGTGGATTGCGACGGTCATGTTCGATGTCATTGAGATATTGCGCGGAAATGGCCTGCCCGTCCTCCTTCTTCACCTTCGATGCAAGATCCTTCTGGCTCAACCCCTTGGCCCGCCGTGCTTCAGATATGAGAGTTCCAAACGTTTTCATAATTTCACCAGTATTATAATCCGCTGATTAGCGAATCAAGTGTTTTCTCTTTTTTGTGCTCCCCTCGATACTCGTCAGGCACCTATCAGCTGCCGCGCTTCGCGTGTCGCAGCGGGAAGATTGCCGCGAACTAGAAGCTCGTTGATCACAATGAACTGGAGGTCGGCTGCCTTCTCGCGCAGTTCTCTGATGGATGCCTCAGCGGGATGATCGACCGTCAGCGGCCCGGAAAGCACGACCGCAAATCGCTTGCCATCCTTCGTGACGGCAAGTATCGGGACCTCTGCGTCCTTAGCACCGGCGACACTGACGGTAACGTTTGCCTTGAAGTCGATGCTCCCATCGTCCTGCCGCAGAAGGTCGCGGTAAAGTAGCTCGGTCGAGGTTTTTAGTCGGTCCGCATCGAATTCAGGTAACGTGCCTGTCAGAAGATATTCCAGCAGTTCCGCCGCAACATGGCGGTCCAGCAGGCCGTGCTCAAACTTGTTCTTGAAGCTGCGGAGGCACCGATAGCAGGAAGTATCGCAGTTCTCAGGACACGTCTTTACCAGACGCAGAGCGCGCTGAAATAACTCAGTGCCGCGTTCGACCAATTGACTGGAGAACCCGGCGCCGCCGGGCAGGGTATCGTAGAGAAAAACTTCCGCCTTCAGGCCATCACGACCCTCGGGAGTAAGGGAGGGTCGGTATTCTGCCATGAGTTCGCCCGGTTCGATCTCAAGTAACTGGCTTGCGGCTTTAGCCAATGCTTCGCTGACGGTACGAAGTGCGACGGCCGTGGGATATTGTCCTGGTCTCAATCGTAGCGGTAGTTCTACGTCCATCGAAAACAAAGCAATATCAGTGATGAAGTCGGTCCCAAGCACGATGTGCCGGGTGGTCCCGGCCCCTTCGCACATCGGCTCCTTTTCGTCCGGGTAGGGCTTGCGGTGAGGAGCTGCAAGCAATGGAGTTGGATCGCTGCTCGCTTCTATACGACCGCACTTTACGCAATAGGAGTAGCCATCTTTTTTCGGTCCCGTGTTCGACACGAGAAGAAGTTTTCGCTCCTTTAAGACCCTGATGCGCTCGTTCACCTGCGTCCATTCGGATTCGTCCGACGGCGTCTCCATCGTGAGCTTCGCACGGGTCGCATAGCTCGTCTCGGGCATATCATCCGGGGATGTGACCTCTTCCACATCTACAGGATGAGCGAACCCAGGCGGGCGCAACCAGTAACGGGCTTCACCGAAAGTGTCTCTAGTTCCGCACGCGCGACAGTCCTGTTTCTCGCCGCGACCGATTTCCCCAATTTCGAAGGTTCTGGCAAAACCGCAAGCGCTGCATTCGCAATAGAGGCGCTTTGATGCCCACGCCTCGAAGCGGTCGTCGGCCATCACTGAGTAAATGGCCCCCGAGGAGTAGCACTTTCCGGATATCCAGATCTGTTTGCCCGGAGCGTATTGACTCAGTGCAATCGGTAAGCCCTGGGATGGCGCAAAACGCATGATCGGCCGGAACCGGCTTGAGAGGGCCTGGTCGAAAACGTGGAAGGTCGCTACGTCTGTGGGAAAAGCGTAACGAGGCAGCACGCCCCGGTAAAGAAGTCGATCAAGCAGCTGGCCGCTATTGGGTGTTTCGGTTGGCCTCTCCTCATCCTCTTCAGGGGAATCCTCCGAAGACTCTTCGTCCTGAGCACTTTTCGGCGGCGTGTCCTCTTTGGGCCCGACCCGGATCGCTGCATCGATAGCACCAATGCAATCGTCTCTCAAGTCGGCCAAAAGAATGGAACGATCTTCCGGGGAAAGCTCGCTTGGAATCCAGGACGCTACCCTTTCTTGCAGAAGCGCTTCGTTGGAGGTAAGCCAAGCACGAAAATCATGGATATTGAGTATTGCCGTTCCGTCGCGAAAACCGGAGACACTGCCGAGAACGGAAAACAGATCGTGCGGCTGCGCGGGGTCAAAATCCGGCAACCGGTCCTGATGATACCTCTGGAGAAGGAAAGCTCTGATATGCCGACGCGTAATTTCGCGGTTGTCCAGCGTCAGCTTTGGATCGATAACATTTCCCCGAATCATTCCGTCAGGTTCTGCAAAATAGTGCTCATCGTGACTGTCCGCGCTGCCGAATGCGATTACGGTCGCAACGGCGTTGCCGCGCCGACCAGCCCGGCCTGCACGCTGTTGATAATTCGCACGACCCGGTGGCATATTGCGTAAGGCCACGCCGGACAACGCACCAATATCAATGCCTACTTCCATCGTTGTGGTGCTCGAAAGAACGTCAATCGCGGTCGCACGGTGAGCCTTGCGCCCCAATGCAGGGGCAACGTCCTGAAATAGCAGCTCATTTTCTTCCGCTTTTGAAAATACGTCCTCATTTTGTGGCGCGTTAAGCTGTGCCGTGTGCTCTGCCGCGATGATGGCCATCGGTTCTTCAGCGGGATCTCCCAGCGCCGCCATCACGGGGCGGCGATAGTAGCCTTTCCGCGCTAGAAAGACCGCATCATTATCCGGATTGAGGGCACCGATCGCCTCGCTGCCGCAATCGAGGCAGTGCGACAGGCCCGGCACTGGCCGGTGCACTGACTTACAGACAGAACAACGCACCCAGGCTCCATCAAAAAGAAGCGACAGTTCGCTTCCGCGCAACTGATACTCACCCCCCATGTCTGTGCAAAAGAGTGACAGGAGTTCCGGTGTCCATTTATCGTTGAACAATTTTCTGGCGCTCTTGTCCTTGATTACTTCATTCATCGCGTCGAATTTGCCCTTCCCCTTTTTTCCTTTGACGCTGACACCTAGAACTCTCGGTCGGTTCCACCATGTGGTCGGCATCTGCGCAAGCCAGAATCCGAAATTGCGCCAGCAGCGAAGCCAGGCGCGTGCGAGAGCAACCTTGGACTCTGGAGTCTCGGCGAGCCCAGCAATAGTGGGAAGCTTTTCAAGCCTTGCAGTCAGTTCGCTGCGCTCGCAGAGGGAAGCGAGTGCCAGTGCTTCAAACCCCAGAAACCGGTCCTGAACCGTCGTTATGAGGTCTTCCAGCAGCGCCTGTGGAGGCATCTCGGAGCGTATTTTTATGAGAAGAAATTGCAATCCGATGTCGGTATCGGCGCTGCCATCCTGCACGGCGAACTCAACGGTGTCTTCGGCAGCGAATGTTTCGGCCGCTTTAAGTTCTGGTCGCAGGCGGACTTTCAGTTTTTTCGACGCCAGGAGGATTGCAAGATAGAGGTCATTCAGGCTCAGCAAAGGACTAAGCTGCGCGACATTTTGGAGCCTTCTGTAACCCCATGCGATGAGCGAGCGCAGAGAATCCCTGGTCGAGTACATCTGCAGGTTCGGAGCGAGCCGCGCGGCTACTTGCCGGGAGTCCGAGAAGACAAGGACTTTGCGTCCCCGAAGGGGAGCGAAACGGCTTGCTGCGACGGCATTCGCGGGCTGGATCTGTATCTGTTTTGCAACAAGGGCCTGAAATGGCTGGTCGCCCTTTGTCTGATGATCCTGAACCGTTGTGCGGCCGAAGCGGGCTATCTCCCCGCAGCATCCGCAGGGGATGAACTGGCCCCGAGCCTCCAGGGTCTGGTCCACATCATTATCATCATCCACGGGAGGCGTGGTTCGATCATGGCGCAGGTGAACAGTGCGCATCCGCGGACCGTGCCGGTTAGGATTCAAGCGCCCGGTTTCCAGATCATAGTCGGCTGGCTCCGTCGTGCGCGTTGGGTTCGGTTTTTCAAGAAGCATGTCCAGAGGAAGAAGTGGGCTGGTCTCGCCCCCTTCCATGCGCAGGCGGCGACCTGGCTCGGACCAGAGCGCGGAAGGGTCGTCCACGTCATCGGTATAAGCACGCGCATAGGCCGTTCCACAGAATCGGCAAGTGTAAAGTTCAAGGACGCGCGCGCCGCATTCACAGCGTTCACGCGGCTGACTGTACATCTTGCCGCAAATCCCACTTCTTTCCCCTTCAGCCAATTCGCTGCACGCCGCATCCATGCAGACCCACAGGCCAGGTAGTCCACGAAAAAAATTGTGGATGCGGCAGGGAAGCAGGCCGGGGCCCTTGGAATCGATCCGCGCCATGCTACCCAGGCCCATGAGCACCGTTGCGGCCGCATCGGCCTGCGGGGGCGGTGCATCGGGAAAGAGGTCGCGGCCCAGTTCCTCTACCGGTCTAGCCTGTTTCATTGTGGTGTTGATTAACAGTCCGAGGGGCGGAAATTCCACGAGTGCCTGGTACAAACTAGGCTCCAGCCCAAGCCCGCTGGGGACGTGCCGGTGATCGAGAAGAGGTCGAACCAGCGCCACACGGTCCTCATCAGTATCGGCGTCGTAGAATTTTACGAGGTCGATGCTTGCAAGCATCTCCGCGTCACGTCTTGTTCCCTGTGCTGCATGCGGCCTCCACGCATAGTCCCCTTCAATCGGCAAGAAGGTCTCGGCAGGGACGCCTGCGAGTTGCGCGCCAAATTGGGGTGCGTAACTCGCTTCGTGGAAGCTTGCTGTTGCGCAAATGACCTGAAATCGTTCTGGGGGAATATCTAGCCGGTCGCGAAGTCGCCTGAGCAACAGACCGACCTCCGCGCCTGCAGCGCCTCTATAAAGGTGCGCTTCGTCAAGGACGATCAGAAATCTCTCGCGAGGATTCTGGGCCAGCCAGTCACGCGTCTTGTCGAAGACGGGCCGCTCGATGGGCCGCATGAGCATGTATTCGAGCATTGAATAGTTTGTTACCAGCAGATCAGGCGGCGCTACCTGTACTTCGTGCCGGGTTACAAGTTCAACGTCGTCGGGAAGCGTGACGGCTCTTCGGAATTCCTGCGTCCGCCTGTCCTGCCATTCGGTCCCTTTGTCTCCAAACCATGCGGGCAGATTAGGCTTGGCGGGCCATTTTCCGCGCTGCTTGAGCTGATCCAACAGGGTCCGGGCTTGGTCCCGCTCTTCCGACGGCGGGCCATCTGCCTGCCGTTGTATCTCCACATAAAAATCGTCGAAAGCGCGTAGCTTCCTTGAGTCTTTTTCGCGAGTCCGGACGCCGGCGTAGGGTGTGCGGCTTGTATACCGCGCAAAACGCGGCGGGCGTTGTGCCCACTGGTGAAAAAGGGCGACAATGCGCGGATCGCTGAAGAGCGAACGCAACCGCCCCAGTTGATCGTTCACCAGGGCGTTCATCGGATAAAGGATCAGAGCTCGTACAGCAGGTTGATTGCGAAAAGCCGATGGATTAGTCTTCGCCTCGTTGGCAAGCTTCCCGAGAATAGGAAGCAGAAAAGATTCCGTCTTGCCCGATCCGGTGCCGGTCATCACCAGAAGGTTCTTGCCATCCACCAGGTTGTGTCGGATAGCCTCTGATTGGTGCTTGTATGGTGGATCGTAAAGCAGCGCGGGCAATCCGCCCGAAGGCGTCGAGAGAACAGAATATGCTCTAAGCGCCGCTGGTTGCAAGCCTCTGATCGCGGAAAAACTCTCGCCGCTCTGATAGCGTGGGGTCGATTCGATGTACGGGATCTGATGAATAACACCCGGACGGTCAAGGAGTTCCTTTCGTTGCTCGATAAGGGCCGGAGCGCTGATGTGATATGTCGCTTCGATATATTCCCGCAGCGAACTATGAAGCTGATTTATCGTCTCCTTTATCGTCTGTGTCATTCGGTTTCCCTATTCAGACCTTTCGCGGTTGGCTAACCAGAGGCGCTCCCGAAGAAACGTTTCTTCGGACGCAAGTTCGCGCTCGGGTATCCAGTAGGAAAAGAGACACTTTTCCCGCGCGGCGGGACGCCCCAGAACTGCCAAGCGCCGCTGGGCCCAGAGCGGCAGGGGAGAAAAGAAATCGAGGCAGGCGCCCATCGAGACCGGACGACGCCGATATAATTGTGGCGTTCCGCGACAGTGGTCGATGGCCATCTGCAGGTGCCAGGCGACGTCGCACCCTCGCCAGCGTGTCCTTGGCAGCGGAAAATCCAGGAACCTAACGACAATGCCGTCCACCAATTTGGCAAATCCCCAGAGATGTGCTCCATGCGCCTGCGGCCGTCGTGCGATGTAATTGCCGGATTCGTTCGTGGGGCTGCGCCAGCGACCGACATAGTAGTCAACCGTGCGGGCCGGATCGAGAATGGAGATATCAGATACAGATCCGCTGGGCGGCTGTTCTTCAAGTCGGCGAAGCATACTGTCGTGCAATTCGGTGGCAGATTCGACCTTGGGGGCTTTAAGCCATGCCGACTTTGAGATTTCAACTAATCCAAGATCGCGCAAGATAGAAGGCAAATCCTCTGTAGTCTGTGGGGTCAGCACCCGCGCAAAGTCTTCGTAAGTAACGCGCGTGTTCAACGATGCCGGCAGCGGGGTCATCTCATCCGGGGCGATGCCGACGAGAAAAACATTCCCGCCTGGCCTCACGATGAAACCGGGCGGTGCCGAGAAAACCCAAGTGCCTTTCACGTCCGGATCGTCGATGGTCACCTGGTTTAATTCAAGCAGGTCTCCACCGATGATAAGTCCTTCCGCAGTGGCCGCGATGCGCTCTTCCATATCATCATCATTACCTTCGAAGAGATACTGGAGGCTTTCCAGAACTGCGGCAACGAGCGTTGATGGCGAGCAGGGGCACAGGATTCCGGCAGCGCGTCGAAGGCTGGCAGCGAGCATCGTATCGTCGATAGCGCCGCCAGGGGCAGGAGGAAGCCCCAGCGCCTCGCGGCTGGATCTAACGACTTCTTCCGCTGAAATCTCCGTGATCACCATTTCCACCTCGGAAGACCGATATTGGCAAAGCCAAGTTCCTTGGAAGCTGCGAGGAGGGCCAGAAGGCGCGCCCCGCGCAACAGAACGCTATTCTCTTTAATATCCAGCAGCAAGCCTTCAAGTACCGGTTGGGGTAGCTTGAGCAAGTTATCCGAATTACTCGCAAGTTGTAAGGCGAATTCGCAGAGGCCCTTTTCCGAACAAACCTGATAGCGTTTAGCAACCTCTGCGTACCACTGCGTTCCCGCGGCCGTACCGGCTTCCATTCTCTCGTAGTCGCGCCGCAGAACGACAGGAAACCCCTGTGATCCACCGACCAATCGCTCAAGCTGCCGCAATTCGAACTCTGGCCGCGGATTGGAAACGTAGGCAGCCTCGGCCTCGGCCCAGCGCCTTCCACAGAGCCTGGAATAAAGGCGGTTAATCAAACGCTCCGTGACGCGGCCTCGCCGTAGGCCAGCAAGCGGACCTAAAAGGCGCGCGGCGCTCCATCGCTGAAGAAGATCGAGAATAAATGTGACCTGAACCGCGTCGCTGTCCAGATCGTGCAAGTCCGGCTCGACAACCAGGTCCTGGAACCCCCTTCCGATTTGCGGCACGCTAACGATGATTGTGTCCTGAAAATCTCCATGCCGGGCTTCGAAAAGGCCGCCGGGAAGCGGAACGGGAAAACCGGCGAGGACAGTCTCTGTATCCAGAGACATCGGCTCGGCCGGACGCCGCAGACTGAAGAAACGGCAGATAGCTGCTTCATCCCTGCCCGTGTCGTCGATCAGCCGGACTGTCGGAACTCGATTTATGCTGCGACACACCCAACGAACGGGTTTTACATCCCTCTCCAGCCGAAGCGCGAATTCGCCGAGTTCGTCGCCTCTGATTAGGAACCGGCCGGAGGCTGCCTCCAGATAAGTCCACGCTCGACCCTCATCCTTTGCGAACTGCGAGAATTTCTTTATCCATTCTGCAGTGGTAACCGGCAGGTCAAAGGTGCCAATTTCATCCGAAAGCAATTGCGTTCCGCCCGCGCTGGTCAGGCTGATTGCGCAGGTGACGTGACGGCCTGCCGGACCCAGGACGCTTACCCCGACACCTCCCTCCCAGAACGTGTCCAAGGAAGGATCGTGGGGGTCCAGAGAAATCGCGAGGCCGGCGTGCGAAGTCGTGCCAGGAAGCCAGGGCTCTGGCTCCCGCACCTGCAAAGTGACGACTCCCTCCGCTGCCGGTGATGACGATGTTGCAGAAGCTTGGTGGCCTCGCCGGGCTTTTATGCAAAGCGTGTGGCTTCCCGCAGCAAGCGGGGAAATCTTCACAAACACGGGAGACCCGGCGTGGCGCGCTCTGATAAGAATCTCGGCGCCATGGTTGAGACTGAGGCCGTATTGGTCCACTGGATGGTCATGGACGATGCCGAAACAAGGCTCTTCGGTCGTCAGCCACTCGCTGTAGCCCTCGCCGTCCCAGCTTCGACCCGACAGCCCGGCTGGCCAGATGCGGACAGTACGAGCAACGTGTAGTCCCAACTGCTCCAACCCGTTGGAAATTTCGTTCGGAACTGTGTCGGGCATAGTAAGAACAGCGGCAATTACCCCGTCACAGTCCAAGTCACACGCGGCAAGGAACCGATGGCGGGAGGGAAGGTCCGCCGTCTCGCTTAGGAGGATGTATTTGCGGCTGGGCCGGACAATGCGCCCGGCAATCTCGTGAGCAAGACCGTCGCGGCCGATGCGGCAGAGCCAGACTGGTCCTGCCGACAGCCGGGTTTCACTAGCGACAGAGTGATCCAACATCCCACTGGGCAACTCGAATCTCACCAGAGGCACGCTCGCTCCGGGCCAGGACTTGAGCACGCGCCTTCGGGCACTGGAAAGGAGCCATCCCTTCGGCAACCAGGTGTCACCCGTTCCGGCGATTTTGCAACGAGTGCCGGTAAGAAGGGCACGCAGTTCTGAAGAGAGGCCCGCGATGCCCGCGAAAGAAGGAATGTCAACGATTGCCGACCATGTTGACGTTCCGGAACGCCGAAGCATCAGGGAGGGTCGGATGCAAAGAGAAGCATCAGCATCCTCTCTTCGGCCCGAGGATTGCACCTCAAGACCCGTTAATCGTCCTGCCGTACCCCTGCCCGCTCCTTTTAGTCTGTCGGCAACAAAACGTCGGGTTTCCTTAAGCCATTCGCGGGTACTTTGCACCCGCTCAAGGCCAGAGACAAGCCGTTGAAGTGTCTGCGGGTATATGGGACTCTGGCCCTCCACATTTCTGTCGCTGAGAAGTGCCAGGACAATCCTTCCAGTCAGTGCCTCCTGTTGGAGAAACTCCCGGAATCGCGATGATGCCTCCCATGCGTTAGCTGCGAGGAGTTGACCGACGGCCTCCGGGCTGAGTGCTTCGAGGCCTGCAAGGCGGTAGCGGAGATCATAGAGGGCCTTCGCGAATTGCCATTGAAGATACTTGGATAGAATGGCATGGGTGATCGGCCAGGCGATGATAGGAAACTGGCCGGCCCATGTCCCGGACGGCGTTACTCCTTGGTAGACCAATTGGAATCGGGAGAACCACTCCCGGATCTGATTACGACTGCCCTTGTCGCGCCAGCGCGGTGTGCGTTCTTCAAACGAGTGCCAATACTCACCGCCGTCATAGTCATAGCCAAGTTCGGTTGCGTAGACGACCCAGAGAAGCCAGTGCGGGTCCAATCGCAAACCTAAGGCGAGCCGTGAGCGTAACTGCGTGCCGATTTCTTCAAACTCGCCGTCGGTCAGATCGTGCTCAAGCGCAAACAACGGGAAACCCGAGTGGGACCGGGCCTGGGCGAGCTGCGTGAAGTGCCTCTCAAGCCGTCTCTGCCAATCTTCGAGAGGCATGGGCATGAGGCTATCCTGTCACCCGATCAGGCATATATTTACGCACGCATACGCAGCTTGGAAGGAAGCTCGCTGCGTTCATCCCCGAGGAGCGCCTCTATCTGTTCGCGCTTCCATACCTTAAACTCCGGCCTTCGTTGCGACCGGGGCAACATCCAACGCTCTACAGCGAGATTCGCTACTTCCTCCGCGCTGAGTAAGGATGACAAGTCGGGCCTGCCTCGGCCGCGATGAAGTAGCTTCAGGGCGTTGTTGGCGAACTCGCAAATGAATACCTCTCGCTGGATGCCGTGCCGGAGCATATCATCTTTAAAACCGAGGGCCTGCAGTGCGACCCTCGTAGTCCGCATGCGCCAATTAGGCCCCTGACCGAATCGGTGCAGGTCCGCGTAAGGATGACCGATTTCTCGGAGATACTCGCGAAGATCTAAAAAGAGGCTATCCGGGATATGGAAATGTCCCCACCCACCGGTGTAACCGATGGACTTGAAGTATTCGATCCCACCCAGCTTCAACCTGTTGTAAACGGAAGAGCGCCCCATTGAAGACGACGTAGTTACGGCCAGAAGTCGGGCCTTCTTCTCCTTTTGGGAAATAATGCCGGTGGTCTTTCCGTAAGCCTTCGCGAAGTCATCATAGATGTCTCTGCTTCGAATCAAGCAGGCGACCAGCTTGCCTCCCAGAAGGGCATTGTAGGGTGGCAAAGCGCCGAGAACATAGGCGTCCATTATGTTGACAAGCCGCTCGCCGCGCGCCCGTGCGTCCCAATCGATCAGAGTATCCCGGACCGAAAGGTTAAAGACAGGGTCGCCGATTGCAATGATGCCCATCAGCTTACCGTTGTGGTTGTCCCAAACAAGATATCTGAGCCGACGGCCAAAGCCGTTAGAGACTGGCACCGACCAGGTTAGTGCCGCGAGGCGAAATAGCTCAGTCTCCCACGTATCACTGGATATGCGTTGCAGAACCGGTGAGATTCTTGCTACATCTATGTCCTTTCCTGAGGCGAAGTACTTGATCAGGTTTGAAAAATGCCCAGAGATAAAGTCTCGGTTTACCGCCAACCGATCGTCTCTTTGAACACTATGGATCGTTCGAATGACATCCTTGCTGGCACCTGGAGCAGTAAATGTGCCGTCGTCGGTTTTGTGAAAGCCCAAAGACTTTAGATGGCTCCGCAAGCGTTTCTTGAGAGTCGCCACACGTGTCGAAACGATAATGACGGCCTTACGCTTCTTTCCCATCATCTCCTCTTAAATGCGCACGTTATCTTCTGAGCTTCGCTACTTTATTAAATGCGGCGCGACAAGGCCAATGAATTCCCTCCGCCATCATGATCTTGGTCTTCTTCGAGACTACCCGCTGAGTGCCTCCTTCATATCCTCGTGCTCAAAAGCGGAAGCCATCCGGTCGACCTCGTTCTTGCTGATACCGTGCCGAGCGGCTTCGCCGCGCCACTTCGAGACGGCTTTGCCGACCTGTGCGGCTATCTCACGAGCCTTCGCAGGGTCCAGCTCAAAATACTTGGCCACGTCCATCGCAAGAGCCAGGGAGGCGGTGCTGTCATCCTCATTGATCGCCGTCGTCAGGATACGCGGCCTTATGTCAATTGGCACGGGGTTAAGGTCATAAGCCGGTGACAGGCGCCAGCCGTCGCTACCCTCATAGAGAAATCCGTGATTGCGCAGGTGATCGTCGGTATTGGAGATGAGGATACTGAAAACAACCCGCCGCCACAGCGCCTCCATATCCGCTTTAGGCGCGGCTCCGTGTTGACGGAGGGCGTCCACGATTTCGAGGTAGCTGTGCGTCTCGTTGTCTTTCGCGCCCAGCATACTCATGGCGGACAGAAACGGGATACGCCCCTTCCCGTCCCGGTCAAAACGCCGCAGCAGAAGCACACGCTTATCGGCAATGGTTTCGACGCGTGCGGTCGGCACAGGAATTCCGGCCTTTTGCGCAAGGGCGAGGGCCACCGCTTCCCACACGACTGTGTTGATCTCGTCATCCTTGCGCGGAAACTTCGCAATCGCCAGATGACCGTCCTTCTCCCTAACAGAAGCCTTGGGCCGCGCGCCGCCGAGGGAAGAACCCGGCGCGAACAGCAAACGCAGATCTTCCTCCGTGTCGGTCTCTTCCATGACATGTTCTGCAGCCGAGAGCAGTTTCGGCAATTCCAGGAGCGGCGGCATGCGCTTAGCCTCCTCCTGCCTTAGGAACGGCCCGCCCTCAGCTTCAGCAAAGCGCAGCGCGCCCGCGCGCGCCTCGTCGTCCACCAGCAGCAGGTAATCCATTTCGTGCATAGTGCGGGGTGCCTGTCCCTCGCGTTCAGCGCGCCGCCGCTCCATGCGCCGCATCAGCGCCCTGCCCCACCGGTCTGGTGCCGAGTCTCCGATAGCGCCAAACATTGGCGTATCGGCCACCGTATGAAACGGTCCGGGACCGAGCTTCAGGGCCGGTTCGAGAGAGAACCGATTCGGATGTTCCAGCCATGCGTTGTTGTATTCAAAGGTCGCGCCTTCCTTGTTCTTGCGCACACGTGCCCATAAGCGTCCGACCAGATGGGGGACACCGCCGAGATCCAGGTACACAAAAACATCCTTATCCATCATTACCCTCTCGTTCTATTTCCGTGGCCGTCGAATCCGCTGCGGCAGGCGCTCCTCTTCGAGCTGGAGGCCTACCGCGTCAATCCTGGGGTCGGCCAGGTCGGCGAGACGATCAGTCATACCCAGTACAAACAGGACGATGGCATAGCTTCCAATCGCAACGCCGGGCTCGCCTTTTTCGATCTTGACCAGTGTCGTCCGGCTTATGGACGCCCGCTCTGCGGCGATTTCTGCGGGAATCCGCCGCCGCCGCCGCGCGTCCCGTATATCGTGGCCGAGCTTGCGCAGGCCGCGCGAGACGGGAATGGGGAGCATCCCTGAGGGCTTCTTCTTACGCATAGTTAACGTCCATGTTTATGGTCACTATCTATATGAATGTACATAATTATGAACGTTTAGTCAATGCCAGGCGAGGGCCTGTTCCTCTCTTAAGTCGTTGTAAAAGCTGTCCGGGCTATTTTGACATGGTAGCGCTCTGATCGATCAGATCGAATGACTGTCGGTAAGTCGCCAATCCCGTGCCGGCCCCATTTCGGACATCCCGTGGATGCCCCTTGTGTGCTGATTCCCATCAGTTTTAGTAGACATATCTGACCAGCCCGCTTTTGTTCCAGTAGCCTCGTTCTACAAGGCAAAAGCAACCCCTCGGAAGCGCTTGGCCGCGCGTCTTTTCTCCACTCCCGCGGGCGATGGTGACCGCTCCGCTTCGCTTCGGGACGGCCCTTCGGGACAGCACGGCTGCGCGCCAAACGATAAAGCCGCTTTGGCACTTGCCGCGCCCGCCTCTCGGTCCTTCACCCTCGCCTTTTGTCGTTCCTCTTTGTCTCCCGGTAGTCCGTTTTTTCCTTCGCTTCGCTCTGGGTGAAAGAAAAAAACGCCCCACCGGGCAGACAAGGAAAAAACAATGGAATATCACAGCAACAACAACAGCGACGGCTCAGCCGCCGTCAATGCGTCTTCCGGCAGTAACAACCGGAAGCCAGCCACCGCACAGCAACTCATCCGCGAAAACGTGAAGTATCTCATCGAGCAGTTGGAAGCGGGACACAGTGAAACGCTCACCGCTTACTTGAATGCAATGGTGAATTTCCACACATATTCCTTCGGCAATGTGCTCCTCATAGCGAGACAACGGCCCCAGGCTACGCGCGTGGCGGGCATACGGACGTGGAACGAGCTTGGCCGCCGCGTGAAACGTGGTGAGAAGGGCATTGCCATTCTTGCCCCGATGATCGGCAAGCACCGCAAGAAAGAGAACACGGACGCCGGGACCGAAGAAGAGGCGAATCAATCCACATTACTCGGCTTCCGCCGCGTTTTTGTTTGGGACGAATTTCAAACGGAAGGTGCCTCTCTCCCGACGATTGGCGAGGTCACCGGAGAAGCCGGAGTCTATCTGGACCGTTTGCGAGACTTCGTGCAGGCGCAGGGCATCGCGCTGGAATACAACGAGAGCATTGCTCCCGCATTCGGCATGTCTTATGGCGGCAGGATCGCATTGCTGCCCGGACAGACAAAAGCCGAAGAATTCTCTGTTCTTGTGCATGAGGTGGCACACGAGCGGATTCACAAATCCGAACGACGTACGGCAACAACGAAGGTTGTACGCGAGACCGAAGCTGAAGCCGTGGCCTTTGTCGTCTCGAAAGCCATCGGACTGAATCCGAAATCCAGTGCCAGTTACATTCAGCTTTATCACGGCAACGCCGAGTTGTTGATGGAAAGTCTTGAGGTCGTGCAGCAGACCTCAGCCGTGATTCTGGGGGCAATCAGGATGGAAGAACCTGCCCCGGCAGAAGCGCAGGAACCGCAGTCCGCACCCGACGCGCCCCCCGAAACCGAAGACGCAGGTTACTCGCCCGCACCGGCAGATTTCGCCGAGGCCGCAGAGCCAGCCGCTTAAACCATGCAAACGCTAATCGGCGCGGACAGGCGAAGTGTGTCTGTCCGCATGACTTCCACCATCACTCAGACAAATCAAATAAGGAGAAGCATTTTATGGAAACCACAGTTGAAAGCAGCAACGAATATCGCAACTTGCCCGTGGCACAGTTGCAGGAATCCACCACCAACCCACGCCGACGCTTTGATGAACACAGTCTTGCGGAACTGGCATTCAGTTTTCAAGCACAAGGCGTCTTGCAGCCCTTGCTTGTCCGCACGATCGAAGATGACAAGTATGAGGTAATTGCCGGAGCGCGGCGGCTGCGCGCCGCCAAGCTCGCCGCGTTGGAAGAAGTGCCCGTTCGTGTCGTCGAACTGTCGGACGCGGCGTGCGTCGAAACGCAGTTGGTTGAAAATATTCAACGTGAAAACGCACATCCGTTGGAAGAGGCATTCGCGTTTCATGGCCTCTTGCATACGGACGGGCTTCAATACGACATCGCCAGCCTAGCGGCGAAAACCGGGAAAAGTCCGGCGTTCGTGGCTACACGCCTTCGCTTGGTTGAGTTGCATCCATCCATCGCAGAGGCGTTCTTGGCAGACGAAATCGGCGTAGGCCATGCACTCGAAATCGCCAAGCTACCGCAGCAAGAGCAACAACGGGCGTTTGAGGCAGCGTTTCACACCGCTTGGAATGGCGGGAAAGAAACACGCATTCTTCGCCCTGTCCGCGACCTCACGGCGTGGATCGAGCAGAACATTTTGCTCTCGCTTGATTCCGTGCCATTCGACAAGAACGACGAGAAGCTTGTGCCGGAAGCGGGAAGCTGCGCGAATTGCCCGAAGCGCACCGGCTTTAACACCTTACTTTTCGATGCGGCCTTGCAAGATTCCTGCACCGATAAGAATTGCTACAACAACAAGCTGACGAAGAATGTCGAGCGTCAGATCGCCGAGAAACCGGAGTTGGTGCAGATTGCAAACGAATGGAGAACTCCCGGAAACAGCGCAGTGCTGGGACGAAACCAATACGTCGCCCTGAATCTCACGGCCAAGTCTGCGAAATCCAAGAAACCGCTCTCGCCTTACCAGAAACCATGCAAGCAGATGACCGAGGCAATCGTGGTAGACGGCACCGAGCGCGGGCGCACTGTAAAAGTCTGCGCCGAGGCAACCTGCCCGGTACACTTCGCCGACCGCCGTGCTCCTAACCCGGAGCAGACAGCGAAGGAACGCGAACAGCGCCGGAAAGAATTGGAACGCCAGAAGCTCGAAACCACGGTGCGCCACCGAGCATTGGCCGAAGTGCTCAAGCGCATCGGCGCACCGCTTGACCGCGCCGACCTTGCGCTGGTTGCAAGTGCGCTTTTGAACAAACTTGAACCGTTGCGGAAGGAACTGCTTGCGCGGCGGCACAAGTTGGTCGAAGGCACGGCCAGCGAAGTTACGCACCCGCAGGTGCAGCAGGCCATCGCTCGGATGTTGCGGCAGCCGGACGAGGGCGCACTTTCAAAACTGCTGATCGAAGTCGTTTTACTGGAATGCACAGATCGGGCGCCAACCAGCGACCCGGACGTGCTGATCGCAACGGCAAAGCGGCATCGCGTGGATGTGGAAAAACTCCGCACAGCCGTAGAGAAGGAATTCACCGTGAAGCGTGCGAAGCTCGCCGCCAAACAAAAGAAGGCTCCAAAGAAAGATACAGCGAAGACCGCAGCGTAGCCTACTGTCAGACTACTCAGGCGCTCGGCAATTGCCCGAGCGCCTTTTTATCGTTGGATTTTCATTTCTTGATCGCCAGCGGAAAGGTTCATTTCCGTCGTCCGTCTGCGCCCAGCCGGAGGCCCGCCCATTCAAAGGTGTCCTGCTAACGCAGGAGGCTCTTTGTCCCACCCGACGGACTGGCGCATCCGCGCCCGGTTGTTTCTCGCCGAATCAGAACATTGCCGCCGATCTATAGGTAGGTGTCACGAAGCCTGAAATGCTGCCGTGATCCGAACATGTCTGAACAGGTTAGGCTTGCCAGAATCGCTGCCCGCGACTGCTGTGCATGTCCTGAGAACGCCAGACTGCCACCGGTGCAGGCCACTATATGCCAACCAGTTCCGCCAGTTCTGAGCCGTTTTCAGAGTCACCTGCGTCGGCATTCCCAGTTTTTAATTCGACGGGCGTCGCCTGATTTTGGCCCACTTCATGAATGCGGCTGATCGGAGGCTCGAAACGAAGCTTCGACGACGGCGACCTCGACTTCTGTCAAGCCATAGATTTCGTATACGAGGCGGTCAACCTCGCGGTCTGTCGATTCAATTTTCCATCTCAATGACACCCTATCGGGCTCGGTTTTGGCATTGTGAATCTCTTCGTTCAGGCGAAGCATGGAAACTACAAGTTCGATCAGTGCGTCATAGCGGCGTCGTTCTTTGGGATTCGTACGATCAAGCGCATGTATCGGGAGTCTCCGGCAATCTTTGATGAGTACCTTCTGGAAACGCATCTTGAATTCGTCTAGATACTTTTTGCGGTGGTAGAACGTAATCAACTTGCTGTTAAGTATCCCAAGCAAGTATTCCAGGGACCACCCGGATCTAGCCAGGAGGTTGAAAGCGTTTTGGGTGTTGTACAGTTCTTTGTCGGTTATTGTGGCCCATATCCTCTTGGAGGTCCAGTCGATGATCTGTTTGACTAGTATTCGTTTTTCCGAGAAGAAACGCTGTTCTCTAGGGGCACCAAGCCAAGGACCGTAGCTGATCCACTCCTCGCCATTCCAACGCGACCAGTATCGGCAAACATCATTTCCTGCCAGTAATTTGCGAAAGGTCTTGTCCTTTTGAAATGTGGCGTGAAACGCGTGATGCTCGATCTGATGTGGTGTATGGCCTTTGTACTTGTCGTATGGCGTGAGTCCAAGAGAAAACTCAGCGCAATTGTCCAGTGGAATGGAGTGTAGTGCGCATTTGTTGAGGAGTTCCTGTTGGTCTGTACTAAGGTTTAGGGCCCACACATGGTCGGCAGAATCTCTCCAAACCTTCTGTTCTAGGTGCCCATGCCCTTGTGCTGTTGCTGGGTCGATTTTCGAGATTCTGTCATAGCCAGCGTAGCTAAGGATCTCGATCGCATTGTCATCTTTCTGTTTCTGACGGAAGACAATAATGACGGTATCCACCTTCACGTCCCCAGCAGAAGCACCGAATGACTCGTTCGGGAGTCGAGTCGCGGCACAAATATCGTAATGGTCGGTCACCTGCTTTCTGAGTGCTGAGTAAGAATCTTGGGTGAGTAGCGCGGTCGGGACAATCATTGAGAATCTGAAATCGTTTTGTCGCACGATTCTCAAGGATTGCTCTACAAACGCAGCGAAGAGGTTAATCCTGTTATTTGCGCACTGGTATTTGCGGAATATATAGGTGACGTCCTCTGTCGGAAGCGCTTTAATGTCCACATAAGGAGGGTTCCCAATCACCGCCTCGAAACCTCCGGATCTCATGATTTCTGGGAATCCTGAATTCCAGTCAAATGCATTGATACGGTAACGCTCGTCTTCGTCCAGAAAGCTGAGCTGTTTCCCTTCATAGAAATCCGGGGCAATTAGGGAGTTCCCGCACTTGATGTTGCGGCCCAGATCGGGCAGCGCCCGTTCATGAAAGAGACGCAGATTGGTATTGAGGGTTTGGTCTGACTCTCCTTCCAGAACTTTCAGCAAGAGCGAGAGCTTGGTCACCTCTACGGCCTGAAGGTCCACATCCACCCCGAAAATGTTATTAAGCAGGATGCGTTTCTTCTCGGTGATGGTGAGTCGCCATTCGCCTCCCGGCCCCCGGTAAAGCTCCTTTGAATGTTTAGCTGAACCGTTCGCCGTGTACCGGTCTCGGTGCCAATCGATGAGGTATTGGAAGGCTCCGATGAGGAAGGAACCAGAACCACAGGCAGGGTCAAGAATATGTAGCTTAGAGACCTGCCCGACAGTCTTTGTTTCAACCAGCCTGCCGACCGTGTTGTCTACCATGTAGTCAACGATATATGTGGGGGTGTAATAGACGCCGCCAGCCTTCTTGACCTCCGGTTTGTCTTCAACCTTGGCTTGATGACTCGCTGTAAGGCGAATCACCTGGCCGAGGAATTGCTCGTATACCTGACCTAGGATGTCGGCAGGAAGCACAGAAAATTCGTACGGACTGTCCGGATAGTAGAGGCGCTTAAGAATGCGCTTGAGACGGTCATCGTCTATTCGAAGTGTGAGTGTCAGTTCATCAGGAGTTTCGTTGCGGTCTTTCTCCGCTTGAAACTGAAACAAGCCAGAGTTGTACTTGTCGTCGGCGCGCTGGAAAATCACGCAAAGCTGCTGGTAGATGTTTCCACTGTTCTGCAGCTCCCGAAGCTGGCCATAGGGCTCAATCCCGCGGTCTTCGCATATACGCAGGAAGATAACGCGGTCGATGGTCCGCTGGACGGCGAAATTGAGTTCGCGCGAGGTAAGTTCAGGATTGCGTAGCGCGACATTGGACGCAAGCTCTTTGCGCCAAGTTTGGATTTCGCCCAAGAATGCGGTGTCTACCTGGGAGGTACCTCGCTTGAGTTTGGCACTCTCAACGTACTTGTCGAAGAAGCCTTTGAGGACGGCGTCTCTCGAAAAACGGCCAGCGATTTCGTCCCACATTTCAAGGTAATCGCGGTATGTGAAATAGAGAATGCGAGCGGCGGAAGCTTTGTCGGACTGCGACGGCGGGCCAATGCGGCAATCGAAAATCGCCAGTTCTGCGAAGCTGGTCAGCAGGGAGACGGGAAGTTTGCGTGACCAGGCGTAACGGCGTAGTTGGAATGCGGCCGACTGGTCCTGCTTCAAGTTGACCGCGGGCTTTTTTGCCTCGACGAAGAACTTTGGCGTTCCACCTACGCGGAAGCAGTAGTCTGGAGCTTTAGTTTCAGCGCCGACTTTGATCGATATCTCACGTGTGACATCCTTGTATGCTTCGGCAGTGCCCTGGCGGTTGGCAACGTCCCAGCCCAATATCTCGAAAAAAGGATCAATGAACTCGGTACGAACCTGCGCTTCGTTGTATTGGCCCGAACGGTATGCTTCCGCATTACGATCGAAGCGATCAACCAAATCAACTAGAGCCAGCGGCGGTGGCATTTAAGGTTAAGATAGCGGCTTTGCCACACCGATGTCGAGTATGCGGGAAGGAACAGGGAGGGAGTGCCCGTCTCGACACTCGCAGTGGTTTGGGGCACGAAAAGGGAATGCGGGGCGGCTCTAGGTGGACATCTATATCAAAACCGCCGACTTCGGCCGTGTAGGTTGATGCCAATTTAGCGCAATAATATACTTGACTGACTACCAATTGTTTGCTACGGAAGCGGCTGGCGCAAGAGATACTTAGGCGTGTTTTCTCTCTACACTGACGACAGCGGAAGTGCTCCCGACCAGAGGTTTACGATCGCGGCAGGAATAGTGTTTCCGGCGAAGCGAATAGAGGCATTTGAGCGGGAATGGAATGCCTTTTTCAAGGGAAAAGAGCGAGTACAAGAGCTTCATACTTCAGTGTGCGTAGCGCACAATCCCGATTCGGATTTTGCAGGCTGGGATGATGATCGCGTGGAGCGCGTGTTGCTACATGCACAGCAGATCATATTTAAATATTCGGTTAAGGCGTTCAGCATCGGGATTCACAAGCAGGACTATAACGAAGTAGTCCCCAAAGAGATGTGGCTCAGTGTTAGTCAGTCGCACTACGTTTGGGCACTGTCTAGCGTCCTCGGATTAAGCTATGACTGGGCATCTAAACACTCGACTCCGATGGAGTATGTTTTTGACAATGCCTCGAAAGAGGAAAAGAGGGATATTGGAGAGGCTATCGACTATTCCGAAGCGATCTATCCCGGTCACTTTTCTGGGCATTATTCCTTCCGATCTCGCAAAGAAGTACCAGGACTCCAAGCGGCAGACCTTTACGCTTGGGTGAACTACCAAGCTGCCTGCCATACGAGATTCGATACTCCCATAAAACCAATCGCCGAAAAACTCTGGCACCCTTTCATCTCTAGGAACGAAGAGAAATGGTCCACCATTCAGTCGCTTAATCGGATAGGTCTGGAGATGTGGGTGAAAAATACTTATGGAAGCCCTGAAGACTTGCGACTGCGGGAATATAAGCAGAAACAGAAAGAAGAGCGGATGCCAAAACCGAAGAAGCACACCCGGAGTGTATAATTCGCGGCGCTATGTTTAGCCCGTCGGACCTTCCTTGGTGGGGATGGCTTCTGTGTAGTGCTGGCTTCATTGTCGCGCTAATTGCTGCCCTACGGGCATCAGTCTTGACCTCGCCATCGGCAAGGTTTCCCCCGGACTGAATATGCCCTCCCCGCATCTCTTTCTCAAGCCTGCAGATTATGCTTGGCCGCTCAAGGATGGCACAGAACTCTTCCGTATCTGTAAGAATGCCAGGAAACCGCATGTTGACCAGAATCCGCGCTTCACGTTTCAAATAGCGTTCGGCGATGCGGAGATTATGAAAGGTGAGCCTCTGTTCCCACCGCTCCATCAACTTGCGGATTCGATCGACGTCATCATCCTTGGTTTCGACGCTCTGCTGTCCTGACACCCGCGCACCCGGCACGGTTGCGGCGCTCATGAATCGGCACATGCCCAACTCGAAAAGTACCCACCCAGACGGCGGTCTTCAGAGAAAATAGACGCAAATTGATGGCTTCGGACTGACCGACAGGATCCCGCCGCGGCGAACGTAGGAATCTGGTTCTCAAAATAAACTTGACGACCGACCCGGCGCTCCCCATTATTCTCACTATATGTTCCCAATCAGTCTGATTCGACACAAGGACCCTGAACTGTTCTTCGCTATTGTGGCGCCCGTCGGCGCAGATGTTGAAAGAGTTTGTGAAGGTCTGACTGAGGTTCTCAAATACTTCAATTATCGTCTTGAACAAATCCGGGTGATTGAACAGCTGAAGCAATTCGCCGGTTATCTCGAAAACGAACCGGCAGCTGAAGACGAAAGAATAGAAAAACGTATGGATGAAGGGGACACATTTCGCGCCGACGCAGAGCGAGATGACGCACTGGCAATCCTGTCCTTGCTTCCCATCCGCGTTTACCGAGAAAAGCACGACGCGCGTGACAAGCCAGTCCCCAGGCAGGCCTACCTTTTTCGGTCATTAAAACGACCTGAAGAGGTCACTGCACTGCAACGAATCTACGGATCCAACCTAATTGTCATCGGAGTGCACTCCGGTCGTGAGAAGCGAGTCGAGAATCTGGCAGACCGGATTGCCAGCTCTCGCTTTTCGGCCCAGCGAGACCATTTCCGAGATAAAGCAGAGAAACTAGTTCTCCGCGATGAGTCTGACGAATCGAAGGAACATGGCCAGCGTCTGAGAAAAGCTTTCGCCATGGCTGATTTCTTTTTGGACTCCTCAGATCCACAATCCGTTAGACGCGACTTGGAGCGTTTCTTGAATCTGCTCTTTCTGAAGCCCGTCGTCACACCCAATAAGGATGAAGTCGGGATGGCCCACGCTTATATGGCCGCGATGCGGTCTGCAGAAATGGGCAAGCAGGTCGGAGCAGCGATTTCAGATGCAAATGGCAACCTCATCGCAATCGGCACCAACGAAGTGCCCAAAGCTCACGGCGGATGCTACTGGGACGGCGATTCTCACGATGGCAGGGATTGGAGCCGAGGTTTTGACAGCTCGGACCACTACAAAAATGCGAATCTTGGAGAGCTTCTCCAGGTTCTGTCGGCCGAGAAGCTTTTGAGCGATGATCTCAATAAACTTTCTACGCCTCAGCAGATTCAAAAACTGGCACCGCTGATCAAGCAAACGAGGTACATGCAACTGATTGAGTTCATAAGGGCAGTTCACGCTGAGCTCGGTGCTTTGGTCGACGCTGCCTCACGAGGAGTGCCGGTCACGGACTGCAATATGTACGTCACCACATTCCCTTGTCACGAGTGTGCAAGAAACATCATCGCCGCTGGGATCGCTCGTGTGGTATACATTGAACCGTACGCGAAGAGTTTAGCTGTGGAATTGCATCCCAACGCCATCCAGCTCGATAGCGACGCCGACCCGAGTAAGATACCCTTCGTCCCATTCCTGGGCATCGCGCCCAAAAACTACTCCAATATTTTCGGAATGCCTGACCGAAAAGCGAAAGACGGACGTGTGATTGACTGGGATGCGGCGAAGGCGAACCCGAGGGTCTCAGGCTCGTTTTGGTCCTATTTGGAGTACGAAAAAGAAGATCTGAAATTTTTGACAGACAACCTGAAAACCAAAGGTTTAAACTCAAGTGTGCCATGAGGACTCGATGAAAGTATCCAAACAGC